>Ga0209608_1001225_pt1 | contig 21862 bp, 12 predicted proteins | sample AD_UKC130_MetaG_FD_184428 | JGI IMG/M metagenome (GOLD analysis project Ga0209608, IMG submission 184428) | Active sludge microbial communities of municipal wastewater-treating anaerobic digesters from Canada - AD_UKC130_MetaG (SPAdes) (version 2) | ecosystem: Engineered > Bioreactor > Anaerobic... | reverse complement strand
GCGCATCGTTCGCCTCGCAAACGACCATCACCTCGCCGTCGCTCAGACCTATCGCCGACTCAACGGCCTCGGCCAATCGACTCCGCTGCGCGGGGCTAACCTCCAGCCGATCAACGACCAGCTCGATGTCGTGCCGCATGTGTCGTCGCAGACGGAGGTCTTGATCGAGCCGGACGACTTCTCCATCAATTCGGGCACGGGCAAAACCGCGCCGACGCAACGTGGCCAGCAGGCTTTGATACTCACCCTTCTGACCGCGGATCAACGGGGCGAGGACCAAAACCGTCTTTCCTGTAAACGACTCCAGAATCTGCTCGACGATCAGTTGCCGCGGCTGGGCTTGAATCCGCTCTCCACATTGCGGACAGTACGCCGTCCCCGCCCGCGCATAGAGAATTCTTAGAAAATCGTAAATCTCCGTAATTGTGCCCACCGTCGAGCGTGGATTAGACCCAGCCGTTTTCTGGGATATGCAGATTGAGGGGCTTAGGCCCTCGATCCGATCGACGTTGGGTTTGGGCATCTGGCCGATGAATTGGCGGGCGAAGGTGGAGAGGCTTTCGATGTAACGCCGCTGTCCTTCGGCGTAAAGGGTATCGAAAGCCAGAGAACTTTTCCCAGAGCCGCTGACTCCTGTCAGGCAGATCAGATGATTGCGGGGTAAGACAATATTGACATTGCGAAGGTTGTGCTCCCGTGCCCCTTGCACAACGATATCGGAGGCAGCCATGCGAGATTACCCGAAAAAAAGCACTAGCGGCCGATCAGAATCTTAACGCTCAGAACGAACCGGGCGAGAACCTACCATTATACCAAACCCGCATTATAGGGCTTTTTCGAAACCAGCGACAAGTTACAGATTCTCACCACAGATTCTCAAGATTACGCAGTCGAAAAGCAAATTACCCAGTTCGGCGTTTTTTACCCGCGAGAATGGACCAACCGCCGAACAGGACCTCGAGGAAAAAACTATTCCATTTTTGTGGCGCGAAATACACTGTGGTAACGATGTCCCCCATTCAGAGAAAATAGACAACTTGCGATGACTGGAAAAATTTTTGATAAACAAAACAGGTCTCGGGAGCTTTAGCCTGCCGTGCCGCAAAATGGCCTGACATGTCCCGGCGCCGGTCCGCTCCAGGAGGTCTTCGGGCACGAAAACAACCACGCCCAAACCCCGAAAAAAGGGCCTATCCCAAGCGAGAACCTCGAATGCGTTTGAGCGCGCGCAACGATTACCTTCCTCAAGCCCGGAATGATTACTTTCCTCGCACCCAGATAAAAATTCTAATGACGGGGGCTCCTCGGCACCCAGGTACGCCCTCCTTTGCCCACATAAGCAGCCGCGAATCAAAACTGAACAGCGGGTCCATAGGGTGATAATGCGGTAAAGCTGCGGTCGGGGCCTCCCGAAAGTTCCGGCTTTTCTCAGCTATGTCTTGAATCTCCGCTACAGCCCCTCGCTCGGCGTGCGGTTCCCCAGACGCTTCACAATTGAACAACCACCCCCGAATCAAAAGAGACGATTCTGAAATCATCACCTAACGTTCATCCCGCCCAGGTCGGAACAACCCTAAACCACCGTCAGTAATTCCACCCTAGTGGATCACTCTACCGCTCCATAGGCTGGGTTCAAATTTGCCAAACGAAACGATTTGAGCGAATCGGTAGATTTTGCCGATAACACTATCGACTTTATTGGCGGTGTGACGGTATAGTCTTCGACTCACATCAGCGACCAGTCCTGGGCCAGGGCTTTCGAACCTTCAAAAAGACGAGGACACGCAAGTATGACAGCACGGACGAATCATCGTGGTCGTGGGAAGACACGAAAATCGATGAAGCGGCATCTATCGTTAGAGCGGTTGGAGGTCCGGGAACTGCTCAGTGGCCTTGGTCTCAATGATTCGTTCATCACGCCTCTCGGGCTCGGCACGGCCGGTGCTGTCTCCGGGGACCTTATTCCTGGCTCGATTGGGCTGATCTCCGCCCCCGGCCAGCAAACACCGGCGACCGTTTCTCCTTACTCACCCCCCCAACAGGTGGAAGCCTGGATTGATGGCACCACCGTTCGTTATCGGGCGTTCGTTGGTGGCAGTTGGCAAGAGGGTTTCAAGTCATACAGTTCGGACAAATTGATTATCGAGGTCACCACCAATGACGGTCTGGTGGCCTGGACCGTGGGCACCAAATTGGCGGATGGTCGCGTCGTGGCCCGGCAGGTAGGCTTCGCCATCTACGACACAAATCATAATACCTGGATCCAGTCGGAAGGCCCAAATCTCGGTGTGCTTTCTGTGAGCCAGTTGGTGGTTCAGGATGGCGTAATCGCCTGGACCGTTGGTTACCCCACCTCGACGGGCAGTTTTGTTCCGCGGGCAGTCGGGGCCGCCGTCTATGACCCCGGCCTGACAAGTGACCAGTGGCAGGTCTTTCAGACAGATGGCACCAATGGGCGAACCATTGAGAATCTTTCTGTCAACGGCGATGGGTTAGGCTGGGCCATCGGTCAGGAAGGGGCCGGTCTCGGCGGTTCCACCGTCTTAAAATCGGTGGCCGGCGCCGTTTACGACTATCAACTCCATCAGTGGAAGCGCTATCAAGTGAACGCCAAGAGCGGCGAAATCTTTACCGCCTTTCAGTGGGGCGGTGGGGCCCTGTTCTTCCAAAAGGCCTACGGAAATAACGGCTCGGCCCCTGGCGCGGAGATCGGCGTTGCCGTTTATGATGAAGCCCGACATGTCTGGAAATCCAATCAAACCAATTACGGCGGCACCTACCGCATCGGCAATGTGGAAGTGGGTGATCTCGTCATCGCTTGGACCTTGATCGATGCCAATGGCACACAGGTCGGCGTGGGGCTAGGGGCTTGGGATTCCTCCGTGGGCGGCATTGTTACCAAAACGATTCGGGCGGCCGAGTCCCAAGTCGTCGATCGCGTGGTAGCCGGTAACGGCGTCCTGGCTTGGGTGCTTCGTGACAGAACCGATCCCAATCGTGAACAATTGAATCTCGCCATTTACGACGCTGGGCAGCGAACCTGGAAACAATGGGCGACTCCGTCTGGGATGACACAGCGGATTGCCAATATCCAAATCGACGGCTGGGTCGGGTGGACTGTCCAAAAGCAGGACGGTCAAGGCAATTGGGTGGATAAATCGGCCTGCGTAGCCGTCTATGATCCGGGGCGGGGACAGTGGTGCCTATTCCAATCGCCGGAGGCCACCAATCGCTCCGTAATCAATTTTGCGCTTGCCCAAGGTCTGGCCATTTGGAAAATCGGTTACCAGCAGTCGTCAACAAGCCCGTATGTCGCCCGCAATGTGGGAGCGGTTAGTTACGACTACGAGACGGGCACGTTCCAGTACAACACCACGGATTACAATCCGGCCACACAAGTGGAACTCACGGCGGCTGGCGATGGCGTGGCCGCCTGGACCGCGGGCAGCACGGTCACGGTCCTGGCTTGGGACCACCTAAGCGGAACCTGGCAGACAGAGTCGGTCAGTTACGCCAGCGATATTCGTATCACCGGTTTGACCACCCAAGGCCGACTCGTGGCCTGGAAGGTCGAGTCCCCCACCGGTTATAGCAATTCATACGTGGCCCGAGCGGTGGGCTATGCCGCCTTCGACACGTTAAACCAATCGTGGTCTGTTGCAGAAGAAGATTTTGGTCCCTCGGGCCTTGTGACGGAGCTTTTCATCGAGAACCAGTTTGTCCATTTCACGGTCGACGGAGTGGCTCAACGCCGCGCTTATGATGCAATCGGTCAGATGTGGAGTGAGGACCCGGCCACGGTTATTTCCAGATTTCTCCTATCGCCCACCGCGGTGCCTGTCAATCGTGGGATCACAACCCTCGACTGGTCGAGTGGTGCCACCAACGGATTCATCGACTATGGTGACGGTTGGAAGTCTGATAGCCGGTATCACATCCATGCCTACCGGCAGGCCGGTATTTACACCTTGACACAAACCGTTTGGGGACCCGGCGGCAGTGACACCTCCACGGCGGTCATCGCAGCCTTGCCTGCTCGCGCCGCCCAGGATTTGGGGATTATCAGCAGCCTAACGCTCACGGACCAGGTACCTACAAATTCTTCCTTGTGGTATAGCTTTCAGGTGGCGGATGACGGGGCCTTTACGGCCAACGTCACCGGTGCCGGTGTCGGGGCCAATACCACGATGGCCCTTTGCACGCTAAGCGGCAGCCTCTATTCCTTGGTGGCCACCGGCGCCACCTCCCTAGCCGTGTCTTCGGTCTCGGCCGGGACGACCTATTATCTCATGATTGCCGGGTTGGAAGGCGGTGTCGATGTCGCCCTCGACAATCCGCCAACTTTGTCGCTGGATGACCAGGTCGTCACGGTGCGGGGGACCACCGGTGACGACACGGCGGTCCTGGGCTTTGACAGCTTTAACGGCGTGCTACAAGCGGTCGTCAATGACATTCCGCTGTGTTTCGAGCCTGGGAGTACGGCCGTTCTCTTTGACGGCGGAGCAGGAAAAGATCAGGTGACGTTGCAAGGAACGTCAGGCAATGAGACAGCCAGTCTGGGGACCCTTGTTGGCAATAGACCCGGTGGAATTGTGACGGGCGCAGGTTTCCAGCTTGTCGCGGAGAACTGCGAAGATGTTACCTTCCTCGGCGGTGGTGGTAACGACTGGGCCGAAATCGTAGATACCCCCGGTCGAGACTTCTTCCAAGGTGGACCTGGCAGTTCGGTTCTCACAGGCAATGGCCTCCGTTTTGCGGCGATCGATGTCGCTACCGTGCACGCCTACAGCCGTTGGGGTGGCGATGACGTGGCCGAAATCAGGGACAGCGAGGGGAAGGATCTCCTTGTGGCCGAACCCCGCTGGTCCAGAATCACCAGTTCCGATGGTTCTTACTTCCTCCGCGTGAAAGGCTTCAAGACGGTCAGGGCCATCGCCGAGAACGGTGGGGTTGACACAGTGCAATTCCGCGACTCCGCCGGCCGCGATACATTCACGGTGTCGCCCATGAACATTAACGACATGGCATCGCCCGCAAAGGCAGAGCTTGTTGGACCGAATTACCGCATCTCGGCACTGGGCTTTGAAAACGTGGAGGCCCAAAGTTCTGGCCTCGGTCAAGACGAGGCGTTCCTCAATGGAACGCGAGGCAATGAACGAGTTGAGGCCACCATTGGTTACGCGTACCTGCAAGCCGGTGGATTCGCGGCCAAAGTCAACGGTTTCAACCAAATCACTGTCGCCTCGATGGGCGGTCAGGATTTGGCAATCCTTCGGGGTACCCCCGGGGACGATACGCTTGTCTCGCAGTTCCGCGATGTGGCCCTCAGTCAAGGGAACGCCACTTTGCGGGTTCGGGGTTACAAAGACGTCATCGTCGATGCAAGTTCCGGTGGGACGGATATCGCCCATCTTTACGACAGCGAGGCCGACGACCTGTTTATGGCAGACCCCCTTCAGGCCGTTTTTGCCAGCCCAGGTTTTAACATCAAGGTCCAGGCTTTCGATTATGTCCACGCCTATTCCCTGAAGGGTGGTCGGGACGTCGCCCAACTCAAAGGCTCCGACGGCGATGACACGTTTGTTGGTTGGCCAGAATGGGCAAGGCTTTCCGGGAGTAACTATTTCCTGCGAGTGAAATTCTTCGAAGAGATCCAGGTCGATCCGGGGGCCGGGTTCGACTCAGCTATCTTGTACGATTCTCCGGGTGCCGACACTCTGGTGGCCACGGGCACGGGCCTAACCCTATCGGGCGATTTTGGCTCGATTAGCTACTTGTATCAGTTGCAGAACTTCGAGAAGGTCCAAGCCAAGTCCCAAGGCGGGAACAACACCAAGTCGATCGATCGGGCTGCCCTGAGCTACCTCCTCCTGACCGGAAGCTGGTAGTCTGCCCTCATAAAGGGCGGGACAGGCCAATGGTTAGCAGAATCCCAACCCGCACCGGCGCACCGCTACACTGACCCAACCCACGGTCAGTGTTACGGTGTGCCGTTTTTTTTTGGATGCCTTATCCTGACGGTGTTATCCAAATGATTCATGGAAAACACCCGTGGGTGGAAAAGCTCCCTGGCATCAAGCTCGCGGGAGCGCGTCACGAGTACCACGGAATCCCCTTTTCTCGGCGCTTCCTTTTGACGTCAGTGCGCATAGAATGACAAAAGATTGTGTGGAGTGATTATCATTTCGCAGTAAAGAGCCTATGCCAAAGTTCCCTCTCCCTCTGGGAGAGGGTTGGGGTGAGGGCAAGCGACCGTTGGAGTCGATCGAGAAAACCGGTAGCGATTCGTGCCACGCTCAACCCCGGACCCTTTCGCCGAACGGGAGAGGGGAGGTTGTGGGATAGGCTCAAAGGTATCGGGGAACGAGAAAGGCTATGGAATTCACCTCGGTGGGTAAATTCCTGGTTCTGATCGGGGTGTTCCTGGTGATCATTGGCGGCCTGATCTGGTTGCTGGGGGGCCTGCCACTGCACCTGGGACGCCTACCCGGCGATATTCACATCCGCGGTGAGCGCTGGTCCCTCCACATCCCCTTAGCCACGTGCATTGTCCTGAGCATACTCCTGACGTTGGTGATGAATATTGCCATTCGATTGTTCCGTTAACCTTCTTAGGAGCGATATCGCCGGGCAACACATATCACCGGGGCAGAGGAGAAGGGCTCGACTCCCTAGGGTGGAACGTGGCTCCCATATGTCGAGCCTTCTGTTGTTTGTGTTGATGATTTATGTTACCCGACTGCGATGCCAATCCTACAAGATCACGACCACGCTTGCGGGTTCTTTTGTTGTCTACTCAAAGAACCTGGGGCGGAGGCGAGGAGCAAGCTCGACTTATTGTTCGGGGATTGACCGCGAGGGCGTGTGACGTCTTGACGGCGGCCCCGGCCGATAGCGCCCTGGCGAGCCTTTTGCGCCAATTGGGCTTCCCGGTGTTTTCCCTTCCTCATCGGGCACGTGGACCGTCGGCGTGGCTAGCTCTCCGGCGGGCGATGCGCTGGTTCCGGCCGCACGTCCTTTTTATGAACGACCCCCATGCCGTCATTCACGGCCTTTTGGCCAGTTTGGGCTTACCTGTCGCCCGAATTGGGGCCCGTCGTACCGTGTTTCGTCTCCGCTCGGGCTGGTTGTACCGCCAAATGCTGGACGGTGTGGTTTGTAGCTCCTTGGCGGCCGCCCAGGCCTGTCGTCAAGCCGGGATTCTCTCCCAACGAATCTCGATCATCTATGACGGGGTGGATTTAGGCCGAATCCGTCAGGCAAATCCCATTCGTGGGCGACAAGTCCTCACTGAGCTCGCCCGAAATTGCGGGGGAGCTCCGCCGTCGGGAAGCGACCAGGGAGATCCTGAAAGCGTGCATTCGGGCAACGGCTCCCCCGGAACACGGTTCATTGTTCATGTGGGGAAGCTAACCCCCGCCAAAGGTCAGGACGACCTTATCACCGCGTTTGCCGGACTAGCCAAAGACCATTCCGATGTGGCCGTGGTCCTTATCGGAGACGGTGAGTGGCGCTCACATCTTGAGGCACGAATGGCAACGCTGGGGCTGAGCAACCGAGTGTTTTTACCCGGTTTTCGGTCGGATGCCCTTGACATCGTGGCCGCCGCCGATGTGTTCGTCTTCCCGTCCCGTGAGGAAGGCTTAGGTGGGGCCTTAATCGAGGCCCTCCTTCTGGGTGTACCGGTCGTCGCCAGCTCTGCGGGCGGTATTCCGGAGGTTCTGAACGATAACCCGCCGCTCGGTCTGATGGTGCCTCCCGCCGACCCTGCCGTATTGCAAGGCGCGATCAAAGAGGTACTAAACCTGCCCGAGGAGCAGCGAGGGGCGCTGACCCGTCGCGCCAAAGCCATTGCCACAATGAGGTTCTCGGAAGATCAAATGGTATCACAATTGGCAGAGTTGCTCCACCGGGTGGTCTCTTCCAAACATTTGTCGCCTCACTCTTCCCCTGCCCCTCGCTAAGGGGGATTGCACAAAGTGGGTATTCACTAGTATGAATGGCAAGATAGCAAGCACACAAGGCATCATTTACGTCGGTAAGTTAGCCGTAAGACTCAGAGGGTGCGAATAATGACAGGTACACAAGGCGAAAAAAAGCTCAATAGCAAAGGACGCATGTTGCTCCACCTGGCGCAAGTCAAGGAACAGTTAGCCGCAAAGTATGCCCGGCTTGCCAAGACGGTCAGCAGCCGGGTGCGGCGGCAGATTTATCTTAATCGAGTAAAGAAGCTGACGCTCCAGGCGAAAAACGCCCGCATCCTGGCCGAGCAACAAGGTTGATCTCGGCGCTCCGGCCCGAAAGTGACAGCAAACGGTGGGCTTCTCTGCGGCGGGTTGTCCACAGAAACCCCCTTTTCCGAGGCCGCTGTTAGGGTTAAACTAGCGTTTGATGATAGCTGTGGGATTTGTGGATGTGTGAATCGGCTGACCAGGTGGAGGTAAAATCGCCTTTTTGAGGGAATGTGAGGCGGAACCAACCAAGCGGACAAAGACTTGCGGAGTTCAGATGACCATCACGAAAGAGCAAAAGCGTCAATTGATCGAACAGTTTTGTACGAAGGAAGGTGATACGGGATCACCCGAGGTGCAGATTGCGATCTTAACCTCGCGGATCAACCTTTTGACCGATCATTTGAAGGTTCATCGCAAGGACTTTGCCAGCCGCCGCGGAATGCTAATGATGGTAAGTCAGCGACGGCGGCTGTTGGACTATCTCAAGCGCAGAGCACCTCAGCGATACCTTGAGATCATACAACGTCTTGGCCTCCGCAAGTGATGTGCGGCACGGGCTCCGCTTCTGTCCTGGTGTGTCCGCATTCGTATCTTAATGAATGGTGGTTGGATCCGCCCGGACACGCCCTCGTCAAAGTGCGACCTCTCAGGCGCCGAAATGGCCTTCTTGTTGGAAAGGTGTTGAGCTTTGAAAGTTCGAGTTGAACGACGCATTGGGGCCCAGACGCTGTGGATTGAAACAGGGGAGTTGGGCAAACAGGCGGCAGGGTGTTGTCTTGTCGGTTACGGGGATACGGTGGTTCTGTGTGCCGTGACCACGGGGGCACCGCGGGAAGCCGTCGATTTCTTCCCCCTCAGTTGTGATTACCGTGAGCGGTACGCGGCCGCCGGAAAGTTCCCCGGGGGCTTCCTCAAGCGTGAAGGGCGCCCTTCGCCGCGTGAAGTCCTGATCTCGCGTTTGATTGACCGACCGATTCGGCCCCTCTTTCCCGAGGGATTTCGGGACGAAGTGCAGGTCCAGGCCATCGTGATGGCGGCCGACCGGCAGAACGACCCGGATGTCTTGGCCATGATCGGTTCCGCGGCCGCCCTGGGGATTTCCCCCATCCCCTTCGACGGGCCGGTTGGTTCGGTGCGGGTAGGATTGATCGATGGCCAAATTGTCCCCTTCCCCACCCAGGAAATGCTGGAGAAGAGCGACCTGGACCTGGTTGTCTCCGGGTCGAAGGAAGGTATCCTGATGATCGAGGGCTTCGGCAAGGAGGTGCCGGAAGATGTCATGGGCGATGCCATCATGGCCGCCTATGAGTACGTCAAGCAGGTCATCGATCTTCAGGAGGAATTGACCGGTAAGGTCCAGCCCACAAAGAATCCGTTTGAGCCACCCCCGCCCAGTCCGCTCTACGAAGAATTGAAGGCCCGCTACTATGAGGCCTTCCGTCAGGCCAAGCAAACACCGGGAAAGCAGGAGCGGGCGGCCGCTTGCGAGGCACTTAAGCAGCAAGCCTTGCAGGAGATGATCCCCGATCCCGCGGCAGAAGGTGCCATCCCTCTAAGCGAGTTCGAGCGTGCTTGGCACGACCTGGAACGGCGGGTGGTTCGCGATTTGATTCTCAGTGGAACACGGCCCGATGGTCGGGGGGTCAAGGAGTTGCGGCCTATCACCTGCAAGGTCGATGTGCTGCCGCGAGTCCATGGTTCGGCCCTTTTCCAGCGGGGAGAAACCCAGGCCATGATCACCGTGACCCTGGGCACGCCTCGCGACGAGCAGATCGTCGATGGCATCATCGACGAATACAGCAAGAAGTTCATGCTGGATTACTACTTCCCGCCGTTTTGTGTGGGTGAATGTCGGCCGATCCGTGGGCCGAGTCGCCGGGAAATCGGTCACGGCAACCTGGCGGAACGCAGCGTCGAGCCGGTGTTGCCCGACCCGGATGTCTTCCCCTACACCATCCGCATTATCTCCGACATCCTTGAGTCGAACGGTTCCAGTTCGATGGCCACGGTGTGCGGGGCGACGTTGGGCCTCATGGCGGCAGGTGTGCCCATCCGCAACCCGGTCGCTGGTATTTCCATCGGCCTGATCAAGGAGTCGGAAGATAATTGGCTGCTCCTCACCGACATCATCGGCGATGAGGACCACTTCGGTGACATGGACTTCAAGGTGGCAGGAACCCAGAACGGGATCACAGGCATTCAATTGGACCTCAAGGTCCGCTCGATCAATGAGACGATTGTTCGGGCGACATTGGCCCAGGCTCGCGAGGCCCGCATCGAAATCCTGCGGAAGATGCTCTCGGTCATTTCGCGGCCCCGGCAAGATATTTCGGTCTTCGCCCCGCGTTTACTGCGAACGAAGATCGAGCCCGACAAGATCGGCGCCTTGATCGGACCGGGCGGCAAGACCATCCGTGGCATCCAGGAAAAGACCCGCTCCACTATCGAAGTGGAAGACGACGGGACTGTTATCATTGCCGCCTCGAGTTTGGAAGATGCTCAGGCGGCCCTCAAGCAAGTGGAAGCCGTGACGGCCACAGTTGAGGTCGGCAAGATCTATGACGGTCGGGTCACCAGTATCAAAGACTTCGGAGCCTTTGTTGAAATCTTGCCCGGAAAAGATGGACTCTGTCACATCAGCGAACTGGCCGACGAATACGTCGCTAATGTCTCCGATATCTGCAAGGTCGGTGACACGGTGCCCGTCAAGGTGATTGCCATTGACGATCAGGATCGGGTCAAGCTCAGTCGCAAAAGTGCCCTCCGGGAACTTGCGCAGAAACGGGAAGGCGAAGGTAACGTCGAGCCGCCTCCGCCACCACCCCCTAAGAGGGTCCCGCCTGCCCATCGACGGCAAGACCGCGACCGAAACCGCTAACCCATCACGGCGTAGCAACGGCAAAGCCAGTCGCTCGTAGTTGGATCGTTCTGGGTTCGATCGTTCTGCGCCGAGATTTCGGGATTCCGTGCTCATTCCCCTTGGATCTCATCAATCGAGGGGATTTCTGCTAAGATAATCGTTTGCAGGAGTCCGGGCGTCGGCAGGAAAAACGGATCGGTCGGGTACGACTTAGGTCGTAGCACGTAAGAGGATTTTGGGGGTTTATCAATGGGCGGCGAAGCAATGCGAACTCGCGACGAGCCTTCACAAAAGCTCCTTGATCAATATACGGAGCTCGCCCGGTTGGCCGGCGCGCTGGCCCACGAGATCAAGAACCCCCTTTCCACGATCCGCCTGAACCTGGAACTGCTAGCAGAGGACTTCGCTCAACCTGAGACCCCCCGCGAGCGACGCATTTTGGCTCGTATTGAAATGGTCCAGAAAGAGTGCGACCGTCTGCAAACTATTTTGGAGGATTTTTTGAAGTTCACGCGGGCGGATCGGTTAAATTTAGAACCGGCCAATTTGAACGAAGAGATTCGCCGGGCTTTGCGTTTTTTTGCTGCCCGTGCTAAAGAGTCCGGGATCGAAATCATTGATTTCCTCTCAAGTGATCTGCCCACGGTTCTGCTTGATCGGGAGGCTTTTCAGGCGGCCCTCCTTAATCTCCTGATCAATGCCCAACAGGCCATGCCCAACGGTGGTGAACTCGTCATTCGCACCGTTCCCTCGCCTGACGGCGTGGTCATTGACCTGATCGACAACGGCTGTGGGATGGACGCAGAGACACTGGCCCATGCCTTCGATGCCTTTTATACCACAAAGCGCGGGGGAACAGGCTTGGGTTTGCCCACCGCACGTAAAATCATCGAAGCCCACGGCGGATCAATCTCCATCCAAAGTGAAGTGGGGCGCGGAACACAGGTAACTATCAAACTTGCCATCCCCCGGCAGATTCCTGGAGAAGTGGTGACAACTCATGACCGAGCGGGTGACGCATCTCGAACGTAGCACGAAATCACAAGACACGGCATCCGCACCGCCGGTGAAGGTCCTGATCATCGACAACGATCAGGATCACGCCGAGACTATGGCCGAAGCCCTTGAACGCGCCGGCTGCGTTTGTCGTACGGCGACATCCGGCCCGGAAGGGGCCAAGCTCATCCGCGAGGAAGAGTTTGATGTCATCATCACCGATTTGGTCATGAACGAGATCGACGGCCTAGGGATTTTGACCCTGGCCAAACAGGAGCAACCCGAAACAGAAGTCATCCTCGTGACGGGCCACGGGACGATTCAATCGGCCGTTACCGCGATGCGAGAAGGTGCCTTCAACTATTTGCTCAAGCCACTCGATTTGGCCCAACTCCGTGCCGTCGTTCAAAAGGCTGCGGAGAATGTCCGCTTACGCCGGGCCAATGTGGAACTCCATCGGCGGCTTGATGAAACGTTCGGTTTTGAGGGGATTGTCGGCAACAGTCCCCAGATGCGGGCCGTTTTGGAAAAGGTCCGCCGTATTGCCCCGACCAACGCAACGGTCCTCATTTTGGGCGAGACCGGAACGGGCAAGGAGTTGATCGCCCAGGCCATTCATCAAAACAGCCCTCGCAAAAACAAGCCTTTCGTGGCCCTCAATTGCGCTGCGTTGAGTGAAAATATCCTGGAGAGCGAATTGTTCGGCCACGTCAAGGGGGCGTTTACCGATGCCTGCTCTGATCGTGTCGGCAAGTTTGAATACGCCCACGGCGGCACGCTCTTCCTCGATGAGGTTGGTGACATGCCGATGGCCACTCAGATCAAACTCCTCCGCGTCTTGGAGAACGGTGAAATCACTCGTGTCGGCTCAAATGACCCGATTAAGGTGAACGTCCGCGTTCTCTCGGCCACCAATCAAGACCTGGAAGCACTTGTCGAAGCCGGCCGCTTCCGTCGCGACCTGTATCATCGCTTGAATGTCGTCAGCATCCGCTTGCCAAGTCTTGTCGAGAGGTCCCAAGATATCCCCATTCTCACCGACCACTTCATCAAAACGTTTTCGAAAAAGCACGGCAAACAGATCAAGGGGATGACGCCGGCCGCACGACATCGCTTGCAAACCCACAATTGGCCGGGCAACGTCCGCGAATTGCGAAATGTCATCGAGAGCATGGTCGTTGTGGATTACGACGGGATTCTCGACGTGGATGACCTGCCCGAACATTTGGCCGGGGATAATGGCCGCCAAGTGGACCCCGGCAACGTGTCGCTGGCGGCCTTGGTGGGGCGATCAATGGACGAGTTGGAAAAGATGTTCATTGCGGAGACGCTCCGGGCCACGGGAGGCAACCGCGAGGAGGCCGCCCGGATGCTGGGCATTGGCGAACGCACGCTCTATCGTAAAATCAAAGAGTACGGTCTCTCATAAGCAGGGAGAGCCTTCCCCGCACTCGGAGGCTTTTCGCACGGTCGGGGCTTTGTTTGGTTGATGTGAATTCAGGATTCAAGCCAAACAACATTGAGAGCGTCTTCTTTGAAAGATCGGCCCTGCGGAGTGTAAGGAACGTCCATGTCGCGAATCAAACGGCTTCCCCAAAGTGTGATCAACAAGATCGCGGCGGGCGAGGTCATTGAGCGACCGGCCAGCGTGGTCAAGGAATTGATGGAAAATTCCCTCGACGCAGGGGCATCCCGTATTGATGTCGCCGTGGAAAAAGGCGGTGTCGATCTAATCCGCGTGGCCGACAATGGGCACGGTATCCACGCCGACGAATTGGAACTGGCGGTCGCCAGTCACGCCACGAGCAAGATCGAGACTGCGGAAGACCTCTGTCACGTTCGCACGCTCGGTTTTCGGGGCGAGGCCTTGGCTTCTATCGCTGAGGTCTCACATCTCCGGATTCGGAGCCGTAGCTCAGATTCCGACATGGGAGGTGAGCTTTTTGTGGAAGGCGGTGTCATCCGTCAGCTCGTTCCTTGCGGCTGCCCCGTGGGGACGGTCGTCGAGGTCCGCAACCTCTTTTTTAACACACCTGTCCGTCGCAAGTTCCTCCGCTCAACAACGACAGAATTGGCGCACATTTCCGAGACGGTTGCCCGCATCGCACTGGCACATCCTCACGTCCATATTACGCTGATGCACAACGATCGCCCCGTCCTTCAACTGCCCGCGACGGATAATCTCCTGGAGCGGATCGCGGCACTCTACGGGCGAGAGTTGGCTGAGGGATTGATCCCGGTTTCTAGCGAAGATGGTCCGGTCCGCCTGTTTGGCTATGTGGCTCACCCTCGGTTTGCCCGCCGGCATGCCAAAATGCAATTCCTTTTTCTCAACGGGCGTCCCATTCGCGACCGGAACCTCCAGCACGCCCTCAACGAAGCCTATCGCGGCCTGTTGACCGTCGATCGCCAGCCCATCGCATTCCTCACGCTGGAGATGCCGCCGGAATTGGTGGACGTCAACGTCCATCCCACCAAGCAGGAGGTGCGATTCTTAGACGGAGGTCGGCTGTACGGGCAGTTGCTCGGCACAATCCGCAAAGAATTCCTCACCACAGATTTAATAACGCGTCTCCCCGCCGGAACGGAATCCGACCAACAGACGGCCGACACCCCACACGATCCCCGACAAGAGCTCGCCATCCGTCGCCAAATCGTGGATTGGGCCAAAGGGGAATTGGATCGCCAGCGTGCCGCCATCCAGACAGCGGGTGTCTCTCCGTTGAGCTACCCCACATCAGAAGGCGTTTCGCCTGTGGGTGACGCACCGGCAAGCCAAAATGTGATAGCGGGGGAGCAGCCTCAAGCGGAGTCGCCACTTGCCGCCTCACAAACCAACACGGCTTCGCTTGGCAGACCGTCACCGCAAGGACGTCTGCCCATGGATCAATCGCCGCCCATCCGGGCGCTCCAGGTCCATAACCGGTACCTCGTCACGGAAAGCGAAGATGGGGTCGTGGTGATTGATCAGCACGCACTCCACGAACGCATCCTCTACGAACAGCTCCGCCAAAATATCGCCCAGGGACGCCTTCCAAGCCAACAACTCCTCATCCCTGAGCCGGTTGATCTGACACCTGTTGAAGCCAGTCTGGCCCTGGAAAACCGCGAGCTTTTGGCCGAACTGGGACTCAACGTGGAACCCTTTGGCGGCAACACGGTGTTGGTCCACAGTTACCCCGCCTTGCTGCGAACCATGGCACCGGGGGAATTGCTCCGGGCGGTCATCGCTGCCTTGGGAGAATCACCCCGCGATGTCGATCGGACGATCCTCCTGGAAAAGATCCTCCACTCGATGGCGTGCAAGGCGGCCGTCAAGGCGGGAGAGCAACTCAATCCCGACGAAATCAACGCCCTACTGGAACAGAGCCGCCAGGTGTTGCATTCGCATCACTGTCCCCATGGCCGGCCCGCCATGCTTGTCTTCACGCGGGAAGAGCTTGATCGTTATTTTCACAGGACATAAGTCCTTTTTTTGGCCGGCGCGCGATTGTGGATGAGAAGATCGTGCATGAGAACAACTCGTCGGTGGGCCCACCGCTGCCGATGGGACGAAACGGTCGGGGAATCGCGTGGCTAAGAGTCCATCCCAAAAAGTCCCCCTCTCCCTCCGGGAGAGGGTTGGGGTGAGGGCAAGCGATCGTCGGAGTTGATCGGAAAACCACCAGCGATTCGAGCCACCCTCACCCCCGACCCCTCTCCCGCCAAACGGGCGAGGGGAGAGTATAGGATACCTTCTTAGGGCAGTCTTTCCCTGCTTTTCGCTTACTCACTTATCGGGGTTACCTATTTAACGGCGTTCCCCACAATGGTGTGGTAAGCTCAAATAAGGGAGAAAAGAGACGGCGGATGATCGTGTTGATGGGGCCGCCTCTCAGTTACCCAGGAAACTAATTCCCTGCAAAAACGTCATAACTGATAGGATCGTCGCGGCTTATTCGTGAGAATTGATACCTTCGGCAAGGAGGGGTTAGGTTGGCCACAATTGTCTCAAATCCCAACGCTCGATTGGCAGATTGCATTCCCGGCTTGGAAAGGGGCGTCCGAAGCAAGAGTGCGGCGAGAGTTTTGGCGGCCGGCGGATGGGCGTGGGAAGGTTTTCTTCCCTGGGCGGTTGTTTTAATCCTTGGCCTATTGTGGGCACCAAACCCCGTAAGTGCGGATGACCTCCTCGATGCCATCCGGCGCCAGGCCGCCGAGTACCGGCAGAAACTAGAAAACTTAGCGCAGTGGTGCGAATCCGTCGGTCTTACCGCGGAGGCCGAGCGGACCCGCCGGTGGTTGCACCCGATTGCGGAGGACCGACTTCTCATACCGATCTTGCCGCAAAAGATTGGGTTCGAAACCCCACCGGAGACATTTTCGCCGGATCAGGTTGAATGGTATCGTCGTTGGGTTCAACTCCGCAAGGAACAAGCGGACAGCCTCTTTGCCTTTGCCCGCGGGGCTGTTCGTCAAGGTCGAGCAGGATTGGCCCTCGACCTTGCCATGGCCGCCCTCCATGAGAATCCTGATCATGAGGCCATTCGGCGGGTATTCGGGTATCAAAAATATTCAGGCTACTGGCGAACGAGTTATGAAGTGCGGCGGCTCCGGGCAGGGGACGTGTGGCATGAACAGTTCGGCTGGATTCCCAAGGCGTATGTCGCCCGCTATGAGAAAGGCGAACGCTATTTCAACGGACGCTGGCTTCCCGCCGAGGAGGAGGCAAAACTCCGCTCCACGCTCCAGACTGGTTGGGTGCTGGAAAGCGAGCATTATCGTGTGCTGACCAATCACAGTCAGGAGGAGGGGGTAAAGCTGCTCAAGTCGTTGGAACAACTCAACGAGTTGTGGAGTCGCTTATTCATTCGTTTCTACGCCAGCGAACCGCAGGTCATGGCCTTGTTTGACGCCCGTTCTCGTCCCGCGTGGACACCTCCCCGCCAACACAAGGTCATTCTCTTTCGCAGTCGGGACGAATATAACCAGGCCCTCGTGTCGGTGGTCCCACAAATTGCCATTACCTCGGGCATGTACGACAGCCGGACCCAGACCTGCTACTTTTTCGCCGGTCCGCAGGCGGATCCCACGACGATCTACCACGAGGCCACGCACCAGATGTTTCAGGAAGTGGGCAAAGCGGTCAGTCACCCAGGCGCAAGAGGTAACTTCTGGATTATCGAAGCCGCGGCCATGTATATGGAAACGCTCCGCACGGACGAGGATTTTCTGGTTCTCGGGGGAATCGACACGCCCCGGCTCTTGGCCGCCCGCGTCCGCTTTCTCCAAGACAATTTCTATGTGCCCCTCCGGGAGTTTGTCACCCTCGGGATCAAGGAGTGGCAAAGCGATCCCCGCATCGGCGCGCTTTATAGCCAAGCGGCGGGCTTGATGCAGTTCCTCATGCATTATGACGGTGGTCGCTACCGCGATGCGGCCGTGACATATTTGGCGGCCGTCTATTCGGGCGTGGATACGGCCGAGACACTCAGCCAGGTGACGAAAAGAACCTACGCCCAACTCGACCAAGAATACGCAGCTTATCTGAAATCTTTACCAGCCCTTCCACCCATGGAAATTGTGAGTCCCTGAAAACACGCCTTTCGACGGGGCATGCCAAGAAAATTTCCCACCTTAATGCCAGAAACGAAACAAAACCAAAGCGATCATTTTGACACACGATGCACTGTGGGTAAAATACAATGTGGGTTGTCGTAAGGCCGGCGCTGGCTGTATGCCTGCAATAGCAGAAATCAAGTTTGTAATAGCGGAGTGCCGGAGCACGGACAACCTGAAGAAACGCTCTCTCTGCTATTCGCCGAATAGCCCGAACACGGACGACGGTTTTCGATAAGCACACCGTTCGTTTGGTTTGTAATCTTGAAAAACGGACGCCTTGTTGGCTCGGATGTTGCCAACGAGGAATCAATGGGAAGGCCGCCACGCAAATGGTGAACTTCCCTCTATGAGGAATCCAACTTGAAAATTAGCGCAGATTGGTTAGAGTGCAACAACGTGATGAAATGGGACATATAGCAAATTTGCACCGAATAGCTTTGTTCGGTATTTATTTCACCCGGCGTGGTTTATAGGTTAGGAGGCATCGCGGTCTTACCATTCGGGCGAAAGTAGGGCCAGGCGCAATGAAGTTAATGGGGGATTATCAAGCGGGCCAGCTGTCGCCCCTCCTTGCGGCAAGGCATTGCTGAGTGAACCGCCGACCGATGAGCGATTCGGCGTCACCCAGCAGGGCCCGGCAGGTGCGACGAAGGAATGATCGCGGATGTAGAGAAGGATGATGATGAGGATGAATTGGCCGAATCAATGTGCCCCTTTCCCCACTACAGAGGGGAACAGTTATGCCACCGATCGAAATCGTTTGTTCGAACGGACACCGTTTGAAGGTCAAAGATGAGTTCGCGGGGAGGACAGGTGCCTGTCCGATTTGCGGTGTTAAGGTTAAGGTCCCCCCTAAAACCCGTCCGTTGACCGAAGACGATGTTTTAAAGTTTTTAGGAGACGCGCCACCCCCGCCGACCGAACCGGAACCAGCCGCCGAGGTCCCCAAGATCGTTCGCACGGACTCCCCTGCCCGATTACCGAAAAAGATCTGCGAGAAATGTCATCGCGAGATCCTCGCTGCCACCCGAATTTGCCCATATTGCCACACCTACCTTGGCTTTTCGGATATTGGGGCTGGTGCCCGATGATGTATGAGAATTGTCTTGCCGGATTCACGAGCGGCGGTCCGTCCCGGTCAGGTATTAAGAGAGGCTGTCGGCCGACGGAAGGAGAATAGGGGCCCGCGGAGCGATGGGGCTTATTCTTTTCTCATTCCCGTAAGCTTATTCCCGTGCAAGTCCTGTGCCGAAAATCATGCGTTTCTTTTTGCTACTTGTCCGAGGAAGGAGCAGATTCAACAAGCCCGTGATGCATATGATTGGTTATAGTACAATCTTAAGAAATCTGCACGATGAACCATCTGTCGCCCTTAGGCGGCAAGTCGCGTGATCAAGATTTGGTTGAGGTAAAACGTGGAGGTGTCAACAGAAGTTGATGAGTGAACGATCCATTGCAGTGGTCAACTGGGAGACCCTTGTCGGGATGTTTGGGCCGTGTGATCAGCATGTCCGCATGATCCGCGAGGCCCTGGGTGTGCGAGTGACGGCAAACAATAACCGAATTCACGTGTCCGGTGAAGCCTCGGCCGTCAGCCAGGCCACGGAGATTCTGGAGCGGCTTCAAGTTATGGTCCGGCGCAACGGGCCAGTGGCCGCCGAAGAGGTTCGCCGACTACTCCTCGAGGTCCAAACGGGGCCGATTCAGGAGGACGTCTCACCGATCGAGGTCTTTAGCGGACGCCGCGTCTATCCCCGGACGCCTGGCCAGGCCCACTACGTCAAGGCGATCCAGAATCACGACATTGTTTTCTGTATCGGTCCGGCGGGAACGGGCAAGACCTATTTGGCGGTGGCCATGGCCGTGGCTGCCCTCCGTGAACAACGTATTCGGAAGATCGTTCTTGTTCGCCCGGCCGTGGAGGCCGGCGAGAGTTTGGGCTTTCTGCCGGGGGACCTCCAGGCCAAGATTTCGCCCTATCTTCGCCCCTTGATGGATGCCCTCCGTGAAATGATCGACCATGATACGCTGCGACGGTACGCGGATGAGGATCGGATCGAGGTTCTCCCCCTGGCCTACATGCGGGGCCGCACACTCAATGAGGCCTTTATGATCCTCGACGAGGCCCAAAATACAACCGTCGCCCAGATGAAGATGTTCCTCACGCGGATGGGGCATCGCTCGAAGATCGTGATTTCTGGCGATACGACACAGACCGATCTTCCGGCCCATACTCGCAGTGGTCTGGTTGACGCCTGGACCCGCCTGCGTCAGATTCGTGGAATTGCCCAGGTCGAGTTGACAACGGCGGATATTGTTCGGCATCCTTTGGTCCAAGCGATCGTCGATGCCTACGAGCAACATCCGTCAAAACGGGACCCCAAGGCCCGGGAGACGACACAGGAATCCCTACCGGCGAACCAAAGCGATACCGCCAATGATGCGTCGACTTCGCCCGGTGAGGTCTTAAACAAGGAGACGACTCATTAACCTCATGTTTTTTGGAGGAACAAAACGCAAGCGGAGCGAGAGACTGGCCGGCCTGGTAAGGGTACCGGGAAAGTGGGAAGTGGCATGGAGCCGCCTCCGCCGCACCGAAGTGGCCCTGCGGTTCGTCATCGGCCTGGTGGCTGCCACAGTGCTGTGTTTCTTGATACAGGCGTGGAATCCACCACCCCTGCTCCGGCTCGATGCCGAACTCGCGCGCGACAGCATGGTCGGTCTCCCCGCCGGCACGCTTCAGTGGCATCGCCCTTTGCTCCAGGACAATGAGCCACCTCCCCAGGAAGGATCAGAAACGGCTACGCCCCGGGCCTGGTCCAAATTGGTCCTGCGATTTCTGGGCGTGTGGACCTTGGTGGTGTTTTTATTCGGGGTGGGAGGGTTGTATATCTTTTTCCGCGAACGGCGGGTCCTTGTTAGCCTCAACCGACTGCTCACCCTTCTCGGCCTTGTGATTCTCAGTGTTGTGATTGCCCGTTGGCTGGCCGCCGACATTCCCTACACCGAGTGCATCCCCCTTTTGCTTTTGGCCCAGACCTTGGCCGTCGCTTATCATCGCGAATTCGCCCTAACGCTCGGTGGCATCGTCTTGGTGCTATTTCTGCTTGTCACCGGCTACGAAGTGGGTATGGGCATTCTTTGGGCCAGCGTCCTTTCTGTAGCCATCCTTCAACTCGATTCGGTCCGAACACGCACGAAACTCCTCACCGTCAGTGCAGTCGCGGCCAGCGTAGGGATGGTCGTCCGTTTCCTGCTCGCGCTGAACAATGATGTCCCGCTCGATATGGCCCTCTTGGGTGAATTGTGGCGGATTGCCCTGGCGTGCATTGTGTCGGGTTTTCTCATGCACGGACTGCTTCCGTTCATCGAGCGGTTCTTCGGCATTCTCACCGACATGAGCCTTTTGGAACTGAGCGATCTCTCGCATCCGCTGCTCCGCGAACTGGCACGACGTGCCCCCAGCACCTATAATCACTCGATTAACGTCGGAGCGATTGCCGAGGCGGCGGCTGACTCTATCGGCGCCCGGGGCTTGCTCGTCCGTGTGGGGGCGTATTTCCACGATATCGGTAAGATGCTTAAACCCAATTATTTCATTGAAAACCAAAGGGAAGCCGAAAACCGCCACGAGACCCTCGAGCCGACGATCAGCAGCCTGATTATTATCGCCCACGTCAAAGATGGGGCCGATCTGGCCCGGCAGCATCATCTGCCCGAGCCCATCATTGACTTTATTGAACAGCATCACGGGACGACACTCGTCGAGTATTTTTATGAAAGGGCAAAGGAAAAACGGGAGGGACAGGCGGAAAACAACAAGGTCGATGAAAACAATTTCCGCTATCCTGGGCCAGCACCTCAGACCAAGGAGGCCGCCGTCCTCATGTTGGCCGACGCCGTGGAAAGTGCCGTGCGAAGCCTCAAGGACCCGGCCCCTTCGCGGATTGAGGCCGTCGTCCGCGATATTGCCGAGCGAAAGCTCCACGAAGGCCAGTTCGACGAAACCAACCTCACGCTCCGCGAGTTGCGGACCATCGAGGATAGTCTCATCCGCTCGTTGGTGGCCATGTACCACGGGCGCATCAAATACCCAGAGCGGCGAACCGAGGAGCGTCGCGAAACAGAACGGCGGACTGAATCGTCCGGCGGTGCGGGGGTGGGTATGACG
>Ga0209608_1001215_pt1 | contig 21968 bp, 18 predicted proteins | sample AD_UKC130_MetaG_FD_184428 | JGI IMG/M metagenome (GOLD analysis project Ga0209608, IMG submission 184428) | Active sludge microbial communities of municipal wastewater-treating anaerobic digesters from Canada - AD_UKC130_MetaG (SPAdes) (version 2) | ecosystem: Engineered > Bioreactor > Anaerobic... | reverse complement strand
GTCAAGCCCCGCTCACTTTTCCGGAGCTGTAGGGCGAACACCGCGGCGCCCAGCGCCCCGACGATGACGCTGATGACCCGGATTATGTCGGGAGCGGAGATATCCACGAAAGCCACTTTCATATCGATAAACGTTGGTATCGATAAACGATATGTTGAGCGATGGGTGCTGTCAACCCAGGTATAAGGGCGCTATGCCTAGGGCGAACAAGGGCACGCGGCATCCACCCTCTGGTTACCCTCATTACAAGGCAACCGCCGCCTGCCTGAAGGAGTGACAATGTTCGAGAGATTTACAGACCGCGCCCGCCGTGTCGTTGTGCTCGCCCAAGAAGAGGCGAAGATGCTCAACCACAACTACATCGGCACCGAGCACATTCTGCTCGGGCTCATCCACGAGGGTGAGGGTGTCGCCGCGAAGGCGCTCGAATCTCTCGGCATCTCGCTTGACGCCGTGCGCGAGCAGGTGCAAGACATCATTGGCCAGGGCCAGCAGCAGCCGACCGGGCACATCCCGTTCACGCCGCGCGCCAAGAAGGTGCTTGAGCTCTCGCTTCGCGAGGCCCTGCAGCTCGGTCACAACTACATCGGTACCGAGCACATTCTGCTCGGCCTCATTCGTGAGGGCGAGGGTGTCGCCGCACAGGTGCTCGTCAAGCTCGGCGCAGACCTGAACAAGGTGCGCCAGCAGGTCATCCAGTTGCTGAGCGGTTACCAGGGCAAGGAGCCCGCGGCCGTGAGCGGTGCGGCTCACAACGATTCGCAGGCTGCACAGGGCGGTTCGGCGGTGCTCGACCAGTTCGGCCGCAACCTTACCCAGGCCGCGCGCGACAACAAGCTTGACCCGGTCATTGGCCGCGAGAAGGAGATCGAGCGGGTCATGCAGATCCTCTCGCGTCGCTCGAAGAACAACCCCGTGCTGATCGGTGAGCCCGGCGTCGGCAAGACCGCCGTCGTCGAGGGCCTCGCCCAGGCGATCGTCAAGGGCGATGTGCCCGAGACGCTGAAGGACAAGCAGGTCTACTCGCTCGACCTCGGCTCGCTCATCGCCGGCTCGCGTTACCGCGGCGACTTCGAAGAGCGCCTCAAGAAGGTCACGAAAGAGATCCGCACGCGCGGCGACATCATCGTGTTCATCGACGAGATCCACACCCTCGTCGGCGCCGGCGCTGCTGAAGGTGCAATTGATGCGGCATCCATTCTGAAGCCGCTCCTCGCACGTGGCGAGCTCCAGACGATTGGCGCAACCACCCTCGACGAATACCGCAAGCACTTTGAGAAGGATGCCGCGCTCGAGCGTCGCTTCCAGCCGATTCAGGTTGCCGAACCGAGCCTGCCGCAGACCATCAACATCCTCAAGGGCCTGCGCGACCGTTACGAAGCGCACCACAAGGTGCAGATCACGGACGGCGCGCTCGTCGCGGCTGCAAACCTCGCGGATCGCTACGTTGCAGACCGCTTCCTGCCCGACAAGGCCATCGACCTGATCGATGAGGCCGGCGCTCGCCTGCGCCTGTCGATCCTGTCGTCGCCGCCTGAGCTCCGCGAATTCGACGAGAAGATCGCCAAGGTTCGCGAGCAGAAGGAAGAAGCCAGCGAAGAGCAGGACTTCGAGAAGGCCGCGTCGCTGCGCGATGAGGAGAAGAACCTCCTCGCCGAGCGCCTCCGCCTCGAGAAGCAGTGGCGCAGCGGCGATGTCGCGACGGCCGCCGTTGTCGACGAGGGGCTGATCGCTGAGGTGCTGGCGCAGGCCACCGGCATCCCCGTCTTCAAGCTCACCGAGGAAGAGACCTCGCGACTTGTCTTCATGGAGAAGGCCCTGCACGAGCGGGTCATCGGTCAGGAAGAGGCGATCGCCGCACTGTCGAAGACGATCCGTCGTCAGCGCGCGGGCCTCAAGGACCCGAAGCGTCCCTCGGGCTCGTTCATCTTCGCCGGCCCGACCGGTGTCGGAAAGACCGAGCTTGCCAAGGCGCTCGCCGAGTTCTTGTTCGACGACGAAGACGCGCTCATCTCGCTCGACATGTCGGAGTACGGCGAGAAGCACACCGTTTCGCGCCTGTTTGGTGCCCCTCCAGGGTTCGTCGGCTTCGAAGAAGGCGGCCAGCTCACCGAGAAGGTACGCCGCAAGCCGTTTAGCGTCGTGCTCTTCGACGAGATCGAGAAGGCACACCCCGACATCTTCAACTCGCTGTTGCAGATCCTCGAAGAGGGTCGCCTCACCGACGGCCAGGGTCGCGTGATCGACTTCAAGAACACGGTCATCATCATGACCACGAACCTCGGTTCTTCGGCAATCGCCGGCGGCCCGGTTGGGTTCCAGGTCGAGGGCGACGCGACCACGTCGTACGAGCGGATGAAGGGCAAGGTTGACGAAGAGCTCAAGCGTCACTTCAAGCCTGAGTTCCTCAACCGCCTCGACGACGTCATCGTGTTCCCGCAGCTGTCGAAGCCCGAACTGCTGCAGATCGTGGGCCTGTTCACGAAGCGTCTCGGTGAGCGTCTGCTCGACCGCGATATGACGATCGAGCTCACCGACGCGGCAAAGGAGCGTCTCATCGAGATCGGGTTCGACCCGACACTTGGTGCGCGTCCGCTCCGCCGCGCGATGCAGCGCGAGGTCGAGGACCGGCTCTCCGAGCGCATCCTCCACGGCGAGCTGCACTCCGGCGACCACATTCATGTCGACTTCGCGGGCACCGACTTCGTGTTCACGAACGGCCCGCGCGGCGAGAAGGTCGCCGTGGGGCAGGTTGGCGGCGGGGCCATCAGCGCAACGCCCGAGATCCTGGCCGGTTAGCAACGGCTAACGATTGGTGTGAGAGAAGAGCGGATGCTGCGGCATCCGCTCTTCTTCGTTGTTGCGGTGGTGTGTGCGCCGCTCCGCTCCCTCACGGGCGCCGCACCTCCGCTCCCTGCTCAGCAGTCGCGTTCGGCGCCGCCCCCTTTGCTCAGCAGTCGCGATTTGTCGGGTTTGGGGGCTAAAGCGACAAATCGCGACTGCTGAGCGGGGTCGCGGGGTTGCGGGGGCGCGGGGACGGAGGGACGCGGGGGCGGGCGCGAACGGCGCCGGCCGGTGCGCGAGCGGGGCGACCGCGAGAGCGGCGGCGGGCGGGGTGCGCCTGCAAGGGATGAGGCGTGGGCGACCGTATGCTGAAACGTATGGACGAGTTCACCCTGCGGCGTGCCCGCACGAGCGATGTGGTCGGGATCCAGCAGCTTGTGGCTCCGCTGGTTGACCGCCGCATTCTGCTTGGCAAAGAACTCGTTGTGCTCTACGAAGCGGTGCAGGAATTCGTGGTCGCCGAGGCGAGCGACGGCACACTCATCGGCTGCGGAGCCCTGCACGTGATTTGGGAAAACCTCGGCGAAGTGCGCACGCTTGCCGTCGCCGAGACCTGGCTGCACCGCGGCGTTGGCCGCGCCATCGTGCTTGAGCTCGAGCGCAACGCGTTGGAGCTCGGCCTCAGCAAGCTTTTCTGCCTGACCTTCGAGGTTGACTTTTTCACGCGACGCGGCTTTGCGCCCATCGCCGAGGGCGTCGTCGCCGACGATGTGTATGTGCAGCTCGTCCGCTCGCCCGATGAGGGCGTCGCAGAGTTTCTCGACCTCGCGCGAGTGAAGCCCAACACGCTCGGCAACACCCGCATGCTGAAGATCCTGACTCCCATCGACGGCGAAGCCGAAGCGCGATGAGCTCCGTCGGCAAGCGGCCCTCCCGCGCGGTATACCGCCGGCGGCGTCTCGTGCTACTCGTCGGCATCGTCGTTGTCGCCGCACTCATCGTGTGGCTCTTCGTCGCGCAACCCTGGGCGGGCGCGAGTGGTGGGGCAGGGGCATCCGCTGAGAAGCCCGCCGCAAGTGACGCGCCCAGCGACGCACCTTCAGATCCGGATGCCGCAGCCACACCTCCCGCCGAAGGTGACGCCGAGGCGGAGCCCGACCCCGATGCCCCCGAGGTGACCCCCACCGGCCCCGCCGAGTGTGTTGCCGCCGATGTGCTCGTTGAAGCGGTGACCGACAAGGTGACGTATGCGGCGGGCGAACAGCCGCAGTTGGCGATTCAGCTCACGAACCGGGGCAAGGACTGCACGCTGAACGTTGGTACGACCCAGCAAAAGCTGACGGTGATGAGCGGCGGCGATACCTGGTGGCGTTCGACTGACTGCCAGTCCGAACCGAGCGACATGGTGGTGTTGATCGAAGCCGGGCAGACCGTGAAGAGTGGGGCACCCGTTGTGTGGGATCGGACCCGTTCGACGCCGTCCTCGTGCGACAACCCGAATCGACCGGTTGCGGCCGGTGGGGGTGCCTCGTACCATGTGAGCGTTGAGATTGGCGGCATCCCGTCGCAGTCGACGCAGCAGATATTGCTCTACGGATAGCGCCCGAGCGGAGTACTTCGATGAACGCAGCCAGCCCCGACGTCGCTGGTGATGCGCGGGGTGAGCGCGGTGCGATTCGGGTCGTGCCCGCGAACGAAGCGACGTGGGATGAGTTGCAGACCGTACTCACCGGCGCTGCGCATCGATGCCAGTGCCAGCGCGTTCGGCTGGGCGATCACGACTGGTGGCACATGCCGCAGGAGGCACGTGCGTCGATTCTCGCCGCCGAAACGCAGTGCGGTGACCCCCGCGCTGAGAGCACGATCGGGGTCGTCGCGTACCTCGGGGACGAGCCCGTGGGCTGGTGCGCGGTCGATCGTCGCGGTGTCTATGGGCGACTTCGGGGCTCGCCCGTGCCTTGGAACGGCCGCGCTGAAGACCCCGATGATCCCGATGTGTGGGCGATCGCATGCGTGATCGTGCGGCCGGGTTTTCGGCACGAAGGACTGACGTATCCGCTCGTTGCGGGCGCCGTTGAGCATGCCCGAGCGCAGGGCGCACGCGTGATCGAGGGGTATCCGATGCTTACCGGCGGCGCGAAGATCACGTGGGACGAATTGCACGTTGGGCCCGTCGGGCCGTTCGTCGCTGCGGGTTTCGAAGAGGTGAGCCGGCCGACGAAGCGCCGCGTGGTGATGCGCCTCGCGCTTTGAGAGGTGGTGAGGTGGCGCGTGGTGTGGTCGCTTCGGCGCCTCCGGTGCGGTGCCGTTCGTGTTCGGCCCTCCGGGCGCGGTGCCTTTCACGCTCGGCCTTCCGGTGCGGTGCCTTTCGTGTCCGACCCTCCGGTGCGGTGTCTTTCGCTCCCCCGTCGCGTTTTGTCGCTTTTGGGCGCGATACCGACAATTTGCGACTGCGGAGCGATCAGGGGGGGCGATCAGCGCGCGGGGCGCGGGGCGCGGGGCGCGGGGCGCGGGGCGGGCGGGCGGCGGCCCGGGCGGGGAGAGGCGGGCGGATAGGCTGGAGGCATGGCTGGAGCATCCAAGGGAAAAAAGCGCAAAGCGTCCAAAGCGCCGCTCGAGTTTCGCTCGCAGGTGCTGGCTGACGCGCTCGAACGGCAAGACATGGCCGCGGTCGCCTTCGCGCTGCGCAACGGCCCCACGGTTGTGCCGCTGATCAAGCCGGGTCCGCGCGATAGCCCCCTCGACGGCGGCGAGGTGTGGACGTACAAGGATGCCGCAACCGGCGACGTCGCCCTGTTGCTCTTCAGCGACGCGGCCAACAAGCCCGACAACCTGCCACCCGCCGTTGGTCTTCACAGCCCGTACTGGCTGCTCAGCTTCCTGAAGCGCTACGAAGACGAGATCACGACCGTCTTTCTCGACATCGCCGGGCCGCACCCGATGCAGGCATCGCCGAGCGAACTCCTCGCCGCACTCGAAGCGTAACCGCAGCACGCCGCAGCGCGCCGCCCGCCGCAGCACACCACGCGCCCCGCGGCCCGCGGCCCGCCGCCCCTAGAACTCCGGAATATCGCGGAGCTTCGCGTGCCCCACGGCACGCGCGGCCAGCGCCTTGACCTGCTTGATCGCGGGGTCGAGGGTGCCGGCTTCGGCGTCGACGATCGTCTTGTAGCCGAGCCGCGTGGCCTCGCCTCGGCGCTGGGCGGCCATGGTCACCGGGCGGATCTCGCCGGCGAGGCTGAGCTCGCCCACCGCCGCGACCTCATGCGGCACCGCGAAATCGTGCAGCGCGCTCGCGACGGCGATCGCGATCGCGAGGTCGGCGGCGGGCTCGGCAAGGCGCACCCCACCGACCGTCGACACGTAGACGTCTTTATCGCTGAGCTTCACCCCGGCACGGCGTTCGAGAATCGCCAGGATCATCGCGACGCGCGACGCCTCGACACCGTTCGTCACGCGGCGCGGGTTGGGTGCCGAGGTCACGTTGACGAGGGCCTGCACCTCGACGGGCATGGCGCGCCGGCCCTCGAGCGCGATCGTCACGCACGTGCCCGCAACCGCGGCGCCGCGGCTGAGGAACAGCCCGCTCGGGTCGGGCACCTCGGCGATGCCGTCGCCGGTCATTTCGAAGCATCCAACTTCGTCGGTCGGGCCGAAACGATTCTTCAGCGAGCGAATGAAGCGAAGCGAGGTTTGCCGGTCGCCCTCGAAATGGCAGACCACGTCAACCAGGTGCTCGAGCAGGCGCGGGCCCGCGATCGAGCCGTCTTTGGTGACATGGCCGACGATGAGCACCGGCAGATCGCGCTCTTTTGCGATGCGGATGAGCGTGGCCGCGACCTCGCGGACCTGGCTAGGGTGCCCGGCCATGCCGTCGCTCAATGACGACGAGACCGTCTGCACCGAGTCGACGATGAGGAGCTCGGGCTCGACCTGGTCGACATGGCCGATGATCGTTGCGAGGTCGGTCTCGCTTGCCAGGTAGAGCTCGTCGTGCAGCGCGCCCGTGCGCTCGGCACGCAGGCGCACCTGCCCGGGGGACTCTTCGGCGCTGACGTAGAGCACGCGGCGACCGCTCTGCGCGGCCTTCGCGGCAACCTCGAGCAGGAGCGTGGACTTGCCGACGCCGGGCTCGCCGCTGAGGAGGATCGCCGCGCCGGGCACGATGCCGCCGCCGAGGACGCGGTCGAACTCGCCCATGCCGCTCGGGCGGCGCGGGGCGTCGGCCGTGCTGAGCGCGGTGATCGGTTTGGCCGCGCGATCGTTGGCCGGCGCAACGGGCGTAAAGCCGCGAAGCACTCCGGTCTGCGTGGCCACCTCAACGACCGTGCCCCACTGCTGGCATTCACCGCAGCGCCCGGCCCACTTGATCGCCGTCCACCCGCACTCGGTGCATTTGTAGGGCGGTGCTTTGGTGGTCTTGCGAGTCGACATGTTCCCAGGCTAGTTGGCGCCTCTGACATCGGCGTTCGCCGCGCGAATCATGCCACGCGCGACTCACGCCACGGGCGTGTAGGCAACAATCTGCACGCCCGGCGCATCCGAGGGCCGAAGCTGGTGGTGCTCATACCGAACGAGCCCCGCATCGGGATGATGGAACACCCGTTCGCGCGTCGTGAACCCTCGCACATCGTGGCGGTCCCAGCCCGCCCGAAACTCGGGGCTGTCGTCGCGTAGCCGCTCGACGAACGAACGCACCTCGGGGTCGGAGAGGCGGGCCGCGGCCTCGGAGCGAAACTCGCCGAGGAAGCGGCGGCTCGTCTCGGGCCAGTCGGCAAGCAGGGTGCGCACGGCGGGGTCGGTGAACACCAGCCGCAACAAGTTGCGCTCGTCGACGGGAGTGCGGGCGACGTTGGGGTAGAGCTGTTCGTAGGCCGCGTTCCATCCGGCGATCCGCCAGTTGGGCGTCAGCGCGAAGGCGGGGTTCTCGCCGAGGGCATCGAGCAGGTGCTGCACGTGGGCGGGCAGCACATCGGTGACGGGGGCATCGAGGTTGGCACCCGGGGCGAGTCCGGCGAGCGAGCGGACGTACCGCCGGCCCGCGTCGTCGAGTCCAAGCACGCGGGCGATGGCATCGATCACCTGCTGCGAGGGGTTGATGTTGCGCCCCTGCTCGAGCCACGTGTACCAGGTGACGCTGACGCCCGACAGGTATGACACCTCTTCTCGGCGTAGGCCGAGTGTGCGGCCGCGGCCCACCGGCGGCAAGCCGTGGTCGCTGCGCACGACCTGCTCGCGCCGCGCGCGCAGAAACGCGCCGAGTTCCTCGCGGCGACCGGCTGGCTGGTTCATGCTCCAAGACTAGTAGTGCCACTACTAGGAGTGACACAGACTTGCTGTTGCGGCATCCACCCACGATTGTTGAAGAATGGCAATTCCTATGCGTTCTCGTACAGTCACTCATGGTCGCAACATGGCGGGAGCCCGCGCGCTGCTGATGGCCGCCGGCGTCGACAAGTCTGACTTTGGCAAGCCGATCATCGCGGTGGCAAACAGCTTCACCGAGTTCGTGCCCGGCCACACGCACCTTCAGCCGGTTGGACGCATTGTTTCTGAGGCGATTACGGCGGCCGGTGGCATCCCGCGCGAATTCAACACGATCGCGGTAGATGACGGTATTGCCATGGGCCACGCCGGCATGCTCTACTCGCTGCCCTCGCGCGAGCTGATCGCCGACTCGGTCGAGTACATGGTGGAGGCGCACTGCGCCGATGCGCTCATCTGCATCTCGAACTGCGACAAGATCACGCCCGGCATGCTGATGGCCGCGCTGCGCCTGAACATCCCGACCGTGTTTGTGTCGGGTGGACCGATGGAGTCTGGCCGCGCGACCCTGGTCGACGGCACCGTACGCACACTTGACCTCGTCGACGCGATCTCGGAGGCCGTCAACGATGCCGTCTCTGACGTCGACATGAAGCGCATCGAAGAGGCCGCCTGCCCCACGTGCGGTTCGTGCTCGGGCATGTTCACCGCCAACTCGATGAACTGCCTCACCGAGGCGATCGGCCTCTCGCTGCCCGGCAACGGCTCGACCCTCGCGACCCACACCGCGCGCGACGCGCTCTACAGGAACGCCGGCAAGCTCGTCGTCGACATCGCCAAGCGGTACTACGACGACGAAGACGCATCGGTCTTGCCCCGCAACGTTGTCACGCCTGCCGCATTCGGCAACGCAATGGCCCTCGACATCGCCATGGGCGGTTCGACGAACACGATCCTCCACCTGCTGGCCGCGGCCCACGAGGCTGGCGTCGACTTCGGTCTCGACGACATCGATGAGGTTTCGCGCCGCGTTCCTTGCCTCTCGAAGGTCGCGCCGAACATCGCCGGCGACCGCACCTATTACATGGAGGATGTGCACCGTGCCGGTGGCATCCCCGCGATCCTCGGCGCGCTCCGCCGCGGCGGCCTCCTCGACGAGAACGTCAACACCATCCACTCGGCATCGATGAGCGAGTGGCTCGATGACTGGGACATTCGCTCGGGCAAGACCACCGAAGAGGCCCTCGACCTGTGGCACGCCGCGCCCGGTGGCAAGCGCACCTCGGTCGGCGGTTCGCAGTCGGAGCGCTGGCTGGCCCTCGACGATGACGCCGAGGGTGGCTGCATCCGCGACGTCGAGCACGCCTACACGAAGGATGGCGGCCTCGCCGTGCTGCGCGGCAACATCGCCGTCGACGGCGCCGTGGTCAAGACCGCCGGCGTTGATCCCTCGATCTTCATCTTCTCGGGCCCTGCGGTGGTCTGCGAGTCGCAGGACGAGGCCGTCTCGAAGATTCTGAACAAGCAGGTTGTTGAGGGCGACGTCGTGGTCATCCGCTACGAGGGCCCCAAGGGCGGGCCGGGCATGCAAGAAATGCTGTACCCGACCTCGTTCCTCAAGGGTCGCGGCCTCGGCAAGAAGTGCGCGCTCATCACCGATGGCCGCTTCTCGGGCGGCACCTCGGGTCTGTCGATCGGGCACGTGTCGCCCGAAGCGGCATCCGGTGGACTGATCGCGCTCGTCGAAGACGGCGACATCATCTCGATCGACATCACCACGCGAGCAATGAACCTTGAGGTCGCTGACGACGTGCTCGAGACGCGCCGTCAGGCGCTCATGGATGCCGGTGGCTACCGCCCGCGCGACCGTCAGCGTGTTGTCTCGCCGGCGCTTCGTGCATACGCCGTCATGGCCCAGTCTGCCGACAAGGGTGCCGTGCGCGATGTCAGTGTTGTGGAGCGCGCCATGAAGAGCATCGACGAGCGTGAGGCTGCCCGCGTTTAGAGCCCCAGGGTCGCGAGCGAGGCGCGGAGGGCGTCGGCCGATGCGATGAGCTTGTTTGACTCGTCGGCCGACAGCGGCGTGCCGTGCACCGGGGTGGCCCCGTGGGCGCCCACGATGCTCGGCATCGAGAGGGCGATCCCGTCGACGCCATACTCGCCGCCGAGCACCGTGCTCACGGGCAGCACCGCGTGCTCGTCGCGCAGAATCGCCTCGGCGATGCGTGCGCCCGACAGGCCGATCGCATAGTTCGTCGCGCCCTTGCCGGCGATGACCTTGTAGGCGGCGTTCTTCACGTCATCGGCGATGTGGTCGAGCTCATGCGGCTCGAAGCGGTGCGAACCGGGGCCCTGCCAGTCGAGGATCGGCACCGAGCCGATTGTGGCGGTTGACCACAAAGCGAACTCGGTGTCGCCGTGTTCGCCCACGATCGAGGCGTGCACGCTCGACGTCGCGACCCCGGCGCGCTTGGCGAGCAACCAGCGCAGGCGGCTCGTGTCGAGCACGGTGCCCGACGACATGATGCGGGTGCTCGGCAGCCCGGTGATCTGTTGCGCGGCCACCGTGAGCACATCGCACGGGTTGGTCACGAGCACGTAGACCGCGTTCGGGGCGTGCTCGAGAAGCGCGGGCAGCATGCCCTCGAGAATGCGCACGTTCGTGCCTGCCAACTCGAGCCGCGTTTGTCCTGGCCGCTGTTTCGCTCCCGCGGTGATGACCACGACGTTCGCATCTTGCACCACCGAGATGTCGTCGCCCCCGACAATGTCGCTCGAGCCGGTGAACTGGGTGCCGTGTGCGAGGTCTAAGACTTCGGCATCCACCTTCTCTTTCGCAATGTCGTAGAGCGCGACGTGCCGCGCAGAGCCGCGAATCAGGGCGGCGTAGGCCAGGCTCGTGCCCACACTGCCGGCGCCGATGACCGCAAGTTTGGAGTTCTCGATGGCACTCATGGCGCCAGTTTGCCAGGGGGAGTGGGCGCTTGGCGAGGGGGTGCGCTGTCGCGAGCGAAGGTGCATTTCGGATGCCGCGACCCGCCGCAACGCGCCGATTGGCGCGCATCCGCTGATTCACGTAAACTCATCCGCGGTGACGTGTCCGAGCGGCCGAAGGTGCAACACTCGAAATGTTGTGTAGGTTCACCCCTACCGTGGGTTCAAATCCCACCGTCACCGCCACCGAAAACCCCCGCAGGTCCCTTGGAAACATTGGGATTGCGGGGGTTTTTGCTTTGTCCGTTTTGGCGGCGTTACCAACACTTAGGCATATAACTGTTAGTAAGATGATGTGATGAGCAACGGTACGGCTAGCCCTCGAATTGCTGTCGAGGCCGTCTCGCACGAGACGCTCGACTGGTCCCCGCGCGCGCCCGAGATGTATTCGCGAGCTGAAGTGCTGCGTCAGACCGGGACCTACGAGGCAACGATCACTGCTTCTCTTGCTGGCTGGGATCCCCGTATATCCGGTGAAGATGCCGCTGACATCGAAGACGCCACCCGACAGCTCGTGCTCTTCGATGAGCATGCCCAGCGCACGCTCGGTACGGAGAACGCCGCTCTCGGCCCGATGTCGGCGATCCTGCTGCGCACAGAGTCTGCATCGAGCTCGCAGATCGAGCAGCTGACGACATCAGCGAAGCAGCTCGCCCTCGCCGAGATCGACGAGGGCGACAAGCAGAACGCGCTCACTGTCATCGGCAACGTCCGCGCGATGGAGGCCGCGCTCCAGCTTTCGGATGACATCACGGAGGATGCCATCCTTCAGATGCACCGTGCGCTCCTGCTGCACCAACCTGGTCTCGAGCATGAAGCCGGCCGCTACCGCGAGCAGCAGGTCTGGATCGGCAGTGGGAACGCTGGGCCGCTCTTGGCTCAGTTCGTTGCGCCCCACCATGCCCGCATTCACGGTGCAATCTCTGATCTGGTCGACTTCATCGCCCGGCAAGATCTCTCAGTCCTCGTCCAAGTCGCTGTCGCACATGCCCAGTTCGAGACCATCCACCCGTTCGTCGACGGCAACGGAAGAACCGGGCGCGCACTCGCGCAGTCGATCCTTCGCAACAAGGGTCTTGTCGGATCGGCAGCGGTACCGATTTCGGCAGGGCTGCTCGTGAACACGAATCGCTACTTCGCAGCACTCGGCGCGTTTCGTGATGGTGACGCCGGCCCCATCATCAGGTCGTTCGCCGCCGCCAGCCGCATCGCCGCGGCATCCGGGACCAAGCTCGTTGATGACCTCGCAGCGCAGCTGGATGAATCCCGCGCCAAGCTGACTGGGCTGCGCGCAGACGCGACCGCGTGGAAAGTGCTCCCAACTCTTGTCGGTCAGCCCGCCGTGAACTCGAGATACCTCCAGCAGGTGCTCGGTCTCGGTGACATGGCGGCCCTTCGCGCGCTCGACGCACTCGTTGACCGCGGTGTCCTCTCTGAGTCAACTGGCAAGGCTCGCAGTCGCATCTGGCAACATCGCGGCATCTTCGAGGTGCTCGATGCGTATGCGGAGTCGATCAGGCGAATGTCGACGCGTTGATCAGGGATTCCTGCTCGCAAGAAGCATCCGTCACTGCCAAGCTGACCTTATGAAGAAGATTTCGTACCTGGCCATCGCCGCAATTGCCGCGGCATTTACGCTCACCGCTTGCTCCTCGCCCGCGGGGGACAAGCCTGTGATCGCACCGGTCACGATGGAGGCGAGCGAGCTGCAGGGCACGACCGTTGACCTGATCGTCGGCCAGGTGCTGAACATTGATACCGGCTCGCTCGCGGTCGACAGCTACAGCGGAAAGGTAGCCGACCCATCCATCGCGAAGTTCGTTGCGGGCCGTGAAGACGCCAGCGCAACGTTCAATCCTGGCGTCGAGGCGCTCGCCGCAGGCTCGACCGCGGTAACCCTGACGAACGAGCAGGGCGGAATCCAGCCCCTCGAGTTCACCGTGAGCGTTCGCCCCGAGAAGTAGGCCCGGCGATAGAGTCGGCGTCATGAGTGAACAAGCGCCTGCGAGCACCGAGTTGAGCTGGAATGAGTCCGTGGCGATCGAACCCATAGGCGATGACCGCTTTCGCGCTCGGGTCGGCGAGCAGTGGAAGTCGCTCCAGGGTGTGCATGGCGGCGTCGTTGCAGCCCTCGCCCTGACGGCAACCGAGCGGGTCTTGGCCGACTTGGGCGTTGACCCGGCCACGACGCTGCGCGCGGCAACGTTCGGCTACGTGAGCGGCAACGTACAGGGCGACCTTGAGATCGACGTCGAGGTCGTCCGGCGGGGCCGAGCGATGATCACCTCGCACGCCACGACGAGCCAGGGTGGCAAGACGACCACGGTTGCACGGTTCCACCATTCGACGCCGTGGGAAGGTCCCGTCTACAGTGCGGCTCCACCCATGCCGGTCCGCCCGGAGGGCACGGTGCGCCTCGCGCGGCCCGGCGAACCGACGCACATCAATAACGTCGAGACGTACCTGCATCCAGACACGACAATCTTCGCGGGGCAAGAGCGTGCCGAGTGGCTCGCGTGGAGTAGGCCGAAGCAGGGCTCAAGCTTCGACAGCGCGTGGCTCGCGATGTTCGGCGACTATTTTCCGCCGGCAGTCTTCGCCCGCGCGACGGGCCCCCAACGCGCGGTGACGATCGAGTATTCGTTGCAGATCCACGACGCACGTGGGCAATGGACACTGGGCGACGACGAATATCTCGCCGTCCGGATGCACGCGTTCCACTCCAACGACGGGTTCGCCGTTGAGGATGGCTGGATCTACCTGCCCGACGGCTCGTTGTTGGCGACTGTTCGACAGACCCGCCTCGCCGGCTGAGCGCGCGTCCGTCGCGCGCCCGGCCCGGCCGACAGAAACGCACGCGCGGCCGACAAGAATGAGGGCTGTCGCCTCGCCGACGTAAGGAATACAATGTTGCCGCTGGCTCTGGGGAGCCGCATCATCATCGTCACGGTAGGTGAGCTTTCGACCATCCGCGAGCCACGATTTCCGGCACACCTCGTTGTCCATCTGCGTAGTGCGGAGCCGACATGCCTGGCAATGACCATCCCGAACGCGTCGAGGCGCCGGCCATCGTCACAATCGATGACTGGGTTCGCAATGAGGTCGAGTACGCGGCCCGTCGCCCGTCGAGTGCTCCGTCGTGGCAGAGGTTCGCCGACCTGCCCGTGCCCGACGGCGACGTCGCTCTGTGGATCACTCGCCCGCGCGATCTGGTCGCGCTCCTCACGGTCTGGCATGCCGTCGACCTGTTGCCTGCAACGAACGGTGGGGCTGCAGTCATTTCGGCTCGCGCGGGGGCGACGCTCTCCGTGCATCTGCCGTTCCAGCACGCCCAAGAGCGCGCTTGGTACGAGAAAGAGACAAAGGCATACGCTCCCGACCCCGTGAGCCCGCAGAGTGGCCCGAAGCCGGCCGCCGATCCGCCAACGACCGCCGCGTTTCGGCGCGGGCCCGCAGATTTTCGCGCGGCGCGCGGCACACGGCTCGTGTTCGATCTGCCCGAGGGCACGACTGTCCAGGTTGCGAGCGAGCCGATCCTCGCGCTGCTCCCGACGCTCACGATGCGTGTCCACGCGCTCGCGACCCCGTACGTCGCGTCGTCGTATCCGGCGCCCGCTCAGCCCCCGCGCCTGAATTCGCGCATCATCCGCCTGTCTGAAGAGCTCTTGGCGCAGGTTTCGGGCGACCAGGTCACGATCTCGGTCCCGACAGCGAAGCAGCGGGCGCAGTACCCACTTGCGACGGATGCCGCGGCCCAGGCAAGTGCCGAAACGTCGATCCAGGAGCTCCGCTCGAAGTTGCCAGGGTTGCGAGTGCAATACAGGAATGCCGTCGAGATCGCGACGTTGCCCAAGTGGCTCATCCCGGACGTCAAACCACGGCGTGCCGCGCGCGGCGCGGTGTTCAGCACTCCGCCCGAGGCCGACCGCACGGCGATCGAGGCACCGTTTCGCCTCGTGCTCTCACCCGACCTCGGCGCCCGGTGGGTACACGCGACGGCTCCTGTTCGGGCGTCGGGAGATGCCCGAAACGTCGAGCTCTGGCACAGCAGGCTCGGTCGGCTTCCAGCGAGCGCGAACGCGAACGCGGAGGACAGCACCCCGCCGACCGACGCGCCGACCCCCGAACGCATCGTGCGCGCGATCTGGACGCGCGATCGCGACCACCTCACGGCGGCGCAGTGGCAGTCGCCCGACTCGGATTGGGGCGATGAGGGTTCGACGGGCGCATACGTTGGTCCGCTGGCGCCACCCGCGTCACCCGATAGAGACAAGCATCCCTTCCCTTCGAGTCTCAACCGCTCCGACCGGCATCGGCTCGTGCGCCAGTCGTCGGAGACGATCGGTGTCGCCGGGCGGGATCTCATCGAGCCGTACCCCGTCGCAGCGCACCGCCTGTGGCTCTCGGCGTTCGGCGCAACGCTCGATTTGCACGCCCACTGGGACACGACCCCGTACTCGCTCGCGAAGATCCCGTCGATCCTCGCGTGGGACGTTTGGTCGGTGACCTGCGCGAATTCGGTGTGCCGGTCGAGCCGCTGTGAAGCCGACTGTGTCAATTCAGGGGCTCGCAGTCTGACGGGCTCGCATCAAGAGTTTGCTGGCTCAACTGCGAACAGCCGGGAAACCGGGCGAGGCACCATCATCGTGTGAGGTTCGCGCGGACCACTTCAAAGTGACAAGGAGCACTCCGCCGGCGACGGCTCCTAGAGCGAAGAACACATAGCTGTAATCCGGAGAAACCAGTGAGGCTGCCGCTAGGAGCATTACGAGGGTCGAGCAGATGGAACCGCCCGCGAGCACGGATGCGAGTATGGCTGACGTCCACTCGTGGCGGATGAGACAGACGGCGACTCCCGTCAAGAACGCTAGTGACGCTAGCGCGGCCCAGAACGCGAGCGGGATCGGAACGAAGTAACCGATGAGGAATCCCGACCAGCATAAGAGCCATAGCGCAGTCCCAGACACGAACATGGCGCGCGCAAGTGTGTGTTCGAAAACGCTGAGTGATAGCAGAGATGCGCCAAGGATCATGACAAAACCGAGCGCTTGGAGAAGAAAGACGAGCGTGTAGGCGCGTTGCCCGACGTAGTCGATGGCGAGAGGAAGCAGCAGTGAGAGTCCGCCGCCAATCATCAAGACAGAGGCGACGATCCTTATCGTGCGATTCATGGGCTTGGCCGAAGCAGATCACATATATGTGTGAAGGTCAATCCCGCCTCGCCTCGGATCGCTGCGTCGAAACTCCGGCTCGGAGCGATAGAGCAGGGGGTACGCTCGCCGTGGCGGGTGGTGGCATCCCGGGCTCCGCGATCGGTGTCGCCGGGTTCTTCCTCGTCGCTGGTGCATCGATGTTTGCACTGCACCGCAGGCCGAAGACCAGCTCGCAGTAGTACCGCCATCGATGGCGAGTTGCCAACGAAGAGGAGCACAACGATGACCGCCATCCTCGACTTCGTGCGGAATCTCGTCGCACCGCTCACGCGCACGCGCCTGTTTCGTCGCCTCGGTCCCGTCCTTTTGCCGCCGATCGAAACCGTGGTCGCGTTCGTGTCGCGGGGGCGCGTGCAGGTGAGCGGCCTGCTCGTGCCGTCACTCGTCCTGCACACGATTGGTGCGCGCAGTGGCGAACCGCGAGACGTCCCCCTGATGTACACACCCGACGGCCATGGGCGGGCAATCGTTGCAGGCACGAACTTCGCGGGGGAGAAGCATCCCGCCTGGACTTCAAACCTGCTCGCAAACCCAGACGCGGCGATCACGGTCCGCGGTCGACGAATGCCGGTGCATGCAGAGCGGCTCGCGGATGACGAACGGGATGCCGCGTGGGCGAGGATCGAGGCGCAATGGCCCGGATACCGAGCCTATGAGCGCGAGTCGGGGCGCAGCGTGCGGCTGTTCCGGCTGCAACCGGTGCGCCGTGACGGCGCCGACGCGACCCGCGCGCAGTAGCGAGACGCGAGACCCGAGACGCACCTCGCGGCGATTGGGGTGCCATCATCGCCCGGAAATGAGGTTGGGGGCGCCCAATGACTGCAACGAGCGCTCCGGTGAGCGATCGCGATCCGTTGCGCCAGCGAGAGTGCCCCGCCGCACTCCGCGGGTACTGGTTGCGCGGCGCATACAGGCGTAGCGTGTTGCGCGGCGAAGGGGCGCCCACTCATGAAGATTCTCTTTCTCACAGCCGATCTTGGCGGCAACATTCCACCGACGCTCGCGGTGGCAGAAGCACTCACCCGGGCCGGGGCGACCGTCGAGATCGCCGGACTCCCGGCCGGGCGAACCCCGTTCGTAGAGGTACCGTTCGCTCCCGCAACAGCGATCAGTCCCGAGCCCGGGGTCAAGCGGTCGCGCGGTGCCGGCGCCCTGCTCCGCCTCATGGCCGGTCGCCGCACGTCAGATGCGGCTGCGGCCCTCATCACCGAGCGCGGTTGCGACCTCGTCGTGATCGACTGCATGACACTGGGGCCGATCCGTGGCGCGCTCACGACCACGGCGCCGGTCGTGCTGCTCTTCCACACCCTCGGCGCATTCTGGGTGCGCGACTTCGATCGCGGCCCGAGGGGACGATTGCTCGCGATGTTGGGTGTGCGACCGAAGAAGCTGTGGGATGCCGCGGCCGCACGCCTCCTCGTCACCGACGCCGAGCTCGACCCGGCCCGCGATGATCCAGCGCTGGCCGGTTTCGAATGGACAGGCACAACCGAGATCGGGGCGGAGCCAGGAGCGAGGGGCGCCCGGCCGCGCGTGCTCGTTGCGCTCAGCAGCACCGAGTGGCCCGGCATGCTCCCCGTGTATCGGCGCATTGTCGAGGCGATCAGTGATCTCCCGATTGACGCGGTGGTAACGACGGGGGGAGCCGAACTCGGCGGCGACCTCGTCGGCACCGCGAACGTCGAGGTGCGTGGCTGGGTCGCGCACGACGAACTCTTGCCGGGCGTTGACCTACTGATCGGGCACGGCGGACACTCCACCACGATGAAAGCCCTGGCCCACGGCATCCCGCTCTTGATCATCCCCATCAACCCGACCGCCGATCAAAAGCTCATGGGCGCCACGATGCAAGCGGCCGGGCTCGGGCAGTGGTTGCCGAAGTCCGCGAGCGTGCAGAGCATCCGTGATGCGGTCAGCAATCTGCTGGGGGCCAGCACCGGCGGCGAACACACGCGTGCGACGGCCGCGGCAACGGGGCGCAGGCTCCGTGCCGCTGTTCCGGGTGCTGAAGTGGCCGCGGCACGGATCCTCGCGATCGCGGGCGCGGCCACTTCACAAACGCTCCGCTAACTCAGGTTCGCGATGTTGCCTTCGCGCATCGGTGGGGGCAGGATGCCGTCAGGGATCGGGCAGTCGTACGGTGTGACGGCCATGATGCCGGCGAATTCAGACTTTGCGGCAGCCAACAGATCGGCGTCGGCAGCGATGTCGACGACGGTCGAAGCCATCGCCTTCGCGGCGTGCAGCATGCCCTTGTGCGCCGCGGGCAGCTTGCCCTGCGCGACCATCAGCCACGAGTGCGGCGGTGTGCCGATGGCGTGGGTGCCGCCGCTGATCTGCACGGTCGGCACGCTCCAGCTCACATCGCCAACATCGGTCGAACCGGTCGACTGGTTGCGCGAAGCGGGGTTCACGAGCGGCGAGATCCCGGCGAACAACGACTGGCTCTGATCGACGCCAAGGCGCTGGCGCGCCCGCACAACCTCCGCGGGCACCATGCTGGCGACGAACTTCGCCGCCGTTGCCTGGTCGGCAGCGTCGAACGGCACGCCACCGATCGCTTGGACGTTCGCGTGCAGCGCGGCCTCGAGGGTCGCGTTCGGCAGGAGCTCGGAGCTCGCGCCGTCAAACTCGATCTCGAGCGTGGTCTCGGTCATGAGGGCGGCGCCCTCGGCGATCTTCACGACCCGGTCGTACAGTTCGCGCATCTGCGCGACGTTGACGGCACGAACGATGTAATAGACCTCGGCGTAGGCCTGCACCACGTTGGGCGAGACCCCACCGGCGTCGGTGATTGCGTAGTGCACGCGGGCGTTGTCGGGCATGTGTTCGCGCAAGAAGTTCACGCCCACATTCAAGAGCTCGACCGCGTCGAGCGCGCTGCGGCCAAGGTGCGGCGCGGCACCCGCGTGCGAGGCGATACCCCGGTACCGGAAGTACACCTGCGTGTATGCAAGTGAAAGGCCCTGGCTGGTGCGCATTGCAGATCCCGGATGCCACGACACAGCGGCATCCACATCTTCAAATGCGCCCCGCTGCACGAGGAACGACTTGCCCGCGGCGGCCTCTTCAGCCGGGCAGCCGTAGTAGCGAACCCGGCCAGGCAGGCCCTGCTCTTCGAGGTGTCGGGCTGCCGCCACCGCTGCCAGGAGCGAGCCGGCGCCGAACAGGTTGTGCCCGCACGCGTGACCGCTGGTATTTGAAGTCTCGGGGTTCGGCTGCACTTCGGCGACCCCGTCGGCCTGGCTCATGCCCGCGAGCGCATCGAACTCGCCGAGGACTGCGATGATCGGACCGCCTTCACCCTTCTCGGCAGAAAACGCGGTGGGGATGCCGGTCAGTGAACGTTCGACGCGGAAGCCGAACTGCTCGGCCACTGCAATCTGCTTCTCGACCGACTCGTGTTCGATCCAACGGAGCTCCGGCGCATCCCAGATCTCGTCGCTGAGCTGGGTGAATGTTGAGCCGATCTCTTCAACGATCTGCTCAATCGGACTGGTGTCTTTCAAGATGTACCTCCCAGGGTGTGCTTCGCAGTATTCACCAAAGGCACGCCGGGGCGTGAGAAATCTGCCAGCGAGCGCCGATTATTACCGGCGCTCTCAAAGGTTGCCCTTGTTGCCCGTGTTGCTGTTGGCGCGGTGAGGGCGTTCTCGTCCTGCACTAAGCTCGGCGTGCAGGAATCACGGTGCAATGTTGCTCTGGACGAAGGGGAGTTGGCGTGCAGGCTGCCACACAGGATTCGGTCACCCGGCGCCACACCATTGTGCTCGGGCTTAAGCTCCTGGCCGGGCTGATGATCATCGCCGCCCCAGTATTCATCGCGGGCATCTGGGTGCCTGGGCTGAGCGACGTCGCATTCTTCGGCATCCTCGCCGCCTCATTCGGTTGGATCGCCGGGGGAGTGCGCATCGGGGCGCTCGTCGTCGCATCCCTCGCCGTGTTGGGGGTCGTGGTGACGTTGCTGCGAGGGCAGACGTGGGCCCTGGCATTGATTCTCATCGGGCTCGGCGTCCTCTATGGCTACGCGGCCAGCCGGGGCGTCGGCAAGGCGGTGTTGCAACTGCCGATCCTCACCCCGTACTTCATCCTGAAACCCCCAACCCTGTTCAGTGACCCGCCGGTGATCGACGCGAAGTACATCGTCGGCGTGCTCGTGGTCATGCTGGTGACTGGACTCTGGGCGATCTTGGTCTTGCACCTTGCGGCCGGGACTCGCACGTTGCAACACGTCGAAGTGCGCGAGCCGCGCGTCCCGCTGCTTTACGGCACGATTTTGGGCGTGCTTTCGGCCGTGGTCATGATCATCGGCACCTCGACCGACCTCAAAACCCACTGGGTGTGGGTCACCCTGACGCTCTACGTGCTCGCCGACCCGCAACAGCTCTACACGCCCGCGAAGATGTGGGGCCGCGTGCTCGGCACGCTGGCAGGTTTCGCCGTGGTCTCGCTGCTCGTGTTGGTGGGCATCCCCGACAATGTGCTGCTGATCCTCGCGTTGCCTGCGCTGTGGCTCACGCTGGTCTTCATGGTCATCGGCCGGCCATATTGGCAATACGCGTTGTTTCTCACGATCACCGTGGTGTTCATGGGGATGGCCGAGGTGAACACCCTCTTGCTTGATGCCGAGCGGATCGGCTTCACGATCGTCGGCGCGGGGCTCTCGATCCTCGCCGCGATACTGGTGAATGTGATCGGCTATCGGCGTGCAGGGTTGTCGGCCCCGGCCCCGGCCCCGGCCTCAGATCCGGCGACTGCCCCGGTCCGCAAGCAAGACTGAGGGGTCCGGGCAGATCGGATCGCGGCGGCGCAGTCTCGTGCCCGCCCGGGGCCACCTCGAGATCTCACCCGCGCAGCGCGGCGATCGCATCCACGATGGCTGCGGCGACCACGCGTTTCGGGCCGGCGGCCTCGCCCACAACCTCGCCGCCTTCGCCGATGATTTCGACCGCGTTGTCGGCAACCTCGAAGCCGTGCTCGGCATCGGCAAGATTCACCGCCAACAAGTCGACGCCCTTGCTCGCGCGCTTCCGGCGAGCGCGTTCGCGTCGTTCCTGCGGCGATGTCGATGTCTCGGCAGCGAAGGCCACGATGACCTGCCCGTCCGGTGCGGCACCGTTCGCTCGGGCGGCGGCGAGCCCCGCGACCACGTCGTCGTTTTCGACGAGCGCAATCTGACGCAGCGGACCGCCCTCCTTCGTGAGCTTTGTGGGTGACGCGGTCGCTGGGCGGTAATCGGCGACCGCGGCGGCCATCACGACGATGTCGGCCGTGCGTGAGGCATCCGTCATCGCTGCACCCAACTCGATGGCCGTCGATACGGGCTCGACGCGCACGCGCGGATGCGTGGATGCCTCGCCCAACACGTCAGCGCCGATGTGCGCCGAGACCAGCAAGACCTTGGCGCCGCGGTCGGCCGCCTCGAGCGCGAGCGCGACCCCCTGTCGCCCGCTCGAACGATTGCCGAGAAAACGTACGGGATCGATCGGCTCCCGCGTACCGCCCGCCGAAATGGCCACATTGAGCCCGGCCAGGTCACCAGGGGCGAGCAGGCGGAGCGCTGCGGCCACGATGTCTTCGGGCTCGACCAGGCGCCCCGGCCCGCTGTCGCCACCGGTCAGCTCGCCCGACGCGGGGCCGACGATGTGCACGCCACGCTCGCTCAGCGTACGAATGTTCGCCTGCGTCGAGGCGTGCATCCACATCTCGGTG
>Ga0209608_1001211_pt1 | contig 22028 bp, 17 predicted proteins | sample AD_UKC130_MetaG_FD_184428 | JGI IMG/M metagenome (GOLD analysis project Ga0209608, IMG submission 184428) | Active sludge microbial communities of municipal wastewater-treating anaerobic digesters from Canada - AD_UKC130_MetaG (SPAdes) (version 2) | ecosystem: Engineered > Bioreactor > Anaerobic... | reverse complement strand
GGGTGGCGATGCCTGGGTTGAAAGATTGGAAATCATGACGGGCAAGACACTGAAACCACAAAAGCGCGGACCGAAGACGAAGCATCCCGTGGCTAAATCATGCATTTAGTAAACTGTCACCGTAATTGCAACTGTCACCGTAATTGACCGTAATTGGCCATTTAGTAAACTGTCACCGTAATTGTGGTCGACAACAACCACGAGCAAAACACTTATCTACTACACGCCAGAAGGCACGACACCGATTCACCCAAGTTCGCTGAACTATGCACGGCAAAACGGTGTTCAAGTTAAACAGGTTGGAGTTCCATGAGTAATTTAGTTCCAGGTATTACTTTCTCGTTAAGTTCGCTGAGTGATTTCTCAAGCCCATCACTGGCTAGTGAAATTGTGCGGACTATCTGCGATGTGCCAAGCAGTATTCGCCCATCTAAATTTGGGCCTTTCGAGGGAGTCAGTCCACTTGCAGGTTTGGATGAGCCGGTAAAATTTATTTCTCAGCCAGAAAAACCCGTTAAAGCGGGGAGTCTTGTACTGACTGCGGGCAAAAACTGTGAGTATCAGGTTCAATGGAACAAATCCGTGCCGCCGTCATTCCCATTTGTCGGCGGTTTCCTATTGCGAAATGCGTTCGACAAGAAATCTGATACGCTTTTGGCATTTTTGGATTTGGTGAAGAAGCTAGCGTCTACGACAAATGTTGTTTACGGAGACGTCCGAAGTATGGAGTTCGCAGGGTGGGATACTCCGGTCAACCTTAGTCTGCGCCTGCCTGATATTCCAAATGTGTCCATCTATGGCAAGCCTTACATTGAGTTATTCGGTAGAGAACGGATTGAAGGCGCTCCGTTTCACCGCATTGAGCAACTTTCCGATGACCTCTATTGGCTTCAGGCAACTGAGTTGGTAACTGATCCGGTACCGGAGGATCTCCGCGTGTCAATACGGAAATACTTCGATGAAGATGCTTTTATGTCAGGAAAGAAATGGCGCTATAGCGATGGTCTGCATCCTGCGTTTGATTTTTCTGCGGTTGCGGAATAATCGATAAGTACAAGCCGGGGTCAGGTCTTGCATTTAATCATTTCCAGGCGATGATGCAGCCATGTCTAGACCTTTGCGCATTGAGCTTGCAGATGGTTTGTATCATGTCACTTCTCGTGGGGACCGGCGAGAGGACATTTATTTCTCGGACGCTGATCGCGAGCAATGGTTGAAGATACTTGGCGAGGTTTGCCAGCGCTTCAATTGGCGTTGCCATGCCTGGTGTCAGATGAGCAACCATTATGAATCGCCCCGAGCTTCGTAGAGGCTCCTTGGTTTAAGTGCAGGCGTGTCCGGCCTGGACGGCGAGTTGCGAATAATACGGTTGCTCAGCCTCGGAGGGTGGGATGTTTGTCTTGCTCATGGCTCCGTTCTCTCAGGGAATGGAGCCTCCTCGATTCCCTGGGCGATTCAGCGCGGCGCTAACCGGCTTGCCGCAAGACCTCATCCACCAGTTCCTTTTCCAGCAGCAGGGTTTCCACGACTTCTTCGCCCAGCCGGGCGTAGGCGGGGTCGGCAAGAATGGCGTCGCCACAACGTTCGGCCAGCAGGCTGTCTACAAAAATCCGCGGTTGCTCGCGGCGGCGTCGCGGGTCTTCCGCGGGTATGGCGTGCGCTGCGGTGAAAATGGCAAGCGCCATTATTTTCGCTCGTCTTGTTCCGCCACCGGGGCGACCCTACACTACGCACTCCCTTTACCAGCGTGCCACTCGCCGACCGCCATGCCCACTTCATCCGTGACCATCGCTTCCAAACTGCCCGCCGTCGGGACCACCATTTTCACGGTGATGTCGAAACTCGCCGCCGAGTGCGGCGCCATCAATCTGTCGCAGGGTTTTCCCGATTTTCAGGCGGAGCCGGCCTTGTTCGACGCGGCGTGGCAGGCGATGCGGGCCGGCCGCAACCAATATCCGCCGATGGCCGGCGTGACTGAATTGCGCACGGCAATCGCCGACAAGGTGGCGGCGCTTTACGGCGCGGCCTACGATGCGGAACGGGAGATCACGGTTACCGCCGGGGCGACGCAGGCGATTTTCACCGCCATCGCCGCTTTCGTTCGTCCAGGCGACGAGGTGATTGTTTTCGCGCCGGTGTACGACAGTTACGTGCCGGCGATCGAAACCGTCGGCGGCACGGCGGTTTACGCCAGCCTCCGTTTCCCGGACTATCGGCCGGATTGGTCGCGGGTACGGGCTTTGGTGAATCCGCGCACGCGGATGATCGTGATCAATTCGCCGCACAACCCCACCGGCAGCCTGCTCGACGCCGACGATTTGCACGCCTTGGCGGATCTGACACGTGGCAGCGATATCGTGGTGCTGGCCGACGAGGTCTACGAGCACATCGTTTTCGACGGCGCGCGGCACCGGAGCGTCGCCGCCCATCCGGAATTGGCGACACGCAGTCTCGTCGTCTCGTCATTCGGCAAGACGTACCACATCACCGGCTGGAAGGTCGGCTACGTACTCGGTGCCGCCGAACTGACGGCCGAGTTCCGCAAGGTGCACCAGTTCAATGTATTCACGGTCAACACGCCTTGCCAGTTGGCGATTGCCGGGTATATGCGCGACGCGTCCCGTCATCTCGGTCTGGCGGCGTTTTACGAACACAAGCGGGATTTTTTCCGGCGCCAGTTGCAGGGCTCGCGCTTCGAATTGCTGGACTGCCGTGGCACTTATTTTCAACTGGCGCGCTATGACGCGATTTCCGATCTGCCCGACCGCGAGTTCGCGTGCTGGTTGACCCGGGAGGCGAAAGTGGCGGCGATTCCGGTGTCGGCTTTCCATCGCGACGGGCACGACGACCGCGTCGTCCGCTTTTGTTTCGCCAAGCAGGAGGCGACGCTGGCGGCGGCCGGCGAGAAATTGCGTTCGTTGTAACGGCTTCACACGCTGTCGCAATTGCTCCTATAATCGCCGCCGGGGACGGGAATCACGTCAAATCACTTTTCAAATAGTATGTTAGGAGATGCCATGAGTATGCTTTCGGAATTCAAAGAGTTTGCCATGAAAGGCAATGTCGTCGATCTCGCCGTTGGCGTGATCATTGGCGGCGCTTTCGGCAAGATCGTCGATTCGGTGGTTGCCGATCTGATCATGCCTTTCATTGCCTGGATCATGGGCGGCAAGCTGGATTTCTCGGGGATGTTCCTGATTCTGGGCAAGGTGCCGGAAGGAACGGCGCAGACGCTGGATGCGCTGAAAAAAGCCCAGGTCCCCGTTTTTGCTTATGGCAACTTCATCACCATCCTGGTCAATTTCATCATCCTGGCGTTCATCATTTTCATCATGGTCAAACAGATCAACCGGTTGAAGAAAGAAGAGCCGGTCGTGGAGCCGGCGCCGGAGCCCGAGGAAGTGCTGCTGCTGCGCCAGATTCGCGACAGCCTGAAGAAATAAACGGTCGCCGGGAGTTTCATTCCCCGGCGTGCCGATGAAAACGGCGCTCCCGTGCGGGAGCGCCGTTTTTTTAGTGGCCCGTTCTTCTCTTGCCGTCGCCGGCGACGACCACGGACAGTTGTCGTGGCGCGATGTACTTGCGGAAGGCGGCGTTGATTTGCGCCGGGGTGGCGGCGAGGAGGCGCGCTTCGAAATCCTTGGGGAATTGCCAGGTACGGCCCTGGTCGAGCAAGGACAACCAGCGCGCGGCGACGGCGCTGTCTTGCGAGCGCGCGATGCGGCGGATTTCGACGATTCCTTTCTTGGCGGCGGCGATTTCGGCGTCGGTGAACCCGTCGCGTTGCGCGCGTTGCAGTTCTTCGAGAAACGCTTGTTCGGCGCGGGCGATGTTCTGCGGTGCGGCCATGATCTCGACGTTCCAGCTTGACAGCCGCTGGCGACTGCTCATGGAGAGCGTCGAGCCGACGCTATAGCTGAGACCGTCCTGCTGGCGCAAGCGATCGATCAGCCGGCTGGACAACCCGCCCTGACCACCGAAGATGTTGTTCGCCACATACAGCGCCGCGGCGTCGGCATCGTCGTCACGCAGGCGGATGTCGAGGCGGGCGCGCAGATAGGCGTTTTCCTTGTCCGGCGTGTCGATCAGCACGCGCTGCGGCGCGACCTCGCGGAATTCGCGGTCGACGCGGGCGTAGGGCGATCCGGAGACGCGTGCCGGGAAGAGCGCGCCGATTTCGCTGGCGATGGCCGGCGCGTCGAAATCGCCGACGATGGCGATTTCACCGCGCGCGGTGCCCACCAGTTCGCGGTAATAGCGGGTCACGTCGTCGAGGCTGAGTTGACGCAGCCGCTCGATGCGCTCGGTCAGCGAGCCATGGTAGCGCGGGTCGCCCGGCGGATAGGTGTTGAAATGCGAGGACAGGGCGTCGTTCGACAGCGCTTCCGGGTTGTCGAGTTGCGCTTGCAGCGCGGTCAATTGCTCGCGCTTGAGTTCCTCGAACTCCGCCGCCGGGAAACTGGCGTCGTGCAGGATGTGCGCCACCAGTCGCAACGCCTCGGGCAACTTGTCGCGGGTGGTTTCGAAATGGGTCAGGCGACCGCGCATTTTCAGGCGCGTCATCTCGTCGGCCAACTGCTGGCGACTCAGGCGATGGGTGCCGCGGTCGAGCATCGCATGCGTCAGGGCTCCGGCCATGCCGCGATTCTGCAACGATTTTTCGTCGCCCCAGCGGAAGCTGAGCGCGACATTGACGGTTTGGCCGCGGTTTTTTTTCGGCAGCAGCAGCAGCTTGAGGTCGCCGAAAGCCTGCAAGCGCGAGCGCTGGGCGATGTTGTCGTGCGAGGGGTCGAAGCTTTCGCCGGCGTCTCCGGTTTCACGCGCCCGGTAGTTGGCCAACACGCGCGCCGCCGTTGGCGTCGACGGTATTTCCGCGCGCTGCGGCGCGTCTTCGGGAATGAAGGTGCCGAGAACGCGATTGTCGCGCACCAGATATTTGCCGGCGGCGGCATCGACCTGCGCGGTGCCGATTTTCTCGAGTTGATCGCGGCCGTAGAAGAACAGGCGCCAGTCGCCGAGGGCGATGAACTCGGAGAGCGTCACGGCGAATGTTTCCGGGTCGGCGAGCGCTCGTTCGTAGGCGGTCCGCGACTGGTCGACCGCGCGTTGCAGTTCGGCGGCGCTGGCGGCTTCCTTGGCGAAGCCGCCCTCGATCACCGCGATCATCCGGTCGCGAACGGGTTCGAGCGGCTGCCCCTTGTTGACCATGGCGCCGAAGACCACGAAACCGGGGTCGCGGGTGTCCATGGTGTAGGAAAACACTTGCGTCGCCAGACCGGTGGGCACCAGTTCGCGGTACAGGCGGCCGTTCGGCGTGTCGCCGAGGATTTCGCTGGCCATGCCGATGCCGTCGGAATCGTCGTGCAGGCTGGAGGGCGTGCGGTAGGCGAGAGTGACGATTTGTACCTCGCCCTTGCGCCGGACGACGAACTGGCGTTCGCCGTCTGCCGTCGGTTCCACCGTCCAGGCGTCGCCAAGCGCGCGCGTTGGCCGTGGAATCTTGCCGAATGTGCCGGCGACCCAGGCGAGAACCTGCCGCCGGTCGAATTTTCCGGCCACCGTCAGCACGGCGTTGTCCGGCTGATAGTACTTGCGATAGAACGCCTGAAGATTCTCGATCTTGACGTTTTCGATGTCGCTGCGCGCGCCGATGGTGTTGTTGCCGTAGTTGTGCCAGTCGAAAAGCAGCGATTGCGTGCGCTTGAGCATCACGCTGGCCGGATCGTTCTCGCCCATTTCGAATTCGTTGCGGACGACGCTCATTTCCGTGTCCAGATCCTTTCTGGCGATGAATGAATTGACCATCGCATCCGCACTCCAGGCCAGTGCCCACTTGATGTTGTCGTCGCTCGCCGGAAAAGTCAGGTAGTAGTTGGTGCGATCGAGCCAGGTGCTGCCGTTGATGTCGAAGCCGCGGGCCTTGAACTCGCGCGTGGGATTGGCGAAATTCCGCGATCCCTTGAAAATAAGGTGTTCGAGAAGGTGCGCCATGCCGGTTTCACCATGGTTTTCATGGCGCGAGCCGACCAGGTAGGTCACATTCACCGTTGCCGTCGGCTTGGCGGCATCGGCGAACAGGATCACGCGCAGGCCGTTGGCCAGCCGGTATTCGGTAATTCCCTCGACGGTACTCAGTGTGACGGTTCCGGCCGGCAGAGCGGGCCGCGCGCCTGTCGGCGCTGAAGCGGCCGCGCCGCCGGTTGCCGGGAGGAAAGCCAAAAGCAGCGACGAAAAGAGGCTGGTGGCGACTCGTACCCATCGGTTCATATCACAGCACTCCAGAAAATCAGACCCTTGGCGCGGACGCGAACAAGCGCTTTGTCCTTGGCGGGCGAGTCGCATTATAGGCCGGGCCAAAAGAAACGGCCCGCTCAGAGGGAGAGGCTGAGCAGGCCGGGTGAAGCTATCGCCGCCGCTGGGGGAGGGGGAGGGGGAGTGCGCGGCAGCGACAGGTCGAACTATAGCCAGTTGGCGATCGCGGATCTGTTGCGCCTGTGTCCCGGTTGTGTAACCGGCTGTGATCGCCGGGCGCTGACGTGTCGCGACGATCGATTCATGGCCTCGAATCCGTTCGCCTGCGGCGAAAATGAACGTGGTGCCTGAACGTGCCGCCGGGAGCGACCCGCCTTCCGGTTCGCCTGCCGGTATTGAACGATCTTCCTCCAGTGGGTTGGTGACTACAAGCCGAGCACGGTACGGGTGTGCCGCGCGATCATCAGTTCCTCGTTGGTCGGCAGTACCCACGCCGACACTTTGCTGTCGGCGCCACTGATGCGCGCCGCACCGTTTTCGTTGGCTGTCTTATCGAGGTCCAGACCAAGCCAATGCGCCTGCTCGCAGACCATTTGCCGGATCAGGGCGCTGTTTTCGCCGATGCCGGCGGTGAATACCAGCGCGTCCAGACCACCGAGCACCGCCGCCAATGCGCCGAGTTCGCGGTTGATGCGATAAACGAAGTGATCGATGGCCAGTCTGGCGCGCGGCGAGTCGCTGTTCTGCAGGGCGCGCATGTCGTTGCTGATGCCGGACAGTCCGAGCAGGCCGGAACGCTTGTAGAGCAGGTCTTCGATCTGCTTGGCCGACAAGCCTTCCTGTTGCAGCAGGTAGAGAACGATACCGGGATCCATGTTGCCGGGCCGGGTGCCCATCATCAGCCCATCGAGCGCGGTAAACCCCATCGAGCTACCGACACTTTGGCCCTTGTGGATCGCGCACATGCTGGCGCCGCTGCCAAGGTGGGCGATCACCACGCGTCCGGCGGCGATTTCCGGCGCGACGGCTGGCAGCGTGGCGGCGATGTACTCGTACGACAGACCGTGGAAACCGTAACGGCGAACGCCGCGTTCATAGTATTCGTGGGGCAGGCCGTAGAACTGCGCGACGGTATCTTGGGCGCGGTGGAACGCGGTGTCGAAACACGCCACCTGCGGCAAATCGGGCCGGGCCTCCTGCAAGGCGCGAATGGCGGCCAGGTTGTGCGGTTGATGCAGGGGCGCCAGAGGCACGAAGGTTTGCAGCGTTGCCATTGCTTGCGGCGTGATCCGCAAGGGCGCCGAATGATCGGGGCCGCCATGGACGACGCGATGGCCGACGGCGATCATTTCCTGGCCGCTGAAGCGACTGCGCAGCAACGCGGCGATTTCATCGAGGGCTTGCACATGGGTGCTCACCTCGCTGGTGTTCCAGCGGACATCGGCCAGGACGCAGCCGTCGCCATCCTTGGCCTTCAAGTGTGGCGCGGTGCCCAGACCTTCGATTTGTCCGAGCGCCATGACGCGCAGATCGCCGGTCTTGGGAACGGCGAAAACCGAGAATTTCAGGCTCGACGAGCCTGCGTTGAGAACCAGAATGGTGTTGTCCATGACGTCGGCGAAATTTCGATATGGGGTGAATGATGGGGCGCCGTTGAAGTCGGCGAACGAGGCGCCTGCAAGTTGGCGCTTGCGCGGCATCGCAGGAATTCAATCGTCGATAATTCATTGTAGTGTACGGGTTCGGCGTCCGCGAGCACCGTCATCGCTTCCGGCTAGCGGGGAGGGAATCCGATTTGACAACAGCCGTCGTTTACCGCGAGAGTCGTGTTGTCGTTCGGGCGGCTGGTCGCGCCACGTGGTGAGGGAAGCACAACCAAGGAGAGGAATGCATGGATTTCGATTACGAAGAATGTACGCCGACCGCGCATCGTGGCGGACAGTTGTATCAATTGCGGGTCGCCGACCTGCATCCGACGCAGTGCGGCGTCGGGATGGACGAAGTCAATGCCCGGGTGGAGTCGATGCGCAAGAAAAGTCACGACGATCTTTTGGCCTATCTGATCACCCGGCCTGTTCCGATCGTGATCGGCAACACCGACAAATACTACCTGACCGATCACCATCATCTGGCGCGGGCGGTGTGGGAAGTGGCGCATGGCAAGAACGAGGCCGGCATCGACGAAAACAATGCGCGGGTCGCCGTCGAGGTGATCTATAACTGGGCCGTGCTCAAGGACTACAACTTCTGGAAAGCGATGCACGACAACCGTTGGCTGTATCTCTTCGACCACATGGGCGGCGGACCGCTGCAGCCCTCGGCCTTGCCGGCACATGTCAAGGACCTGAGCAACGATCCCTACCGCGGTCTGGCGTGGTACGTGCGCACGCACTTCGGCTACAACAAGATGCCGGCCGATTTCGCCGAATTTCAGTGGGCGCAGTTTTTCAGGATGCGAATGATTCTCGACAATCGCCTGCTGAAGAACCAGATCGAGGATGTCGACATCCTGCTGGCCAAAATGAAGGACGCCGACCGGGAGGTGTTGATCGAAGAGGCCATTCATTTGGCCAACTCCAGCGAAGCCGCGGGACTGCCGGGTTACAACGGCAAGCATTGAGCGCCATGAGCCTTGACTTCAGCACCGGCGATCCGCGGTTCGCGGTGGATCGACCGGCCTTGATCGCGCGTTTGTCGGTGGTATTGCCGGCCGACGCGCTGCTGACGGTCGAGGAGGATTTGCGACCCTACGAATGCGACGGACTCACCGCCTATCGGTGCTTGCCTTCGCTGGTGGCCTTGCCGGAAAACGAGGCGCAGGTGCGGGCGATCCTCCGGATCTGCCATGAATTGCGGGTGCCGGTGGTGCCGCGCGGCACGGCCACCGGCTTGTCGGGCGGCGCCACGCCGCACCCCGACGCCGTGGTGGTGTCGATGGCCCGGCTGAAGAAAATCCTCCGCGTCGATCCATTTTCGCGTACCGCGGTGGTGCAACCCGGCGTGCGCAATCTGGCGGTGTCGGAGGCGGCGGCGCCTTACGGCCTGTATTACGCGCCGGACCCGTCGTCGCAGATCGCCTGCACCATCGGCGGCAACGTCGCCGAGAACTCCGGCGGTGTGCACTGCCTGAAATACGGATTGACGGTGCACAATGTGCTGCGCGTGCGCGGGCTGACCATCGACGGCGAGAGCGTCGAGTTCGGCAGCGCCGCTCTCGACGCCGCCGGCTACGACTTGCTCGCGCTCATCAACGGCTCGGAAGGGCTGTTGACGCTGCTGACCGAGGTGACGGTGCGGTTGACGCCCAAACCGCCGTTGGCGCAGGTGGTGATCGCCTCGTTCGCCGACGTGCGGCGCGCCGGCGAGGCGGTGGCGCGCATCATCGCCGCCGGCATCATCCCGGCTGGCCTGGAAATGATGGACAAGAAAGCGATCCACGCCGTCGAGCCGTACGTCAAGGCGGGTTACAACCTCGACGCCGAGGCGATCCTGCTTTGCGAATCGGACGGCACGCCGGAAGAAGTGGCCGAGGAGATCGTCCGCGTCGTGGAGGTTCTCGACAACAGCGGCGCCTCCGAAATTCGCGTCTCGCAAAGCGAAGTCGAGCGCCTGCGCTTCTGGGCCGGTCGCAAGGCCGCCTTCCCGGCGGTCGGGCGGGTGACGCCGGATTACTTGTGCATGGACGGGACCATTCCGCGCAAGCGTCTGGCCGACATGCTCGAAGCCATCGAAGCCCTGTCGCGGAAATACGCCTTGCGTTGCGCCAATGTTTTTCATGCCGGCGACGGCAATCTGCATCCGCTGATCATGTACGACGCCAATCAGGCGGGCGAACTCGAGCGGGCAGTGGCCTTCGGGGCCGAGATTCTCGAACTGTCGGTTCGTTTTGGCGGCACGATCACCGGCGAACACGGTGTCGGCCTGGAAAAAATCGATTTGATGGCCGAGCAATTCGCCAGCGGTGAAATCGCCGCTTTCCATCGCCTCAAGGCGGCGTTCGATGAAGACGGCTTGCTCAATCCCGGCAAGGGCGTGCCGACGCTGGCGCGCTGCCGCGAATACACCCTCGCACGGGCAGGCACGGCGCCGGTCACTTTCGTTGCGCCAAAATCGTGATCGATACCTTGGAGACCTTGACCGAAAACTGGGCCGACCGTGTGGCCGAAACCGCCGACAGGGGTGGCACGCTGGCGATTCGCGGTGGCGGCAGCAAGGCGTTCTACGGCGGTCCCGAACTCGGCGAGCCGTTCGACGTCCGGGCCAACCGCGGCATCGTCGCCTACGAACCGACCGAACTGGTGGTCACCGCGCGTGCCGGCACCCTGTTGAACGATCTACAAGCCGCGCTGGCCGAACAGGGACAGTTCCTGCCTTTTGAACCGCCGCATTTTTCCGACTTGGCAACCGTCGGCGGCATGTTGGCCACCGCCTTGTCCGGGCCGCGTCGGCAGGCGGTCGGCGCGGTGCGCGACTTCGTTCTTGGCGTCAAGGTGCTGACCGGCACCGGCGAAATCCTCTCTTTCGGTGGGCAGGTGATGAAGAATGTCGCCGGCTACGATGTGTCGCGATTAATGGCCGGCAGTCTGGGCACGCTTGGTCTGATTCTCGAGGTGTCGTTGAAGGTGTTGCCCTTGCCGGCGGCGGAAAAAAGCCTGCGTCTGACGATGGACGAATCGGGTGCGCTCGACAGACTCAATCGCTGGGCCGGCCAGCCGCTGCCGATTTCGGCGTCCGCCTGGCACGATGGCGTTCTCACCCTGCGCCTGTCGGGCGCCGTCGCCGCCGTCGCCGCCGCGCAGCGGACCTTGCCTGGCGATGCTCTGGCGGATGACGAGGCCACGGTTTTCTGGTCCTCGATCCGCGAACAGACGCATGCCTTTTTCGCTGGCGATGCCCCGCTGTGGCGCCTCTCGTTGCCGTCGGCTGCCGCGCCGCAAGCGCTCGGCGCGACCCTGATCGAATGGGGCGGCGCGCAGCGCTGGTGGCGTGGCGGCGACGCCCAGGCGATTCGCGCCGCCGGCGCCGTCGTCGGCGGGCACGCCACGCTGTTCCGTGCCACCGACGCGATGAAGGCCGAATACGGCGTTTTTCAGCCGCTGAGCGGGCCGCTGCTGCGCATCCACCGCAAGTTGAAGCACGCCTTCGATCCGCGAGGCGTGTTCAATCCCGGTCGCTTGTATCCCGACTTTTGATCGTGCGCTGACCATGGAAACCCATCTCGCCGATTTCATCAAGGACACCGCCGAGGGACGCGAGGCCGACGCGATCTTGCGCGCCTGTGTTCACTGCGGCTTCTGTAACGCCACTTGCCCGACTTTTCAGTTGCTTGGCGACGAACTCGATGGGCCGCGCGGGCGCATCTACCTGATCAAACAACTGCTCGAAGGGCGGCCGGTGAGCGAAAAAACGCAATGCCATCTCGATCGCTGCCTGAGTTGCCGCTCCTGCGAGACGACTTGCCCGTCGGGCGTCAATTACTATCGTTTGCTGGTCATCGGGCGAGGCCTCGTCGAGCAACGCGTGCCGCGTTCCTTGGCCGCGCGGGCGACACGTCTGCTGCTCACCGAAGCCGTGCCGCGCCGCTGGATTTTCGCGCCCTCGGTGCGCGTGGGGCGCTTGCTGCGAGCCTGTTTGCCCGCCAAACTGGCGGAAAAAGTGCCGGACATCGTCACCGCCAAGCCGTGGCCGCGACCGGCGGCTCACCGGCGGCGAATGATCGTCCTTGCCGGTTGCGTCCAGTCGACGCTGACGCCAAACACCAATGCCGCCGCCGCGCGCGTCCTGGACCGTCTGGGCATTGCCTTGTTCGAAGCGCCAGGTGCCGGCTGTTGCGGTGCCATGCGGCACCATCTGCACGCCAAGGCGCCGGCGCTCGACGACATCCGCCGGGTCATCGACGCCTGGTGGCCGCATCTCGAGAACGGTGTCGAAGGCGTCGTGATGACCGCCTCGGGTTGCGGCGCGCATGTTCGCGATTACGGCGTGCTGCTGCGACACGATCCGGCCTACGCTGAGAAAGCGGCGCGAATCGCGGCGATGACCCGCGATGTTTCCGAGGTGCTGGCATCCGAGCAGGAAGCGCTGAGCCGCTTGCTGCGGGAATCGGGTACCGACCGCGCTGGCCGGCGGGTCGCTTTTCATTCGCCTTGTACCTTGCAGCACTGGCAGCAAATCCGCGGTGTCGTCGAAGGACTGCTCGCTGCCGCCGGCTACCGGATCGTGCCAATTGCCGACGCGCACTTGTGTTGCGGTTCGGCGGGCAGCTATTCGATCAGCCAGCCGCTACTGGCCAGACAGTTGCGCGACAACAAACTGGCGGCGATGACTGCTTCCGCGCCCGATGTGCTGGTCACCGCCAATGTCGGCTGCCAGACGCATCTCCAGAGCGGCGGTACCACGCCGGTGCGGCACTGGATCGAGTTGATCGACGAGCGTTTGAACGGCGTTTGTTGAGTCGCGCGTCGTGCCCGCTCGAATCGCTTACCGCCGAACGAGCAAAAAAAGCGGCCCGCGCAGTGGGGGCTGGGCGGGCCGGTGATGCCGTCGCCGTGGCACTTCGGAGGGGGAGGGGGAGGGGAAGAAGCACCTCGGCGACAACTGCATGGTACAGGGAGCCTCTCGCCGGATCTGTGGCGTCTGTGTGGCGTTATGTGACGGCATGTAAAGCTGGCTGCTTTCGCGCCCTGCGCGGGCACTAGCGGAAGGGATGCTCGCTACCGGCGAAAAGCCGCTCCAGCAGCCGTTGTTCCTTGCTGTCGATGGCCTCGAGAAATTCCGTGGCCGAGCCCATTTGCTGGAATGCGCGAAAGCCGCGTTCAAGAAATTCATGCAGGTCGCCGAGACCGGCGAGATGGGAGGGACGGCGCATCAGGGTGAGAAGGCGGGTGACCAGCGGTTTTTTGGCGAAGCGGTCAAGCGCCTGCCCGGTCTGTCGAATCAGCTCGATCTGGCGCTGACGCTCCGGTCGACAACCGACAGCGCGATAAGCGGCGGCATAGGCGTCTTCGTCGACAGTCTCGATTCGTCCGGCAGCGCTGAGTTCGGCGACCATCGCCGCGTCGAGCCGTTCGGTGAGGGCGTCGAGTTCGACCGCCAGGGCGACGGTGCGCAGCGCCGAAGACGGCAACATCTTGACCAGCAGCGGCAGGATGCGCTCGACTTCGTCATCGCGGCTGCTGAAATCCTTCGGCCCGTAAAGATCGGACAGAAAAAACCGCGCGGCCTTGCTGAAACGGGTGCTGGTCAACAGGGCGGCGTGGCTTCGAGCGAGGCGTCGGGCCTGCCACTCGCGCAGGCGTAAACGCTTGTCCGCCGTGGCGGGATTTTCATTGGCCCGTTGGCGAAGGTCTTTCGCGATTTTCAGATAATGCCGCAGCGCTTCCGCGCTCTGCGATTTTTCGAGCGAAGCGGTGTGATCGTCCATGGCGGCGAATTATGCACGGTCGCGCGAGGGGCGTTTAGTGGGCGTACCCTAGAGCGTTGGCCGTATCGGGCATACACTTTGAGCGGTACCCATTGGCGAGGACTTGCGCGATGTCCCATTCCGATTCGTTGGTCAGTCGTTTTTTCAGGCTGCAACTGGCTGCGCGCGCCGATCCGAATCCCGATCTAGCCGTCCGCCAGCGCCGTTTGCGGGCGCTGGATCGTTTATTACGGGATAACGAGACGGCGCTGATTGACGCCGTGCGCCGCGATTTCGGGCATCGCTCGCCGGCGGAGACGCGTTTGCTTGAACTTTTTCCGAGCCAGGCGGCGCTGACACACGCCCGCCGCCACCTCGCTGGCTGGATGCGTCCGGATCGTCGATCGGTGGGGCTGTGGTTTCAACCGGCCCGCGCGGAGGTTCGCCACCAGCCCTTGGGCGCCGTCGGCATCATCGTGCCCTGGAATTATCCCGTTTATCTGGCGGTTGGGCCGTTGGTTGCCGCTTTGGCCGCCGGCAATCGGGCACTGGTCAAAATGTCGGAGATGACTCCGTGTACGGCGTCGTTGTTTGCCGATCTGATCGCCAAGTATTTTGCCGACGACGAGTTGTCGGTCGTGGAAGGCGATGCCGGCGTCGCGCGCGAGTTTTCCGGGCTGCCTTTCGATCACCTGTTGTTTACCGGTTCGACCGCGGTGGGGCGGCAGGTGATGCGCACCGCCGCCGACAATCTGACGCCGGTGACGCTGGAACTCGGCGGCAAGTCGCCGGCGATCATCGGGCCGGGGCTGGACGAACCGGATTTCGCGCATGCGGTGGAGCGCATCGTCGTCGGCAAGTGCATGAATGCCGGACAAACGTGCGTGGCGCCCGATTATGTGCTGTTACCCCTTGGCCAGGAAAAGGCGTTCATCGATATCGCCCGCCGCGTGCTGGCCACGTGCTACCCCGACATCGAGCATTCGGCGGATTATTCGTCGCTGATCGATCGGCGCCACTATGCGCGACTCGATTCCTGGCTGGCCGAGGCGCGGGTCAGCGGTGCGCGAATCGTGGCGCTCGCGCCGGGTGTCGCCGCCGATCCGGAGCAACGCCGCTTGCCGCCGCTGGTGGTGTGTGGTGCGGGCGACGAATTGCACCTGATGCGCGAGGAAATCTTTGGCCCGGTCCTGCCGTTACGGACCTATCTCGATCTCGGCGAGGCGATCGCGTTCGTCAATCAACGGCCTCGTCCGCTGGCCCTGTACTATTTTGATCGGCGGCGCGCGAATATCGAGCGGGTGTTGCGCGAAACCCTTTCCGGCGGCGTGACGATCAACGATGTCGTGCTGCATATCGCGCAGGACAATCTGCCTTTCGGCGGCGTCGGGCCGAGCGGCATGGGGTGCTATCACGGCTTTGCCGGCTTTGAAACTTTTTCGGTACGGCGGGCGGTTTTCCGGCAGTCGCGATTTTCCGGTGTCGGTCTGCTCAAGCCGCCGTACGGCGCGTTGTTCGAGCGTTTGACGAGGTTGATGATGCGATGACGCCCGGTCGGCGGCGATTTATCAAGACGGGTCTGGCCGGCAGCGTGTTGCTGTCCACCGCCGGCTGGCTCAACGCCGCCGGCGCGCGTCCCCTGAGCGACGCCGAGCGCGAAATGCTCGGCGCGATCGCCGCTGCCTTGCTCGCGGGCGTGTTGCCGAATGACGAGGCGCCGCGCCGCCGGTTGCTGGCGCTGACGGTCGATGGGATTGCGGCCACGGTGGCCGGTTTCCCGTTGGCCACGCAGCGGGAAATCGGCGAGTTGTTCGGCTTGTTGGTCATCGCCCCCGGTCGCCTGGCGCTGACCGGAATCGGCCGGCCGTGGCGCGAGGCGCGAGGCGTTGAGGTGTCGGAATTCCTGCAATCCTGGCGGACCAGTCGTCTGCGTCTGTTGCAGAGCGCCTACGCGGCATTGCACGATCTGACTTTTGGCGCGTGGTACGCTCGCCCTGACAGTTGGGAGGCCATCGCTTACCCAGGGCCGCCACGGGGGATGTTCTGATGCACGATCCGATCAAGCATGGCTTGACCACCGGTTGGCGGCATATCGACGCCTCGACGCTGGCGGAGAGCCAGACGGTCGAGGCCGACGTGGTGGTGGTCGGCACCGGCGCCGGCGGTGGCGTCACGGCGGATATTCTCAGCGACGCCGGTTTGCGGGTGGTGCTGGTCGAGGAAGGGCCATTGCGTTCGTCAAGCGATTTCAAGATGCGCGAGGCGGTGGCCTACCCCGAGCTTTACCAGGAATCGGCAGCGCGCAAGACGGCCGACAAAGCAATCAATATTCTGCAAGGGCGTTGCGTCGGTGGCTCGACGACGGTGAACTGGACCAGCAGTTTCCGCACGCCGGACGCCGTGCTGGCGTTTTGGCGTCAACGTTTTGGCTTGGGGCAATTGAGTTCGCCGGTCTTGGATCCGTGGTTCGCGCGCATGGAGAAGGCGTTATCGATTCACGACTGGGAGATGCCGCCTAATGCCAACAATCGGGTGCTCGCCAATGGCGGCGAAAAACTCGGCATTGAAGTCGGTCTCATCAAGCGCAATGTCAAGGGGTGCTGGAATCTCGGTTACTGTGGCATGGGGTGTCCGACCAATGCCAAGCAGTCGATGCTGTTGACGACCCTTCCCGCAGCCTTGAACCGGGGAGCGATCTTGTACACTCGTTTGCGCGCCGAGCGCCTGCGCTTTTCCGGGGGGCGCGTCACCACGCTCGACTGTCAGGCGTTGCAGGCCGATGGTATTCATCCGGCGGGTCGGCGCGTGCAGTTGCGCGCGCGGCATTTCGTCATCGCCGGGGGCGCCATCGGTAGCCCGGCGCTGCTGCTGCGTAGCGGAGTGCCGGATCCGCGGCGTTTGCTCGGCAAGCGTACATTTCTGCACCCGGTGGTGATTTCGGCGGCCTTGCTACCGACACGCGTGGACGCTTTCGCCGGCGCGCCGCAATCGATTTACACCGATCACTTTCTGCATCAGGCACCGATCGACGGTGCGCTTGGCTTCAAGATCGAGACCGCGCCCTTGCATCCGGTGCTCTATGCGACGACGCTACAGGGTTTCGGCGAGGCGCATCGGAAATTGATGGGCGAGTTCGCCAACGCTAACGTGTTGTTGGCGCTGTTGCGCGACGGCTTTCACCCGGAGAGTCACGGTGGGCGGGTGCGTCTCGGCGGCGACGGTCTGCCGGTGCTCGACTATCCGCTTGACGATGTTTTCTGGGAGGGGGCCCGCCGTGCCTTGTTGGCGATGGCGGAAATCCAGTTCGCGGGCGGTGCGCGCTGGGTGGCACCGGTTCATGAAACGGTTGTCGGTTACACCAGTTGGGCGGAGGCGAAGAAGGGGATTGCCGCCTTGCCGCTGAAGCCGTTCTTGTGCCGGGTCGTCAGCGCGCACGTGATGGGCGGCTGTGGCATGGCCGATAGCGCGCAGCGCGGGGTGGTCGACCACCGCGGCAGGCATTTCTGGCTCGACAACCTGTCGGTCCACGACGGTTCGGTTTTCCCCACCAGCTTGGGCGTCAACCCGCAACTGTCGATCTACGGTTTGACGGCTCGTAATGCCAGCCTGTTGGCGGCCGAACTTGCCGGCAGGCCGTTGCCCGTCCTGTGAAGGAAAACGGCGTCATGTTGTCGAGAGCCTTGCGTTTATCGCTTGTACTGGAAGCGGCGCTCTATTTCGCCGCGGCACTTTTCGTCGGCGCTTTCGAGCCGGCGACCGCCGGATTGCTGGCCCTGGCTGGCGTCGCGCTGCTGCGCGCGGCGGCGACCGCGCTCACTTTCGTCGCCGCCCGCGCGTGTTCCGGATTGCCGCCCTGGCAAACGCTGCGCTTGGTCGTCGGCGAGTACGCGGCGATACTTGCCAACTTTGTCGTGATTTCGCCATTCGAAAACTGGTGGATGGACGCCGACCGTTTGCAGGCAGACGGCGCATCGGTCGACACGCGTCCGCCGATTCTGCTGGTTCACGGGTATTGCTGCTCGCGGGCGAGCTGGTGGTGGCTGCGCCGTCGCCTGCGGGGCGCCGGCTGGCGAGTGGCGACGATCAACCTCGAGCCGGTCTTCACCAGTATCGACAACTATGTCGAGCCGTTGGCCCGGCGCGTTGACGAGGTGCTCGCCGAAACCGGTAGCGATCAGTTGATCGTGATCGGGCACAGCATGGGGGGGCTGGTTGCACGCGCGTATCTGCGGCGCTTTGGCGAGGCCAAAGTCGCGCGGCTGGTGACGCTGGGAACACCACATCAGGGGAGCCGCCTGGCGGTCATCGGTTTCGGCGACAACGCGCGCCAGATGTTGCCGGACAGCGCCTGGCTACAATCCCTGTCCGGTTCGCCAACGAGGCCCGATACCTTGGTGATCTATAGCGGGCACGACAATTTCGTCACCCCGCAAGACAATCTGTTGTTGCCCGGCGCGCACGGCGTCGCCATCGATGGTGTCGGCCACTTGGCGATGCTGCTATCGCCGCGTGTAGCGCGGATATTGCTGCTGGCCATCGAAGAGGATACCGCGGTTGGTGTCACCGCCGCCGGGCCCGGCGGCTGACTTGGTGACCGGTGCGGCTCAGCGCCGCATCGAGTCGAAGAATTCGGCGTTGTTCTTGGTGGCCTTGATCTTGTCGAGCAAGAACTCCATCGCCTCGAGATCGTCCATGTTGTACAGCAACTTGCGTAGCACCCACATCTTTTGCAGCACATCCGGCTTGAGCAGCAGTTCCTCGCGGCGTGTGCCGGAGCGATTGACGTTGATCGCCGGATAGACGCGTTTTTCGGCCATGCGGCGGTCAAGATGGATTTCCATGTTGCCGGTGCCCTTGAACTCCTCGTAAATCACGTCGTCCATGCGGCTGCCGGTATCGATCAAGGCGGTGGCGATGATGGTCAGCGAGCCGCCTTCTTCAATATTGCGGGCGGCACCGAAGAAGCGTTTCGGTTTTTGCAGCGCATTGGCGTCGACGCCGCCGGTCAGCACCTTGCCCGACGCCGGTTGCACGGTGTTATACGCGCGAGCCAGGCGGGTGATCGAGTCGAGCAGGATCACGACGTCGCGTTTGTGTTCGATCAGGCGCTTGGCTTTCTCGATGACCATCTCGGCAACCTGCACGTGCCGCGTTGCCGGCTCGTCGAATGTCGAGGCGACGACCTCGCCACGTACCGAGCGCGTCATCTCGGTCACTTCCTCCGGGCGTTCGTCGATCAACAGCACGATCAATGTCACATCTGGATGGTTGGTGGTAATCGCGTGCGCGATGTGCTGCATCATTACCGTCTTGCCGCTTTTCGGGCTGGCGACCAGCAGGCCGCGTTGGCCCTTGCCGATGGGAGCAATGATGTCGACGATGCGGCTGGTGATGTTCTCCTCGCCGCGAATGTCGCGCTCAAGCTTCAGGTGCTCGGAGGGGTGCAGCGGCGTCAGGTTCTCGAAGAGAATTTTGTTTTTCGACGCCTCCGGGGGCTCGCCATTGATCTTGTCGACCTTTACCAGCGCGAAATAGCGTTCACCGTCTTTTGGCGTGCGGATTTCGCCTTCTATCGTGTCGCCGGTATGCAGATTGAAGCGTCTGATCTGGCTGGGGCTGACATAGATGTCGTCGGTGCTGGCGAGGTAGGAGGTGTCGGGCGAGCGGAGAAAACCGAAACCGTCCGACAACGTTTCCAGCGTGCCGTCGCCATAGATGCTTTCGCCTTTCTTGGCCTGATTCTTCAACAGGGCAAAGATCAGTTCGTGCTTGCGAAGCCGGTTCGCCCCTTCGACATTGTTGGTGACGGCCATGTCGAGAAGCTGGCTTACATGGAGAGCCTTGAGTTCGGATAAGTGCATGTGCGGGAGACGGAGAAGGGAGAAACAAAACGCCATGCGCGCGAAGCCGCGACGCGCGATGCGCAAGGAGTCGGGGAGAGCGGTAGGGGCTGCTACGGTAGGGAGAAGAGGTCTGAAGGTCGTGTGCGGACTTTCGTTTCGCGGTGATCGGCGTATTTCACGTATCCGGCGAATTGCAACGACTGCGGCGACGACCGCGAAACCTTCAGGTGCAGGGTATCGATTTTACAGGTTGCTGTCAATGAAGGTGATCAGCTGCGATCGCGACAGGGCACCAACCTTGGTGGCTTCGACATTGCCGTTCTTGAACAGCATCAACGTCGGGATGCCGCGGATGCCGTAGCTTGCCGGTATGCGCTGGTTTTCATCGATATTCACCTTGACGACTTTTAGCCTTCCAGCATAATCGTTGGCGATGTCGTCAAGCAAGGGCGCGATCATTTTGCATGGACCGCACCATTCGGCCCAATAATCGACGAGCACGGGTTGCGTCGCTTGCAACACCTCGGTGGCAAAGCTGGTGTCCGTAACGTAGTGAATATGTTCGCTCATGGAAGTCCTCTTGCGGGAACGGGGGGAAGATGCGTAGCGGGAGCGTGGGCCAGGATAGGCAGCCGGCGTAACTCGGCGGGGGGTTTTTCTAAGCTCTTGCCATGCTAGCGAAAAAAGGTCTTCAATGGAAGCGGGTGCCTCGCCCGGGAAACGACCAACCATCCTGGAACTGGAGCAAAAGACGACCGATTATTGCCAACCGGCTACTTTCGGCTTTCTTTTTCTTATTGGCTCGCGTCGAAAAAAAAAAGCCGCTTCGTGGCAAATATCCGAATCGGTGAAAAAAAGACGGATTGACGAGTACTGTCACTTTCCGCCTGTTTGGTAGGGGCAGTAGGGATCGAACCTACGACCTACTGATTAAGAGTCAGCTGCTCTACCAACTGAGCTATACCCCCCCACACTGATCTTGGCGGATGCCTCATCAAGCGTTGTCAAACTCCTATCGAAAGCACAAGCGACCTTTCAGCGCGGCGCATGATACGACAATACTGGCTGCTTGTCGACGACGTAATTTGCTTGTGAGGTGCGAGAGGCGGCGGGGGGTATCACTTGTAGAAGTTCCGATTTGATCTGACAGTAGGTGTCAGGTTCCGACAGATTACGCGGTGGCCGGTGAAATCATTCCAGTTCTTTGGTGAACCATTTTTCATGGCTTGCATCGAGGGAATTACCCTTCTTTCTTGAACAGGCTGAACATGAGGGCCAACGTCTGACATAACCGGCGCTACGCGGCTTTACCGCGCGGCATCCGTGTGGATGGATGGGGTAGCACTCATTGCGCATCAAACTCAAATACTCTCGCCAAAAAGCCTTCGACAAACACGCGAATGACATAGCGCCCCTTCGGGTCGCCTGGCGCTACGGCCCAAGAATTGAAAATGATGCCGCGATCTGGGGAAACCTCCCGCTCTGTTATCGAGACTCGACCGTCGGTTGAGACTGAGCGCGACCCCAACGGCTCAGGATCGCCCCAAGTGTCTGGCTTTGCCGGGAGGGTGAACTCTTCACGCCACCTAATCCTTGGCTTGTCTGTGCGAATACGCATGATCCAGCCATAGCCTTGATACGGTGTGAGCGGTACCACCTTCGCGGGCACAAACAGCGGCCTTCCGGATTCTGGTGCATTGAAAAGACCGAAGTCGGCGTGGAGCACTTCGTAGGCATTGGAAGCACTGTCAGTCTGATTCAATGACGATGCAACAGGCGGGCCGCAAAGTGCTAGAGCAACAAGCGACAGCAGCGCAATTAGTCGGTTCATGTAAGTGCTAACGAGAAAAAGTTGAGCGGCCTCCCCGCAACGAGGGGTTGTCTACGCCAGCCTGTTTCAGGGCTGGCGTTCGCCCGAGTAAGTGGGGCGCCTGGGCGTTGGCGAACGGTATCCGCTCGAACGGACGTTGAGCGTGAGCGGCACTCCGCCGCCCTCTGGTTCTTCAGCGCTGCCCAGAAAAATTCTCCGCGATTTCCTCTGCTTCTTTGGTGTAGCGAAGAAAGCGATGAAGACGAAACGTGCATGCATGGCGACCACCCTACCACGGAACGACGCCCCTGGCACGAAAGCACTTTGTCGGCGGCAACGGCGGCGAAGGAGGTGCGGAGCGTCCCGCGGAAAAACCGACGGCGTAAGCAAACCCGCCGCCCGATGCCAGGAATGACCGAAAGCGGCGGAAAGAAAGCGGACCGCGACCGACGGCGCGCACCCAAGACCCGAGAAGGAAAAGGACGAAGTCCACCGTTCGAGGTAACCGGCCGGCGGAGGCCGCAGGCCGAAGGAAACTGGCAAGCAAGCGAAGCGCCGCTTGCCGGGCGTCCGGTTGATCGAGTGTTTAGGTTGCGCGGATTCACAAAGTAAGTGCAACAAGTCCTCCGGAAGGGCGGGGAGTTGAGATACTCGAAGCATCCTGTTCCGACCAAGAAAGAGGATGCCATGCTATCTAAGTATCATCGACTCACCCAGGAAG
>Ga0209608_1001199_pt1 | contig 22259 bp, 19 predicted proteins | sample AD_UKC130_MetaG_FD_184428 | JGI IMG/M metagenome (GOLD analysis project Ga0209608, IMG submission 184428) | Active sludge microbial communities of municipal wastewater-treating anaerobic digesters from Canada - AD_UKC130_MetaG (SPAdes) (version 2) | ecosystem: Engineered > Bioreactor > Anaerobic... | reverse complement strand
TCTGCATAAACTCCTTGATGTCTATTATATCTTCCAGCCTGTATTCATCCGATATGCGCATAAGTTGGCCCCCGTTCATGAAATCCTATCCTTATATCACTTTCATAGATCCAGCTTGTAAAACGCAGCCTTTCTCAAAACACCGACTCTTTGATCATAACAGAACATGATGGCCGTATCTGCTCTGCCACAGCCCAGCACATCATCCCTTTCGACCGGATAACGGAAAACTTCTATATGGATTTTCCGCATATGCTGCTTTGGAAATTGACCTTCGTATCCCTTTATATACTTTTTCAGATTGTCGTCATCACTTAAGAATTGCCTTATCCTTTCCTTGGTTCTCTGGTCCGCCTTGGGCTCAAGGCCTGCAGGATACCGGCCTGGCTTCGCATGGCGGCAGTAGTCAAAAAGGATGCAATCCAACAGTATATTAGCTGATGCCATCTGGCTGGACTCAATAAACTCCCGCATAATCACATACAGATCATGATTTGAATGAGAGCGGCTGAAATAGCCCCTGTCCAACCAGAACCGGCTTAGGTCCCCAAAGAGCCTGAATGCATCATCATTATAAATCTTAAAAAGCTGAGCCATCACCTTGTCGAACCGGTGACTGTTGTAATATACCTCTATCATCTCTTCTATAAGCTTCAGCCGGGCCAGATCATCATAGCTTATGCTCCTGCTGCTTAAGACCTCATAGGGAGGATAATCGGTGTATTTGTACTCATACTGCCTGGCATTGCTTCTTAGCCCTGAGCCCTTTAAAAGCTTCAAAAATCCCAGCTGAAGCCTGTGAGGCCTTAGTCTCATTACGGCGTTGACAGACCTGGCCATAGAAGATAGGTCATCTTCCGGAAGGCCGGCGATCAGATCAAGGTGTACATGGATGTTGTCATTTTTTATTATCTCTGAGATATTCTTTTCAAGCTTACCCAGAGCTGTCATTCTTTGGACTGCTTTGAGAGTATGCGGGTTTGTCGACTGGATCCCTGCCTCAAATTGAAAAAGCCCTGCAGGAGCGTTTTTAAGTATGGATATTGTCTCATCATCGATTATGTCCCCAGCTATCTCAAAATGAAAGTTGGTGTTCCCGCCCAGGCTGATCAGATAGCTGAATATTTCCTTAGCCCTGCCAGGATCGCAGTTGAATGTCCTGTCGATTAGCTTCACCTGCGGGACACCGGCATCAATAAAAAATTTCAGGTCTCTTTTTATCCTGTCCAGGGAAAGGAACCTTACCCTTTTCGAATTGGATGACAAACAGAACTGGCATCTGTAAGGACAACCACGGCTCGTCTCATAATAGATGATCTTGTCCTTTAAATCACCGAGGCCTTCATAATATGGAAATGGTATGGAGTCGAGCGGCAGATCATGAGGATGACCGTTAAAATGTATGCCCTCCCCGCTCCTCCAGGTCAGCCCTGCTACATTTCTCAGGTCTCCGCTTGATTTCATGCAGCGGAGCAGGTCATATAAGATTTGCTCACCTTCACCAACAGCTATGTAGTCTATACAGGGATGCTTCGTCATGGTTTCAACGCTGTCATAGGACACCTCCGGGCCGCCGAGTATGATCTTGGCTTCAGGCAGTATTTTCTTTATGGTTGCCGCTATGTCAAGCGTCTCCCTGATGTTCCATATGTAACACGAAAAGCCGATAAGGTCGGGCCGCTTTCTGGCTATATCTGATATGACCTTTTCATACCGGTCGTTTATAGTATATTCAGCCAGCTCTATGCCAGGAAAATCCTCTATGCAGTATGCCCTGATCAGCCTTATGGCAAGATTGCTGTGTATGAACTTGGAGTTTAATGTAGTCAGCAGTGTTTTCATAGCTTTATTATATATCAAAAGCCAGGGATCATCATCATAAACTTATTTCTCTGCTCAGCGTCAAATGTTAAGCAGTTGTTACAAAAATGTTACCAATATATACAGGTAGGATTTTATGTAAACCTAAACTATAATAAATATAAACTCTATGTACTTTTCCATAACACCAAAGAAAGGAGGATTAGATGAAAAAGACGATCAAAATTTGGGCAGCAGTATTGATCCTCTCCCTTTTCATCTCTGCGACCGCCCAGGCAGCTCCTCTGCTCGGGTCACGTGCGCTCAAATATGGGATGAGCGGTGACGATGTAAAAGAGCTGCAGGCACTTCTCAAACGGTTGGGGTATTTCTCAGCCAGCACCACAGGATATTTCGGCGACATCACAAAGCAGTCAGTTTTGAACTTCCAGGCAGCGTACGGCTTGACACGAGACGGCAGCGCAGGTACTGAAACGATTTACAAGCTTAAGTATGAAAACGGCATTGCCGCTGACTATTATGCATATTTCCGCACCTTGAAAAAAGGCATGAGCGGCGGAGATGTTCAAAGCCTACAGGAAGTGTTGAAACGACTCGGCTATTTCCCGCAAAGCACCAACACCACTCAATATTTCGGAAGTCAGACTCATGCTGCTGTTGTCGCTTTCCAGACAAGCGCCGGTTTGGTGGTTGACGGCTCTGTAGGCCCAGCCACATCCAATGCCTTGAATAATGCCCTTGCTAAGCTGAAAAGCCCTGGCAGCCAAGATATCACAAGCAGGAGCAAGCCCAGCGTCACCTATACATCATACACTGTGAAATCGGGAGATACGATCTGGTCCATATCCAACAGCTTCAGCATCCCTCAGTCAGAACTTATGAATGTAAATGGGTTTACAGCAAGCACAGTCTTGTATATCGGACAGACCATAAAGATCCCTGTTCACAATGTACCTGTCAAGCAAACACCCGGTCCCCAATACGGCGAGTATCTTGACTGGTGGACAGAAGCCCAGTATGTGCTTCAGTTCAATGTACCCTGTACGGTCACTGACTTCTACACAGGGACAAGCTTTAAGGCTGTAAGGACCTTCGGTGCCAACCATGCCGATTGCGAACCACTGACCGCTGCTGATACGGCTGCCATTAGAAACTTATGGAACACTTATCATACAAGCTATTGGACATCCAGACCTGTTATAATCACAATAAACGGCAGGCGCCTGGCTGCATCGATGAGTGCCATGTTCCACGCAGGGCTGGACGCTTATCCGAACGGAGCCTACGTGAACAATCGAAGCGGCGACTATGGAAGCGGCCAGAACTTCGATGCGATAAAGGGAAACAATGCAGACGGGCACTTTGATATCCACTTTGCAAACAGCACCACTCATAATACAGGTGCGGTAAACAGTACTCACCAGGCTAATGTAAAAATCGCAGCCGGAATAAAATAAAGGGCTAAACAGCCCTCTTTTTTTATATGGATCATTCAACTCAAGTGTATAGCTGCATATAACGAAAGGCCGTCTGCAAGACGGCCCTTTTGATAATCTATGGAGCTGATATCGGGACTCGAACCCGAGACCTCTTCCTTACCAAGGAAGTGCTCTACCTCCTGAGCTATATCAGCATCAGCGATGCGACAGTGATTATTATAACTGCTTTATAATATAAAATCAAGCAGAAAAATAAAGAAATTTTACATGTCGCAGAGCAAGAGGGCTCTGACTGGGGAAGCCTCTACCCCGACGATATTCAGCGGTGCTGCTATCAATGTATATGATCCCTCAGGTACATTTTTGAGCCTGAGCCCTTCAAGGATATATATGCCATTGCCAAGCAGGAGTTTGTGGGTCGGATGCCCCGGCTGGCTGTGTTCTATACCCAGGGCGTCTATGCCAACACCCTTGATTCCCTTGTCGACCAGATACCTGGCGCCGCTTTCGGTCAGATAGATATAATCCGGACTGAACCCATCTATATATGAATTCTTTGTCTTCAAGAGTATATAGTCCCCGGATTCTATATTCTTTCTTCCAAAGTCCGCGTCACTTATACCCTCATCTACCCAGGTCATATCAAGCACCTTGCACTTATGCACCATATCATTTGTCTTAAAAAATGCGGAGTCCATCCCATCTTGTATCATATGGAGCGGTGCATCAAGATGAGTCCCGGTATGGAGTTCAAGCTCTATTTTTGACTCTCTGACATTGGACCCGGTGCTGAAGTCCTTGATGTGTCGGATCACCGGCTTTTTTTCTGGTATATTTCTATATACCGGCATACCTTCATGGATCTGCATAGAAATATCTATAATGCGCATAGGCTGACCTCCTAATAGTTTACCCAGCTACGTCCGTCTCTTTTGATGAGATCGTCTGATTCACGGGGCCCCCAGGTGCCTGCTGCATAATTTGGAAAGCTTGGATTTTGGCTCGACCATGCTTCAGAAATATTGTCTACGAACTTCCATGCATACTCGACCTCATCCCACCTTGTAAAGAGCGTGGAATCACCATGCATCACATCCAGGAGCAGTCGTTCATAGGCATCTGGCGATACAGCGCCGATTTCACAATTCTGGCAGAAATCCATTTCGACTGGGATTATCTCGTCCTTGGAGCCCGGTTTCTTGCCATTGAATTTTATCTTCACACCTTCCCTGGGCTGTATCTCAATGACAAGCCTGTTCGGATCAAGATCCCCATAGTCCTTGTAGTATAGTATAGCAGGCAATCGCAAAAACTGCACTACTATTTTCGTACACTTATCTGCCAGCCTCTTCCCTGTTCGCAGGTAGAACGGGACTCCGGCCCATCGGAAGTTGTCTATTCCTACCTTAAGGGCTATAAACGTTTCCGTGTCGGAATCAGGCCGGATCCGGTTCTCGCTCCTGTATCCTGGTACTTTCATGTTGTTTACAATGCCTTCACCGTACTGGCCGCGCACCACATTTGCAAGGACGCTCTCTTTGTCCAGCGGGGAGAGGGCTTTTAATACCTTTACCTTCTCATCTCTTATAGAATGGGTGTTGAGACTGACCGGAGGCTCCATGGCTGTCAGCATCAGAAGCTGGAGCATATGGTTTTGGAGCATGTCCCTCAAGGCCCCGGCTTTATCATAATATCCGCCCCGGTTTTCCACTCCGGCCGTTTCACTGGATGTGATCTGAATATGGTCTATATATTTATTGTTCCACAATGGCTCGAACATAGTGTTGGCAAAACGTATGACCATGATATTCTGCAGCATTTCTTTTCCCAGATAATGATCGATCCTGTAGATCTGATCCTCTGAAAATGCAGATATCAAAACGTCATTCAGCTTTTTCGCGGAGACAAGGTCTCTGCCGAAGGGTTTTTCAATGACTGCCCGTTTGAAACCTGTCCCTTGATCTGTCATGCCGTTTGCTTCTAAATGAGTCACTATGGTTTCAAAAAACTCAGGTGCTACAGCCAGGTAGAATATCCTGTTGCCCATGGTTTGATGTCTGCCGTCGAGCACTTCCAAAAACTCATTGAGCTGTCTGTAGCCTTCACCGTTGGTAAAGTCGATCTGAAAGTAATATAAAGAGGATACTACATGGAGAATATCATCCGGTTTACCTTTATTCTCCCTGGAATAACGCTTTATGCTTTCAAAAGCAATATTGCGAAAACCATCATTGGTAATGTCCCTTCTTCCGACAGCTACAAGGGCAAAATTGTCCGGTAGCTGTCCGGACACATACAGGTTGTAGATAGCAGGATATATTTTTCTATGCGCCAGGTCCCCTGTGCCTCCGAATATCACTAATACGCAACCGATGGTGATCTCCTCCTCCAAGAGCATGCAGACAGTATGTGTAAAATTACTTATACCCATGCCCGACTCCTGCAAAACATACCCTTGTTTTTGCTCTACATCTATAATTATATTATAGGATAAGGAGTTGCTATAGATGAAAGATGCGGAATAAAAATGGTCATAAAAACACCAAAGGAACAGGCTCGCCTGTTCCTTTGCTTTCAGTGGAAAGTACCTATTATGGATACCTCTATGGCTTCCCCTATTGTGTCCTCATTAGGCAGTTCATACTTTGCATTATCGCTGCTCAGGGGGACAAACAAGGGCGTTCTCACGCCTGTGTATATTATGCCCTTCACCGGCTCGTAATAGTGGTCATACAATAGCAAGCTTTCAACCAGTGAATCGCCCTTGTAAATGTCCTTATATACTTTTACCTTGAACCCGTCCCTTGATCTGACCTTAACGTACTCATAGCCTTTATATTTTACATATTGGCCCTCTGTATCTTCTATATACTCCGGCTTTGGAGCTTTTATAGTCTCATACACCTCAGTCCTCAGCTTGATCGTTTTGCCGTCTTCCAGGGGCTCCCCATATATTTCGAAATAGATCTGGTTATCATCACAGTACGTATGTATGTAAACCGGATACTTCTTGTTATTCTTAAATTTCAGGTCAATATACGGGGATGGCATGTTTACGGCTGCATCCAACCCCTTGTCTACATATGATGTTGGGAACGGATGCCTTGCCGACTCTATTACCTCAAGTCCTGCCAACAAAACGGCATTGTACAGGGTAGTGGCCGTCTGGCATACTCCACCGCCCGGTGCTTCTGCAAAACTCATGTCTGCCAAAATTACCGGTGCATCCTTGTATCCCCGCTCATAGCTTCTTTCCCCTACTGTTTCGTTAAAGGACACGACCTGCCCCGGGTTGATCACCATACCGCTAAAGGCTGCCGCTGCCAGCTTTACGTTATGGATACTGTTTTCCGAGCTGTCTCCCAGGTCGGTGCTGAAGGCGGCCAGCAGTTCGTTTTTACCGACAAGATCAGCTGCAGTTATTTCAGGCTGCAATATTTCAGGTTCATAGTCAATGACTATTGATGTATTCTGTTTCAAGAGCTCACTGTCTATAATACTGATCACTTCATCTATATTGAAATTCACACCTTTCTCCTCATATACGACCGTGAATTTGTCATCTTCGTCAGGCGTGAACCTGTAATAGGCGTTTACCGGATCCCTGTCGATGGCGTTTTTGATTTTGTTAAGTTCATTGATCAGTTTGCTCCTGTCGTATACGAATGGTGCTGCTATGTTCAGCTTATCGTCGTTTGCTTGCTCTGCTGAAACAAACCTGGCAAACAGGTTGTTCCTGCCGCTGACCTCCAAGGCTTTTGCAACAGCGCTCTCTATATCTATGCGACCATCTATGTCATATGGATATAACACCCAGGAGCTCTCATTACATTTGATAGTCAATGAAAACCGGTTAAGCTTTTTCAGGCTTTCATACTCCAGCTTTTGTCTGGCTTTGGCAGCATCCATGCCGCTTACGTCTATATTGTCTATGAAAATCCCCTGATCGATCCTATTGTTGTTGAGTATATGAAGTATAAAGGTATATCCCAGCATTCCTGCCAAAAAAATCAGCGCCAGGATCGCTGCTGCCATCCTCACCTTAACGCTCATAGTGCGGCTTTGCTTTACTTTTGTATCCATACTACCACTCCCATGCGGAATTTACATTCTATGCTGAATTATTCCCGCATTGTGGTATTTTTATCCAAGCCAGGCACGCAATAAAAAACGGATATTACTAACCGTAATATCCGATGATATATATCTTATGAAGGTACTATATTGAACTTTATACCCGGCAGCATTCGTTCCATGTTTTGTATTATATTGGTGCCGCTCCCTGCATCCGGGGATTCGCCCATCACTATCTCTGTTATATTGTTCCTTTTGGCAAAATCGAGCAAAGTATTCAGCACATTTTCAGACCTTAATACGGTAAGCTCAGCCCCTGCCTGTTTAGCTACCTGGAACAGGTAATCCAGCGCTTCTCCTTCATCGCTGCTGCCAAGAAAGTTGTCTCCTACCCTTGCCACATGGACTACTGACAGATCGCCATTGGAACCGTTCACCAGCCTCTTACCGACTCTGATCAACCGTTCGCAGGTCTTTTGGCGCGTAATGCAGACCATAACCCTGGGCACATTGTTCAAAGGTATCTCCCCTTTACAAGCAGTACCTGATATACTGGTTATATTTTAATTATAGCACGGGGGACTCATTTAAACCATTGCATATGCTAAATGTTCACTAATTGTTCATATATGACTGACAAGCCGGGTAAGCCTACAGGGCTGATCCAAACAAGCAGAATACAGCACAAGAAAAGATATTGCCAATCGACAATATCTTTGATAAAAACACTATGCTGAATAAACCACTTTTCAATCGTTGAAGTTGCCTGCAGCTTTATCAAGATATTCCTCGTATGTCAAACCGCTGTGATAGACCCTGGCTGCCAGCTCCTCACCCAGGAACCGGATGTGCCAGGGTTCATATGCATAGCCTGTTATTTGCTCCTTCCCCTTGGGATATCGAAGTATGAACCCGTATCTATGGGCATTGGCAGCCACCCACTTACCTTCCGGCGTATCACCGAAGGCTTCTGTGAGCTTGAACTTTACACCTGCTGACGTTATATCCATGGCCAGACCTGTCTGGTGTTCGCTTTGACCTGGCTTTGCACTATACATGTTGGCGGCTTCAATGCTGCCGTACTTTGCTATATTCTTGTTGAAGATCTGCTTCTGATTATCATACCTTCTGTAGCCGGACAATGCATATAAGCTGAATCCCGCTTTTCTGGCATCATCGAACATCCTCTCCAATGCATCTGCCGCTTCCTTTCTCATAAGGTTGTTCTTTGCACCAGAAACGAAGGGCACATCCGGCTTGACCAGGTTGAGAGGTACAAAATCCGAAGGCAGCTCATTGGTCTTGTTTACAAGTATGGCTATATCATTCAGGTCATTTGGCTTTTCCTCATTGGGAATCTGTGTTCTATCTGGTTTGGTTGATACAGGTTTTTTGGATCCTACAGGTTTTTGAGTTTCCATAGGCTTTTGAGTCATCTCAGGTTCTGTCCCGGTACCGGGTTCATATGACGGGCCTGATAATATGATGACTATATTGTCTCCTTCCGGCGATTGAGCTTTTGGACCTTTATCGTATATATCTTCCTGTATCGCATTATATGCTTCTATGCACAATACGACTATCACAATGCAAAGGACGATAGTAAGCAGCCTAAGTTTTATTTTCAAAGGCATTAGCAACTACCTCTTTTGGTGTATTCATCTAATCATGGATATAATATCCATATTATCCCTTTATATTATTATAACAATACTTTCTTAAAAGTCGATACTACTGTGAGAATTTTTACAAGCTGTTTGTATTTTGATATATATGCTGGTATTATAGTGCATAATACTGAAAGATCGAACGGTTTTAGAAATACTACTGGTAGCATAACTGACAAAGGAGATCAAACCCATTCATGAGCAAGATCAGGCTTGACAAGCTGCTCTCAAATACCGGCTTTGGCAGCAGAAAAGAGGTCAAAAGCATAATAAGGGCCGGAAGGCTGAGGATAGGCGACGAGATCATATATGACCCGGGATATATAGTTGATATCGATTCATCAGATGTTTATGTCGATAATGAACGCATAAGTTACCGCAAATACTACTACCTGATGATGAACAAGCCAGCAGGAGTGATATCTGCCACCTTCGATCCCGATAGCAGAACCGTGCTTGACCTGGTACCCTCCACATACAGACATGTAAGTCTCTTCCCAGTGGGTCGGCTTGACAAGGACACGGAAGGCCTGCTCCTGTTGACTAATGACGGTCAGCTCGCCCACCGACTGCTCTCTCCGAAAAGGCATGTGCCCAAGACCTACTATGCCAGGATCGAAGGTATTGTAGACTATGAGGACATTGATACTTTCAGGGCAGGTATTGAGCTTGAGCCTGGCTTTACTACCCTGCAGGCCCGCCTTGAGATACTTGGCTTAAGCGAGGATACCGGCATATCTGAAGTATCAGTGACTATTTATGAAGGCAAATATCATCAGGTAAAAAGGATGTTCAAGGCCGTCGGTAAAAGGGTCCTGTACCTGAAAAGGATCTCCATGGGCGGACTTCAACTGGATGAAAGCCTGCCGGCCGGGGCTGTCAGAGAACTTAGTCAGGCTGAACTGGATATCCTGATGAATGATTGAAAGGGAGGAGCCTATGGACCATTATTTCAGCGAAAATCCTAAAACAGCTCACAATATAAAAATTATCGAGTTCTTTGTACGCGACAAGGTATTGAAGCTGACAACCGATTCAGGCGTTTTTTCCAAGGACAGGCCGGATTTCGGCACCAGGTGCCTCATAGACTCCCTTCCGGAGCTGTCCGGGAAAGTGCTTGATCTCGGATGCGGCTATGGCATAATCGGACTGAGCATTGCCCTGCTCAATAAGGAAGCCCATGTTACAATGGCTGATATAAACAGACGCGCAGTTGAGCTTGCACAATACAACGCAAAGCAGAACGGCATCAGAAACGTCGACGTGCTGTTAAGCGACGGCTTCAGCGATATAGAAGGGATATTCAGCGCTATAGTCAGCAATCCTCCCATCCGGGCAGGAAAAAAGGTGATCTACCCCATGTTTGAACAGAGCCTTGATCACCTTGAAGCAGGCGGAGCTTTGTATATCGTAATACAAAAAAAGCAGGGCGCAAACTCAGCCTTAGAGAAGCTCAGATCCGTATTCGGCAACTGCGAGACAATCAACAAATGCAGTGGTTACTGGATCCTTAGAAGCGTAAAGGAATAAGCCTTTCCCAAGGAATCATACGACCTTTGGAAGGCTGGAGCAGAAGTTAAGAAAATCCTTGTAATCGCCCTGGTGGTCACAGACGATTTCGTCACTCCTGTTGATCAGGTAGTTTGTGACCAGGAAGGTTTCTATGCCCAGACTGGAGGCTATCATATCCTCCTGCACGTCATTGCCCACCATAAAGCATTGCTCAGGTTTCTTGCCTATTGCAGCCAATACTTCTCTATAAAACTCGATATTGGGCTTGCAATAGCAATTTTGCTCATAATGTGAAATATAGTCAAAGTCAGCAGCATCGAGCCCTGCCCAGGCTATCCTGTGAAGGATGGCCTTTTTGGGGAATAGCGGGTTGGTCGCTATGCACAGGGAATATCCCTTCATTTTCAGGATGCTGACTGCTTCCCTAATTGCAGGCTCTGATCTTACTGACTTCCTGACTTTCAAAAAACCTGTATCATAGAAGGTGTTGAATCTTTCCTTGTAAAGCTCAAGGTCCTTGTCCACCAATCTTCCGAAGCATTCCATAAAGACGGCTTCATTTGTCTTGTGCTCCTCCAGATTTTCCACCATGGCTTTCGTGCCTGCCCAGACGTACTTGACCAGCTTCTCCGGCTCTATTAGGTCAGCAAAATATGGACCCATTTCTCCAAAGTATATTTTGATGAATTCATCCGCATCCAGGGGGAGCAATGTCCCATCCAGGTCAAAAAGTACAGTGTCACGCAATCGTGATAACCTCCAGTCAATCAAGCTTATATATGAGTATCTCTTCATCCAGAAAAGACCGGGCCAGGGCTGCAAAGTGAGGGCGTTGTTCTAGCCCTGTGTAACCCAGGCCATTTTGTGCATTCCTGCAGAAGATGGCCGACTGCCCTTCGAAGCCCAGGTCAAAAAGCAGGCCGGTCATCATAGGGTTTAGGGCATACTGCAGGCATTTGCTTCTATCCACTGCCTTCCAACTGCTGTTCAGCCAGTCAAGCTGCTGTTCTTTTGTCCACGGTGCAGGGTTGGCCGATGGCTGGATCAGTATTTCTGCGCCTTTTTCCTCCAGCCTGTTGACAACGTCCTCCTTGAAAGCATCAAGGCATACCGCTATGCCTATCCTTCCCAGCGGGGTATAGAATACATCAAGCTCATCCAGGGAGCCCCCTGTTATATCGAACCCGGTCTTATCCTCAAAGCCGGGAACCAGATACACCTTCTTCTGTGACCCGATGAGCCTGCCGTCAGGCCCGAACAAAAAGCAGATGTTGTACACATTCCCGTCTCGAATGCTGTAATCGATTCTGCTTATATCGGCGTTAAGGCCAAACTGTGGCAGCAGTACGGAGCCGGCTGCAATGTATACCCCATACTCCGCTGCCAGACTAGAGAATACATCAAAGTATACCTTGCCCATGCTTTTGGCTTTTGCCAGAGCCAGCGCTCTCATCCAGCCAACTCTGTAGCTTAGTTTGCAACTGAGCACTTTCAGAGTGTTGCAGATAATAAGCCTGCCAATCGCTCCTTTAAGTGTCTTGGACCTAAACAGGCTTTCCGGTCCATCCAGAAAGACCAGCGGGGTGCCTATATCCTCCGGAAATGCCACCAAAGTGTCATCCCTTTGCTCCGGCAGCTTTTCAACCAACTTATCCAATACTGACTTCAGCCTGCCATGAAAGGATTCCCTGCTTTTGTACATTTCCGGTGTCCATCTTAATTGAACAGCACAAATATAGCCCTTCGCCATCCCAATCACCCCTTAGGCTCTGTTAAAGGCTGCATACACCAGGTCAAAACTTTTCGATCTCTTTCATGAGCTCGTCTACCAGCTCGCTTTCCTTTACCTTGCGTATGATCTCGCCTTTTTTGAATATAAGGCCTTCGCCATGGCCGCCAGCTATGCCGATGTCTGCCCTTCGGGCCTCTCCTGGCCCGTTTACGGCACAGCCCATCACTGCCACCTTGATATGTTTTCTGACACCGGACAGCCTTTCCTCTACTTCACCCGCAATTTTTACAAGATCCAACTGTGTTCGTCCGCAGGTCGGACAGGAGATAAACTCTATGCCCTCCCTGATGAAACCGAGCGCTTTTAGGATCTCTCTGCCAACGACAACCTCCTCTACAGGGTCGTCGGTGAGTGATACCCTAATGGTGTCGCCTATGCCTTCAGCCAGGAGGGCTCCTATGCCTACGCTGGATTTGATCATACCCCTTTTGACCGTCCCTGCCTCAGTTACACCTATGTGCAGGGGATAATCGACCTTCCGGGATATCAGCCGGTAGCATTCGATCATCTCGACGACATCAGAGGATTTTACAGAGATGACTATATCGTGGAAATCCAGCTCCTCCAGGATCTCTACATGCCTCAGCGCGCTTTCTACCAGGGCTTCGGGGCATACCCCGCTGTATTTCTGCAGCAGGTCTCGCTCAAGTGAACCGGAGTTCACTCCTATCCTGATAGGTATCCCCTTGTCCTTTGCTGCCTCTGTTACGGCTTTTACTTTTTCTTTGCTGCCTATGTTGCCAGGGTTGATCCTTAGCTTCGCGACCCCGTTTTTGATCGACTCCAGGGCCAGCCTGTGGTCAAAATGTATATCAGCTACAAGGGGCACATCAATTGCCCTGACGATTTTTGCCAGGGCTTCAGCGGCTTCAAAATCAGGAACTGCGCATCTTACGATCTCGCAGCCTGCTTCCTGCAGCCTGCGTATCTGCGATATTGTTGCATCGATATCCCGTGTATCCGTGTTGGTCATAGATTGCACCTTGATCGAGGAATCTCCGCCTATGAAGGTGCTGCCCACCCTGATTTTCCTGGTTGCTTTCCTGTGCATCATTCATCCTTCCTATCTACATCTATGGTTGATATCGATCCCTTTTGTTCTGCTTCCAATCCCTTTTCGAGCCTGGCCAGGACCTCCTGTATGACCCAATCGGGAGTCGAAGCGCCTGCTGTGACACCTACGGTCTCTATATCCTTGCTCTCTGTTACCCAGTCAGGGAGCTCCCCTGCGTTTTCTATGAATATCGTGGATGTGCAGTTGGTCCTGCAGATATCATATAGCTTTTTGCTGTTGGAGCTGTTTTTGCCCCCGATCACTATCATCAGGTCGACCTTTTTTGATACCTCATCTGCGCTGCCCTGACGTTCCTTGGTCGCGCTGCAGATCGTATTGAATGTCAGCACTTCGGTCCCGGATTTGGATGCCGCCTCAACGACCTTTTCAAAGTTGGAAAGCTTTTCTGTGGTCTGGGCTACGATGCATACCTTGTCAGGCAGGCTGCCTAGATCGGTCCCGTCTCTGGTTACGATCGCAGTGTTGCCGCACCAGCCATTGATCCCTATGACCTCGGAGTGGTTCTTGTCGCCTACGATGATAATCTGATAACCCTTAGCGTGGTACTTTTTTACCTTTAGCTGGATGCTGGCTACATACGGACAGGTGGCATCGATCACCTGCGCCCCGGTCCTTTTGATCCGCTTCAGGGTTTCCGGTGTGACCCCATGGGACCTGATGACCACCGCATCCTTTTCCCCCAGCCTGCACAGGTCATCTATGGATATCTGGCTGATACCTTGCGCTTTCAGGAAATTCACTACATCATCATTGTGGATCAGGGGGCCCAGCGTATAAACAGACCCACCGTCTTGCTTTTTTATATTCAACGATATATCAACTGCTCTCTTGACACCAAAGCAGAAGCCTGCATGATCTGCAACTATGATCTTTTTGATATACTGCACCTCATTTCTTTGCCGATTATCCTTTATAGTATAACAAAATCATATCCAGTTCAAGGACCGCAGCCATCCGGTCAGGTATGAAAAAAGCCGTACCATTTGTTTGATACGGCTTATGTAACCAGCATGAATATCCTGCAGTTAATGTTCCAGTACAGCTCTGATCCTTCTGACTCCTGCCGATGAGCTCTCTTCCTTCACTATCCTGAACCTGCCCAGTTCCCCTGTTCTTGTAGCATGAGGGCCTCCGCACAGCTCCTTGGAAAAATCCCCGATCGTGTAGACCTTGACCCGGCTGCCGTATTTTGATTCAAAAAGGCCTATAGCCCCGGAGTTCCTGGCATCCTCAAGGGACATCTCCTCGCATACCACTTCATAATCCTTATCTATCGCTTCGTTTACCAATCTTTCGACCTGCTCGATCTCTTCCGGAGTCATTTTTCTGGAAAAGGAGAAGTCAAACCTCAACCGTTCCGCTGTTATATTGCTGCCCTTTTGGGCCACCTCATCGCCCAGGACTTTCCTTAGGGCTGCATGTAGCAGGTGAGTAGCTGTATGGAGCCTGGCGGTCTCCTCGGTATGATCGGCCAGGCCTCCCTTGAACCGCTGCGATGCGCCCGCCTGGGATATCTCCTGATGACGCCTGAAGCTTTCCTTAAAGCCCTCGATATCGACCTTGAAGCCCTTTTCTTCAGCCAGCTCCTGGGTGAACTCTATCGGGAAGCCAAATGTGTCATACAGCCTGAAGGCATCATGTCCGGCTATCGTCTTCGTGTCAGCACCCAACCTGGAGATAAGCTTGTCAAACTCCTTGAGCCCCTGTTTGATTGTCCGCTGGAACTTTTCTTCCTCAAGGGAGAGCTCGTTCATAATAAATTGTCTGTTCTTCACGAGCTCAGGGTATACACTGCCGTACTGATCGATGACTGCCTCTGCAATCCTGGGCGTGCTGCCTTCGGGGATGCCTATCTGCAATCCATATCTCACAGCCCTTCGGATCAGCCTGCGCAGGACATAGCCCTGGTCTACGTTTGAGGGTGTGACACCCTTTTCATCACCCAGGATGAAAGTCGATGTACGTATGTGGTCGGCTACTATCCTATAAGCTCTTGTTGTTTCAGCGTCCTGTCCATACTCTTTTTCAGCAAGCTGGGCAATCCGGTCCATTATGCCCTTGTACAGGTCAGTGTCATATACAGACTCTACTCCCTGAAGGATAGCTATCGTCCTGTCAAGCCCCATGCCTGTATCAACATTTTTCTGGCTCAAGGGCTCATAGCGCCCGTCATGGGTCTTATTGTATTCCATAAAAACATCGTTCCAGATCTCGACATACTTGCCGCAATTGCATGCTGGACTGCAGTCAGGCCCGCATTTGGGCTTGCCCGTGTCGATGAACATTTCAGTGTCAGGTCCACAGGGGCCGGTTTGGCCTGCCGGGCCCCACCAGTTGTTTTCCTTGGGAAGGAAAAATATATGATCCTCTGGAACGCCCATCGAAACCCAAAGGTTGAACGACTCCATATCACGTGGAGCATCCTCATCTCCGGCAAAGACCGTGACATACAGCTTTTCCCTGGGGATGTTCAGCCATTTTTCAGAGGTAAGGAACTCCCAGCTCCACTGAATGGCTTCCTTTTTAAAATAATCGCCAAGGGACCAGTTTCCGAGCATTTCAAAAAAGGTGCAATGGGTAGCGTCGCCTACTTCATCGATATCTCCGGTCCGGATGCACTTTTGCACATTGGTGAGCCGCTTGCCTTCGGGGTGGCTGGCTCCCAAAAGGTACGGCACAAGAGGATGCATGCCTGCAGTAGTAAACAGAACCGTGGGATCATTTTCAGGTATCACGGATGCACTCGGGATCACAGCATGTCCCTTTTCACGGAAAAAGGACAGGTATTTTTCTCTCAGCTCATAGGATCTCAATCGAAAACACTCCTTCTTTCGCCCATTAATAAAAAATGCAGTATGAGAATTCACACCTGCATTATAATCATTTCGACCAGTTTTACACAAAAGTAATTATACTCAGATATTACAAGTATGTCAATAATGAGCCTTTTTATGACTTAAGGTCAGGCTGTTGATGTCGACGAGCCTGACAGCTCCCCTGCTCCTCCGTCTCCAGGCGCCGTCGATCCTGTCAATGCAAAAATTCTTCTTGGGTGACATATGTGCAAATTCCTTGCTGTTTATCATGATACCAGTGTGGGTGATGATGTCCCTGCTTATGGCAAAATAGACCAGATCCAAGGCTTGCAGCTCATAATAGGATACGCTTCTCGCCGGAAGCTTTCTGATGCTCCGTATAAGCCTCAATGGGTCGGTTTTGTACCAGTCCTCTTCTATTTCCCTGCCATCATCGTTAGGCAGGTGGATGCCATATTCCTTGTAGAACATGATCACAAAGCCAAGACAGTCCAGCCCTTTCAAAGACCTGCCGTTGTGCACAAAGGGTACATTTTTGTATTTCTCAAGCCTGCGCCTGATATCAGCCTCAAGTTCAGTCAGTTTCATATAGACCTCCGTTACTGCTAAATATAAACACATAACAGCATATGCAGTATATAGAAATATGTTAAAGTTTTCGCTCAACATTAAAGCATACTTGTGCCTGAAAGCTGTAAAAAAACCAAAATAGAGAATGAAAAATGTGTTTTTTTATGATATTGTATATCAGAGGTTAAAATCAGATTGGAGGTCAACAACTGTGTCGGTGCTGGGTTTTGATAACAATAAATACCTCAGAGAGCAAACCACTGAAATATTGAAACGTGTCGAAAAGTTCGACCATAAGCTTTATCTCGAGTTCGGAGGCAAGCTGTTCTTTGATTATCATGCAGCCAGGGTACTGCCCGGCTATGATCCCAATGTCAAGATAAGGCTGCTGCATCAGCTAAGGGATGAAGCAGAGATCATCCTTTGCATCCATGCTGGTGATATAGAAAAACGCAAGATACGAGCCGATTTCGGAATTACATATGAGATGGACGTACTCAAGCTTATAGACAACTTAAGAGCCTGGGGGCTGGATGTGGCTGGGGTCGTCATCACCCGCTACAAGGACCAGCCGGCAGCTACTCTTTTTAAAAACAGGCTGGAGCTAAGGAATATAAGGACATATGTCCACAGGCCGACACCAGGCTACCCTACTGATATTAATGCGATAATCAGTGAAGATGGCTTTGGAGCAAATGAGTATATCGAAACCACCAAGCCCCTTGTGATAATCACAGGCCCCGGGCCGGGCAGCGGCAAGCTGGCGACATGCCTATCCCAAATGTACCATGACAACCGCAGGGGCATAAAAAGCGGATATGCCAAATTCGAAACCTTCCCTATCTGGAACCTGCCTTTGAAGCATCCTGTAAATGTTGCATATGAAGCTGCGACTGCCGATATCAGAGATCTTAATGTCATCGATCCCTTCCACCTGGAGGTTTATGGAGAGACGGCCGTCAATTACAACCGGGATGTCGAGATATTCCCTGTGCTCAAAAGGATTCTCGAAAGGGTGTCCGGTGAGCAGGTGTACCAGTCACCCACGGATATGGGAGTCAACAGAGCCGGATTTGGGATAATTAACGATGATGTGGTGAGAGAAGCTGCCAAGCAGGAGATAATAAGGCGGTACTTCTGGTACAGGAGCGAATATGCCAAAGGCTTTTGCGACAAGGAAGCCTTGTCCAAAATGGATCTGCTGATGGAGGATTTCAAGCTCGTGCCGGAAGACCGCAGAGTCGTCATCCCGGCCAGGGAGATTACAGCAAAAACGCATAACAGCAATGGCTGCAGCGTTTTGCACGGAGCGGCTATCGAGCTCAAGACAAAGGAAATCGTGACAGGCAAGAGCTCACAGCTCATGCACGCTGTCTCAAGCCTGATATTGAATGCGATCAAGGTCGTGACAGGGATACCTGACAATATACACTTGCTGTCGCCCAATATAATAGACTCCATAAGGAGCCTGAAGAGAAAGGAACTGAATGAGAAGCACGCCAGCCTCAATCTTGAGGAGACCCTAATTGCCCTCAGCATCAGTGCGACAACGAATCCGACTGCACAACTGGCAATGACAGGACTTAAGGAGCTGCGCGGCTGCGAACTGCATTCTACCCATATACTGCTGTCATCAGACCAGTCAGCCCTGCAAAAGCTGGGTATCCATGTTACATGTGACCCGAATTTCCCGTCTGATGAGCTGTATTTAGTTTGAGTTTATCTCCCTGACGATACTTTTGTATTCATCATATGAGTATAAGGCATTCAGATACTGCAGCAGGGCGTTGACTGAGATCCTCGAAGGCAGGCCCAGGAGATCAAGCATTTTCTGCCTTCGCAGGCTGCTGCAGTCTGTCCCGTAGAACCCGTCAGAGTATAGGTCCAACCGGGTGATCCTGGGCCCAGGACTGTTATCAGCCTGGTTGCATCCAGCCTTCAGCAAGGCATCGGCGATGATCTCTTGTGACATGCCTTCGACACCCAGGATGCCCTCTTTGCCCGGTTGGCTTTTTCTGCGTTCCTTGCCCTTTATTTCAGGTATATATGCATGCTTTACATATTCTGCAGGGATGAATGATTTGATATGGTTTCTGATCATGAAACCTGCCCGGTCCGAGTCGGTCAGGATCACAAGCCCTTGCTTTTCCGCCAGTTGCCGCAAGAGCCTTTTCTTTCCCTCATCACCAATTATGGAAAAGCCGTCCGTAGGCAGGATCACAGCCTCTACGAACTGCTCCAGCTTCATTTTGTCGTATATGCCCTCAACGATAATTGCTTCCTTTATCCTTAGCATGTCAGCCCTCGTTACTCTGATATCACTGATACATTATAACACAAAAGGTTTTTATATTATTTACACTTTTGTTATTTAAATTATTAAAGAGTTATAGTATAATATCACGAAAAGCAATAATCATATACTTCTCTTTATTTATTATCCTTAGTTTGTTAAAATATAGACAATGTATGTTGTCACGGTAAGGAGGATTTGTATGGATAGGGTTTACAATTTCTCAGCAGGTCCCTCTATGCTTCCCCTTCCTGTCCTGGAGAAAGCACAGAAGGAGTTGACCAATGCCAGAGGTACAGGTATGTCGGTCATGGAGATGAGCCATCGGTCCAAGGCATACCAGGAGATAATCGATGAGGCTGAAAGACTCCTGCGAGAGCTGATGGAGATTCCGGACAACTATAAGGTCCTTTTCCTTCAGGGAGGAGCTTCCACTCAGTTTTCAACGGTCCCGCTGAACCTCTTTTCAAAAAGCAGAAAGGCTGACTTCGTCAATACCGGGATGTGGTCCAAGAAAGCGATAGCTGAAGCCAAGCGGTACGGAACCGTCAACATCGTTGCATCCTCCGAGGACAAGACATTCAACTATATACCCAGGCTGGACAAAGAGAAGTTCTCAAAGGATGCTGACTTCTTCCATATTACGATAAACAACACCATATACGGCACCAGATATACTACCATTCCCGATACGGGCGATGTGCCCCTTGTCACCGACATGTCATCCAGTATACTGTCACAATACTATGATGTGAGCAAATTCGGACTTATCTATGCCGGTGCCCAAAAAAATATCGGCCCGGCAGGGCTTACGGTAGTCATCATAAGAGAGGATCTCATCGGCAATGCCATGGAGTTCACGCCGGTCATGCTAAACTATAAGACCCACGCCGAGAACGGCTCAATGTACAATACCCCGCCAACCTTCGCCATCTATATCGCAATGCTCGTATTCGAATGGCTGAAGGAGTTTGGCGGTATACCGGCCATTGAACAGTACAATATCGAAAAGGCGAAGATACTGTATGATTTCCTCGACAACTCCAGCCTGTTCAAAGGAACGGTAGTCCCGGAAGACCGATCCTTGATGAACGTGCCCTTTATCCTGCCAACTGAGGAGCTCAACAAGAAATTCATCAAGGAAGCAGAGGCAGCAGGGTTCGTCAACCTGGCCGGCCACCGCTCCGTTGGAGGCATGAGGGCGAGCATATACAACGCAATGCCAATAGAAGGCGTTTTAGCGCTGGTTGAGTTCATGAAAAAGTTCGAAACTGAAAACAATTAAAAGTGGTACGGGAGTAATGCATATGTATAACATAAAGCTTTTAAACAATATCTCTGATGCAATATATGAAAACCTGCCAAGGGACAAATACAATGTCGGGCATGAGGTCGACAACGTCCATGGAATAATAGTCCGAAGCGCTAATATGCATGAGGAAGCGCTGCCGGAGACACTTCTTGCCATTGCAAGGGCCGGCGCCGGGGTCAATAATATCCCTGTCGACAAATGCACTGAGAACGGCATCGTGGTTTTCAACACCCCGGGTGCTAATGCAAATGCCGTCAAGGAGCTGGTGCTGGCCGCCCTGCTGCTGTCATCGAGAAAAATCTATCAGGGCATTACCTGGACAAAGACCCTTAAAGGCAACGGAAACGATATACCCAAGCTGATAGAAAAAGGCAAGTCCAATTTCACCGGGCCGGAGCTTCTTGGCAAAAAGCTTGGCGTTATAGGTCTTGGTGCCATAGGGGTCCGGGTTGCCAATGATGCCAGGGCAATCGGCATGGATGTGACAGGCTATGATCCTTTCATATCTGTCCAGGCTGCCTGGGGTCTGTCAAGGGAAGTGCACAGGGCGGAAAGCCTGGATGCCCTGCTGGCAGAATCGGATTACCTGACCCTCCATATCCCCCTACAGGAGGATACCAGGAACTTCATCAACAAAGATACCCTGAGCAAGATGAAAAAGGGTGTCAGGATCCTGAACTTTGCAAGAGGCGAGCTGGTCGATACCGAAGACTTACTGGAGGCCCTGAAGGACGGGACAGTAAGCTGCTATGTAACGGATTTCCCCAATGAACGCCTGCTTGATATGGACAATGTCATACCTATCCCCCATTTGGGCGCATCCACTCCTGAGTCCGAGGACAACTGCGCCTATATGGCATCGGCCCAGCTCCGGGATTTTCTTGAATCCGGCAATATAGTGAACTCTGTTAACTTCCCGTCATGTGAGATGCCAAGGAATGGCCATGTACGCATAACTATAGCCCACAAGAACATCCCCAATATGGTCGGCCAGATCACCTCGATCCTAGCCAGGCACAATATAAATATTATGAATATGGTGAATAAGAGCAAGAAAAGCGCCGCCTATACTATTATTGACATAGAAGGCAGCCTGCCCGGGGAAGTGCCCGGTTTGATAAATGGAATTGACGGCGTGACCAGAGTAAGAGTGATCAAGTAAGCAAGCAGGAAACTAAAGTCAAGGGGCTGACTCATCATCGGAGTCAGTCCCTTGTTTGGGATTGTTCATAGGCCTTTATGGCAATAAAAATACACTCAACGTTCTGAAAATGCTGAGTGTTTAGAATCCATCATTTTCATATACCAGGCACATCACGGCTTCATCAGAGAGATTCTCTCCTGATGATCTCAGAACGCAGTATAGTCAGGCTTGAAGCCTCCTTGTCGTTCATGATGTCCAGCAGGGCTTTGGCTCCGCACCGCCCCATATCATATAGGGGCAGCTCAACGGCTGTCATGCTGGGCCTGCTCAATTCATGGAATATCGAGGTCCCCAGAGAGGCAACATAAAGGTCACCGGGCACCTTGATACCAAGCTCTGCCGCTATTTTCAGGCAGTAAAACCCGTATCTCGGGCTACCCGCCACTATGCCCTGAGGCCTTATGTCGCTATTTAAAAGGCCTGCTATGGTTTCCTTTATCATCTCATCATTGAAGGGGCATAAGAACAGGCCGCAGTTGGTCAACCCTCCTGACGATACGGCATCCTCGAAGGCCTTTAGCCTGGGGTCTGTCTTATTTATCCAAAGGGGGCCTGTATAGGCGAGCCGGACCGCTCCCTTTGCCTTGAATGCTTCTATCAGCTCAGGCAAACGTTCCAGATGATCAGTGCCTACCTCGTGAGAATCCTTCCCGGAAGCATGGGAGTCGATTATTACATATGGTA
>Ga0209608_1001192_pt1 | contig 22334 bp, 15 predicted proteins | sample AD_UKC130_MetaG_FD_184428 | JGI IMG/M metagenome (GOLD analysis project Ga0209608, IMG submission 184428) | Active sludge microbial communities of municipal wastewater-treating anaerobic digesters from Canada - AD_UKC130_MetaG (SPAdes) (version 2) | ecosystem: Engineered > Bioreactor > Anaerobic... | reverse complement strand
GCCGGTTGTCCTCACAGTGAACTGTTCCACCTTGATCCTCCTCGCATTTGACATCATGCGCCACGGGTTCTTTACCGTTTCGCTTATGAATTCGACACGGGCCGGTGGGGAATCCTGCTTTGCAGGCAGGATTTCGCACTAGCGGACAGTGCTGGTGTATTGGCGCTTGGTTATTAAATAAAACGCTGAGTATACCAGCGCATATATGCTGTACATCACAGCCGAGAACCGTATAACTATCAAAAATGTGTTTTCCACGTCGAGCATGTACCGAAAAATCATGGTATCTGCGCTCTTCATGGCAAAGATGCTGTGCACAATGCCTACGAACAGCGGCAGGAAAAACACCGGCAGCAGACGCTTGGTAATCACTCTGGCTTCTGTTCTGGCATCGAGGCCGATCTTGCGCAGCATCTGGTACAAATGGCGCTCTTCTTCAGCAGCTGTGATCTGCTTGAAGTACAATAGGCTTGCTGTCATTAAAATGAACACGACACTCATGAAAGATCCAATGAAGCATACCAGCCCAAAAACTTTCATTAATTCGGTATAATGGTTGTACGCCATGCCATAACCACTCGCCCGGGCTTTAAGAATCTGATTCAACTCACCGTTGAGCTCATGGGCCCGCAAGGGGTTTTCGTATTTGATCACTGTCACCTCATCAAGCTGCTCGCTGAGATTGTCCTGGATAAGGCGGGCAAAGTCCTCGTCTCTCAAGACAAGCATGTGATAGGTACCAAAATATGCATTCGCCATGTCCGCCCGAAGCACAGCCGTCAGTTCAAGGCCGGCCAACAAGAGCTTCGTTTCAACACCCTGCCCCGCCTGCAAACCCTGGCCTGGTTGGACCTCAACCGGTTCATAGCTTTTGCGGGATACTTTGATCAACCGGTTATAATCCGATTCTGAGTAGATCCGGAACACCCGCTCGACCGTTTGCTGCGGATCAATTTGAACCACTTTCACTTGATACCGGGTAACCGTGTACTCATCCACTATCTTGATACCATGCTTGGCAAAAACATTATGGACCTCATCATGTACTTCCCGGCCGCCGTAGAAATATAAATCAAAATTGAGCTGATCATAGGTACTCGCCTCCATACTGCCGTAAAGAGTGTAACCGGTGGCAATCGCTGTCACCCCCACCGCCGACATGACGGCGATCACTGCCATCACTGACCCAATCGAGCGGATCCGGTGCCCAAAAATGGATAAGGCGATCAAGTTTTCCCCATGAAAATAGCGGAGCCTGTTCTTCCGCAGCCACCCGAGGACCTGAGGCAGGCCTCCCCAGAAAAACAGGAAAGTGCCGGCGATCACTACGATCAGAATCGGTATGGCAAGTAAAACCAGTTTTGCCGGGTTTTTGAGGGTGGCCCAATAATAACCCGTGCCGATCAAGGCGAGAGATGCAATCAGGTAAAACATTGAACCCCGAATATTGGTTTCCGGCAGTTTGCTGCCTTTGAACAATTCCACTAACTCGACCCTTGCGATCACCCTTCTGCCTGCAGCTCCCATGAGCATAAAAACCAAGGCAAAGGGAACAGCGGTGAACCAGACAGCCTGTGGGGCAACGACAAAAGGAATGTCTCCCACAAAGTAGGCAAGGATGAAATTGAGCAGAATCATTGCTGTCAATTTTGAACAAAAAACACCTTAACAAATGCCGGCCACCAGGGCGGCAGTGCCGATAATCAGCGTTTCGGTGAACAAAAGCCGGCCAATCTTGGCATTCGCCATGCCAAACAAAGAATAGGTTGCGATTTCCTTTTTCCGGGCTTTGATGAAGCTCACATTGGAACTGATCAGAAAGGAGGTGACAAAGACAAAAATCACAACGCCGAAGGCGACTAGCATCGACTGGTATCTGCGGCTGTAGGTAAGTTTTTCCATTACCTGCTCGTTAAAAACCAGCGCCAGAAACGAATGGACTGTAAACACGCTGAAACTCAGGGTAAAAAAGTACATCATATACTTGGAGAAACTGCGCTTAATGTTTCGCACAGCCAGGAAAGCCAGGTTCATATGCTTCACCCCCCAACACGCCCACAACATCGATTATGGCATCGAAGAAATGCTTCCGGCTCTCGCCGGCATAGAGTTCATTATAGATCTCGCCGTCGCGGATGAACATGATCCTATGGCAGTAGCTGGCGGCGAAAACATCATGAGTCACCATCAGTATCGCAGCGCTGTATTTCTTGTTGATCATGCTCAACAAATCCAGCAGGGCTTTACCCGAGTTGGAGTCAAGATTGCCGGTAGGTTCATCGGCCAAAATGATCTTGGGATTGGTGATCAGCGCCCGGCAGGCAGCCGCCCGCTGCTGCTCGCCGCCGGAGACTTCATACGGGTATTTGGCCAGCACCCTCCCGATCCCCAGATCAGCGCTCAATTGGTTCAGCCGGCGCTCCATTTCCGCAGCGCTGTAACCGTTCAAAGCCAGCGGTAAAAGGATGTTTTCCTTCAGAGTCATAGTTTCCAGCAAATTGAAGTCCTGAAAGATGAAACCGATATTTTTGACGCGGAACTGCGCCAAGCGGCTTTTGTCAAGTACTGTAATGTCCTGCCCGGCGATGACGCACTTCCCCGTTGTGGGCTTGTCAATTCCGCCGATGATGTTCAGCAGGGTAGTCTTAGCCTGAAGCTCCCATCACCCCCACGAACTCGCCTTCCCGGACAGAAAAGCTGATATTATTCAAAGCACGGAACTCCGCTGCCGACCTGGAAGTCCGATAAACCTTGCTGATATTTCTCACCTGCAGCAGTTCCATCAAATGATACCCCCTCATCACTTTGGATGAGTTTATTATATCTGCTTGCAACCTGTGCCAAAATCGATCAAACTTACAATTTAGACGCTTGCGCTTACATTTTTGTCACAAGAAACAAAGGTGGCTTCGGTATGGTCCCTCATACCTTGTAGATCACATCATGCAGTGTTGCGTTTTCATAAAAGGTTAAGCGAAAAGCTGCATACTCACCGTACTTGGATTCAACCGTCAACCCGTGGCCGAGGAGATCTGCCAGCTTCTTGGCGAGAAAAAGCCCATATCCTGTTGAGTTTGCCCCGGCCCGTTCTTCTGAAGCAGTATACCCTCTATTGAAAACCTGCCCCAAATCCTGAGGCAGAATCCCTTTGCCTGTGTTGATCACCGAAATCGTCACCTGATTGGGCGCATTCTCAGTATCAATGGTTATTTTCCCGCCAACCGGCGTATATTTGACAGCGTTTGATACAAGCTGTGTAAGAATATAGCTGCTCCATTTGGAATCAGTCAGCACCTGACAGTCCTTCCCACGGATCACCAAATTGAGTTTCTTGTAACTAACCGCATGCGAATACCCTTTAAGGGCAGCGGCGATCGGCCTGCGTGTGCTGGCCCGGGTAATCTTGTAGTCTTCGTGGAAACTTGCGGATTTAATCATGAAAAACACCTTGGCTACGGCTTCTTCGATAGCCACTAGTTCCTGGTCAAGCTGATGATAGCACTCAGTCTCATGCTCGCCATGACCCTCCAACTCGCCCAGGATCAGCCGCGCCGCCGTAATCGGGCTTTTGACATCGTGCAGCCACTTAGTGACGAAATCCAACTGCTCGGCCGCCTTGGCGCTGATCTCTGATTTCAAATCCGCAAATTCTCCGGCCAAACCGCGGACCGAATCTGCCAATACCTGGTCCACCGGATAGGAGAAGTGAACGGAATCACTGTGGGGGTTGTTTTCAATATAATTTACGAGTTTGTTCAACCGTGCTCTCAGAGAGCAATAATCAAACACTGCGAAAAACTACAAGATTAACGCCCACCCTGCCCCAATATAGGCTGCATTGGATTCGGTGAGATAAAGGCCTAGCTCAAGCCTGTAGACCAGCCACGCGAACCCAATCACTGTGAGTAAAGCGCAATAAACCAGCCAGCGTTCGTGCAGATAGCTCCTAATTCTCATTTCAAAACATACCCTTCCCCTTTGACGGTCTTCAAATACTGTTCGCAGCCTACCTCGCTCAGTTTCTTGCGCAGCCTGTTCACATTGACTGTCAAGGTGTTGTCATCAACAAAGCTTTCATCATCCCACAGAGACTTGATCAGATATGCTCTGCTGACTGTCCGTTCCTGATTGCGGATCAGCACAGCCAGGATCTTTGCCTCATTAGGGGTGAGTTCCACTCGACATCTGCCGCAGACGATCAATAGCCGCTCGGGATCGAGGATCAGATCCTTGTACTGCAGCACATTCAGGGAATGATCCTGATAGGAGTAGGCTCGGCGCAAGCTTGCCTGCACTTTGGCGATCAGTAAATCCAGAGAAAAGGGTTTCTCGAGGTAATCGTCACCGCCCTGGACAATAGCTCGAATCTTGTCGCTGTCGGAATCACGAGAGGAGATGACAATAATCGGCACATGAGACAACTGCCGTATTCTACCGCACCAATAAAAACCATCGAAGTACGGCAGATTGAGGTCCAGCAGGATAAGATGAGGGCTATACCGGGTAAATTCCGCCACAATATTTTGATAATCCTGCGCACGATAAGTCTGGTAACCCCATTTTTGCAGTCTTTGGTCAATGATCTCCCCTATTGTCGGATCGTCCTCAACGATCATGATCTTGTACATCCGAACCCATCTCCTCAGTCATGCTGTCAATCTTTATTGTACGATCCCAAGCCGAAATGCACATCGCCCGAGCGCCACCTGAAGGACCAGCTGCTCGGCTTTTTGATCTTCACACACTCGATTTACGGGAAAATGATCCTCGTTAGCAGGAGTCTGAATGTAAATCTAGTATTAAAACAATAGATAAACTTTACATATACAAAGGGAGGATTGTAGATGAAAAGATTGTCCGTAGTGCTCATAGGCCTGCTGTGCCTCTTGTTTGTGTTTGGAGCCACCGCGTTGGCTTATGACGCGCCGAAAGTCGCCAAACCTTTGGTGCTGGGCGAAGAGTGGCCTGTTGTGGAAGAGAATGCCTACAGCGCTTTCACCAACGACGGCGCTGGCTGGAAACTGTGGGTGTTCTGGGATGACGAGAATGTGTACATCCAGTATGATGTCTACACCGAATTCCCGCTTGGCAACAAGAAGACTGAGCGGTATATCTATGAAGCCGACAGCCTTGAGTGGGAAATCAAAAACGCAGCCGGCACACGGCAGAAATGGATGATCGCCCTCACCGAGGCCAAGGGCTATGAGGTCGTTATCCGTTATCCTGACAGACTGTACTTCGTGGCGCCGAACGAGTACCATGATGTATTGATCGTTGAAACAGACTTCGGCTACCGCGGCCAGGTAATCCTGAGCCAGAACCAAGCCAATCTGGCTGAGTTCAAAATCGGCCCCGGCGTGGAACTGCAGATGGCTGTGCAGGTCAACGACTCGGCTGACGGCGAGACCCGCACCCGCATCCTGGGCGGCTTTGTCGACGCCGGAACATACAGCCCGCTGAAGTTCGTCGAGTAAGCAACCTTTGGCAGTCGAAAACACCGCTTCGCAATGGGGCGGTGTTTTTCTTTGAATACACAAAACGCGGCAGAAAGGAATAGAAAAATGACAGCATCCGTAAAACTGCGCTGGCTCGCTCCGCTGAAAGCCGTTTATACGCCCGTCAGCTTCGGCACACCTTGGGCACAAGGCTGCCTGCGCCCGGAAGACACAGTGGCTCTGACTGATGACAAAGGCCAGTCCCTGCCTGTTCAAACCAAGATCAACGCCTATTGGCCCGACGGCTCGGTGAAATGGCTGCTGCACAGCGCCGTTTTGGACACACAGCGCCAATACACCGTCAGCAAAGGAGTGCCGGCAGCGGCTGCGAACACAATCACAGCAGAACAGGCCGATGACGGTTCAGTTGCGATCGAAAGCGGTTTGCTTCAGTGTGCGCTGGCTCCAGGCGGCTCGCTGATTTCAACGCTAATCCGCAGAAACACCGGGCAAAACCCCATCTCCGCCAGGCTTTTGGCTTACGTTGAAAACCGCGGTGAACAGGAAGATTTGGAGACAGTCACCATCCGCCAATTAACCGGCTGGACTGAGCGGATTGTATTGGAAGAAAACGGGCCGCTCCGTGTGGTTGTCAAGCTTGAAGGCCGCCATCAGTGCAGCGGCGGCAGGCAGCTTTTCCCCTTTGTGGTGAGGCTGTACTTTTATGCGCAAAGCGATCAGGTCAAGCTCGTCCACAGCTTCGTTTACGACGGCGATCAACACCAGGATTTCCTCAAAGGCGTCGCTGTCCAGTTCCAGCTGCAGGCGGAGGGCAATCTCTGGAACCGTCATGTGGGCTTTGCCGGGGACACGGGCATGTTCTACGAGGCTGTCCAGCCCATGTACGGCCGTTGGGGCGACCAGTCGCTCTACGTAAAGCAGCAGCTGGATGGCGAGTTCGTTGACCTTGACCAAGAAACGGATCCCAGATTCTGGGAAGTCGTCAATGACAACGCCTTCTGGAGCACTTTCCGCCTGCTGCAGCACGCATGCGATCACTACAGTATCGTCAAGCGCACCAAGCCCCAATGCGCATTAATACCGGCCGCTTTCGGAAACCGGTCGCAGGGGGCTGTGTTCTTTGGGGATCCCGGCGCGATCCTGGCCGTCGGTGTCCGGGATTTCTGGCAGAAATACCCGATGGCGCTGGAGGTTGACAGGGCTGCTCAAGACGATCCCCGGATCACTGTCTGGCTGTGGAGCAAATACAGTGAAGCTTTTGACTTCCGCGCCTACGACACGGTTTCCCACAAGTATTCATATGGAGGTATCGACAACCACCCGGAGGGAATCGCCAATACAAACGAGATCACTGTGAAGCTTTTCGATCGCATGCCGGGCAAGCGGCAGATCTTTGATTTCGCCCTTGATGTGCAGGCCGACGCTCTTTTGGTCGCCGATCCGGAGACATATCAAAGGACAAAGGTGTTCGGCACCTACTGGTGCCCGCCGGATCCCAAGTATCAAATCCCCACTTACGAACGGGCTCTTCTCGTATTTATCGATTTTTACATCAATGAAGTGGAGCAGCGCCGCTGGTACGGCTTTTGGGACTACGGCGACGTGATGCACACTTATGATCCTGTCCGCCACTGCTGGCGCTATGATGTGGGCGGGTACGCCTGGCAGAATACGGAGCTCTGCCCCACTTATGTCAACTGGCTTGCGTTTTTACGCACCGGGGACTACCGGATCTACCGCTTTGCCCGGGCTATGGCCCGCCATACCAGCGAAGTGGATATCTACCATTCCGGAAAATACGCCATGCTGGGAACCAGGCACAACGTCAGGCATTGGGGCTGCGGTGCCAAAGAACCGCGGATCTCCATGGCCGGCCATCACCGCTTTTTCTACTACCTCACTGGGGACGAGCGGATCGGCGATGTGATGGATTTTGTCAAAGACGCTGACTTCGCAACTCTGGTCCGGGATCCCATGAGGAACTACTTCGAGCACCGGCCGGGTTTTGCCCATATCCGCACCGGCCCCGACTGGTCTTCGTTTGTCTCCAACTGGATGACCAGATGGGAGCGCTTCAACGACACTACCTACCGCGACAAGATCCTTGCCGGCCTGGACAGCATCAAAAAAGCGCCGAACCGGCTGGCCTCTGGTTCAACATTCCTGTACAGCCCCGAGGACAACGTCATGCGCTATCTGGGAGAAGGCAACTACCAGTACCACATGGTAATCTGCTTTGGCGGCCCGGAGATCTGGTTCGAACTCGCGGATCTTCTTCAGGACGATGAGCTCCGGGATATGCTGGCGGAATTCGGGGAGTACTACGCCTTGACCCCGGAAGAGCGGAAGCGGAAATCCAACGGGCTTTTCAACGAAAGCAACGACCACGCCTGGCGCGGGATTCGCTTTGCCATCCGCATGGTGGCCTATGCAGGTTATTGGCGGCAAGATCCGGACCGCATGCGCCAGGCCCTGGAGCTCTTGGAGGTAAAGCCGGATTGGGAGGCCAACCCGCCGGCCTTGTTCGATCCCGACGAGCGCCTGGTTTACACCGATGTGGAAGATATCCACTATGTTCGCCCCATTAGGGAAGTGAAATTCGCCAACACCAACGGCATCTCCCAGTGGAGCTTGAACTACATGGAAACCGCCAAGCTGTGGGAGATGCTGGAAGAGCGGCGAAAGAAATAAGGGGCCTTGTCGAGGCCCCTTTAATATTCCAGTTCCACCTGATTCCCTGTGACCGTAAGTTCCGCCTGCAGAACCTGGCTGCCCGTGAGCTCGGCGCTGCGGGCGTCCGGCTGCCGGCCGCCAACGTAGATGGTGAATTTGCCCGGTTCCAGGACGCATCTGCCGTCATTGTCGATCAGAGCCAGATGCCTGCGGGGCAAGGTGAACTCCACACGCTTCGATTCGCCCGGTCTCAGGGTGATCTTCTCAAAGCCCCGCAGCTCCCAGTTGGGCACACGGACACTCGCTTCCTGATCCTTGACATAGAGTTGGACAACCTCGGCTCCAGACAGCTCTCCTGTGTTTGTCACTGACACTGACACTTTCACGGTGAAATCAGACTCAGCGTCCACTTTGGATTGATCGAGTGTCAGATCGGCATATTCGAATGTGGTGTAGCTGAGGCCGTAGCCGAAGGGATACAGCGGCGCGTCCTTCATATACCGGTAAGTACGGTTTTCCATGCTGTAATCCTCAAAGGCCGGCAGTTGATCCATGGACTTCACGAAAGTGACCGGCAGGCGCCCGCTGGGGTTGTAGTCGCCGAAAATAACGTCAGCAATGGCGTTTCCTCCCTCCTGGCCGGGATACCAGGCTTCAATGATGGCCGGAATGTGCTCATGAGCCCAATTAATCGTCAGCGGGCTGCCGTTGAACAGCACAAGCACGATCGGCTTGCCCAGGGCATGGATGGCCTTCAACAGCTCTTCCTGCATGCCGGGGAGATCAAGGCTCAGCCGGTCGCCGCCGCCGTCAGAATCCGCCGATGCTCCTTGTTCGCCTTCAAGTTTTGGCGAGATTCCCATCGCCATAATCACCACATCCGCAAGCTCGGCTACGGTCAAGGCTTCCGCGAAGCCGCTGGTCGGCTTTCTGCCCCAGCTGGAAACCTTGGTGGTTCTCAAATCGCAGCCTTGGGCGTAGTAAACACGCGTGCCTTCGTTGACCGCCTGCTGAATCCCCTCCAGAAGCGGCACATACTTCGACGCTGTGCCGAAATAGTTGCCGATCAAGACATCGCGGCTGTCGGCGTTGGGGCCGATGACAGCGATGGTTTTGATCTTGTTTTTGTCCAGCGGCAAAAGCCTGTTTTGATTTTTCAGCAGAACTATGCTTTCCCGCGCCATCTGCCGGGCCAACTTCCGGTGTTCGGCACAGTCGTTAACTTCATACGGGATCTGGTTGAACGGCACCATATTTTCCGGATCGAACATACCGAGCTTGAACCTTGTCCTGAATAGCCGCCTCACTGCTTGGTCAATCGTTTCTTCCGAAACCAGCCCCAGCTTTACCGCTTCCACCAAATGCTCGAATACCCAGCCGCAGTTGAGGTCGCAGCCGTTGTTCACCGCCAAAGCTGCCGCTTGTGCCGGTGTTTCCACTACCTTGTGGTTTTCATAGATGTCTAGGATAGCGCCGCAGTCAGAAACCACATGGCCCTCGAAGCCCCACTCTTCCCGCAGAATCCTGATCAGCAGTTCCCGGCTGGCGCAGGCTGGTTCTCCGTTGACCCGGTTGTAGGCACCCATGACCGCTTCCACTTTAGCCTCCTTCACCGCATCGCGGAAAGCCGGCAGATAAGTTTCCCGCAGATCCTTGGGGCTGACCTTGGCATTGAACTCGTGGCGCTTCAGTTCCGGCCCGCTGTGGACAGCATAGTGCTTGGCGCAGGCTGCCGCTTTCAAGTACTGGGGATCATCACCCTGCAGGCCTTTGATGAACTCCACGCCCAACCTTCCGGTCAAATACGGGTCTTCGCCGTAGGTTTCCTGTCCCCGGCCCCAGCGGGGATCTCTGAAGATGTTGATGTTGGGCGACCAGAATGTCAGGCCCTTGTAGATCCCTCGATCTTCATGCCTGCGGGCGGCGTTGTATTTGGCCCTGCCCTCTGTGGCGATCGCTGAAGCCACTTCATGCATAAGCTGCCGGTTAAAGGCTGCCGCCATACCGATCGCCTGGGGAAAGACGGTCGCCACACCGGCGCGGGCCACACCGTGGAGTGCTTCATTCCACCAATTGTACTCGAAAATCCCTAGACGCCCAATAGCCGATGAAGCGAAAACCATTTGGCTCACCTTTTCCTCAAGGGTCAGGCGGCTGACCAGGTCATCGATTCTAGCTTCCAGCGGTTGATCAGGCTGGCGAAACAAGTCTCTATCATTGCGTTCCATCAATCCGTTCCCTACCTTCCTCTATGCTTACTGGCTCGATTTTGTTTGGCTTATACTTTCTCCGCAAGTGTGCCGCTGGCAATCCCGGAAAACTCGGCGAGGCCTGTTTCCATCACTTTCCTCATGCCCACGGTGACCGCGTCAGCCGTGAAGGCCATCTGGATTAGGACTTTGCCCAGTGCGTAATCGATGATGTGGCATTTCAGCACAAACGTATCAGGCGCCGCCCAAGCGCCCGATGCAGCGCAGCGGTAATTGTGCTTGGGAAACCGGCTCACTTCCAGATGGCCCAGGCCGAATCTCAAGGCATGGTTCCCCGATTTATTGGTGAAAAACAAAGTCCCTGTGTCTTCTTCGTCGATATGTAGGCTCAGGCTGCGCAGCCCCATGGAGTTTTCAGCAAAGATGTACTCACCAGTCCGGCCGCCGCCCAGAAGTGCCCTGGCGAAACCTGTTTTCGCTTCAGCCTGGTCGATGCCCTTCAGCGGTTTAATGGCACAACGGGCCAACCGTTCTGCGAGCTCCCGCTGTTTTTCGGGGTTTTCAGCCAAGGGGATGCCGCTTAAGTTGGCAAAGATGGTCTTGAAGAAAAGATCGAGAATGATCCCATCACCCCGGCGGTCATCCTGTGTGTCGGCAGTGGTCACCAGCAGCAGGTCTTTTTCTGGGAAACAGATGGCAAGCTGGCCACCCATGCCGAACATGCCGTACCCGTTGTTTTTCACCTGCCAGAATTGATAGCCGTAACCGGAATCATCCACTAGATCATTCGCCGTGGTTACCGTGGCGATTTGCTTGCTCACGGCTTCTTTAAGATAATCCTGCGGCAGGAACTGCCTGCCCTGCCAACATCCTCCCTGCATCACAACCCAGGCAACCTTGGCCACATCCATCGGCTGCGCCACAAGTCCTGAACCGCCCATGGAAACACCCATGGGATCGGTGAGGATGTAGGCTGCTTTGGAAAACCCGATTTCATCCAGAAATTTGCTGCGCAAATAATCGAGCATCGGCATTCCGGCAAGTTTCTCCACCAGGCCTGCCAAAGTGTGGCTGGCTGATGTGTCATAATAGAAAAGAGTCCCCGGCAGATGCGTCGGTTCCACTGTAAAAAAGCTCTTGACCCAGTCCGGATCCGAGGTGCGCTTGTAGGTGGTGGAGGCATGGGCAGTGGCCATCTTCAGCATGTCTCTGATGGTAATCTGGTTAATATACGGATGGGCGCCCGCTTCGGGGAGCTTTTCCGGAAAATGATCCACGATCCGATCATCCAAAGAGAGCCGGCCTTCGGCGGCCAGCAGGCCAATAGCCAAAGAAGTGAAGCTCTTGGTGACTGAGAACATGCGGTGCGGCGTGTCGGCGGTATATGGCGCGTAATATGCTTCCGCCGCCAGTTTCCCGTGCCGGATCAAAAGCACACTGTGCATGCAGACATCTGCTCTTTCCAACTCGTCAAGGAAATCGATCACGTGTTGTGAACTGATCCCCACCTGCTCCGGAGTTGCTTTGGGGAAGAACGCACCCATGGAATCCGCTCCTTTCGGTACTGTCGCCTAAATATATTCCCTTCGCCCGGGTTATTTCCTTTCCCGAGACCGCGCAAAAATTCACAAACGGTGAAAAAAGGCGAGAGATAACGAAGCAGTTCGTTATCTCTCGCCTTAGATCAGGGACCCTATGTGGAGCTGTGGTTATTTCAGTTTCTCCAACAGTGCTTCCGCATCATTCCGCAGGATTTCGTCTATTTCCATCTCCGGCGACTCAAAGGCTTCCATTAGGACGGTCCGCGCTTCATCCCGCCGTTTATGGCTCAAGAGCACTGTCGCGTACTGTACTTTGTACTCGGGGTTGTCAGGATCGATTGCCAGTGCCTTCTCAATATGCTCCAGCGCTTTGTTCTTGTTACCGATGCTCAGCGGCCATCCAGGAGCTTGATCATAGAGGTTGCTCAATACATAGTGAGCGTCGGCGTAATTGCTGTCGAGCTCCAGCACTAGTTCCATGGTTTCCTGCAAAGGCTTGACCATGAACAGGCTGTTGAGCACCCCCCGTGTTTGGCCGATTCTGCCCATCAATGCGCCCTGCCAGTAATGGCAGTGGGGATTGTTTGGAGCGACTTCCACAGCTTGATCCGCATATGCTTTGCCCTTTTCATAGAGGGCGAGCTTCTGATCGGTTGTCCGATCCGCCAGGTACAGGTAGGCTTTCGCCAATACCCATAACACGTCGCCGTTTTGCGGTTCATCGGCCAAGGCCGTTTCCAAAAGTTCAATCGCCTGCTGGATATTGGGCAGTTGTTTGGTTGCCAAAAGCGCGTTTGCCTGCTCCACCACCGCTTCAGCTTGGTTCTGAGCAGCCGTCAGGCATGAAAAGGCAAGTGTCAAGGCAAGGATGATCCCCAGTAGGCCAAGAGATCGGAAAATGCAGCTTTTCACTTCGACAGACCCCCTCAGCATAGTTACCAGTATTTTCGATTGTCTGGGATGGATTTCCTTCGCACCTGGCAAAGATATCAAGTGCTAATTCTTGTGTCTCTGCCCAAGTTAAGCAATAAAGCATGAGCCAATATGGTATAATTTAGCCGTGGAGCATTTATCCACCAGCAGCGCAGACCAGAGAGGAGCGTCGGCATGAACCGGCTGTATCAACGCCACAAGCACAGGAAAGTCACAAACCTGGATGGTTTTTGGCAGTTCAAAACCGATCCTGGCCAAGTCGGTGAAAAGGAAAAGTGGTATCAGGATTTTCCCAAAGACAGTCAGCTGATTCTCGTACCCGGATGCTGGAATAACGAGCTTGGACTCTATCACTATGAAGGTGCCGCCTGGTACCGACGGGAGTTTGAGACAGAGAAGAGCGAGATAATCCTGGTGTTCCACGGCTTTTACGGCTCGATCAAAGTCTACGTCGACGGCAAAGAGGTGGGGAGCCACTACGGCGGCTTTGCCGGTTATCAATGCCTCGTCGATGGCCTGGCCCCAGGCGGACACAGCTTGGTGGTGGTCACCGACAACACCCACAACGACACCAACACGATTCCCCTCTCCAGGGTGGACTGGTTTCATTATGGGGGCCTGTTCCGCAGTGTCGAACTGATGGAGTTGGACGCCGCTTGGATTAAAGATTACAGGATCGACTACACGCTGGACGGGTTGGACACACCTAATCAGGCTGCGGCGGCCTTGGAAATCAATGTGACAGTACAGAGCTTTTCCGCATCTGGCACGCACGAATTAAGGGTGTATTTGGATGATCGGCTGCTTGCCGCCCAACCGGTGGAATTTGGCACCGGCTCATCCTCGGAAGTTCCGCTCCGGTTCGCTGGCTTGTCTGTGCCCGGTGTCAAACTCTGGGAACCGGGCGATCCCAACTTGTACTTGGCCCGGTTTGAACTAGCCAAAGCCAGTGCCGAAAGCGGCATCGAGGACGTAGTCGACGATATCGCGGAGCGCATTGGTTTCCGCGCCATCACGGTGCGCCACGGTCAGCTGCTGCTGAACAACAAAGTAATCAGGCTGAAAGGCGTCAACCGGCATGAGGAACATCCTGATTGGGGTTTCGCTGTGCCCTTGAAGCTGATGAAAAAGGATATCGATATCATCAAAAACCTGGGGTGCAACGCTGTTCGCGGTTCCCACTACCCAAACTCCCCTGCGTTCCTGGATCTTTTGGATCAGGAGGGGATCCTGTTCTGGGAAGAGATCCCCATGTGGGGTTTTCCCGAGCATGCTCTGGAGGATCCTTTGACTCTTGAACGAGGGCTGTCCATGCATGAACAGATGATTAAGCGGGATTACCATCATCCCTCGATTATTGTCTGGGGGCTCCACAATGAGATCGACACCCGCACCCAGGCGGCTTACAAAGTAACGAAGGCTTTTGCCGAGACAGTCCGGCGGCTGGACGCCACTCGTCCTATTACCTACGCCACTATGCACCCCTTGGAAGACACTTGCCTGTCTCTGGTGGATCTGATCAGCATCAACAAGTATTTCGGCTGGTACCAAGGCAAGATGGAAGACTGGCAGGAGTTTCTCCACACATTCAAAGCCAAGTTGGAAAAAGAGGGGCTGTCAGGCAGGCCGATCATTGTCTCTGAGTTCGGCGCCGGGGCTCTCTATGGGGAGAACACGTTTGAAGAGCAAAAGTGGAGCGAGAATTTCCAGGCGAAGTACTTGGAATACACTCTCAAGCTTTTCCTCAATGATCCGGAGGTCGTCGGCACATACATCTGGCAGTACTGCGATATCCGCACAGCCAGGGAACTGGAACTGAGCCGGCCCCGCAGCTTCAACAACAAGGGGATTGTCGATGAGTACCGCAAGCCCAAACAAGCTTACTGGACTGTGCGGAAACTGTATACCGAAGCGCAGTCATAAATAACCGGGGCCCGCCAGTTTTGGCAAAGCCCCGGTTCACCGGTACAACCTACTTCACGCTGGATTTCTTCACTTCGTAACCCAGCTGAGTGATGGCCTTTTCGATCTCGCCAATTCCAATCAAGTCGTCGTTGAAGTTGACTTTTACTTTGCTGGAGTTGAACAACACCTGAACCGAGTCCTTCTCAACCCCGTCCAAGACCTTCACTGCGTTTTCGATTTTCTGCAGGCATGATGGGCAAGTCAAAGTCTCCAGTTGGATTGTTGCTGTTTTCATCTCGCAAACTCCTTTCTTGTAATGCTTTTATGCTTTTGGCTTTTTTGCTTAATGCTTAAGCTTGAAGCGGAGCAGTCTCATTCCGTTCAAGATCACCACCAGGATACTGCCCTCGTGGACCAACATCCCGATCGACATGTTCATCCAGTCGCTGAACAAGACTCCTGCCAGCAAGAACAACACCACACCCACGGCAATAGCGATATTCTGCTTCATGTTCCGCACGATGGCTTTGGCCAACCCCAGCGCGTGGGGGAGCCGGTGAAAGTCTGAATTGGCCAGCACCACATCGGATGTCTCGATGGCCACATCGGTGCCGCCGCCCATGGCGATCCCGATTTGGGCCAGGGCCAGCGACGGGCTGTCGTTGACGCCGTCGCCCACAAAAGCGACAATCTCACCCCTTTCCATCAAGTCTCTAATGTACCTCGATTTATCTTCGGGGAGCATGTTTCCGTGCGCCTGGGTCAATCCGAGCCGGCGGCTGACGGCGTCAACCGTCCGCTGGTTGTCGCCGGAAAGCATAATCAGGTTTTTCACACCGAGCCGCTTGAGTTTGCGCAAATCCTCTTCGACTCCAGACCGGATTTGATCCCGCACACCCATAAGAATCTTGAGCTCTCCGTCCACAGCAGCGAGCACAAGAGAGCCGCCGTTTTCCGCCACTCGCTCAAGATCCGCCAGCGCTTTGCCGCTGAGGGGTACCTTTTCCCTCTCCATCAACGCCCGGCTGCCGACAGCTACCCGGTGTCCGTCCACGGTGGCGACAATTCCTTCGCCTTTGATCACTTCTGTGTCAGAAACCTCGTAGTATTCAACATCCTTGATCGCCGCCAGGACTGCTTTGGCCAGCGGATGATCCGATTCCCGCTCGACGCTGGCCAGATAGGCCAAGGCTTGCTTGGTTTGATCGCCGTAGTGTTCAATCTCCACCACTGAAGGAGCGCCCATGGTCAGAGTTCCGGTCTTGTCAAAGACTATAGTGTCGAGGCGGCTAAAGTCGCTGATTACTTCGCTTCCTTTCATGAGAATGCCGTGGCGGGCGCCGTTGCCGATCCCGGCGACATGCGATACAGGAACGCCGATCACCAGTGCGCCTGGGCATCCCAAAACGAGAATGGTGATTGCCAGTTCCAGATCCCTGGACACCAACCAGACGATGAGGCCAATCAAAAGCACTGCTGGTGTATAATACCTGGCAAAGCGGTCGATGAATCTTTCCGCCGCGGACTTCGAATCCTGGGCTTCCTCCACGAGCTCGATTATTCTGCTGAATGTGGTGTCTTCGCCAACACGATCGGCTTTGATATACAAGGTGCCGTTGTCGAGGATTGTCCCGGCATACACATAGGAGCCGGGTTCTTTGGATGCCGGCATCGATTCTCCTGTGATGCTGGCTTCATTGACACTTCCTTCGCCAGACATGACTTGTCCGTCGACAGGCACTTTGGCTCCGGTCTTTACCAAAAGCACATCGCCGACATCAACCTCGTCCACGCTCACTTCGACGAATTGGCCGTCGCCAATTTGCTTTACGGCTGTCTCAGGCGCCATTTCCACAAGCTCTTTGATGGCTGAACGGGTTTTGTTCAGCGTCCGCTGCTCCAAGAATGCTCCAAACAAAAACAGGAAAGTGACAATGGCCGCTTCTTCAAAATTCCGAATGACAAACGCACCGGTCACGGCGATGGTGACGAGAAGGTCTATGCTTACCACTTTGACTCTCAAGGCCTGATATGCTTGAATGGCGATGGGTGCCGCTCCAAACACAGCGGCAAGCGCCAAGCCCCAGTGAAACATAGTATGGCTGTCAACAAGCCACTTGCCGGCAAAAGCCGCGGCAATCAAGACGCCGTTCAGCGCGACGATTTTGTTTTTGCTCCTCAGGATCCACCGCTGCATGTCATCACCTGCTTCCGTAACCTCTTCATCTGTAGTCTAACACGTTTTGGAAATAAAAAAATTGACCGAAGTCAATTTTCGTGAATGAGGGTGTGACAGAGTGTGACAGGGGACGGTGACCTGTCACGCTGGCGTGACAGGTCACCGTCCCCTGTCACACCCTGTCACACTGCCTGTCATCCACCTACTCATCCTGCAGCGATTCAATTTGCGCCCGTGTTTCCGCGTCGATGGAGTCGCCAAGGAAACTGCGCTGAGGTACGTTCCGGCCGGCTTCCGCTGTTTGCTGTCTGACATGTTCCAGATCATTTAAGAGATCCTGCGCCGATAGAAGCACAGCTCCTGCTCCTAATGTGATGATTTGCTCCAGACTGTCGGATGTTGCGACAACGATCCTGAACTTCTCCTGGTGTTCATTGGCAAAGCGTTCAATAAACTGATCAGCTGTTTGGGCCTCTTTTGTGAAAACAACCTTGATATTGTGATAATCACTGATGCTCTCTCGGTGCCCCGGCACACGGTAAGCGTCGAAAACAACCATCACACGCCAGTTTTTTACTGCCTGATAGCTGCACAGTTGGTCCAAGAGTTTGGTACGGGCTGTTTCCAGGCTGTCTTCAGCAAGTTTCTGCAGGTCCGGCCAAGCGTGGATGATGTTATACCCGTCTACAAGCAAATACACCTCTCTTGGCTGGCCTGCCCTTTCTTTTCTAGGCTCCGGTGGCTGGCTGGGACGGCGTTTGGCCGGAAAATCGCCCTGCATTCCGAGCTCCCGGCGGTTCCAGGAGCGCTTCTTGCCTTTGTTGGCAAATACGGCCTGCTCGAAGTATTTGTAGTTAAAATCGTTTTCCCAATCATTCGGATCGTCCGCGCTTCCGCCGGGGATTCTTGATGCCGCACTGTCCTTTCCAGGTTCACCGGGATCCGACACTGGCTGCTGCTTCAGCCAGCTTTCCAAATGCATATAATCTTTCACCTTATCCCAGTTGACATAGAAACCAGCGCCCTGAGAGCAAAAAATGGATCCGGTGGGGTTCTCCACGTCCCTTTCCGAGTCATACCCAATGTCGGCGATCACCTCTTCCGCATTGTGGCAGGGCCGGTAACCCGCCGGGAAGCAAAACAGCGTTCCTCTTCCTCTGGTGTATGCCGTCACTTCGCGATGATAATTCCGCATATTCACAACAGGGGCGGTGCCTACCAAAACCACCATCCCACCTCTGGTCTCGGCAATGGCGCAGTCTCCCTTCATATTGCTGATATCAGTCATGGCTCTGCCGATCATCTGCTCCGGCACTTCCAGCTGAAACGAATAGAACGGCTCCAACAGTACCGACCGGGCTTGCTTCAGGCCTTGCCGTACCGCCCGGTATGTGGCTTCCCGGAAGTCTCCACCTTCGGTGTGGCTGAGATGCGCCCGACCTGATACCAAAGTTATTCTCATATCCGTAATCGGCGATCCTGTCAGCACCCCTACATGCGTCTTTTCCTCCAAATGCGTCAATACCAGGCGCTGCCAGTTCTTAGCCAGCACTTCTTCAGGGCATACCGACTCAAACTGCAAACCGGAGCCGGGATCGCCTGGTTCCAGCAGCAAGTGCACTTCAGCGTAATGGCCCAGCGGCTCAAAATGGCCGACTCCTTCCACCGTATTGGCAATGGTTTCTTTGTACAGGATCTTGCCGGTGTCGAACTGAACATCGACGCCAAAACGTTTTTGAATCAATCTTTGGACAATCTCAACCTGCACATCGCCCATGATCCGGACTTGAATCTCTTGGAGCTGTTCATCCCAGACAATGCTCAGCTCAGGAATCTCATCTTCCAAGATTCTCAGTTTAGGCAGGAACGTTGCGGCCTCACACCCTTCGGGCAGGCGCACCTGATAAGATAACACCGGCTCCAGAATTGGCATCCGATGGCCTTTTTCCCAGCCCAGCCCTTCACCCGGCCTTGCCTGGCTGAGCCCGGTCACAGCACATACTGACCCGGCCTCAATCTCGCTTACAAGTTCGAATCTCTCCCCGGAGTAAACTCGGATCTGATTGACCTTTTCCAACCAATCGCCGTTGGTAAGCTGATCCTTGACCTTGAGGCTGCCGCCGGTGATCTTCAGATGGGTCAGGCGGTTGCCTTGATCATCACGGGAAATTTTGAACACCCTCGCTCCGAACTCTGCAGGGTAAACCGGCTGCTCCGAGTATCTGGCAAGCCCCTGCAAAAAACTGTCTACCCCCTGCAGCTTCAAAGCTGAACCAAAATAGCAAGGAAAAACCTTCCGTGTATTGATGGCTCGCTGAATATGGACAAGGTCGGCATCGAGATCTATCTTGCCTGTTTCCAAGTATGTCTCCAGCAAAACCTCGTCGCATTCGGCCAACTGCTCAAAAAAGCGTGGGCTCTCCGGTTCATCAAAGGCAATGCACTCTGCCGCCAGCTCTTTTTTCAGCTGAGCCAGAACTTGGCCCCGGTCAGTCCCAGCTTGATCCATCTTGTTTATGAAAATGAAAACCGGTATCCGGTAGCGTTCGAGCAGTTTCCAAAGGGTTCGAGAATGGCCTTGTACGCCGTCGGCGCCGCTGATGACCAAAATGGCATAATCCAAGGCATGAAGGGTCCGTTCCATCTCTGCGGCAAAATCCACGTGGCCCGGCGTGTCGAGAAGAGTCACCTGGATACCGGCGTATTCAAACACAGCCTGCTTGGAAAAGATGGTGATTCTTCTCAGCCTTTCCAGTTCATGGGTGTCCAGATATGCATTTCTATCATCAACTCTGCCGAGGCTGCGGATCCTGCCGCTTAAATAGAGCATAGCTTCGGACAGTGTGGTTTTTCCGGCGTCCACATGAGCCAAAATGCCTATTACAAGCTTTTTCACACTTTTGTTCATGAACGACGTCAGTCCTTTTCATTGTTTGCCTCATGATTAATGATACCATGGATGTGCAAAGAGTGATAGAGTGTGACAGGGGGTGTGACATCCCCACAAAAAAACAGCTCTTCAGGTTTCCCCAAAGAGCTGTCGATGTTTACCAGAACACCTTATTCGCTGATCCCGGAAGAACTGCCCGGGCCCTGCGGCCTGCTGCTGATTGATTCGACCAAATCGTAAGTTCTAATGATCCCGATATATGCTTCGAACAACAAACGCCACATCAGATGAGCAATTGGAATCTGGAGCAGCACTGCGCCGATCAGTTTGCCTCTGGTGATCAGGGGATGTAAACCGTCTAGATACCGGAATTGATTGACTACGAGCACCAGCGTCCGGATACCGTATACCGTGATCAGCGCGAAGCCGATGAAATAAATGATCTCCCCATACTTCCTCCCCAGAAGCAGCTTAAAGCTGAAGAAATCTTTCACCCGGCCCCAAAATGCCTCATATTTGCTCTGCACGGCAATACCTCCTTGTGTTTATCAGCAGTGGATTAGCTGCTGCGGATTTAGAACAGGATAATGCTGTAGCCATCTTTTGTAAACCGTTCCAGATCCGAGTGTCCCGACAAAGCAGCGTCAATGGGCAATCCCTGTCTTTCCGCCTCGTTGAGCGTGCCCATTTGGGCAGAACATGCTTTGCAGACTGACTTGATCAAACCCGCTTTTTTGATGCTTTCCCACAATTCCGCTTTGGGTGATTGGACGATACTACCCAAAAGTTTTGTAGAAGCTCCTTCGATGATCAAAACAGTGTCATAGCCGCGCTGATGGTAGTTCCAGACGTTAAGAAGAGCATGGACAAAACAAGACATCTCACCTTGAAAACTAACAACCGCGATTTTCCTCACAAGAATTCCCCCTTCTTGCTTGTTGTGGGACGGTTCGCTTCAAGCCTTTTTCCTGGTTTCTACCAATATCTGTGGATACCCTCCACCGCAACCTCCCAAGACCCGTCCTGCGGGAACCCAGGCGCCTGCACAGGCGGGCAGCCGTCCCATCCCGCAGCCATCATGGCCACTGCCAGCAAGAGCCCGCCATTTCCAGGCAAATACAACGGCAGGTTTGGGCGCTGGTAGTTATGCCCATTGGGCAGCCATGTGTTCTTGACAGTGTCAACGAAAAACGCTTCAACAGCCAGTTCAGGCTCACCGACTCTGGCAGCGCTCATGGCAACAACCGGGAAATCCCAACCCCAGGCTCGATCCCAGTTCCATGTCTCAAAGACGGTCTTGATCGTGTTCCGCATAAATTCACAGTCGGCCCGCTCGCCCGGGAGCACACCACAAGCGCACAGCATCGACGGGTGATCGTAATTGTACTTGGCAAAAGTATCAGGGCAGTTCTCGTGGGCCAGATAAACGCCGTTCTTGTGCGGCAGAGGTGCCAACTTCTCGATTATATCCTCCCAATGTGGATTTGGCTCCAAACCCAACCGCTTCCGCCACTCTTGAGCTGTTTTCAAGCCAAACAGCCAATACTCCAGCTCATATGTGGGGTTCAGCGTTTCCACCGCCCGGTGGCATTCCTGAGCCGGAATCACCGGCGGGCCCAGGACATATCGGTCGCTGCCGGCGTCATAATGAGCAAAACCTGCCATGAATTCAGCACTTTCCATAACAATGTCCCGGTAACGCTCCAGCACCTGGCGGCTTGTTTTGTCGCTCGGGCCTGCGCTTGGCCCACCGCTGTGCGCTTCGCGGTACAGCAGCTCCGCGTAGGCAATAGGATGAGGCTGCTGCCAGATCAAAAGCGTCGCGACCTTTGACGGTGTATCAATTCCCTTAGGCCCGATCATTTTTGGCCAGCGCACACCAGGGTACCCTTGGAAAGCAGCGTGTTTTCTTGCCCTCGGCATGATGTATTCATACCACCAAAGGCTGTTGGCCAGCATCTCCGGCCTGCTCCACAGCGCAAAGTGGGCAGCATGCCACCAATGCATTTCCAAATGAGCCTTGCCGTACCAACTGTTGCAGGTCAAGCCTGTCTCCTGAGGCGGCAGCACACCTGAGCACTGAATGGCGGTCAAGTATTGCGACAGCACCACCCGCCGCTCAAGCTCTTTGGCCCTTATATCCCTGCTGTGAGCCATCTCAACGGCTCCGCCGCTCTGCCAGAACTGGTTCCAGTATGTTTTTACAGCCTCCATGCCCTCGCGGTACTCCGGCAGAAACTGCCGAGGCTGCTGTGGTGAGAACAGGCAGACAAACTCAATCGGAGCCCCCGGATCCATGGCTGTGATGGTGTACGTGTGCTGATCAAGTTTTGACACCAACATTCTATGTTGGGATTGAAGAGTACAGTAATAGACTGTATCGTCAAGGATTCTGACCCACTGGATTGACTTGCCGTTAGAATGGATCGTCAGTGTCTTGTGCTTGTCCGGCTGTTTCCAATCAGCAGCACCCGTCTGATGAGAAGCATAAGGAAAAGCTACTTTGATCTGCAGCCTACCAGCGTCAACCAGAGGTGAAACCACCGA
>Ga0209608_1001185_pt1 | contig 22410 bp, 15 predicted proteins | sample AD_UKC130_MetaG_FD_184428 | JGI IMG/M metagenome (GOLD analysis project Ga0209608, IMG submission 184428) | Active sludge microbial communities of municipal wastewater-treating anaerobic digesters from Canada - AD_UKC130_MetaG (SPAdes) (version 2) | ecosystem: Engineered > Bioreactor > Anaerobic... | reverse complement strand
CCCCTTGTTAATTTGAAAGTGCAAAGATAAGGATATTTTTTAAATTTCCTCTGTTTTTTATTTATCGGTGTGTTGTAATCATCGAATCTAGTCGTTGCCTCCATTGTCGTAGACGTCATCTACTGAAATACCTGCGCACAGTGTGTGATTTATGCACGAACCGAATGCGGTCAGGTCGTAATTGATGTGACGCGGAAATTCATTAAATTATTCTTCTCCTGTTGCAGGTGACGTGATGCTGTTTTCGAATTAAAATAAAAATTTTCAATGGTGATTTTACCTCATACAAATTTGTTCGGGAATGTTTGTAAGTCCCGCTAATTTGTTTTTACTTTGCATTCGTATTCGGTTCTTATTGATTAAAAGGGAATCCTGTGCAAATCAGGAACTATCCCCGTAGCTGTAAGTTCCAAAGATGGGTTTTATCACTTTTGCCACTGTTTCAACCCCGAGAGACGGGAAGGCGATAAAATCGGAACAAGTCAGAAGACCTGCCGAATATCAATTATCGTAGCTTTCGGGTGAAAGGCGAGAGATAAATTACAACCTTCTCTGTAGTTTTTCTTTTCTTACCCCGCGAGTTATCATTTATTAACATTAAAATTCATAATCTAATGAATGGTGCATCTCGTTTTAAAAAAATTGTAAAGCGTAATGGAGAAATTGTGGAATTTCAAATCGAAAAAATTGAACATGCGATTTTTAAGGCGATGCGTGCGATAGGAAATCCCAATCGTGCCAGAGCGAGAGAGCTTAGTTTAGAAGTGGTTAAAAAACTTGACAGTAATCAACAAATTGATATTCCTACAGTTGAACTAGTACAAGATGTTGTTGAGAAAATACTTTTTGAAAAAGAAAGTTTCGAGCTGGTAAAAGCTTATTTGTTGTATCGCAAACAAAGAGAGTTGTCGAGAAATGTTAAAGATCTTTTCAGCAATATTGAGGTAGTGGATGATTATCTTGAAATGAATAACTGGCGAATAAAAGAAAGTGCTAATTCGGCTTATTCTCTTCAAGGACTTAATCAACATATTTCAACTTTGATTACTTCTCAATATTGGCTCACAAAGCTTTATCCAGATAACATTTCTAATGCCCATAAAAAGGGATATTTTCACATCCATGATTTAGGCTTCTTAAGTGTTTATTGTGTGGGTTGGGACTTAAAAGATTTGCTTCTCTCAGGCTTCAAAGGTGTTTCAGGGAAAGTCGAAAGTAAACCTGCAAAACATTTAAGGACTGCACTGGGGCAGATCGTCAATTTTTTCTACACCATGCAGGGAGAAGCGGCCGGAGCACAAGCTTTTTCCAATTTCGACACTTTTCTTGCCCCATACATTCGATATGATAAATTAACATTTTTGCAAGTAAAACAATGTATTCAGGAATTTCTTTTTAATATCAATATTCCTACAAGGGTGGGGTTTCAAACACCTTTTACCAATATAACGATGGATTTAGTGGTCCCGGAATTTTTGAAAAACGAGCCGGTTGTTTTGGGCGGCAAGATTCAAAAAGAAGTTTATGGCGATTATCAATCTGAAATAACGATGTTCAATAAGGCTTTTGCCGAAGTAATGTTGGAGGGAGATGCAAATGGGAGATTGTTTTCGTTTCCAATACCTACTTATAACATTACGCCTAATTTTGATTGGGAAAACGAAAATTACAACGGAATTTGGGAAATGACCGCAAAATATGGTATACCTTATTTTTCAAATTTTGTGAATTCAGATATGAAGCCCGATGATGTACGTAGCATGTGTTGCCGACTTCGATTGGATAAGAGAGAATTATTAAAACGAGGTGGAGGGCTTTTTGGAGCCAATCCTCTAACCGGTTCTATTGGCGTTGTTACCATTAATTTACCAAAACTTGGATATGAGGCTACTTCTGAAGACAACTTTTTTCAACGACTAAAAAATTTGATGATCTTGGCAAAAGACAGTCTTGAAATCAAACGAAAAACAATTGAAAATTATACGAAAAAAGGGCTTTATCCCTATTCAAAATTTTATTTACGTTATGTTTATCAACGATATAAATGTTACTGGGAAAATCACTTTTCGACTATTGGGATAACCGGCATGAACGAATGTTGTTTGAATTTTTTAGGAGAAAATATTGCTCATCCCGAAAGTAAGCAATTTGCATTGAAAGTAATGGATTTTATGAGGAATGTTTTAGAGGATTTTCAGGAAGAAACGGGAAATATGTATAACCTTGAAGCCACACCTGCCGAAAGTACTGCTTATCGTTTTGCACGCATTGATACTGTTCAGTATCCTGATATCATCACTGCAAACCATGAAGCTTTTAAAAATGGGGCAGCACCTTATTATACGAATTCCACTCACTTGCCTGTGAATTTTTCGGATGATATTTTTGAAGTTTTGTCTTTACAGGATGATTTGCAAACAAAGTACACAGGGGGTACGGTATTGCACTTATTTACAGGTGAAAAGAACATGCCCGGAATAGCCGTCAAAAATCTGATTAGGAAGATTACACATTCATTTCATTTACCGTATATAACTATATCGCCAACTTTTAGTATTTGCCCCACGCATGGCTACGTGGCAGGAGAATATTTCAAGTGTCCAAAATGTGAATCGGAGTGTGAAGTCTATAGCCGGATAGTGGGTTATATGCGCCCTATAAATCAATGGAATATTGGCAAACAACAGGAATTCAAAGACAGGAAGTTGTTTAATCTGAGCAAGATAGAAATAAAATAGTTAGCTATGAAAATCGGAGGGTTCGAAAAACAAAGCTTTATTGATTGGGAGGGGAGGATGGCGGCCGTTATTTTTACTAAAGGTTGCAATTTTAGATGCGAATATTGTCACAATCCTGAATTGATTTATCCGGAGCTAATGCAACAAAACAACGATATTTCGGAGGATTATATTTTTGATTTTCTTTTATCACGACAAAATTGGTTGGACGGTGTTGTAATAACGGGAGGCGAACCGACATTGCAGCGTGATTTGCAAGACTTTATAAAAAGAATAAAAAAAACAGGCTATGCAATTAAATTAGATACGAATGGTTCGAACCCGATGGTTTTAAAAACACTAATTGAAAATAAATTGATAGATTATGTTGCAATGGATATTAAAACCTGCTTAGAGTTAAAAAAATATCAAGAAATTTGTGCAATTGAAGATCCTTTCTTATTGTCAAAAATAGAAGAATCTATTGAAATTTTAAGAAAATCGAGTATCGATTATCAATTAAGGACAACCGTTGTTCCACAATTTCATACGAAAGAAATTGTGGATAATTTGCAGAAATATTTTTTCTATTGCAATTATAAAATACAGGAATTCAGAGAAATTAAAAGCGTGTAATTCATTGCTTTTGAATTACTGGCTAAGTTCAACTTACGTTGTATAAATTCGCACTTGCCGGTTGACTCTACAACTCTACAAAAAAACTTTTTTATTGCGTATTTCACAAAATGCCGTATCTTTGTGGATGTCGTGGCCGACTGCTATTCACTGCTATCTTATGTTTTTTAAATTAAAAGCAAGAAATTCATTAAGATCATAAATATGGTATATTCGATGACCGGGTACGGCAAATCGACAGCCGAAATCCCTAATAAAAAAATAACCGTCGAAATTCGCTCGCTCAACAGCAAACAATTTGATTTATCCGTACGTATCCCGTTTGTATACAAAGAAAAAGAAATCATTTTACGAAACAGTTTATCTCGTCGGCTCGAACGTGGAAAAATCGATTTGACCATTACGGTGGAGCAACTGGTGAAAGATGTATCGTCACGAATCGATCATCATGTCATGGCTCAATATTACGAAGAAATCAAAGATATTGCCGCCGAACTGCAAATCGAAGAACCGAAGGAATGGTTTTTGGTATTGTTCCGCTTGCCCGACGTAATGAAACCGGATGTGGAAGAGATTGACGATGAAGAATGGGAAGCCATTGAGGCAGCCGTTGATAATGCGGTAGACGAAGTGATTGCATTTCGCAAACAGGAAGGGGAGATGCTGGGTAGCGTGTTGCGGGAAAAAATCGAAAATATTCGCCTATTGCTCGATAAAGTAGCCCCTTACGAAGCGGAACGCATCGAAAGAGTAAAACTCCGCCTTTACGAAGGGTTAAAAAGCTTGGAGGGTATCGAGTACGATAAAAACCGTTTCGAACAAGAACTGATTTATTATATTGAAAAACTCGATATCAGCGAAGAAAAAGAGCGGCTTGCCAACCATTTGGACTATTTCGTCGAGACCCTCGATAACGAACAGTCGCAAGGCCGTAAACTGGGATTCATTGCTCAGGAAATAGGACGTGAAATCAATACGATGGGTGCCAAATCCAATCACAGTGAAATACAACGGCTTGTGGTGCAAATGAAAGACGAATTGGAGCAAATCAAGGAACAGGTGCTCAACGTGCTGTAAAAAAATACGAAATCATGGGAAAATTAATCATTGTGTCGGCTCCGTCCGGGACAGGAAAATCAACGTTGGTACGCTATCTGCTATCGCAAGATCTGAATCTGGAATTTTCTATTTCGGCTACGAGTCGGTCTCCGCGCGACGGTGAACAAGATGGGGTGGATTATTATTTTCTTACACCCGAAGAATTTAAGCGGCGTATAGCAAACGGTGAATTCCTGGAGTACGAGGAAGTTTATGAAAACACCTTCTACGGCACGCTAAAAAGTGAGGTCGATCGGCTTCTCGACAATGGTAAGAATGTGATTTTCGATGTCGATGTAAAGGGTGGGTTGAACATAAAAAAAATATACGGTGATCAGGCATTGAGTATTTTTGTTATGCCTCCTTCGATGGAAGAGTTGCGCAACCGACTCGAAAAACGCGGTACCGAAACGCCGGAAGCAATTGAAAAACGTTTGGCCAAAGCCAAATATGAAATGAGTTTTGCTCCCTACTTCGATGTGGTTATTCTCAATGACGACTTTGAACGAGCAAGGCAAGAAGCCTATGAAACCATAAAAAAATTCCTCGAAAAGTAAATCGACAACATGTTTAGAAAGTTGCAACCGACAATAGGGGTGCTTTTGCTCCCTCTATTTCTTTTTGCGGCAAAACCCCAAAAGGATACGCGGGTATACGCAGTTAAAGACGGTCAGGAATTAAAACTCGATATTTATGCCGTTCCTTCTGAAACGAAAAAGGACAACCCCTGCCTTATGTTCGTTTTTGGAGGAGGGTTCAAAGAGGGTTCGCGTGACGATGCCGCATATGCCGATTATTTTACGTATTTTGCCGAAAAGGGTTTTGTCGTGGTTTCCATCGATTATCGCCTTGGAATGAAAGATGCTCCTGCACCGGGAATTTTCAATACCAAGCCCCTGCGCAACGCCATTGCAATGGCTGTGGCCGATTTGTATAGTGCAACCGATTATGTGTTGCAAAATGCGCGTGAGTTGAATATCGATACCGCACGCATCATCATTAGCGGTTCGAGTGCCGGTGCCATCACGGTGTTGCAGGGCGATTACGAAAAACGCGACAATAAACCGTCGGCCAACGTGTTGCCCGAAAAGTTCCGTTATGCCGGCGTCATTTCTTTTGCCGGCGGAATTTTCAGTACCGAGGGTGTGCCTTCCTATACGCAGGCTCCTGCGCCCACGCTTTTCTTTCACGGGAGTGCCGATAAATTGGTGCCTTACGACAAGACGCGCTTTTTTCGCATCGGCATGTTTGGTTCCAAATCGCTGGCAAAGCGTTTCAGAGAAAAGGGTTATCCCTATATGTTTTATAGTATGGAAGGTTTGGGACACGAAGTGGCCGGTTATCCGATGAAGGAATTTTTGTCTGAGATCGAACGGTTTATCATCGATTTCGTGTTCGATCGCAAACAGTGGTTGGTCGATATCCGTTTTAAAGACAAATTGCGACGTCCCGGGAAAACGGTCACTCCCAAAAGTTATTACAACGTGTTGTGCATTTAGATAGATACTAAGTTCAAATTAGAAGCATAACATTCTGAATGATGTTTTTTTATCGAAAATAAGCAATGGTCAGCAGAACAGATCTTCGAATACTTGAAAAATACAAAACAAATTCATATTTCGCATGAAACTTTTTACAATTGGATTAGGAAAGTCAAGCAATAAGGTATGAGTTAAATCATATCTAATATAAATTGAATAGCAGGCTAAAAAGAAGCTAAGCTTTTGTTAACTATAAGAGAAGAATTTTTCAAAAAAATTATATAGCTTTGCACTTACTGGTTGAATTTACGTACGATAAACTGATAGTGCTTAAGAAAATCGAATTATTCATTGTTTTTTTAAGTAGATTTAGAGAAATTAATGAAAACAGGAAAAGATATCACATCAATTTACAACCTTTATGTGGATGATTTGTTCACATACGGTACTTACCTTGGCTATAACAGAGAGGTTGTGAAAGACGCCATACATGATCTTTTTTTAAAGTTTTCGGATGATAAAAACATTTTGAATGATGTTTCTAATATCAAATTTTACCTTTTTAGATCATTGAGAAACAGACTTTTGGATATGTATAAATACCAAAAAGAACACGTTAGCCTCAATGAGTATTTTGCGGTGGAAATGCAATTCAATATACAAGTAAACGTTGAGGATCTTATAATCGAAAAAGAGGAACAGATGCAGATAAAGGCCGAGATTGAACAGATGCTCAATACTCTCACTGATCGGCAACGAGAAATTATTTATCTCCGCTATATACAGGAATATGACTATAACCAAATTTCCGAACTTTTGCAAATCAATGTTCACAGTTGTCGGAAACTGGTATCGAAAGCTATTTGCAGCCTTCGTGAAAAACTTGGTTTTCTAATCACGTTATTGACTCTTCTATCATAGATTCAAACGTTAACCTTATTCAAACAAACTAACTAACTAAATATATACATATATTTTGACTTTTTTTAATCTTTACCAATTATTACCTGCACCGAATCTCCCCGTTATCCTCTACTATTTCAATTGTCATAATCTTAAAATGTTAAATTTATAAGAATTTTCAAATTAAAGGGGATAATAAATTTTTTATATCGTCATTTATATAGACGGTGATTTATAAATGTGATAAATAAAATATATTGAATCTTTGATTTATTTTTAATCAACTTACAATAACCAGTAATTAATAATGAAATGTTATACTGATTTTTTAAAGGACAAAAAATTTATAATGTGGCAATTGTTACCTGATGATGCCTTAAATGCGTATTGGCAAGATTTTATAGAACAGCATCCGGAATCAAAAAAAGAGATACAACATGCCATTACTTATTTAAAAAATGAGGGGTTGAATAAAAGCATCCTTGACGAGACGGAACGTACATTACTGTTCGATAAAATTCAAACAACTATTCTGAATCGACAGAAAGTAAAAAAGCTCAGATTCTTCTGGTACTCTGTGGCAGCAGTTGCGTTATTGGTTATTGGACTCACCCTGTTTTATTCCCAAAGGAAAGATATGATTATTACGGCCGATAAGGAATTCATTGTGGGTGAATTACTGAATAGTGAAGATATTCAACTCATTACCAGTAAAGAATCAATTTCGTTTCAAAATGATATAGATGTTAAGCTGAGCGAGGAAGGGAAAGCTGCAATCACGCAAAAAAATAAAGAGGTACAGGAAATTAAAATCAAACAAAAACAATTAAACACGTTAATCATTCCCTATGGAAAACGCTCCACCCTCACGCTTGCAGATGGCAGCAGAGTGTGGCTTAACTCCGGATCTGTTCTTGAATTTCCTGTACGATTCAGCGGGGAAAAAAGAGAAATATGGCTTAAATCGGGTGAAATGTACATTGAGGTAACACCTGATCAAAATAAGCCATTTTTTGTACATACTTCCAATTTCAATGTAAGAGTATACGGTACAAAATTCAATATCTCAAACTATACAGGTTCTCTGCAGACCGTTGTTTTAGTGGAAGGGCGTGTAAGTTTGCAATCTGCAAACAAAAAAGAAATTTTCTTAATACCCGGTGAACAAGCGATATATTCCGAGAACGGTATATTTAATACGCAAAAAGTTGATGTAAATCAATTTGTCTGTTGGAAAGATGGTTATCTTTCTTTCGACAAAACGCCGATGACTGAAGTTTTGCGACAAATTGGCAGATATTACAACCTTTCGTTTAATTATGACCAGGATATAAATCTTCAAAAACGCACGTGTAGCGGAAAGATATATCTATCTGACAATTTGGATAATGTGATGACTGCTATTGCACTATTGTCATCTACAAGATTTCAAAAAGACGACAATACCATATATTTATATAGTACTAACAAATTAAAATAAAAACATAAATGCGTATGAACAAACATCATGGATAAACAAGGTAGCAGGTAAAAAAGCCGAGCGATACCGCTAATACCGCCCGGCTGGATTGAAATTAATTACCCTATTATTAATAATTAAAATCGTTCAAAGGTATGAATAAACATTCAATTGAGGAAAGAGAACACCTCAATAATTTCAAACATGTTCTAAAAGTCATGAAAACAACCTTATTCTTGTTGTTTTTCTGTATACTCTTTTCTTCTGCATCAAATAGTTTTTCACAAGAGTGGACTCTTAAATTTGAGTCAATCAGCATAAAAGATGTTTGTAATGAGATAGAGAGAAACAGTGATTTTATTTTTGTTTTTTCCGATACTAGTGAGAAGTTGGTTGACAAAAAAGTGAATATCGATATCAGCTCTAAAAATGTTGAAGAAATTTTGGATATTATTTTTTTTAATTCCGGACTTACCTACAAAATACTGGATAAGCAAATTGTTATTTATGAATCCAATAAAACGGCGTCCTTTAAAGATAATAAACAAATAACATCAACGATTGAAGAGCAACAAAAGAAACAAATATCCGGAACAGTTGTGGATTGCTCAAGGTGAACCCATAATTGGCGCAAACATTATTGAAGTAGGAACTACTAACGGCACTGTTACCGATATTAATGGAAATTTCACTTTAAAAGTAGAACAGGATGCTGTGATCCGTATTTCATATATCGGATATTTGTCACAGGATATTGAAACATCAGGGAAAAGCACTTTCAAAATTGTTTTAAAAGAAGATGTAAAAGCATTGGAAGAAGTGGTTGTAGTAGGTTATGGTACACAAAATAAAGTAACCGTTACCGGATCGATTTCTACGATTTCTACAGAAGAGCTGACACAGAGTCCTGTCTCCAATATAAGCAATGCTTTGGCGGGCCGTTTACCTGGTCTTTTAGCTGTTCAAAGAAGTGGGCAACCCGGAGCAGATCAATCTACCATTAGAATCAGGGGCGTTAGTAGTTTTTCGGGCACGCAGGATCCTTTGGTTATAGTAGATGGTATTGAAGGTGTAAATTACAACGTGATTGACCCTAATGAAATTGAAAGTATTACTATTTTGAAAGATGCCTCTGCAACAGCCGTATATGGTGTTAGAGGTGCTAACGGCGTTATGATTATTACTACTAAAAGGGGTCAAACCGGTGCTCCACGAGTTAGTTATTCATATGAGTATGCGGTTCAAGAGTTCAGTGATGTAAGACACAGTATGAATGCCGCGGATTATGCAACACATTACAACCTTGCCCAAGCATACGATGGTTATATTACGGGTGCCTATAATCCATATTTTTCTAGTGAAGCTATTGAAAAATTCAGAACTCACGAAGACCCAATTTTTTATCCTGATGTAGATTGGTTTGCATATATGTTTGACAAGCCCAGTGGACAACAGCGGCATAATTTTAATATCAATGGCGGTACCGAAAAAATTAAATATTTTGTTTCTTTAGGATATTTCACTCAGGATGGATTAATAAAGCACACCAAAACGATTACCGATTATGATGCAGGAATCAAATTTAATAGATACAATATTCGCTCCAACTTCGATTTCAACATCACAAATCGACTATCGTTGAGTGGCGATGTATCTTCTCAGATTGAGAACAGGTCGGGCACCAATGCTCCTATTACAAGAATATTTGAACAAGTATGGAGATCAAATCCAATGGATGCACCTAAGCTCGAAGATACGGGTGGGAAATATGTAGTATTGGATACGAAAATGGACCCAGGCAATCCTATAGACTATTTGATAAGTTACGGTTATAAAAGAGACTATAGTAATTATTTGAATGCCTCTCTCCGATTAAATTATGAGTTAGACAAGATTACTAAAGGGTTATCGATACGAGGTTTGGTTTCTTATAATAATTTTTACCAACAGGCACAATATTATTCCAAAAACAAGGAAGCGTACAAAGCGGTAAGATTGGATGACGGTACAATTAACTATATCCCGATAACAGAACCGTCACCTTATGGATTCAGTGAATCAATGAACAAAAACAGAAAAATTTATCTAGAAACAGCTCTTGATTATAAACGTAAATTTGGACTCCATAATGTAGCAGGATTGCTGCTTTATAATCAAAGTAAGTTTTATTCTCCAAACCTTGCATATTTGATTCCTAATGGATACCAGGGTTTGGTAGGTAGGATAACCTATGATTATGCAAACCGCTATATGCTGGATGTTAATTTCGGATATAATGGAACTGAAAATTTTGCAGAGGGTAAACGATTTGGATTTTTTCCGGCACTTTCCTTGGGTTGGGCAGCCTCCGAAGAATCTTTCTTCCCGGAAAACGATTACCTGACATTCTTAAAATTCAGAGTTTCTTATGGTGAAGTAGGAAACGATAAAGTAGGGGGAGCCAGATTTTTATATCGTCCTTCATCATGGGTATATGTTAATAATGATTATAGGTTCGGCATAGGAGCTGATCTTCAAGGGCATAAAGGAGCTAAAGAAGCAGCCCTTGGTAATCCTGATTTGACATGGGAACGCGCAAAAAAAACAAATATTGGTGTTGATGCTGCCTTTTTTCAAGGTAAATTAAAAGCCACAATTGACTATTTTACAGAAAAAAGAGACAATATACTCACCACATTCAACACTATTCCATTCATTGTAGGTGCGCAACTTCCTCCTTATAATTTTGGTAAAATGAATAATAAGGGATGGGATGGAGAAATCTCTTATAATAACAAATTTAACTTGTTTAATTATTGGATAAAGGGGAATATCACTTATGCCCGTAATGAAATTATAGAAATGGATGAAATAACAAGGCTTTATCCCTATCTCATGCAAACAGGTCAGTCATACGGGCAAATGTACGGACTTAGAGATGATGGCATATATAATTCATGGGAAGAGGTAAATATTGCCAATCGCCCATTATACCAATGGCAAAATGATAAAATTCAGCCGGGTGACATTAAATATTATGATATAAACGGCGATGGAATAATTGATGGCGACGATCGAATACCAATTGGCTATTCAAATTTTCCTGAGGTGATTTTTGGTGCTTCTTTGGGTGGAAATTTCAAAGGATTCGATTTTTCGATTTTATTCCAGGGGGCATCTAATGTAACACATCGTTACCATAGAAGAGAAATTAGAGGATTTGAGGAAGGATCAAATGCTCCGAATTACATGATTGAAAGTTGGACGCATGAACGGTATCAGAAAGGCTTACCTATTAATTTTCCCAGGTATAATTTAGGAATAACTTATGCGAATGCAAATCACCAATCATCAACATTTAACACCGTAAATGCATCGTATGTTCGATTAAAAAATATCGAATTTGGTTATACCCTATCCGGAGATATTTTAAAAAATACAGGTTTGAATTCTGTTCGAATTTATATTAATGGAGATAATCTTTATACATGGGATTCATTGTTACCGGGGACAGATCCTGAATCAACCGGTGCCGGTTTGGATGAAAATAACAGACCCTATCCTGTTACAAGAAGGTTGAATTTTGGTTTAAACATTAAATTTTAAAACTACTAAAAATGAAAAAAATATTTTTATTATTAATTGGTTTTGCAATATTATGCGGAACGCTATCCTCTTGTGAGGAAATGTTCGGCGATTATCTTGATAAAGCACCCGGAATAGATGTAACAATAGATACCATTTTCAGTTCGCCTACGCAGGTTGAAACTGCTATCGTTCATTTATATAATTATGATGCAGGAGGATTTTCCATATTTCCGATAGCCGGCGGTGCCATGCAGTGGGAATATAATACATGTTACACTGATGAAGGTCAGTCGGGACAGACCTGGACTTTTTCTAACACTTATAATTCGGGCGCGCTGACTGCGGCTGGTATGTTTCCCATTGATAGGGCTTTTAATTCCCGCTGGGTAGGAATCCGTCATGCCAATATTCTTCTTCAGCGAGTTGATGATGTTCCGGGGATGACTAAACAACAAATTGATGAGGCAAAAGGGCAGGCAAGATTTATACGTGCATTACGCTACTTTGAAATGTTTAAGCGTTATGGTGCTGTCCCCATCGTTGATAAACCTTTTGAATTGAGCGATGATTTTTTTGTTGGAAGAAGCACATTACAGGATGTAATCAATTTTATTGTGGAGGATTGTGATGCGGCAGCTTCTCTGTTACCCGATAAACAACCCGTAAACATGTACGGACGTGCATCAAAAGGGGCGGCATTAATGTTAAAAGCCAGAACATTACTATATGCAGCCAGTCCTTTATTCAATACCGGAACTCCTTATATGGACATGGATAATAAAGAACATAATAGTTTTATTTGTTTAGGAAATTATGATGTGAACAGATGGCAGGTTGCAGCCGATGCAGCTAAGGCATGTATTGATTGGGCATTATCGAACGGATATCATTTGATCACAGATAAAGGAGTGGATGAGAACTACAGATATATGCATGAGAATGATGGCAACGCAGAGATTATTTTAGCATCCCGGATCTACGGAAGTGGTCCTGCCTGGACTTGGCCGTGGATCGGTTTTATCATATGGTCTCACGCACATGGCTCCAGCATGACTTACAATTTTTTGCAGTTATATGAAAAGCAAGACGGGACAAAACAAGACTGGGATCCTGAAGGAGGTGATGATTTAATTAAAAAATTATCAGAACTTGACAGACGATTTCATCAGTCTACAGCACCGGTAGGATCTTATTGGAATGATGATATTCCATTGGTAAATTCATTCGTCGGAGGGGATCTTTACAATGGCTGTTTCGGGGGAACATGGATTACAAAATTTTGTCCACGAGCTATGAGAAAAAGTGGAGGTAGTTATGTGCCAAATGATGTTATTTTCAGGCTTGCGGAAGCATATCTCAATTATGCGGAAGCGCTGAATGAAGCAAAGGGACCGGTAAAAGAGGCACACGATGCTGTGAATAAGATTAGAGCACGATCCGGGCAACCTGATTTACCATCTAACCTTACTCAGGGAGAGTTCAGGGAACGCGTTAGAAATGAACGAGCTATTGAACTATTCGGGGAATTCCATCGTCAGTGGGATCTTAATCGCTGGCTTATTGCTGAAGAAGTTTTAAATAAAGAATTTAAAGGATTCAGAGCATATGGAAATCCAGAACCACCCAATTTCAGGTATGAAGTTTATAATATAGGAACCAGAGTATTCCCTCGTAGACAATACCTGTTGCCTTTTCTTCGCGACGAAGTCCTGAAAAAAGACTACCTTATTCAAAATCCGGGATGGGATTGAGAATTATTTAATCAATAATGAGTTAAGAAATGCACTTATTTATAATTTTAATTTAATAGAATATGACTTTAAAATATATTATTCAGAGACTGAACATATTTTCTGTTACGGTTATTATTTTTACTGTTCTTTCCGTTGAACCTGCATTTACACAAGCAGAGGATACAAGTAAATATGAGCAGGAAAAAGAAAATATTGCAATAGCATATGGGACACAACCTGACTGGATGGTGACAGGTGCAATTTCAAAGATTTCGGGTAGTGACCTCAGTTCATCCTTTGTGACTAATTTTGCAGGTACTTTACCGGGAAGATTACCGGGATTGACGGTAATACAGGGTAATAATGAGCCCGGTTACGAAACTTTCAATCTGGTTAGTCGGGGAATTAATACGTTTGGAGTAGGTGTAACAGATATGTTGATAATGGTGGATGGATTTATTGATGTTAATTTTCATAGCCTGACACCTGAAGAAATTGAATCCGTTGTACTGCTTAAAGATGCTGCAGCTACAGCCATGTATGGAAGCCGAGCCGCAAATGGAGTATTGTTGATTACGACAAAAAGAGGAAAAGAAGGTCCTTTAACCGTAAATTTCAGCATGCAACATGGTTTGCAAAGCCCCACTAATCTTCCAAAGTTTTTAGGAGCATATGATTACGCGAGACTCTATAATGAAGCAAGGGTTAATAGTGGGATGATAGGGCTCTATACAGAGGCTGATTTAAATTCGTATCAAAAAGGAGATGACCCTTACTTGCATCCTGATGTAGACTGGTATAATGAGGTACTGAGAAATTCATCTCCGATGTCAAATTATAATCTCAATTTTTCAGGTTCACTTTCAGGTGTCCGGTATTTTGCATCATTAAATCATTTGAAAAATGATCTTTTGTATAAAAAAACCGGAGATATGTCTGAATTCAGTGTCAACTCGAATTATACACGGACCAATTTCCGATCAAATGTTGATATTGATTTAGGGCAGAGGTTTACTGCTAAAATTTCATTGGGCGGATGCATTGAAGATAAAGAAAATCCTGTTGATTACAACACAAATAGTATGTTTTCACTTTTGGCCAACATCCCACCTAATGCATTCCCCGTTTATAATCCAAATGGAACGTGGGGACGCAATGAGTTATATTCAAATCCATTGGGCGACATGATGGAATTAGGTTTCTTTTCTTCGAATTCGAGAACTATGCAAGTTGGTTTTTCCCTTAATTATCAGCTTGATATGATTACACAGGGTTTAAGTGTCGCTGGGTTGGTTTCAATGAATAATTGGTTTAGGGGCTATTCGAGTAAGTCAAGAACTTATCGAAGTTTTGGCATTAAAAAAATTGGTGACGAGATCGTATATATACCTTTCGGCATAAATACATCTTTAACAGGATCCGAAGGAAATTCATCACAGTATAGAAATAATACCTATCAAATCTGGTTAAATTACGCCCGCAATTTCGGAATCCATGATGTAAACGGAATATTTCTGGTAAATGCGGATGAAGAGGTTTATGGCGGTGATGAATTTCCTTACAGACATCTTAATCTTAGTGGACGTGCAACTTATGCTAACAGACAGACATACATTGGTGAATTTAGTTTCAGTTATATGGGTTCCGAAAATTTCCCGAAAGATGGACGATTCGGCTTTTTCCCTGCCGTTTCTTTAGGTTGGATAGTTTCAAATGAGCCATTTTTAAAAGAGAACGATTTTCTAACTTTTTTAAAACTCAAAGGATCATACGGAATGGTTGGGAATGATAAAATTGGGGGTATCCGCTTCATGTTTCAACAATATTATCCATTTACTTCAAATTATTATTTTGGTACTGAGAATTCACCTGCATCCGGAATCGTTCAGGGATCCCCGGCCAATACGTCGGTAACGTGGGAAAAGGAAAGAACATTTAATATTGGATTCGAGGCAACTATCCGTGACAAGCTAGATGTCTCACTTGATATTTTCAACCGCGACAGAAATGATATTCTTGTTATTCCCAATAGAACCTTACCGGATTTCATGGGATTTTCTAAACCATATATTAACGACGGAAAAACTAATAACAAGGGCTTTGAAGCAACAATGCGTTATTCGAATATTTGGAATGATCTGAAATTTTTTATTGAAAGTAATATATGGTATCACCAAAACAAACTTGTTTTTAGTTCAGAAAATCTTCAGTTACATGATTATTTGTATAGGGACGGACATTCTATTAATCAGCCTTTTGGACTTGTTGCCAATGGATTCTTTAAAGATGAAAATGATATAGCAAATAGTCCTCTACAAGTATGGACAGACACTAAGCCGGGTGATGTAAAATATGTTGATCAAAACAAGGACAATATTATTGATGAAAGAGACCTGTATCCTATCGGCCATACTTCGGTGCCTACACTTAGCGGTAATTTAAATACACGTTTCCAATATAAAGGTATTGATTTTAATCTCTTTTTCCAGGGAGTAAAAAATCGAACGGTATCTTTTAGTGGGCCTCTGTTTCATGCCTTCCAGAATGAGGGGAAGATAAGTGAAATTGCCCTTGAAAGATGGACACCTGAAACAGCAGAAACAGCCACTTATCCAAGATTAACTGCTCTGAATAATGAAAATAATTACAGGTATTCAACATTATGGCAACGGGATGGAAGTTTTATAAAATTGCGTAGTATAGAACTTGGATACACTTTCCCTTCCAAAATCATTAAGTCAATCGGATTAGATGATGCCAGAATATTCGTTAACGGAACTAATCTGTTTTCATGGGATCATATGAAGGGTTACCGGGATCCTGAAATTGAATATGGATACCCTGCGACCAGAAGTTATAGCATAGGGATTAAAATTCAATTACAACAATAATGGTATATCATTTAAATAATATAAAAGTATGAAAAAATATATATTTATAGTGAGTCTGATATTATCTTTTATCGTAACTCCGTCGTGTAGTGATTACTTGGAGCGAGATATCAGTACTGCAATAGATGAAGAATTGGTAAATACTGTCTTCTCATACTCCCGAAGCCGATTAAACGCGTTATATACAACACTTCCCAGTGGATTCTTTGAAATTGATGGTGCAATGATAGCCTCAGCATCGGATGAAGCTGAACACACTTCTCAAAATTCCATGGTCCACTTATTTAATACCGGGAGCTGGAATCCTTTCGTTAATCCCGATGATGCCTGGGTTACATACTACAAGGGAATACGAAATGTGAATTTGTTTTTAGCTAATGTGAGTGATATCAATCTTGATATGTATAGGCTTGATCCAAGGGAGTCGCAACAAATGATCTATAAACAAAGATTGGAAGAAATCGAGCAATGGAAATACCAGGCGCGTTTTTTAAGAGCTTTTTATTACTTTGAACTAATAAAACGTTATGGAGGTGTTCCTCTTATTGAGAATGCATTTGAATGGGGAGACGATATCACAAATGTAAAAAGAAATTCATTGTCAGATTGTGTTAATTATATTATTGCCGAATGTGATGCTGTTGCATCGAAGCTATATGTAGTACAACCTTCTGCTGAACTTGGCAGAGTGACCAAGGGAGCTGCATTGGCACTAAAAGCAAAAGTACTCTTGTATGCTGCTTCCGATTTGTGGAACACGCCCTCCTGGGCAGCCAATTATGCTAATCCTGAATTGATATCCTTGCCCGCGGGTGACCGGGCTGCACGTTGGAAAGCTGCAGCCGATGCAGCAAAAGATGTTATTGACCTCCCTGGGACCGGATATAAACTGGCCAATGACTACAGGAATTTGTTTCTTCGTGGAGATTCTTATCAAAATCCCGAACATATTCTTGTTCGAAGAGGAGGCACAAGTAATTCTTTCGAGGTAGCAAATTACCCGATTGGATTCGATAGAGGACAGAGCGGTACAACACCTTCTCAAAATCTTGTGGATGCTTATGAGGTAATAGAAGACGGTAGAGCTGTACCATTCGACTGGGACAATCCGAAACATGCAGAATCTCCATATTCCAATCGTGATCCACGCTTAAACATGAGTATTATCACTAATAACAGTGTTTTTAAAGGACGTAATGTTGAGATTTGGAGAGGCGGACGCGATGGGAAGCCAATTCCTCTTTCCAGCAGAACGGGTTATTATTTGAAAAAGTACGTGGATGAAAATATCGATCTTCTGACAAATACGGTGAGTGTTCACAGTTGGAGTCTGATTCGTTTGGCTGATGTGTATCTATGGTATGCTGAAGCACTGAATGAATACGACCCTTCCCATCCAGATATAAAAGGATATGTTGATCGTGTCAGGCAAAGACAAGGGGTTAATATGCCTGCTCTGCCCTCTGGATTAACTCAGGAGCAAATGCGTAGCGCGATAAGGCATGAACGTTTCGTTGAACTTGCATTTGAAGGTCATCGGTTTTGGGATGCCCGTAGGTGGATGATTGCATCTACAGTTTTTAATTCTCCTTTGTATGGGGTAGGAATCACCAAAATGCCATCGGGAATATTCGATTATTCTCCAATTAAGGTGGAAGATAGGAGTTTTGAACCGAAAATGTATTTTTACCCTATACCTCAACAGGAGTTACTCAAAATGCCTGAATGGAATCAAAATCCACTTTGGTAATGCAGGTATACTTCGAACAAAACGGAATTAATGATTTTAATTTTCTATTAATAATAATTAAACAAAGACATGAAAAAGAATCCTATCATTAGCATAAAAATATTGATCCTGTTGATTGTATTTACATATAACATGAGTTCATGTGATTACGAAGAATTCAGGTCCACAGAGTATCCGGCATCAAAACTCTATATGCCGGCAGCTGTGAGAGGTATTTTTACAATCGACAATGTTCCGCAAAGGGTGGAATGGTTACCCACACCGGGGTATGCATATGATTTTAAAATTGATAAGGAGAATAATAAATTCGTCGTTCCTTTGGGAGTATATCGTTCTGGTATTGAACGTAAGGGGAATATCGATGTGAATATTGAAGTAAAAAACGATACTGTTAATATGCTTATAGAAAGTGAAGAGATTCCTGAATCAACCACGATACTTTCTGTGGATCAATACAACCTTCCAAAATCGGTAATAGTTAAAGACGGTAGTGAACTTGGAGAATTTAATCTTGAAATTAATCTCGACTATCTATTATCTCACCCTGATGAAATATTTGCTTTGGGGGTTGGTATCTCATCCAACGAATTAGAGGTAAACACGGATATTTCAACAACTATCATTGTTATTTACACAAAATTACTTGTTCCAACGGCTGATTTTTCTTATTCAATCAATAATAAAACAGTAAATTTTACCAATGAGTCAACTTTTGGTATGAATTATTCTTGGAATTTTGGAGATGGTGACAGAAGTACCTCTAAAAACACATCTCACACATATTCATTGTCAGGGAATTATATTGTAACACTTACAACCGAAGGTGTGCTAGGTTCAGTGAATCATGCTATTGCGGAAAAGGTTGTTGTAGTACCGTAGCTAAAAGATTGTTTTTAGAAAATAAGAATTTTCTTTTAGAAACCTATAGCAGGCGGGTTAATTAGAGCTTGCAAATGCCAAATACAGTAAAATAATCATATGAAAACAAAATATTTAATTCTGCTATTATCCATTTCTGCTATTCCCCTCTTTTTTTCTTGCGAAGATGAAGAGCCTGTAATTAAAGTTACGAGCGTTACACTGAATGAAACCTCTGTTTCGATGGTCGAAAGTGGAAGTGAAACCTTGATTCCCACAATTGCTCCCGTAAATGCGACCAACAAAAAAGTCACGTGGAAGTCAAGCGATGATGCCATTGCCACTGTTGACACCTATGGCAAGGTGAATGCTCTGAAAGTCGGTAGCGCAACAATCACCGTAATTACCGATGATGGCAACAAAACAGCAAACTGTAACGTAACTGTTGAATCAAAATCCGTTGCCGTAACCGGGATCTCATTGGATAAGACTTCTTTAACGTTGGATGAAGGTGATAGCGAAACCTTAATAGTCACAGTTGTCCCCGTAAATGCAACCAATAAAAAAATCACGTGGGAATCAAGTGATAATACTGTTGTTACTATTGGAGGCGATGGTAAAGTAACTGCTCATAATGCCGGCAGTGCAACAATTACCGTAACTATCGATGATAGCAACAAAACAGCAAACTGTAACGTAACAGTTAAAGCAAAAATCACTACCGTAACCGGGGTTTCACTGGATAAAACATCTATGTCGTTAGTTGAAGGCAACAGCGGAACCCTGATTGCCATAATTGCTCCCGTAAATGCGACCAACAAAAAAGTCACGTGGAAATCAAGCGATGATACCATTGCCACTGTTGACTCTGACGGTAAAGTAACCGCTGTTAAAGCTGGCAGTGCAACAATCACCGCAACCACCGATGATGGCGGTAAAACAGCCACCTGTACGGTAAAGGTATTCGATGCTATGAGTGCTTTCACCGACAACCGTGATGGTAATGTATATAGCTTTGTAACCATAGGCGATCAGGTGTGGATGTCCGAAAACCTCAAGTATTTGCCCAGTGTGGTAGATCGCGCAACATATTCCAATACTGACCCTTACTATTATGTTTACGGTTACAATGGCACCGATGTGCCAGCAGCAAAAGCCACCGACAACTATAAAACCTACGGTGTGTTGTACAACTGGCCCGCGGCCATTGATGCTTGTCCTTCGGGTTGGCACCTACCTAGTGATGCAGAGTGGACACAATTAACCAATTATTTGGGAGGTGAAGGTGGAGCCGGAGCCAAGTTGAAAGCAACAGGAACTGTTCAAGAAGGGACAGGACTATGGAACAGCCCTAACACCGGAGCAAGTAACCAGGTCGGTTTTACAGCTCTTCCGGGTGGCAATCGTAATATAGGAGGGGCATTCTTTGACCTTGGCAACGCAGGTTACTGGTGGACTGCTACCGAGATCAGCACCACTGAAGCCTGGCGCCGGGCCGTCTATCGGGACCAATGGTATGTAAACAGGAACAATATTCCCAAAGAGATCGGCTTATCAGTTCGTTGTGTGAGAGACTAATTAACATATTTGTTTCATTTAATTATTTAAAAACTGACAAAAGATGAGAACCATTAAAAAGATTCTAATTGGATGCCTTATTTGTACTTGTTATTGCTTTGTATCTTCATGCACAAACTATACAGAGCAAATTCTCGAAAACCAAGATACTATAACGGCAGTGAAAACCCGTGCAACACAAATATTGTGGATTGCGGCAAGTAACAGCAGTGCAGCCGACAAGGCATCAGCCAACTATGTATGCGACGGAGTCAATGACAATCAGGAAATTCAAACTGCACTTAACGCCCTGTCACCAGGTGGAATTGTCCACTTGTACAATGGTACATATAACTGTACCGGGATCATCAAACCCAAGGCAAGTACAACTCTTGAGGGAGGAGGTGAATCGGAGACATTCTTGAAGTTCACAAATGATGGACGTATCAACGTCGATAATGAGTATGTAACTTTGGACGGTTTCAATATCCAAGGGAGCGGTTATAGTGAAGGCGTTAAATGGCTAGGCGTATTAACCGTGCGTGCGAGTCATTCGAAAATTCACAATATTACAGGAACGGCAGACGCAAGCATTCAAGCAGTCTTTATTCTTCTTCACGATCCGACAGTATACGCTCCTATACTTCAGGATATAGAGTTTACGAACTGTAAAGCTTTGAATCCCAAAACTTATGGGTTTCTTCACAACGCGTGGGGAACAACGAATAAGGTAATTAGAAACGTTCGTTACGAGAACTGTCAGGCGATCAACTGCGGTAGGTATGGGGCATTTAACCCTTGGGTGACCGGGTTTGATTTTGCGGAGCTTAACGGCATCGAGGGGCTCCGAGTAAAAAATTGCCTTGCAGAAGGTACACTTGAGTCAGGATTCCACTTTGAGTGGGATCCGTCGAAGGTGGACTGCATCCTTGAGAACTGTGTGAGTCGGAACAACGGGCAGAAACCCTATCCGACGCAACCTTATGATCCGAACAATATGGCGACCCATTATTTTGGATGTGGATATTATGCTCCGAACGCTGACGTGAAATTCATCAACTGCGTTGCGGAGGGCAATTCAATGAATGGATTTTACACCACAAACGGAGGGAAGCTCTACAATTGCATCGAGAAAGAGACTGGTGCCGGGAGGACTAACTATTCCTACAGAAAACCAGCCGGCTATTATGCTGTCCCGTGCCGCTCAGTCAATCCTTCTTTGGTGATGGACAGCTGTGTGAGCATTGACTCATATGCTTACGGCTTCTGGATCGACCTTGCGAACAACGTGCAGATCCAGAATTTCCATCTGGTGAATCCTGCGGGAGTCAACGGGAAAGGAACGTGCCTAGGCGGCTCGAACAGTCAGTTTGACAATTCTGTAGTGAACATCTATGCATCAGGCAACCGCGTAGAGACGCTTATCTGGGCAAAAGATAACAAAAACACTGTCTTCTCAGGTCAGATAGTCTCAGATTGTGCAAAACCGTTCCTTGTCGAGGGTAGCCGTACATCCAATGTGCTCGTTAAAAATATGGAGTTTGTTTCAAACACCCTGCCTCCCGGTCCAGGCGGAGTTACTATTGCAAGCACTGTTCCAGCCGGTCAGGTAACTCTCCAGAACGTCTATGTAACGCCCCCTTCGGCTCCCACAGATAAACCTGATCTCATAATAACCGATATCTCTTGGGAACCGGCAAGCCCGGCAAGCGGAAATGCGGTAACTATGAGGGCAACAATCAAGAACCAGGGTAACGCTT
>Ga0209608_1001182_pt1 | contig 22429 bp, 15 predicted proteins | sample AD_UKC130_MetaG_FD_184428 | JGI IMG/M metagenome (GOLD analysis project Ga0209608, IMG submission 184428) | Active sludge microbial communities of municipal wastewater-treating anaerobic digesters from Canada - AD_UKC130_MetaG (SPAdes) (version 2) | ecosystem: Engineered > Bioreactor > Anaerobic... | reverse complement strand
AGGTTGATGTTTCCGGGAACCTGGCTTTCTTCATGTCAACCCAAATCGATGAGCATCACACTCTAACGTGCGGTCTTGACCTGGCCAGAGGAGGCATCGAGGATCTTGAACCCTCTGACAGCGGGCGTAAGGATTCCGAAGTGTTCAGCCCAGACTATGGAGACAGAAGTAAGGTAGTTGGAGCCCTGCCGTATGCCGGTCCACTGTACATCAGCCTGAAGGGGGATGTTTGGGAGGCATCTTACCGTACGTTTCGGACTGACTTTATCAAATCTGAACTTGCTCCATGTAATAGAGTTTTACCCGGAGTAATAATCCGTTATGGAAAAGACGACTTTAAGGCTACTTACTTTGATTCTACTCCTTTTACTACATCAAATCGCATCCTGGGCGGGGTATTTGAGACACAGGTATCACCCAGGTTGACACTGGGTGGAGGACTTGTGAGACACCGGGATAATCAGGATGCTGTCGACGTCTACTACATCCGCGGCGAATATCAGGGAGACGACGGCTTCAGTGCGCACTCTGAGATCGCCGGGTCTTCCACCGGCGACGCCAGGGGAGGGCTTGGCGTAAAGGTAAGAGTGAAAGCATCAGAGGGAATCTCCGAAACCGTTGGCATCAGGTGGGGTGAAACATGGGACCATCGCAGCACCGTTCCACCTATAGGATACCGAAGGTTGGAAGCTGAAGCGGAAACCGAGATAAGCAAGGATGTATCGATTTCGCTTAAGGGTGGGCTGGTTTTCGAATCCGAAAACGCTGACTTGTTGGGTCCTGCAAGCAGGCTGTCTGGAAAGCTCGGTATTGGAGTCAGTTGGACAGCATCTCCGCACTTCGCTGCCGGTGCGCGGGCAAGTATATCATCATTAGGCGGTACTACACTTTCTTTTCGTTGCGCGTACAGGCCGTCTCCACGATTGGATGCTGCCTTGAACTATGAGGCCGGGACAAAACGAGAAGAGTCAAAGCTTGCTCTCAATGTGGATGCTAACCCGATCCCGGGACTCAAGGTTAACGGTAGCTGGGATAAGAAAGAGACTCTGAACGAGTCGACTTCCCTAGGATATGAACTGAGTTTTACCTGGAGGCCTGTGTACAGCGACAGGCTAATGGCTTTTGGCGCGGTAAAGGCAAAGGAAGTATCCGGCGGACGGGAAGGCTTAGGCGGAAAAACGGGCTGTATCGGAACGGATGTCTTCGACGAAAGAGGAGCCTTTAATGGAGGAAGAGTCTTTGACGGAAGAGGGGGCTTCGATGAAAAGGAAGTTTTCAATGGAAACGGAGTCTTCACCGGAAAGGAAGCTTACAGTGGATCGTACGGGAAGTCCTATCGGGTCTTGACAGGCGAGGTAGGGCTTGCTTTTGCAGTAGATCCCTTAACTGACCTATCTGTAAGGTACATATATAAGCAAGTGTATGAAAGCGGCTCCGGGCGGGTATCTACCAACAGCACGGACCCAGTATCTAAGATCAGCAATGGGCAAGTATCTCAGAGTGGCACCAGGCAACTATCTAAGCGAGATGCTGAGCAAGTACTTGAGAATGCGACTAGGCAGCTATCCAAGGAAGACACAGGGCAGGTGACTAAGAGAAGTGTAAGACAGGTACCCGGGAACAACGCAGGAACAGGTGCCGGTGTGCACGCAGAGACGGCGCTTGCGGCTTTTCGCATCACCCGTAAGTTGGACTTGGACGGTTTGGGTCTCAGCTGCAAGTATCCGGTTGATGTGGCGTACGAGTCTTCATTCTACTTCGTCGATGTGGAGAAGCAAAGAAAGACCGAGTCTGCGGTGGAAGTGGGGATCTCTTTCAGGGAGAACGTGCGGTTTGCCTTGGGTTATAAGTGGACGAAGTCTCGCCAAGGAGCTACATCAGGCGCCTCATCCGCCGCCTGCTCCGTTGGAAGCTCTGTCTACGTCCGGCTGGGCTTAGGCTTCGCAACTGGGATCTAGGTTCAGGCTCTTCACAGTATATACCGTGTTTTTCCAGCTTCTCATACAATGTGGACCGTGCGATTCCCAGGTATTTTGCGGTCTTTGTCCGGTTGTTTTTGCACCTCTCAAGTGCATGCAGCAGCATGCTTTTTTCTGCGCCGAGGACTGCATCTGTAAGATCGAACTTAGGTTCAGCCGGCTCCGAATCCCGGTTTTTATCAGACTGGGCCTGAACAGCATCGAGGATACGGGGAGGCAGGTGTTCTGCGCGAAGCTCGTTGCCATCTGAGAAATTCAAGGCGTGTTCCAGTGCATTCTGCAATTCTCGCACATTGCCTGGCCAGTGATACTTCCGGAACACTCGAATCACTTCAGGGTGAATTCTCGTCACAGAGGCGTTACAGCGAAGATTGAGCAGGGGAATGAAGTGGTTTACAAGCAGCTCAACATCTGAGAGCCTTTCGCGTAAGGGAGGCAAGTGGATGGTGACGACATTGAGCCGGTAGTATAGGTCCGCCCTGAACAGCCCCTCTTCAACCAGTTCTTCAAGGTCCTGGTTAGTAGCGGTTATGAACCGTACGTCAATGGAGATTTGCCTCGTGCCTCCGATACGCTGGACTTTTCGCTCTTGTAGAACCCTTAGGAGTTTTGCCTGAAGCATTGGGGACATATCGCAGATCTCATCTAAGAAGATCGTGCCTCTTGCCGCTGCTTCGAACCTCCCGACTTTGCCTGTGCTTAGAGCCCCGGTAAAGGAGCCGGGCTCATATCCGAAAAGCTCCGATTCCATCAGGGCTTCAGGTATAGCTGCGCAATTTATTGGGATAAAAGGGCCTTTAGCTCTTGGGCTTGCGTCATGTATTGCCCTTGCAAAGATCTCCTTTCCTGTGCCTGTTTCGCCGTAAAGGAGGACATTGGAGTCGCCTCTTGCGACTCTTTCTGCTATCTTGCGCGCCCTTACTATCCTCGGATGAGTCCCGATTATTCCGGCAAAAGGCTCTGTATTGTATTCTGATGATCTCTGCCTGTGCTCCAATGCCAATGTGACATCCCACCTAGTTTACTGTAATATTCTAGGAAAATATAGGAACTCCTTCCTAAAACTTCCTAATAATAATATTGGACGCAAAGGAGGAATTTCTATCCTCGGGGCGAATAAACAAGTTGATAGGTTGATATATCAACATGACATTATGTGTTCAGTCGGCTTATTCATACACCTAATCAAGGTGTTTACAGGAGGGTAGTGTAGGAGGTTGAAGACAGTGCCCCTTTCAAGAGACGGGAGGGTCCCCCTATATTACCAGATATATGACGTGCTGAAAGAAGAAATCGAAAACGGCACGTATCTTCCTGGTAGCCAGATCCCCAGCGAGGCAGAACTCGGCAAGAGGTTTAATGTCAGCCGCATCACAGTCAAACAGGCCATTCAGAAGCTGGTGGTGGACGGCTATCTCTACCGCCAGCAGGGTAAAGGTACATTTGTCAGCAAACCGCGGGTAAACCGCAAACTCAGCGAACTCATCAGTTTCCACGATGAAATGCTGGAAAAAGGTTTTGTGCCTACAAGCCGGATCCTGGAGTTTCGAGTAATTCCTGCGCAAGGCGTGGTAGCCCAAGCACTCGAGGTCCCCGAGAATGAGAAGGTCATACAGATCGTCAGGCTTCGGCTGGCAGATGACGAAGTCATGGCAATACAATCATCTCACGTTCCGTATGACCTGTGTCCGGAACTAGCCAACAGACGGGACCAGCTTACAGATTCCCTCTATAAACTCCTGAAGACCGAGTTTAATCTAGTGCCGGCCACAGGACGTGAATCATACAAAGCCGTTGTTGTCAGAGGCAAAGATGCCCGGATCTTAGGTGTGATGGATGGCTCACCTGCGTTTTCGGTGAGGCGGTATGCCTACCTGGAAGACGGCACCCCGATAGAATACGCAGAGTCGCTCCTACGCGCAGACAGGTACACTCTTGACGTGGAGCTTAAAGGAGTCTGACAGGAAAACGTTGCCGGCAGGGGGTGGGAACGCAAGCAACTTAATGTAGTCGACGTCAACCCGGCATGTGTTCCGTAGAGAAAAAACGGATAGGAGGACTCAGGTATGAAAAGATTGATGGTTGTTTCTATCGTGTTGGTTCTCCTGATGGCGTTGTCTATATCTTCTGTTTCATCGCAGGAAAAGATCAAGCTGATACTCTCCATTCACACTGACTTCAACCGCGAAGGCTTAGACGACTACCTCAGGTTGTATGAGCAGTTGAATCCGCATATTGAAATTGTAAAAGAAGTCACTCCCTTCGAAGACTATCTAAAAAAGATTCAGATAGCAGAGGTCTCAGGGCGCGGTGCCGATCTTTACCATGTTTACTCACTATGGGGCGTTGAGCTGGTCAGGTCAGGCATTCTTGACGAACCGCCGGCGGAAGTAAAAGAAGACGTAATGAAGAACTACGTCCCTGTGGCAGTAAGCGGCGTAACAATTGACGGGGACATCTGGGGTATTCCCACAGAGATTGACAACTACATGCTTGTCTACAACAAGAGGCTCCTTGCGGAGGGCGGCTACACCGAACCTCCTAAGACCTGGGATGAGCTCGTCGAGATGGCAAAGAACCTCACTAAATTCGATGATAAAGGCAATATCTCGCAATACGGGTTTACCTTCCTGGCAGGATGGGATTCCGCGGTTGTCCATCCTTTCCTTGCCATGCTGTGGTCTAACGGCGGAGAGTTCCTGAGTCCTGACTTCAAGAAGTGCCTTGTCAACAGTCCGGAAGGAGTCGAAGCCCTTGAGGCGCAGCTTAGGCTGTTCAGCGAGAAAGGCACAGACGTAAACGGCAGCGTATGGGACTTCCCCAACGGCACGGTGGCTATGATGGTAATGGCGCCGTGGAATGAGAACAACCTCATAACCACAATGGGCGATCGGTATGAGGACGTAGGGGTTGCACCTATCCCTGTCATGAAAGAGCGGGTAACATCTCTCTATACTTGGTTTGCAGGCGTCGGCAAGAACAGCAAGTATAAGGAAGAGGCCTGGGACTTCTGGATGTGGATGACTGCCCAGGTCCACGGTCCGAACCAGACAACCCGCATGGGGGACTATCTCGCACAGCGGGTAGGCGCGATACCCAGCAGGAAGATCGATATTGAGAACCATCCAAAAGAGTTGAACGACCAGTATACAGCCCCTTACATTGTTGAGCTGGAGTATTCCCGTGCCGAACCCAACATAGCCCAAGGTGCTGAGATCAAGACGATCTTGATGGATGAGATTATGGCTGCATGGTATGGCACGAAAGATGCCAAGACAGCACTTGACGATGCTGCAAGGCAAATCGATGAAATACTTGCCAGGTACTATTAATATCAGTAGCCAAAAAGGGCAACTGATAAGGCAACTCGAAAAAGGCAATGAGCTTGAGATGGAGATTGTTGGGATAGCGAGATTAGGTTGTAAGCTCTTTAAGTAGAGGGATTAGGGTTGTGGGGACGATGGGTTGAGGTATTGTTACGGTTAGTCACCCCGTTCGAACCTTTTATCCTCGTCCCCACTAAACCACCGAGCCAAAGAACGCAAGGTCCATTCCGGCGAGGTGTTGCCAGTGAATAAAAGGGCGCGCAGTGCATGGTTGTTTCTTACGCCGGCTCTTCTCTTTTACGCCATATTCTTGATATTTCCCGTGCTCAGCTCTTTATACTTGAGTCTTCACGAATGGAACATGCTGACTTCGCCGCTTGATGCGAAGTATGTCGGCTGGAGCAATTATTCCTACATATTTACCAAAGACAAGGTGTTTCTTAAAGCGCTGGGCAATACCTTTATATACGCTATGAGCGTGGTTCCCATCAGTGTGGTGCTTTCTATCTTTCTCGCAGTCCTTGTTTACAGGCAAAAAAGAAGCAGCATCTGGCGGCTGATTTTCTTCCTTCCTACGATCACGACTCCGGTCGCCATCGGTATGGTGTGGATGTATCTTTACCGTCCGAACTACGGCTTGATCAATACGATTCTTAATCTTTTCGGGTTTAAGTCCCTTGACTGGCTAAACAATCCGAAGACAGCGCTTCTTTCGATAATTATCACTGCAATCTGGGCGAATATCGGTGCAAATATGCTGATCCTTTACGCGGGGTTGAAAGATATCCCCACATCCTACTACGAGGCTGCTGCAGTTGACGGGGCTTCAGGATGGGTGCGTTTCTCCAAGATTACGCTGCCTCTTTTGAAACCTGCCATCTTGTTTGTGGTTGTGACAGGCATGATCTCGTCTTGGCAGGTATTCGACTTTATCGTGGCGATGACTGCCCCCACCCTGGGAAGAGCAGGTGGGCCTATCAACAGCACCATGACAATGGTCCTTTATATGTATCAGACTGCATTTGAGTATATGTACATGGGACGCGCCTGTGCCATGGCGTATGTTCTTTTGATAATAATTATGGCCCTGTCCCTTATCTTGCTTCGTATGTTCAGGAGAGGCGGGGTTGTGTCTTATTAGAAGGTGTATTTTCAAAAGAGTGTCTGTCTGCAGAGATGAGGTGGGATTATGTCAGTGAAGGCTCATGTAGATGCCAAACGAACAGGCAAAGGAAGATTCTATACCTCAGCAGAACTTGGCAGCGCCCGTCCTGTTGAGACCGTAATCTTGGTGCTCCTGGGCCTGACTATGTTGCTGCCGTTTGCCTGGTTAGTGTCGTCTGCGTTGAAGACCAGAGCCGAGCTTGTAAAGGTTCCGCCTATCTGGATTCCAGAGGTGCCGCAGTGGCAGAACTTCATTGCCGTCTTCCGCGAAGTGCCTCTTCTCAGATTCTACTTCAATAGCTTTGTAACTGCAGGTGGGATAACATTGTCAGTTATGATCACCAGCGCAATGGCGGGATTCGCACTTGCCAAGTATAAGTTCAAGGGGCGCGATTTGGTGTTTCAGGGCATCCTTGCCACGATGATGCTCCCTGCATTTATATTTGTGATACCTGTTTATTACATGATGAAGCGCGTTCCCTTTGCAGGTGGCAACAATTGGCTGGGTGTAGGAGGTTTCGGGCTTTTGCACTCTCATCTCTCACTGATTCTGCCCTTTGCAGTGAGCGGCTGGGGGATCTTCCTAATGCGTCAGTTTATGATAGGCATACCTGATGACCTCCTTGATGCTGCCCGCATTGACGGCGCTTCAGAGGCATACCTGTTTTTCCGGATTATTCTGCCGCTGACCAAGCCGGCCCTTGCGACAGTTGGGATCTTCACATTCATTACTCACTGGAACAACCTTTTCTGGCCGTTGATAATCTCAACATCCGCTCCTGAACTGACCACTCTGACGGTGGGGTTGAAGATGCTGTCTATGTCTTTTGACCCTAACCGAAATGCCCATCTGATACTGGCAGGCCTTACAGTTGGGATTCTGCCTGTGGTTATTCTCTTTGCGTCACTCCAGGGGTACTACGTCAAAGGCATGGTAATGAGCGGGTTGAAGGAATGAGCGGTGTGATGGGTCGTGAGACAAGGATAACCGAAGGTTCTATGGTAAAGAGTGCAGCTGGATCCATGGAGAATACGGTCGATGTCTCTATGGTAAAGACGGCAGACTACCCCGCGGTAGTGATGGCGGGTGCTTCTGTGGTGATCGGCGTGGATGTGGGGGGCACAAAGGTCGCTACAGGCCTGATTAACAGCGAAGGAAAGATCCTTGCCGAAATAAACGAAGCCTTGGAAGCATCCGAGGCAGATCCGGAGATCACCATCTTACAAGTGGTAAGACACATACGGACAATATGCGCTGAGGCGGGTTTGGAGAAAATCCCTCCAATTGGCGTTGGTATCCCTGCCGTGGTATCGCGGGAAGACGGAGTGGTTATCTGGACGCCGAACATCCCCGCCTGGAGAGACTTGCCTCTTTGCAGCAGGCTTTCCAGGCATCTCGGCACAACCGATATCTCCATAGATTTTGACGGTAATACGGCGGTTTTGGCAGAGGCGTGGATCGGAGCAGGCAGAGGCAAGAAGAACGTGGTGTGCCTCATTATCGGAACCGGAGTCGGATCAGGGTACGTCCTTGAAGGGCGGTTATATAGAGGCAGCTCCTATATACCGGGAGCGGTGGGGTGGTGGGCTCTGGATCCTGAGCTTGTACCTGAGGCCATGTCAAGGAGGATTCCAAGCTTTGAAAGCCTGTGCTCAGGCCCGTCTTTGATCCGTATTGCGAATGAACGGGCGGACCGCGTGAAGGGGGCAAAGCGGTATCCTGACACTTATGCTTTGTTTGCCGGCTACGATGAGGGAGAACCAGGTGCGGTGGAGGTTTTGAACCGCGCAATAAGCTATGTTGGGATGGGTTGCGCGAATCTTGTGACCGCTTTCAACCCGGACGTTCTGGTGATCGGCGGAGGGATCGGCCTTGAGTATTGCAGGAGACCTAAGCTCTACGGCGAGATTTGTAAAACAGTCAATAACATATCCCAACCGATCGCTGCGCAACATGTGAAGATAGTGCCAGCTGAGCTGGGACGGGTTGCGGGTATGGTAGGTGCTGCAAAACTGGCGTTTGATGATTTCGGATATCAGTAAAGAGATGGAAATAAGCCAATGAACGGGAGCGAGCTAATGGATAGGAATAAGCCAATGGATAGGAGGACCGAAGAGGATGAGTGAAGTTCTTTACATGAAAAAAGCTCGGGAGCTGCTGGATAGGATCGAGTCTACCCAAAGCGGCAACATCCAAAAAGCTGCGGAGCTCATGGCAGATTCAATTGCAGACGGAGGGCTTGTCCACGTATTCGGAAGCGGGCACTCAGTAATACCGGTGCTTGATATCTTCCCCAGATACGGAAGCTTTGTAGGCTTTCATCCGTTAATGGATCCGCGGTTAATGTGGACTGATGTCTTAGGCGGCGGAGGAGCTCGGGGACTCCTTTGGCTGGAACGCCGGGAAGGTTATATAGAGAGTTTCCTTGAGAGTTTTTCCTTCAAAGAGAAGGACGTTATGATGGTATACTCCCACGGAGGCTTAAACGCTGCTCCTGTAGAGGCAGCTATTTATGCAAAGGAGAGAGGCCTGTCTGTAGTTGCCGTGACTTCCCTTGAGAATCACAAGAAAGCGAAACCGACGCACTCCAGCGGCAAGAAGCTGGGTGACCTTGCAGATGTCCTTATCGATAACTGCGTCCCGCTGGAAGATGCCATGGTGTACCTGGACGGGCAGCCCGAACCTGTGGGAGCAGGCTCGACCCTTGCGGTGATTGCCATCACAATGTCGCTCTTGGTCGAAGTTGCAAGGAATCTCCGGGATAGGGGACATGAGCTGATTACCTTTGTGTCACCCAACGTCACAGCCGTAGATCCCGGTCATAATGAAATGGTCTTTAAAGAGTACGCAAAAGCTTTACGGAGGCATTGTGAATAGGCCTTGACTTTCCGATCCTGAATCAGCGACCTGAGTGGGCGAAAAACGACCACCGTAAGGCCTTTCGGTGGAAGGTTTTCTACCACAGTTTTGGGCGTACGCTCTTAAATGGTTGATTCTCGCTCACCTTAAGGCTGAAGTGTGGCACATTTTCTACCACGATCAGGCGTTAAGGTGGTAGAATTTGGACCACCTTAACGGAAGAAACGCCGTAATTTGCGCTCTGGTGGTCGAAAACCGCCCACATTTTCTGAAAATGTGGGCGAAAAACTGCCACCTTTTCCAAAAAAGTGGTAGAGAATCTACCACCTAAGCCCCAAAAAGCTCCCAAAACGGGGCTGCAACCTGAAAATGTGGTCGATTCTCTACCACCTTAGGCGGTTTTGGTGGTTCAAACTCTTCCATTTATGGGCGTTTGCTCGAAAAAACCGAAAAGTGTGGGCGAAATTGAACCATCTCTTTGAGGAAAGGTGGTTGAAAACAAACCATTTATGAGCGTTTGCTCATAAAAATCCGGAAGGGATCCTCATTGGCCAGGTCTAGTGATTCCCTTAGTTCAGCTAGTTCAGCTGGTTTAGCTAGGTCGCCGTGTCTAGCTGGTTCAGCTTGCTCGCCTAGTTCAGCTCATCTAGCTCATTCAGCATGTTCAGATGCTCCAAATGGCTTCGCGTTCGCCTCTTTTGCCATCGACTCAAATGCCAAGGCTAAAGCAGCAACTACGAGACACGGGATAAGCGCTTTGGAGTATAGTACTCCGCCTTGAAGGCCTTGGGCAGCCAGCAGTCTTGTGAACCAGCCAACTACAGGAGGCACCATGGCTCCGCCTAGAATGTACATGAGACTCACAAGGCCAAAGACAAATCCTGACACCTTCGACGGGAATAGGTCTTTTGCTACGGCAAAGACCAAACTGGAGGAGCTGGCACATATGCCCATAATGAACAGTAGGACGTACATGGCAGGGAAGGGCAGTAATCCCGGAGCCAAGACTATGGGTGTCCATGTCAAAACATAGCAAATAGTAGTCTTTGTGAGAACGGACATCCTTGCAACAAAGAGGTCCATGCCTCGCGCGGCCATGGTGTCCGCGAGCCACCCCATGACCGGGGCCCCTAAGACATAACCTGTGGCTATCATGGTCACTGCTCTTGCGGCTGAGCTTGAGTCTACCTGGTAGACGCTGGATAGACACGGGATGCCCCACAATCCCTGGAAAGCAGCTTGAGACCCGTATTTCATAAATAAGAAGAATCCAAGAAACCAGAGGGGACGGTTTCTTAACACATCGAGCAAGGAGACCCAAGAGACCGCCTCTCTCTCAGGACCGGTTGCTGACATAGTATGAGCGGACCGCATTCTGGCAAACGCCCAGCTCGAGCCTGCTAACAGAACCGATACCACACCCAGCCCTGCAAAGACCTGCCTCCATTCCATTGTTGCGGCGAGGCGCGTGAGCGGCACGGTTCCCACAAGACAGCTCAGGTTTCCGATGCCGGCAAAAAGCGCATTATACGTAGTAAACACTTTACGTCGAAACATAACTGCTATGAGTTTCATCCCAGGGATGAATCCGGCTGCAAGACCTGTTCCCATCATGATTCGTCCTAGGAAAGCAAAGGTGAAGCCATCAGCCTGGACGGCAAGAAATGATCCTAGGGCTCCGATTAACAGTGCACCTGCACTTGCTCGTTCAGGACCGATCCTATCAGAAAGAAGTCCTATAGCAGGCTGGGTCAGCGCGTATAATACGAAAAACCCGGACGACATGAATCCCAAGGCTGAGGCATCGAGGCTGAGATCGGACACGAGATCGTCGCCGACTACCGGCACCGCCATATCATGGAAGAAAGACAAAAAGTAAATCGCGGAAAACAATGTAAATCCAATTAATCGCAATCGGCTGGGTAGATCTATTCCTTTTCCGTCTTCCAAAGAGCAACACATCCTACTGAGATTATTTCAACGATTGTGCTGGCAGGTTGAAATGTTTGATACTGGTAATACTGCACTTACACTGCATCTTACGCACACTACACATTACCTACACTACACTTTACCTACACTGCACCTTGCCTATGCTAAATCTGACTTACACTACACCTTTGGAAGGAGTGCCTCAGGGGCAGCGACTATGCCCACAAGGCCTGGGCCGGAGTGTGCGCCAAGCACAGGTGATATCTGTCCTTGCGGTAGCCAATTGCACCGGAATATCTTGTCTAGCTGCTCTTTGAGGCGGGCTGCGCCTTCCGGAAACTGAGAATGAAAGATTTGCATGCGCATGAGGGTCTCAGCGGGATATGCTGATGCAAGCAAATCTGCAATCCCGTCAATTGCCCGGTTTATGGAACGGGCTTGTTGGCGGATGACGCATGTACCGTTTTCTTTCTCAACTTGAGATACAGGCTTTATGTTAAGGACTGATGCCAGCAGTTTCTTGATACCGCTGAGCCGTCCGCCTGGAATGACATACTTCAGCGTTGAGAGCATAAAAAACGTTTCCGTTGCCTCGGTCACTTGCTTCAGCAGGGATAATATGCGAGCTTTATCCAATCCTGCACGCACAGCTTTCGCCGCAACTTCTATATGCCATCCCACCGCACCTGAAATCCCTCTCGTGTCATATATGTCTATACTGGCTTCAGGTACCGACTTTGCTGCGATCCTCGCTGAATTGACGGTGCCGCTCAGTCCGGAAGACATGTGGATTGAGAGGATATCCGGGTCATCCTTTGCGATCTTGCGATAGAGTTCTGCAAAATCTCCGGGTGACGGTTGCGAGGTAGTTGGGATTTCTTTTGCTTTTGCTTGGAGCTCATAGAATTCGCCGGAAGTAATGTCTATTCCACTGCGATATGTTTTGCCGTCTATTGTGATTCGCATAGGAACATAGTGTATCTCAAAACCATCGAGTTGTTCGGGGAAGATGTCAGCGGCGTAGTCAGTGACGATCTGCATCCGGTTCTCCTCCTTAATACAGCGACTCAAGTGCCTGATTCTGTCTTCGAATAGACAACGGATCCTGTCTTAGCCACTTCTTTCCGGTCTGGGTCAGGGGCTAATATGGTACCTGCAGGTTATGCTCACTTAATGGTGCCTATGGAAGGCATACTCTCTTACACAGCCTATGGAAGATATACTCTCTTATACATAATAACACGATGTTGCAGTGGGGTGAAGGAAAGGTGTTGTGTGGCGGCTCCCGTAAGCCACAGTGTAGCTGCGGAGTTATGCACACAGCGCAGCGTGTTCGGCTCGATAGCGGGTATGGCATCTCATATCGCGTCTAGCCGCGAAATTGCATGTATAACCGAGCATATAGGTTCCGTGCAGCCCGGTAGGCGTATGCGTCTCGGTAGTAGGTATGGTATCTCGCACGCGCACGGGCAAGTAGCTGCTAAGTTGCCCTTATAGCGAAGCTTATGAGACCCGGTAGCAGGTATGGCCGGTAGGTACGGCATTCATACGCTACGTGTACGCGAGTGTATCTGCGAAGTTGGGCGTCCAGTTAGGCGTCAAATGGATCGAGCATAAGAGAGAGGTTGAAGAGAGAGGCTTAAGCGGCTCAAACAGGCTCAAAACAGGTTCAAACAGGCTGAAAACAGGCTCAAAGGGGGTCAAAGAGACTCAATAGAGACTCTCAGCAGAGATGCTCAGTAGAGGCTGAGTAGGAGACTCATAAAGAGGCCTAGATAGGCTCAAAGAGACTCTATGCAAAGGCTCAGCAGAGACGCCCAGCAGAGAGCTCAGCAGAGACTCAATAAAGAGGCTCAAAAGAGGGTCAATAGAAAGGATCAGTAAAGACGATCAACAGAGAGGATCAGTAGAGACGCTCAATAGAGAAGCGCAGTAGAGAGAGCCTCAATAGAGGCTCAATAAAGAGGCTCGGTACCGGGTGCTGCCGAGCCGTTCATGGTAGCAAGAAGCCGCAAAAAGCCCCAAGAAGCCGCAAAAAAGCCAGAAAAAGCGATTACACCTTTGGAAACAGTGCCTCCGGGGCAGAGATTATTCCGACAAGGCCCCTGCCGGTGTGGGCGCCTAAGACTGGTGCGATCTGCCCCTCTGGGAGCCAGTTGCACTGGAATGCCTTGTCTAGCTTCTCTTTTAGGCGGGCTGCGCCTTCCGGAAACTGCGAATGATAGATCTGCAAACGCATGGCGGTTCCGGGAGAATGTGCTGACTCAAGTATATCTGCCATCTCGTCAATCGCCCGATTTATCGTGCGGGCCTGTCCGCGCGTCGCGTAAGTCCCGTTTACCTTTTCCACGTGGATTATGGGCTTTATGTTCAGCACTGATGCGAGTAATCCTTTGAGATGGCTTATCCGTCCGCCGTGGATGAGATATTTCAACGTTGAAAGTGTGAAAAACGTTTCCGTTGCTTCGGTCACTTGTCTTAGCAAGGACAATATGCGAGATTTGTCCAATCCCGCACGCACGGCTTTTGCGGCCACTTCAACATGCCATCCCAAGGCGCCGGATAGCGTCTTTGTGTCGTATATCTCTACATTGGCTTCTGATACCGCATTTGCGCCGATCCTGGCGGCATTAACTGTACCGCTGAGACCTGAAGATATGTGTATAGAGAGTATATCCGGATCCTTTTTTGCAAGGCTGCGATAGAGCTCCGCAAAATCCCCTGGTGACGGTTGAGATGTAGTCGGGATTTGTTTTGCTTTTGCTTGGAGCTCATAGAATTCCTCGTGAGTTATGTCCACTCCGCTGCGATAGGTCTTACCGTCTATTGTGATCATCAAGGGAAGGTAGTGTACTTCAAGACCATCTAGTTGTTCAGGAGAAATGTCCGCTGCGTAGTCCGTCACGATCTGCATATAGTTCTCCTCCTTGGTGCATCTCTTAGTTGTGCGTATCCGGTACTAATGCAAAAAACCTGTAGGCTGTGAACATATGCAATAGACGCCTACAGGCGAGCATTATGTAAGACCTGACAGCTACGTGAGATTTTGGAGCCATGTACTATGCACGCATGTATTGGTTTCAATACTACCACGGAAATGTCTCGAGCACCAGTTAATTTTCAGATCGCTTTATTCCGGATCCTGACGATTCCTCAACCGGTTTGCGGACCATGAGTATAAATCCTACGCCCAGAGCAGCGAATACAAGGCACGGAACGAGCGCGTTTGAATACAATCCTCCGCCTTCGAGCCCTCTGGCGGTAAAGAGTCTTATGAACCAGCCGACAAGAGGAGGCATTACAGCGCCGCCCATGATGGACATGACGTTAACAAGTCCTGTGGCAAAGCCCGATACCCCAGGCGGGAATAAATCTTTCGCTATGGAATACACCAGCCCGGCTGAGCTAGCAGCTGCGCCCATAATAAAGAGCAGCACGTACATGGCACGAAAAGACAAAAACCCCGGGTCAAGGGCTATGGGCACCCATGTCAGAAAGTAACAAACCGCAGTCCCTAAGAGAATGTTCCACCTGGCAGTGAAGGCATCCATTCCTCGGGCAGCCAAGACATCTGCGAGCCTCCCTACAACGGGGGCGCCTATGACATAACCTGTAGCTATCATTGTTATTACAGCCGCAGCTGAAGTCGGGGAGACCTCATAGACACCGGAGATATACGGGACCCCCCATAACGCCTGGAACGCCATTTGCGTGCCGTATCTTGCAAACAGGAAAAAGGAAAGAAGTTGGAGGTTGCGATTCATTATCACATCCAAATAGGAGCTTGGCTTATCGTATGAATCCATGTCTTGGTCTTGCTGTTCGGGTATAGGTTGTTTCGTAGCGAATATCCAGCAAAGACCTGCTAATAAGAGTGCTACGACAGCAAGCCCCGTAAAGACTTGTCTCCATCCGGCAGCGGTAGCCAGCCACGCCAAGGGTGCAGCTCCCATCAACGCGCCTATGTTTCCGATTGCAATGAACAATGAGTTATATGTAGAGAATACCTGAGGTGGGAAGTTCAGTGCGATAAACTTTATCCCAGGGATGAACCCGGCTGCAAGTCCTGCTCCCATGATGATTCTTCCCAGGAATGCAGAGGTAAACCCTCTGGCGCCGGCAAAGAGAAAGGATCCGATAGCTGCAACGAAAACGGCAACTGCACTTACCCGTTCCGGGCCTAACTTATCAGACAAAAACCCCAAAGCCGGCTGAAGCACAGCATATGATATGAAAAACCCGGATGACATAAATCCCAGTGCTACGCTGTCAAGCCCGAGCTCAAGTACGAGATTGTCAGCAACTACTGAAACCGCTACACGCTGGAGAAAGGACAAAAAATAAATAGCAACGAATAGCACAAATCCGACGAGCCGCAACCTGGCGGAAGCATCAATTCTTTGTCTGTCTTGCAAGGAACGCACATCCTGCCTTAGTTACTTTAAAACTGTCGTAACAGGTTATTATTACCTAATGTTACCTGTGGAAGATACAGTCTCTAATACATAATACAGTATCTTAAACATAATAACACTTTGTTGTAGTGCGGTGAAGTAAGCGTCCGGCTTTTCGATGGTACCTGCGACTCGATTTTATAACAGTTCGATTTCAGTGGACATTTTCCGATATTTGTTGTAATCTAGACGATATAGGTCTTATACCCGTTACACCGTTTCTTTCTACCGTTTATCACATTTAAGAGGAGAGAGTTGCAGAGATGAAACGAGAAAGAACGCAAAGAGAGAATTGGGGGACACGATTCGGCTTCTTGATGGCAGCAGCCGGTTCTGCTATCGGTCTGGGGAACATTTGGAGATTCCCGTACTTAACCGGTGAACATGGTGGTAGCGTATTTATCATAATCTATTTATTCTGTATCGCTTTTATCGGACTGAGCATTATGATAGCGGAGTTTGCAGTAGGGAGAAGGACTTCTCTTGCATCGGTAGGTGCTTACAAATCACAGAACAGGAGTTGGACATTCGCCGGGGTACTGGGTGTGCTTAGCGGGTTTTTCATCATGGGTTTTTATCCGGTGGTCGGCGGGTGGTCTTTGGCGTACATGCTCAAATCCCTAACCGGACTCTTAGCTAATCCTGGGGCAACTGCTGACATCTTCAACGCTTTCGTAGCTGCTCCGGTTGAACCTTTGATATGGACTGTCATTTATCTGGTACTTAACGTCGCAATAGTCGCCAGAGGCATATCAGGCGGTATTGAGGCAGCGAGCAAAGTGTTGATGCCAACCTTGTTCGTTCTTCTTATAGTAATTATCGTAAAAGGTGTTACCTTCCCCGGCGCCGGTGAAGGCCTTGCATACTTATTCAGACCGGATTGGTCCCAGGTGACAGGTAATACCTTACTTGCCGCCCTAGGACAGTCATTCTTCACTCTCAGCCTTGGTATGGGCTGTATGATCACGTACGGGAGTTATCTCCGCAAAGAAGAGAACATTCCCGCCAACGCTCTATCCATTGTGGTAATGGATACTATGGCTGCGCTAATGGCCGGTCTAGCCATATTCCCTGCATTATTCGCCTTTGGGATGGAGCCTGCAGCAGGGCCCGGTCTTGTGTTTGTCGTTGTACCTGCGATATTTGCACGGATGGGTAGCATAGGTCCGATAATGTCTCTTGTGTTCTTTGCAGCTTTGACTGTTGCAGCATTGACTTCTTCCATATCTTTGCTGGAGGTAGTCGTTGCGTATCTAATTGATGAACGGGGAATGGACAGAAAGCGTGCGACTTACCTCAGTTCCATAGTGATAATGGGAATGTGCGTCCTTTCTTCCCTTTCCATGGGAACACTGTCAGGTGTCAAACTGTTCGGAGTCGGCTTCTTTGATTTCTTCGATATACTCACAGACAAGATATTCCTGGCAGTCGGCGGAATGCTGCTGACAATCTTTGCAGGTTGGTTTATGAAAAAGGAAGATCTCAAGGATGAGCTTACAAACGGTGGCGCTGTAGAGTTCGGTCTTTTTGAGTTGTGGTATAACCTGGTGAAATACTTCATACCTGTTGTAATCGGTGTTTTTGCCATTGCGGGGATCACCGCTATAGAACAGAAGAGCCTCATGTTCTTTGGGTTATTCTTGATATTCGTGCTGGGGCTGTTTTCTAAGAAGCTGTAGCGGCATCTGGCGACCCAGATATAATGTTGCCGTTATGGCGAATGAAAGACATTATTATGGCTGCAGGATATAAGTCATATCCTGCAGCCATTTGTTTTCGCTTTCTGCTATTTATACCGGGGGTTCCTTCTTGCGTTTTATTTGAGTACAATCTGCAATTCTTTTCCCAGGGAACGGGCGATCTTAGCCATAAAGTCAAGGGATGGGTTGTGTTTTCCACTTTCCAGGCGGCTGATGTTTGACCTTTGAGTTCCGACACGGCGTGCTAGTTCCTCTTGGGTGATATTTTGACTTGTCCTTGCCTCAATAATTTGTGAGATCAGTTCATAACGTGGCTTTAGCTTTTCGTACTCTGCCCTGAATTCTTCGTCTTTCATCAGTTGTTCTCTTATCTCGGATAGCTTTACTCCTGCCTTACTCATCTTTAAACCTTCTTACATAGTCTTCCTTTTCGTAGAATTCCACTCGGTAGCCCATGATAAACTTCCAATCTTAGAACAGGGTACACCCCAACATTATGTTATCATATACGATAACATAAGTCAAAGTGTCTCCGTTTTATTAGATATCCTACCTTACCATGTGTTTGGTGAGAGTTACAATCCTACCTTGGAATGATTGCTACCTTGGAATGATTGACGCGTTCTCGAAAAGACGCACTACCTTCGCGTGATCAGCAGATACCTAGATACAAATCTGATTAAGAACCACTTAACTAGCGAACTTAACCGGGTGGAATAAAGCGAGAGCGATTCTGGTGGTTTGTCTCATAGGGCATGATCTGATAAAGCATTCAGGAACAACTTGGAAATACAAGGAGATTATGCATAATTGTCGAAATAAAATACAGGCTCTTCCAAAACGTCTGCCACGGAGTGGACTTGCTGTGCTGGAAACATGTGTCTCCCTGGGTGACTGTGAGCGGGTCCTATTTGAGAGATTAAGAAAAGTCAAGTTCATCGGTGAAGTAGAACTTTCCTCTGCAGACCTCCAAAAACTAACGAACCTCATTGCCACTGAACTTGCTCCTAATCCTAAGCGCGGTCTCCGGTTGCTTAAGCAGAAAGCACCCGCAAGTATTGCCGCATTTCTTGTGTGGCAAGGTATCATGGAATACAAGGAAGGCGACTACTGGACGCCGGCGCTTCAGGCTATCGGACTTGAGGAAACCAGGTGGCAGCAGGAGCTTGGCAAAGCCTTTATCAAGTTCCTGCGCCGCATGGACATGCCCGTATTCCCTATTGAAGGCGCTTTGCGTTTTGTTACTCCCATCCTGCTTCATGGTGGTATCCCTCAAAAGTGTCTGGATCAGTTCTTTGATGATGTCATTATGGATATGTTAGAGTTTAAACTTGTCACAGGCGATGACATTACCGACCACCTCAACTCGCTCAGGGAAGATGAGAAAACACGGGTTGCGCTAGAGAAAGAGCTCGAGATTCTTAAGGAAAAAGAATCAGACTGCCGAAAAGGATTAGAAGACCTTGCTTCGCTCATTAACTTGCGACAACAAACCGCAAAAGTCGAGGAGACTATTGATGCGTCCCCTGATTGGCGTCAAATCCCGGAAGACTATGAGACTTACCGCCTTGAAAAACTACGAGAGCTAGAAGACATCAATGGGCAGATTTCAGAGCTTCAAAGGGAAGAGCAGCTTTATCGAGATAAAGTGTCTGCTTTCACCCCGCAGCATGATGCAGTCATCCAGGCCGGCCCGATGATTTGTGCTATCCGCCCTGAACTTCCACAGATCCTTTGTGATAAGTCAGAGCTTGAGTCTCTTCTGTCAGATGAGGCTAAGTGCGTAGAAACGTTAAAGGGTTACATAAGAGACGGAAGAGACGGGCAGAGCGAGAGGCTCTTTGAGCGCAGCTCTATTAGTGGTTTATCAGAGTTTTCTCCAGTTGCTGTAGGTGCTTTGAACGCTGTAGCTGACGTCTTAAGTGAACTTGATGCCGTGAAAGCCAGCACATCTAAGGTGCGCGATGAAATAAGCCAGATGACCTTCGAACCTCAGGAGCCCCACGACATACTCTGGGTAGGATCAGCTTCTCTTCTGGCAGCGTTACTCATATGGCTTATACCAACCTATTCACCTTTAAGGTTAGGAGTCGCCGCTGCCCTTGCTTTGTTGGGATGTTTTTCTGTCATCTTGGGCCTTCGCGAAAACGACAGAGTATCCACAGATAACAAGCAGCGCAAAGCATGCTACGATGCGACCCTTGAGGAAGTGTTGAAAATGCAGTCCATGATTGAGGACTGCGAAAACAAACTAAGGCCATTAGTTGACACTGTCACTTCATACTGCAAGCTTCTTAAGCGAAAAAGGGAGCTCGTGGAATCGATCGCTAAGTGGGAGCATAGACTCGATAGCGTTCTGTTACAGGTAGGACTTCCCGGGCTCAAAAGCAAGGCTGATGAACAAAGCGAAAACAAAAGAGGATCGGAAGTTCAAAACGAAGAGGAAAGCCTGGGCGAGACTAAGAGTTTTAAGGCTAAGTTCAAGATAGAAGACCTCTGTGACGAAGATTCCCTTCAACGAGCCGTAGAACCCCTAACAAGCTCTCTCGATGATGCTATTCAACGAAGTGAGGACAGCAGAAATGCCAAGGAGCATCTGGAAAGATGTGTTCTGCCCCAGCTCTCTGAGCTCCGGACGAAATCAGCCGATATCAAGGCTCATATCGAAGAACTCGATAGTGCCGTAGCCAGGTTAGGCAATGGATCTTTCGAAGCCGGTCTAGAGGAGCTTAAGGCCAAATATGAAGTCCTTCGGAGACTCGCTAAAGCCAAGGTCGATATGTCGAGGATACGACAGAGCATCCGTGAACTGATGCAGACCATCCCGGGGTTGATAGATGCAGAGATGGACTCAATCGATGATTTACTGCGTTTACGCGATGCAAGACGCAAAGACCTCAAAGAGCTGGAGCTTTCGATAGAGGATACGGAATCCAAGCTTCAGGACTACCCTCCGGCATACCCATACACAGACGAACCTGTGCAAAGGTTTGTCATCTATGGTGAAGACTGGGCCAAAAAGTGGATTACCGGAGCTGTAGAAATGCTCGAGCTTACCCGGGAGAAAGGGGATATTCCGGAAGGCTGCATGTCAGGCCTGCCGTCTAGGGTGGTCCAGGGGTTCAGGGAATGGTGGGAATCGCGGAAAACCGTCCCGGAACACGAAAGATTCTCACATGAGGCTTCAAGAGAACGCCTTCCTGCGCCTAAGATCATGCTTGACTCAATCAATGGAGATATAAAGATAGTCATTGATTCTCTGAGGTTTAGACTTGAGCAAGCCGATAACGTCCGGTCTGCATCATTGGTCCTCACATCTTCAGCTTATCCCGGATGGTCAAAGACGATACCGTTAGAGCTTAGGCGAACCAGAATTCCGGGGCTTGTGGAGACCGACGCGGTCGAATATGCTTTACAGATACTGGATGAAGTCTGCCAGGAGGCAGCCTCCACACATGAGGGTTACGACTCAAGTAGTGTATCCCCGATTGCCACATGTTTGCCCGGCCTTGCCAAGAGTTATGAGGTTTCCTTGGTTATCGGAGATCATCGCCAAAAGACTTGGAGTGTAGAGGTGTTTGACGATGCATCTCCGTGCCTTATCTTTCATGAGGATGGAAAGCTTATTGAGTCGAGAAGACTCCCGAGAGCCAGGGTGTGGTTTGTATTGCCATCAGGGTGGGGGTTCACTAAGATGTTGCGGATAGTCGAAGATGCTACGCCGCCTTACCTTTTAGATGCTTGCCGCATTTACCTTATTGACCTTGCTCTTTTGGACTCAGATAAGCTGGTTGTAGGCGACGGCAGCGGAAAGGAATTCGAGTTCAGGATAGAGAGTTCGAGGCTGTCTGAGCCTCGCCTTGAAGGCGGTAGACTTATCCCTGGTGTATTGATAGACGGTAATCCGCTCTACATAGGAGGGCCTCCATGCCTTGAGATCCCATTCTCAGACGATAGGCGAACAGACACCTGGGATGTGCTTATACGTTATGGCGATGAGCCCCTGTCTGAGTCTAAAAGATTCACACTGCGTGAGAGCCTTCAAATGACCGGGGTTGTGGCTCAAGATGACAGGATCAGAATAGATCTTAAGCTCCCTGGCCTTCTGGGGCCTGATCCTATCGGACAATACACAGTCTACGTAAGACAAAAAGACAGGAGAAGGCTGAAAGCTTCGTTTACATTTACTGTAGTCCCCGATTTTTCGTATGCATTCGAGCCATCCGTTGTATTCCCTGTAGAAGATGACAGCTCCGAGGTCAAGCTCTTGGTCAGTACGTTTGAAGGAGCCAAGTTCAGTGTATTCTCGCCGGCCCGAATCCTTTCCGGGGAAGAAAATGACTACCGGTTCCTCGTGAAGCCTTCAGAGGATACTGTAGCAGGAAAGCTTTCTTTTGCGTCCTCTGATGGTAGGTTTTTGGAATTGCCTGTTCGGATTGATGTGCCGAAGGTGAAGTGGTGTTTGAGGGAGAGGATGGAAGAACGCGGAACAGATTGGTCAGGCAATGTCCAGGATGTGTTTATCGGCGACTTAAGCTCATCACAGCAACTCGTCTTGCAGCTGGATGTGCCTAGAGATGTCACTGAGGTCCGGCTTTCGCTGGGTGATAAACAGACTGCCAGGAGACCTGTAAAGGACGGAAAGGCCCAAATCGATCTGATGCAGTTTATGGATACGTTAAGAGCAGGCGGATCTGTAGGCGAGATCTCAGGACAAGCATTTGATGCATCTGGAAAAGTAGTGGGGGAAGGAGCTATTCTCCGCTTGCGCTGGCGTTGGGAAGTCATTGGCTTTAGCTGTGAAAAGAAGAACCGCTTCGGAGTATGGCATCTTGAGTTCAAGTGGAAAGAGGAGGGACGTGTCCAAAACAGGGTTCTTCGTATGTGGCGAATGGATAAGCCGTGGCAACCACCGGTTGAATGGCGGATCCCAAGCGGCCAAACGCACCTGGGTCTTACTGCCGACGAAGGCCGGCTTCCGCAAGGAGCGTATCTTGTCCAGTTTGATACAATT
>Ga0209608_1001178_pt1 | contig 22461 bp, 24 predicted proteins | sample AD_UKC130_MetaG_FD_184428 | JGI IMG/M metagenome (GOLD analysis project Ga0209608, IMG submission 184428) | Active sludge microbial communities of municipal wastewater-treating anaerobic digesters from Canada - AD_UKC130_MetaG (SPAdes) (version 2) | ecosystem: Engineered > Bioreactor > Anaerobic... | reverse complement strand
TGTTTAGATGTTTCATGAAGCTGCCCGTAAACTTATGCTGCCGCAGGCATTTCATAAAGCGTTCGACGAAATGTGAAACAAACAGGCCAGTTAAGGTGTGGATTATGAAAGATTGGATTATGAAAGACTGGATTATGAAAGACTGCTGAAAGAGGAACATGTTTTTGACGCGGAGATAGACGGATTCGAGATTAAAGCGTTCGCTGGCGAAATAGTACTGGCTATGTACAAATTGAGAGTGACAAGCCATACTCTGCAGAGGAAAGCCTTTTCGCTGAGAAGCTCGATATGGATATTCGCCGATGGAAGATGGCAATTGATCTTTCACCAAGGGACTTCAGCGCAGGAGTCGCCTCGTACAGAGCGTACAATGCAGGAAAACTGACTGCGCCTGAGAAAAAATACGAAAGAGTGCCTATGCATCTATCTGAGTACTGAGTGACGCTGTGGCTCGCCGTGGAGGGGGTGTACACTCTGCCACCATACAGGAGGCATTCTGCATGACAAAACTCAGGTCGTCGCGCTCTTCCGCGGAGTATGCGAAGTCAATGCTGCCATTGCTGCTCAGATCATGATTGACAAGTATGAAGTAGACCTTGTTATTGCCTCAGGGACAGCAGGTAGGCTTGAAGACGGCTTCAAATTGGCGACACGGTCATTGCCAACAAGGTATCCTATCACGATGTGGCTGAAGGTGTATTGACAGAATACCACCCGTGGATGCCGGATCACTATTTCCATGTGGACCGAAGACTCCTGCGATTGTTTGAGAGTGTTATTGACAAGGCCAAGCTGCCGCAAGCGGTGTATTTTGGCACGTTAGTCACTGGGGAGGCTATTATTGAGCAAGAAGGCCGGGATATCATCAACGAAAGGTTCCAGCCTTTATGTGTGGACATGGAGGCGGCAATCGCTCATGTCTGTTACGTTGGTAAGATTCCGTTTGCTGCAGTCAGGTCCATATCAGATACGGAAGAAAACAGCGGCCAGGAGAGTTTTGCCAAGTACTGCGGCGTGGCATCCAAGAACTCCTTCAAAGTTGTCGAGCTTCTACTTGAGCATATTATCAAAAAGGACTGCTAATAAGCCAAGCAAGGGAATTTAACAATGGGCGGTTTGTACCGAGTACAAACGATTGGAAAGGGGAGGATGTTTTGAAAATGGTAAACAGGACTCTCTTACGAAGATTCCCGCTCATACTGTCTGTAACTCTATTGGTTCTACTGCACGCTTCCTGTTTGCAAGCCAGCGAATTTCAATCGGAGGTGGGTCAGGAGTTGGAAAGAGTTGCTGTAGACGAGTATGGACTTGACTCTAACGGCAGGATGGTCGCATACTATGGAACACCAGTTATCGACGGTGAAGTGGATGAAGTCTGGAGCAAGGCAGTGGTGGTCACTCCCAAGCACATCACCAGTGGGGTGAAGACTACTGCTCAATTCAGAGCATTATGGGACGACCGCGCCCTTTATTTCCTTGCCGAAGTTAGGGATGATCAGCTGTCTGATGGATCGGTCAATACATATGAGCAGGATTCTTTTGAGGTCTTTATTGACGAAGGCAATGATAAAACCAAGGAATACGGTATCGATGATGTGCATTACAGGGTGAATTTCAAGAATCTCAGGACGGCCGACAATGGCGATCTCGAGCGGTTTTACTCCAAGGCCAAGGTTGTCGAGGGAGGGTACATAGTTGAAGCCAGGGTAGCGCTGCAATCCGTACCTTTCAACGGCAAGATTCTCGGTGTGGAGCTGCAGGTTAACGAAGCGAAAGGTTCCACACGGTTAGGCACCATCAACGTTTTTGACGCAACAGGCACAGCTTGGGAGAATACCGCCAGGTTTGGCGAGATCATTCTGCTCGGCAGGCCAGATGACGCCGTGGCGGGGATTGATCCCTATCGGCTGTTAGCCCTGATTGACATTGCCAAGGAACTTGACCCCAGCATTTATGCAAATTATGAAGTGGTCGCAGATGCTGTCAAAGCGGCTGAAGCCTTTCTAGCGGGCCATGTTGACAACCAGCGGCAGATTGATGATCAGGTTGCTGCGCTGAAGGCAGCAATGGATCAACTGAAGCCAGCCGCTAATGAAAAGGTGTTTTATCCTCTCCCAAGCAAGTATAAGCTGCTGAGCAGCCAACAAGGCACCATTGAGGTTGTTCATTACCAGGCACCTAACCGCAGCGGCGGCAAGGATAATAAGAAGCTCCTGGTTTATCTGCCGTACGGCTATTATGACGAAGGCAACAACAGGAAGTACAATGTCTTGTACTTAATGCACGGCGGTGGTGAAAACGAGAACCTCCTGTTTGGCGGCCCAGGGCAGAACACTGAACTGAAGCGGATTATCGACAACATGATTGCCTTCGGGGATATTGAGCCGCTGATCGTTGTGACACCCACTTTCTATGGTGGAGTCAACGATGCCGGTGATTTCCATAAGGAATTGGTGGATGTTGTCATTCCTTTGGTGGAGACCAAGTACCGGACCCATCTGACTAACGGCGACCGGGAGGATATGAAGGATACCAGGAACCACAGAGCGTTCGGCGGGTTCTCCATGGGAGGGCTTTCCACATGGTACACGTTCATCTTCGCCCTTGATTATGTCAAGTACTTCATGCCGTTAAGCGGCGACTGTTGGATAATCCCCGCTTCAGCCGGCGCCAATAGAGCCAGGTTGACCGCGGAATACTTGCAAAATGTGGTCAGGGCGGGCGGTTACGAGCCAACCGACTATTATCTGCTGTGTGCCACAGGTGATCAGGATATAGCTTACGGCAACATGCTGCCGCAGATTAACGCCATGAAACAGCTGAAAGACACCTTCATCTATTCAGGAGATGTCTCGCAGGGCAACTTCTATTTCATGGTGGCCAAAGGCGGCACTCACTGGTGGGGCTGGGTCAATCAGTATATCTGGAACATCCTGCCGGATATGTTTCGAGACTGAGCCTTAGCAAGCATCCATGTATCTACACTCCATGCCGCGATTGCTTGGGTAACTTGAGCAGGAGTGAGGTAGGACAATGGGGGGCAGGGATGGCTCAAAGCAAGAATGGATTTTTACCGACAACACTTTATGTAATGGCAGGTATAGGGGTTCTTGTCATCTGCTGTCTAGTGGATAGCAGAATTCCTGTCCTTCCATCGGTTGCCAAATTGCTGGGGGTGGCCATCGTATTGACAGGCGGAGTCCTTGTTTTCTGGTCTGCGAGGCATCTTGGAGGCGCATTTCATGGCGCGGTCAAGCCGAGAACAGACGAATTGATTACGAGCGGACCGTACAGGTTTGTCCGTCATCCGGTTTATCTGGGAATGACCATTGCTTTAATAGGGCTAACTATTGCTTTTAGAAGTTGGCTAGGATTGCTTGGGGTGTTTCTTTTCTTTCTTCCAAGCGAGGTCTATCGGGCAAAATTGGAAGAGAGGGCATTAGAAAGCAGATTTCGAGATGAATGGGACCAGTACAAATCTCGGACAGGTTTCATGCTGCCGGTACTATCCATATTTGAGCAGGACAGCGAGGTGTGATGTGTGTTGGGTTTGGCCTTTCACAAGATGGGCGTAATCAGCGATACATCGCCTTGTCTGCAGCCGACCCTGGCACAGCTGGGTATTGCCAAGTACTTTACCTCGTTTACGGCTAGTTCACTGGTGGGCTGTTACTTTCGTGGAGAAGTATGCAGGGGCGAATTACCACGTCGGAGGAAAAACAACAAACGATGACACATAAAAACACACTCCAAACAGTACTCCGCTTTATAGCAGTGACTGGAATTGCGTTGGGCGTGATTTATCTCTACGCGATTCTGCACGAGGGTGGACATGCCCTGTTCGTGCTTGTTTTTGGGGGAGAACTCACAGAATTCGAGATCAACTTCTTAGTGAGCAAACCCCACATCAGCTACACTGGAATCAACGATCCTTTGAGACAAGCCCTTGTCAGTCTTGGGGGGCCGCTGGTGCCGCTGGCGCTTGTGCCCCTGCTTATCCTTGTCCTGCGCAGGGCTAAGCATGTGCTGACGAAAGGACTTGTACTATTGACACTCGTCGGTTTGCTTCCCACAGTCCTTATCTCTGCGGTGATTGCGTTCGCCTATGGTTTTGAAATGGCTGGGACAAGCGAGGATATCGCAAGGTTCCTCAACCTTACTGGGTTCAACCCATTCTTGACAGCCGGGGCGCTTGTCGCCCTATTTGGAGTATTACTCGCTCTGGTGATTAAGGTGGGCAAAGCATATGATGCTGCCGTAACGGTGGTCAAGGCGCTGCGCGAGAATTCAGCCAAAAGCCGGACTTCACCGGCAGCATGGGTCTTGTCAGCCATATTGATTACAGCAGCAGTGGTATTAATCGGTAATGCCGTCAGGCAGAAACCAGTTAGCCAACCACTGACCTACCACACGAAAATAGAAGTGAGCCTGGATGAAATAGATTCCAGCTCAACCATATTCCACACATTCAAAGTCGATCGGCCGACCGTTTTCGACTTCGTTTACTCTGTGCAGACCAACTCCGAAGTCACCCTCCAGATCGTGAATCTGGAAGGAAAACCATTGCTATTTGGCAGTAAAGACACGATGACCATGTATCAAGGCCGTGAGAGTCTTTCCATGGCGCGCTTTACAGGATTCACGCTCATGCCTGGAGAATACGGCTTGGAAATGTCGCCAGGCGGCAGCGGTTTGCTTACAATGTACATTGACAGCCGCGAACCAAGCCCTATCGAGCACCAGTATTTCCACCTGCTGGAAATGGTCAACGCAGGCACATTCACTGCTGACAGCTATCAGGAGGAGGGCTATGAGCTGGTCTTTTGGGGTGAATTGTCTCCGGGCACGAATCAAGCCTTGGCTGCAGTGCCGGGCGGAACTGAGCTGTTTGTGTCCGCCTTTGCCGTTGGTGAAGGTGATGTGTCCCTGTTCTACCTCGCGGATGATATGATCCATCCAATTATGCAGGGCTTTCGGGCAACGATCGGCCGAGGCCTGCCGTCCCACAGAAGCCGCGGCGAGTTCCGCGCCAGTGTCCACGAGGAACCGGTGACACTTTATGTCTATGTTAAAAGAGAAAGCGATACACGGTGATCGGTCATCATGCCTCTCGCAAAGGAGGTGTCTGTATGGCAATAACAATCCGAGCGGCAACACTTGCCGATGTAAGAGGCATCGCACGGGTGCATGTTGACTCATGGCGGTCAACCTATCGGGGGATGCTTGCCGACGAGTATATTGACAGTATCACGTACGAAAGCCGCGAACAGCTTTGGGCCAGGATAATCGAGTCAAACGGCGGCAATAGACAGGGATTCCTTTTTGTTGCTTGCGACGGCGAGGAGATCGTCGGGTTTGTCTCCGGCGGCCGCTCCCGAGGAAATGATGCTGGTTTTGAAGGCGAAGTCACCGGATTGTACATCCTTGAGCAGTATCAAAAAATGGGAATCGGCCGGCGATTGATGGATACAGCTGTGAATTGGCTTCTCAATGCCGGAATGACTTCCATGGTAGTCTGGGTATTGAACAAAAATGAAAACGCCGTCAGCTTTTACGAACACCTCGGCGGCAAGCCAATCGGCACACAGCAGAGAAACATCGGCGACAAACTCTGCACCATAGTCGGCTATAGGTGGGAATGCCTAGGAAACTTAGGTGTGTGAGGGGGGACCCTCGGCTAAACATCCGGAAGCAGCAGCCGGAGCCGTCATTCTTAACCCAGATGATAACGTGCCGTTGTTATCTATAAATCCAAGAGGTGATGATCATGCCCCAAGTAAAGATCCATATGTCCCAAGCAACCAAAACCAACGAGCATATGCTGGTTGAAGAGATTCGCAGCGCCCTGCCCGAGGTATTGGGGATAAAGGAGAACATCGGCCAAGTCATGCTTTACAAGACTCCGGCTGAATTCAGGAGCGCCCACGGAAGCAGAGATCAGAATTTCGTGTTTGTGGAAATCACCATGTACCCGGGAAGGACTCAAGAGATGAAGCAAAGCCTTTGCGATAGGCTCAGTGCCTTGATCCACAAACACACACAGGTTGACCCATCCGACATTATCTGCTGTATCATCGAGGTTCCACCGGAGAACTACTTTGGGGGGCTGTGACCTTGGCTGCCGCCTTGTATCGATACATTGACCTCAGCCGCAGCATCGCAGACGCGATGCCGGTGTACCCCGGCGACAGCGCCGTTAAGCTCTACCGGGACAGGTTTCTGGAAAGGGATGGTTACAACAATTCCAGACTGGAGATAGGGATGCATGCCGGGACGCATATCGATCTGCCATCTCATTTCCTGGACCGCAGCATATCCGTTGACGAGCTGGCAGTCGACAGGTTCACCGGCAGGGGATGCTTGCTCGATGTCTGGAATGAGTCGGTGATAACTATGAAAAACGAGTATGAAACCATGGTCCAGGCAGATGACATTGTCTTGCTTTATACCGGCTTTGACCAGTTCTTTGACAGTGAAGACTATTTCACCAGGCATCCGGTTGTGGACAGAACACTAGCCGAGTTTTTCGCCGACAAAAAGATCAAAATGCTGGGGATGGATTTCCCGTCGCCTGACAGGCATCCGTTTGAGATTCACAAAATACTCTTTGAAGCGGACATATTGATTATGGAAAACCTGAAGAGCCTGGGTTTGCTGCGCGGAGTTGAATCTTTCGAAGTAATTGCCTTCCCAATCAAAGTAAAAGCAGAAGCCGCCCTGGCACGGGTGGTGGCGAGGGTGGAAAAATTCCCTCTTGACAACACCGCACCCCGTAAGTAAGATATTGGTAATATTAACAGTACAGCGCAAATTCGATGACAGGAGAGAGTAGGTAAGTTGCGAAGGTTAAGCGAGCCGGGGATGGTGCGAGCCCGGTCCGGAGCGCTTATTAAATGGTTCCTGGAGAAGCCCTGCGAAATCAAGCCTGATCAGCTTGAACGTGAGACCAGCGTGAGAGTAGCAGTGAGCCGGATTTCCCACGTTACAGGGATAGGGTATGATGGTACCCGAAAGAGAGAGATAGTGTTTCACTATCTAAGTTGGGTGGCAACGCGGAAGTAAACTTTCGTCCTAACCGGGACGAAAGTTTTTTGTTTCCCGGTTGAAGCGTGTCGAGCGGCATTGACAGCAGCCCTCTTGGAAGTGACTTCACTGTCTAAGTAGAGTGGCACCGCGGAATGGAAGCATTTCGTCTCTAGTACGGAGGCGAAATGCTTTTTTATTGAAAAACCAAAAGAAAGGAGTTGGCGAGTTGATCTACCCAGATTTCGACGAATTTGCCGCATTGAGCCGCGGCGCGAAACTAGTGCCAGTCGCCTTGGAAATGGCTGGTGATCTGGAAACACCCATCAGCTTGTTCATGAAGCTTGGTCAGGGCAAGAACAGCTATATCCTGGAAAGTGTGGAGGGCGGCCAGCGCTGGGCTCGCTACTCCTACATCGGCAGGAACCCCTTCTTGATTGTCACTGCGAAGGGTAACACGGTGAGTGTCACAGACCCCAGTGTCAGCATCACCACGCACATCAGCGGCGATGCTCTGGAGATCATCGAAGACCTCATGGGGCGGTACAAAATCGCTCAGGCAGAGAATATGCCCGACTTTGTGGGCGGCGCTGTCGGTTATTTCGCGTATGACGTGGCCAGAAGCCATGAGAAGCAGGAAAGTTTTCAAATCGACACGCTTAACATGCCGGACATCCATTTGCTTCTGACCAAAGAAGTGATCGTGTACGACCACGTAAAGCAAAAGATCATCCTGGTAGTGAATGCCCTGGCGTCAGGGTCACCCGATGAATGCTACCAACAAGCACTTACCCGGTTGAGAGCAATCCAGGCCGAGATTGAGAACGCTGGGGCTGTTCATCAAAAAGCTGGCGCGGCAGGACAGCACCGAGGGCGGCATGCCCAGGATCCAGCGCTTTCTGCCCCGGCTTCAAGCACAGAGAGTAAAGACAGCTTTGTGCGCAAGGTGGGGCAAATAAAAAAACTTATCGCCAAAGGTGAAGCGTTTCAAGTGGTCTTGTCCCAACGGCTGGCACTTCAGACCAACACCGATCCTTTCAGCGCCTATCGCGCACTCCGTTCCCTCAATCCCTCGCCCTATCTGTTCCACATTGATTTCGGCGAATACCAGCTGGTGGGGGCGTCTCCCGAACTTATGGTGAAAGTGACCGATGATGTAGTGGAAACCTGTCCCATTGCCGGCACCCGCCCTCGCGGCAAGACTCCCGCGGAAGACGAAGCACTCGCGGCAGACTTGCTCAGCGATGAAAAGGAACTTGCCGAACATTTGATGCTGGTCGACTTGGGGCGCGACGACATCGGCAAAGTGGCAGAATTCGGCACAGTCGAAACCAGAAACCTGATGCACATTGAAAAGTACTCGCATGTGATGCACATTGTCACCAACATAGCAGGCAGGCTTAAAAAAGGCGCGACCATGTACGACGCCCTCAAGGCCTGCCTGCCGGCGGGCACGGTTGCAGGCGCGCCGAAGCTGAAGGCGATGCAGGTTATTGACGAACTGGAACACGAGAAACGGGGAGTCTACGCCGGGGCCGTCGGCTATCTCGGCTTCAACGGTAACCTGGATTTATGCATCGCCATCCGCACAATTGTGTTCAAGGACAGTTCCGCCTATGTCCAGGCCGGGGCAGGGATAGTCCACGACTCGAACCCGGAAACCGAATACACAGAAACAGTGCGCAAGGCCACAGCCATGCTGGAAGCCATTAGGCAAGCGGAGGTGAGTTGAGGATGATAGTGATCATCGATAACGGCGGCGCTTTTGTGTATAACCTCTACCAGTATTTCGGGGAGATGGATCGACACACAGCCGTCATTCGCAGCGATGAAGTGGTTGTCCAAGAACTTGAGAAGATCGCCCCAAGCTGCATTGTATTGTCGTCTGGATCAGGTTTGCCGGAAGATGTGGGAATCTGCAGCCAAGTGCTGGCTGCCTTCACTGGCCGGATCCCCATCCTGGGAATCGGCTTCGGTCATCTGGCAATCGCCAGACATATCGGAGCCGGAATCATACCGGCCAAGCGCATTGCCCATGGGAAAACCACCCTCATCCATCACTGCGGCGAGCAGGTTTTCCATGGGATCAAAGCCCCGCTTAAAGTGACTTGCTATCACTCGTTTGTTGTTGAACCCAAGGCGCTTCCGGAAGTGCTCCAGGTGCTTGCTGTGACCACTGAAGGCGAGGTGATGGCGATTCGCCACCGAATGCACCCTGTATTCGGGCTGCAGTTTCATCCGGAAGCGATCGCCACGGAGTGCGGAAAACAAATTCTGCGCAATTTCCTCAATCTAGAGTTGATCGGAGGTGGAAACTGTGTTGCCTGAAGTGCTCAATAAATTGGCGAACAAAGAGGATCTGACTGAAGTGGAAATGATCCAGGTCATGACCAGGATCATGGATGGAGAGTTCACTCCCACACAGGTAGGCGCGCTGTTGATGGGCCTGCGCATCAAAGGCGAGAGCAGCGCGGAAATATCCGGCGGGGCACGAGTGATGCGCGACAAGGCGATCGCAGTCAACATCGAAGACCGATATGCCATTGACACCTGCGGCACCGGTGGGGATGGCGCCAACACATTCAACATCTCCACAACGGTTGCCATAGTGGCTGCGGCCGCAGGCATACCGGTCTTCAAGCACGGCAACCGGTCGGTGTCCAGCAAATGCGGCAGTGCAGATTTACTCGAGCAGCTGGGGGTCAATATCGATCTCAGCCCCAGCGAGGTGGAAACATGTGTCAGCAGCGTAAACATCGGATTTCTGTTCGCCCCAAGATTCCACCTGGCCATGGGCAATGTGGCCAAACCCAGGCGTGAACTGGGCGTCCGCACCATTTTTAACGTCCTCGGCCCATTGACCAACCCGGCGCGGGTGAAAGGCCAGGTTCTCGGTGTGTTTTCTGCCGGCATGACCGAGACAATGGCTCATGCCTTGAAGGCTCTTGGTTGCGAAAGAGCGCTGGTTGTCCACGGCATGGATGGGTTGGACGAGATCACCACCACGACGCGGACAAAAGTGTCCGAACTGAAAAACGGCGATATTGAAACCTATTTCATCGACCCGCTTCAGTTCGGGCTGAAATATGCCCACAAAGGTGAGTTGACCGGCGGTGACGCGCAGGATAACGCGAGGATCACCGTTGACATCCTGCGGGGAGAGAAGGGTGCAAAAAGGGACATCGTGCTCATGAATGCCGCAGCTGCCCTATACGTCGGCAAGAAGGCGGCTGATTTGGAGGAAGGCCTGCAGTACGCCGCCGAGATCATCGACAGCGGCGCGGCTTATGAGACATTGTGCAAATGGATCGAAGTGTCCCGGGAGCTGCAGGTGTCATGATACTCCAGAAAATTGTGGGCGAAAGAAAAAGGCAGGTGGAAGCCCTAAAGCAGGCTCTGCCGCTGGAGGAGATCATCAGGCTTCTTGAGGAGCCAAGAGAGCTCCAGAGAAGCATGCGTCGAACGAGCCGGGATCTGAAGCAGGCTGTCCGGCAGGCTTTGGGGCTTGGGATCATCGCCGAAGTCAAGCAGGCATCGCCGTCAAAGGGGATTATCCGCCGCGATTTCGATCCCCTGGCGACGGCCAGGGAGTATGAGATATACGGCGCGGTGGGGATTTCGGTGTTGACCGAACCCAAGTATTTCCTCGGCAGGGATGAATATCTGGTGGAAATTGCAGCGGCCGTATCTATTCCCGTGCTGCGCAAAGACTTCATTGTCGACCAATACCAGATTTACCAGTCAAAGCTCCTCGGAGCCGACTGCATCCTCCTTATCGCCGCTGCGCTTGACGACGATGAACTGGCCGGCTTCCTGAGAGTGGCACAAGAGCTTGGGCTGCAGTGCCTGGTGGAAGTCCACTGCAAAGAAGAACTGGAACGGGTGCTTCAGGCTGATGCGGGCTTTATCGGGATCAACAACCGCGACCTCAATACCTTTGTGACGGATCTCCAGACCACTCTGGAACTGGCCCCACTGATCCCAAAAGATGTTGTGGTGGTCAGCGAAAGCGGGATCCACACCAGAGAAGACATGAGACTATTGGAAGAAGCCGGTGTGGATGGCGTGTTGATCGGCGAGAGCTTAATGCGGGCTCCGTCCATCGCTCTTAAGTTTCGGGAACTGCGGGGTGAGCGCTGTGAGTAAGAATGTCAGGGCTATAAGCGTCCGGACTGGGGATGCAGCGGCCCGGGCTGCGACAGCCCGATCAGCGGCAGCATCCGCGAAGGTCAAGATCTGCGGCCTGATGCGGAAACAGGACATTGATTACGTCAATAAGCTGATTCCGGATTACGCCGGTTTTGTCTTCGCCCCAAGCCGGCGCCGCGTCAGTCCCGGGGAAGCGAAGCGGATGGCATCCGACCTTGGCCCAGCGATCCAGAGGGTGGGCGTCTTTGCCGACGCGACCCGAGAGTTTGTGCTGGAAGCCGCGGTGGAATGCAGCCTGGACATCATCCAGCTTCACGGCGGCGAAACCAGCGAATACTGGCACGGCTTTCCCAAACCGGTCTGGAAAGCCGTGCAGGTAAAAAGCAGGGAAGACCTTGCCCAAGCGAGGTTTCTTAAGGGGATTGACGCACTGCTTCTCGATTCCGCAGCGGGAGGCTCTGGGAAGAGCTTCGACTGGAACCTAGCCCGGGAGTGTGATTTTCCTTACCCGTTGGTGCTGGCCGGGGGGTTGAACCCGGAAAACGTTGTCCGTGCCATAAGGCTTTTTAAGCCCTTTGCCGTGGATGTATCCAGTGGTGTGGAGACGAACGGTGTGAAAGATTACTTGAAAATAAAACGGTTTATCGAGAATGTGAGGCGATTGTCTGATGAATAGCTTGAGAACGGAGGAAAGAACAGGCAGATTCGGCATGTTCGGCGGGCAGTATGTCCCCGAAACGCTGATGAACGCCCTGATGGAACTGGAAATAGAGTACAAGCGCTGTCTGGAAGATCCAGAATTCTGGGCCGAGTATCACTACCATCTTAAGGAATACTCAGGCAGGCCTACGCCGCTGTACTATGCGGCGAACCTAACCAGAGCCCTCGGCGGCGGCAAGATCTATCTCAAACGGGAAGATCTCAACCACACCGGCGCCCACAAGATCAATAATGTGGTGGGACAGGTGCTGCTGGCCAAACGCATGGGTAAAACCCGGATCATCGCCGAGACCGGCGCCGGGCAGCACGGGGTGGCCACGGCGACGATTTGTGCCATGATGAACCTTCAGTGTGAAGTGTACATGGGCGCCGAAGATGTGAAGAGGCAAGAGCTTAATGTTTTCCGGATGGAGCTTCTGGGGGCGAAGGTAAACACAGTCCACTCCGGCACCAGGACACTCAAGGACGCCACTAACGAGGCTATACGCGACTGGGTCGCCAATGTGGACGACACCTTCTATGTGATCGGGTCGGTGGTGGGGCCGCACCCTTATCCATCCATGGTCCGGGACTTCCAGCGCATCATCGGTGACGAGGTAAAGCAGCAGATTCTTGCCTTGGAGGGGCGGCTGCCGGATTACCTAGTGGCCTGTGTCGGCGGCGGCAGCAACGCCATGGGCTTGTTCTACCCGTTTATCAACGACCCGGGAGTCAGGCTCTGCGGTGTGGAGGCCGCCGGGTTAGGCCTGGATACAGACAAACACGCCGCCACAATTTGCAAAGGTTCACCGGGCGTGATCCATGGGATGATGACTCTGCTGCTTCAGGATGGGGAAGGGCAGATTCTGCCGGTCCACTCCATCTCCGCCGGCCTGGACTATCCGGGTGTCGGCCCCGAGCATGCTTATCTGCACCAGGCCGGGCGGGCGCAGTACACTGCAGTCACCGACAAGGAAGCGCTGGACGCTTTCCAGCTCCTCAGCATGACCGAGGGTATCATCCCGGCTCTGGAAAGCGCTCACGCAGTGGCTTACGTGCGGAAGCTGGCACTACAGGCCGGTAAAGATGCACTGATCGTGGTAAATCTCTCAGGCCGGGGCGACAAAGATGTTTACACGGCCGCAGAGGCGATGAAGGCGGGAGGAATTGAGGTTCAAATGATGAAAGCGGGTGATCCGGCATGAGAATTCAGCAGGTGTTCGAAGCGCTGCTCAGCTGCGGCAAAAAAGCGCTGATACCATACATCACCGCCGGGGATCCGGAGCTTGCGGTCACGGAAGCGGCTGTCTTGGCGATGGATCAAGCCGGGGCGGACATCATCGAGCTTGGAGTCCCTTATTCCGATCCGCTGGCAGACGGCGCTGTGATTCAGCGGGCCACCCAGCGGGCGCTTGAAGCAGGGACAAACATACACAAAGTGTTTGATCTGGTCGAGTCACTCCAAGGAAGAATAAAAGCGCCCTTGGCGCTCCTGGTCTATTTCAACCCGGTCTATCAGTACGGCATCGGTGATTTTATCGCCAAGTGCGCGGCAGCGGGAGTGGCAGGGCTGATCATTCCAGATCTGCCGCTGGAAGAAAGGACTGAGCTTCAGAAGACCCTGGAGGACAAAGGCCGTCCCCTTGACCTCATTCCCCTGGTTGCGCCAACTTCGAGGGAAAGAATCGCCAAGGTGGTCACGGGGGCCACTGGGTTCGTCTATGCCATTTCCTCCAAAGGGGTTACCGGTGTTAGAAAGCAGTTCGCGGAGAATTTGGAAAGCTTCATCGGGCAGGTCAGGGCCGCAACCAATCTTCCCGTCGCCCTCGGCTTCGGCATCGGCGATGTGGAAACAGTGGCCAAGATTAAACACCTTGTCGACGGGGTGATCCTCGGCAGCGTCCTGGTGCAGATGATTGAGAGCGCGGAGGCAAAGGAAGAAGCAGTGGAACAAATCTCCAGTTTCATCAGAGCGCTCCGGAGTGAGCTTGGATGATCGTCACTGCCTCAATCCGCTCCCTGTTTTCCACAATGAACCGCAGCATGTCCCGGTTTGTCCTGGCAAGCTCTTTGTACTTGTCTTGGCTTTCGAAATAGGCGATGCAGATCATCTGGATGGAGCATATTACATAGAACACCGCCTGCTTCTCCGCCTCAGTCAGGGTTTCCTCAATGCCGTATCCGTTGAGGATACCTCCCAGTATGTCCAGCCAGGCATTGTATGCTTCCTCGCTGCCCGCGGACAGGATGCCGGTGGCGCAGTAGCACACATCCCATAGGCGGATGTTGATCTGGCTCAGGTCGAAGTCGATGAACCCACTCACGCGGCCGTCGCGGAACAGGATGTTGCTGGGATTCGGATCCCGGTGAATCAAATGTTTCGGCAGTTTGTCATAAAGCTTGCCAAAGGTTTCGATAAAATCCGCAAAGAAGCTGTCGTCAAGCCCCATGTTCCATTGGATGTTTTGGCGCTGGACACTCGGCAAAGCCCATTCAAGCACATTTTGGTAAAGATTCACTTCATCAGGAAGAATGTCATCCTGGATGGCCTTCAGCGCCTTGTGGAGCCTGGCGATGGCCCGGCCGTACTCCTGAGCAAACCCGAAGCGGTGCTCACCAAACCTGTCGGAACGAGGGAGCGGGCTGCCTTTGATGCCGCGGGTCAAGACAAAAACAACCTTGTCATCCAAGTATTCCTGCCCTGTTTTAGTCACGACGGGCAGAGAAGCATCAAACCCTTGGTCACGCAGAGCTTTGGCTATCTGCAGATCCGTGAGCAGCTTCTCCCGGGAGCCAGTCTTGAGAATATACCCGTCACCTACGTGCCAGACATTTCCCGACACCTTCGCCCCGTCGGCCAAGTAGATGTCCGTGATGGGGAGACTTTGATCGATATCCCAGTTTTCCAGTATCTTGCGCAGCTGGCTTTCCGAATACATGTTAACCACCTCCGGTTTTGTTGGTTTGTGCTCCTGGTAGAGGTCCAGGTATTTGCGCGGAGAGCAGCCATACATCCTGACAAAAGCTTTGTAGAACCCGGCATAGGTGTCAAAACCGTACTCGAGCACCACATCGATGGCTTTCCGGCCGGCTGCGATCTCTGCCAGAGCGTGGTCAAGGCGCCTTTGTAAGATGTAGCTGGCGATGGATGACCCAGTCACAGCTGAGAACAGGCGGTAGTAGTGGTAGGTGGAATAGCCGGCCATTTGCGCCAGTTCCTCCGCTGTAATGTCGGTCTTGAGGTTTTGCTCAATGTACGCCAGCGCGGCTTTAATCACTTCCGGGTAATGCATGCTGCCCCTCCTCCCGTACGGTGGTTTCAGTATACACTAAGCCAAGTGCTAAAACATTTCCTCGTTTGCGGTTGTTCTGTTCAAAATAATACAAGACTGGGCGGGCAAGGAGAAGTGATTATAGGAAAAATTGCTTTGATGGAGAATAAACTATCAGATTTAACTGCTGGCGAGCATGCGACAGCTTGGATATCCGGTGGTTGCATGCAGCTGAAGTGTTTACATCGAATGATATTAAAGGAAGGAGATTCGGCTTATGTTGTTTCTGCCTTTGCTTTGTGTGAGACCCCCTTTGTAACGCTATGATGACATTTGTGCGCGAGCCCCTCCTGATGCGGCTAGTTGTCGATGGTGAGTACTTAACATGATATAGTGACAGGAGGAGCTGACGTGAGGAATATGCAAAATGTTCGGTTTTTGTACGCATTCCGGTTTTTCCATAACTTGATTCCAGCCTATGTGATTGAGCGGTTGTTTTGGGAACAGCGGGGGATGTCGATTCCTTTAGTGGTGCTGACTGAGATCATCTATGCCCTGACAGTCATCCTGCTCGAGGTGCCATCCGGCATTGCAGCTGACAAGTTCGGCCGGAAACGGATGATGGTTGTCGCTGGGTTTTTCGGTTGCTGTGAGTTCCTGATCTTGGTGTTTGCTGCCAAGTTCTGGCATTTTGCTGCGGCAGTATTTGTGGCTGGTATTGGACGGGCTGCCAGCAGTGGTGCAGAAACTGCTTTGCTCTATGATTCACTGCTGGTGTGTGGTGAGGAGCATAAATTTGAAAAATGTTTGGGCCGGCTGAACGCTTGGGACTTTACCGCAGCCATCATAGCTGCATTGAGCGGCAGTGTGATGGCCAGTTTGTATGGTTTTGAACTGAATTACTGGGTATCTGTGGGCGGAATGCTGGTTTCGCTGGCCTTTTCATTTATGCTGGTGGAGCCAGAGCGGAAGAGCTTGGAGCGGAGCAAAGTTGAAGCTGAAACTGAGGAGCCGCTGGCCTTTTGGCAGTATGTAACAGCTTCATTACGCTTCTTCCGCAAGCAGCCTGATGTGAGCCTGATGGTGCTGGCCGGCATGGTTGTGGGCGCGTCGGTGAACTACATCGACGAGTTCTGGCAGCTGTATGTGAACCGGTTGGGAGTACCGGTGGTATTCTTTGGAGTATTCTCAGCAGGGCTAAGCTTTATACGGCTGCCGGGGAACATGCTGGCATATAAACTGAAGGATCGCATCAGCTATCGTACGTTGATCACAAGCGTACTTACTATGTTTACAGCTGGGTCGCTGTATCTTGCTTTAGTAAAAGGCTACAGCAGCCTAGTGGTGATCTTCACCATCTGTGGGGTATCGGGAATCATTGATCCACTGGTTTCAGGCTATCTCCACCATCGCATCGATTCTACTATGCGTGCAACGATTGACTCGTTTCAGTCGCTGGGTTTGCGCGCAGTGACGATGCTGGTAGGATTAGGGTTCGGGTATTTCTCGTCAGTTTATGATATCTTCGGCGGTTATGGGTTCATTGCCCTGGTTTGTCTTGCATACTTAGTGTATTTTATGCGGGCACATCGGACACTTGACGGAAACCTGTCCACCACTGGATGATAACGTGGGCGTCGGAGGTGTGTCTCACAGCCATGGGACACATCTCCGTGATGTGTTTTATTGAAAAGGAGGACACATATTGAGTACTGCAAGGATTCTGTACAGGCTTGGCGATCTTCAAGACGAAATTCTCGCTGCGTATTGAGTGAGCATGAGACGGCAGTGCGGCTTGAATAGCACAAGGGGTGATCAAGTGACTGACTTTGATAAGATTCGCGGCGAGATAATGGCTGACCCCATAAACCAGGCCTACACAGAGAGGGGCATCCCACCTCTGTTTCAAGCTTCGCATGACGCCCGCATTGTCATCATCGGGCAGGCACCAGGGCGCAAAGCTGAGGAAACACGCCTGGTCTGGAACGATCCCAGCGGTGATCGGCTGCGGGAATGGATGGGCATAACTCGGGAGCAGTTTTACAAGTCCAAGTACATAGCCCATATGCCTATGGATTTCTACTATCCCGGTAAGGGCAAATCAGGTGACAACCCGCCCCGCAAAGGGTTTGCGGAAAAATGGCATCCCCGCTTATTGGCCGCAATGCCTAAAGTCAAAACACTGCTCTTGGTTGGCGCATATGCTCAGAAGTATTATCTGGGTGGCAGGCGCAAAGAGAGCTTAACTGAAACAGTGAGAAGTTTCAAAGAGTACTTGCCCAGATTTTTCCCGCTGGTTCACCCGTCGCCGCTCAATATAGGCTGGTTTAAGCGGAATCCTTGGTTTGAGGGAGAGTTAGTGCCAGTCCTGCGAGATTTGATCGCAAAGACCCTTGAATTGACGTAAGGAAGAGGCAGCATGGCCGAGATCTACAATAACCAAATCTCCATCGCCTTTGACGTCTACGGCTGCCCCCAGCGCTGCAAACACTGCTTGTTGGTGCATCCCAAGCATGCCGCGATCGATGCGGATGAAGTGATTTCTACCTTCGCACGCATCAAGCATGAACATAACCAGAACCGTCACTATGGTTCAGAAGTGCAATACCTGAGCGTTGACTTCAGGGAACCTCACTACGGTGATGATTACCAGGAACTGTATCAAAAAGTGGATGCAATCAACGGCTGCGTGCTTGAAGTGGAACGAAGCTACAACCTGATCCGGTTCAGGTTTTGACTACCATGTCACTGAGGAAAAGAGCGTGATATTTTGGATAATAATAAACCGCCGTTATACGCACCGAGCACGAATAACTTCTGGGATGATGAACATATCTCCAAAGGTTTGCTGAAAGCGCACCTGGATCCAGATCGGGATGCGGCGACCCGCAGACATGAGTTTGTTGATCAGTCGGTTCGCTGGATCGCAGCGATCGCGCCCCCATCCAAGTATCGGTCCTTGCTTGATTTGGGCTGCGGCCCCGGTATATACGCGGAACGGTTCAGCGGTGGCGGATATGCTGTTACAGGAGTGGATTTTTCCAAACGTTCAATTGAGTATGCAAAAAGACAAGCTGCTTTGAATAAAAGCAGCATAGAGTACATTTCCAAGACTACTTGACAATCGACTATGCAGAGCAATTCGATGTGGTTACCCTGATATACTGCGATTATGCAGTCTTGGCCATCACGGAAAGGCGCCTTTTGCTGCAGAAAATACACCGGGCTCTCAAGCCAAACGGGAAATTCATTTTTGACGTATTTACTCCGCGCATGAGAAAAAAGGAAAAACGTTCGCTGAGTTACTATGAAGATGGAGGGTTCTGGAGCGCAAAGCCGCATATCTGCGTGGAAACCGTGTATCAATACCATGACGACGATGAAACAGAATTAACACAGTATGTTGTCTTAACCGATGAAACCGTTCAATGCTACAACATCTGGAACCATTATTTCGCCAAGGATAAGCTTTTGGCCGAAATTCAAGCCGCAGGATTCAGGGATGTAGAATTCTACGGTGATATTGCCGGAAAAGATTTTTCAGCCGAGGGAGACACGATCTGCTGCGTTTGCACGAAGTAAAGATGGGAGGAGATCCAATTGATGACCAAAGAAGAGTACTACGAACTGATCCTTCAAAGCCGCAAGCTGGCGAGTGATCCTGAGGTCCTTAAATGTACCTGTCCCCACTCTGTGTGAATGGCACGGCCGCTGCCGGGAGTGTGTGGCCTTGCACAGATATCATAAAGACCATGTGCCCGCCTGCCTGCAGCCGTTCATCAACGAGAAGCTGAAAGCGCTTGTCAAAATTGGCGAACTGATCGCGGTGGAGAAAGAGAAGACACCGATTGAGTACAGGCTGTACGTAAAAGAACGGGATAAACAACTGAAAGAAAGTTCATAGTGATAATACCGGACGGCAAGGAATTGTAACCAATGTGTAGAATAACAGCAATATTGCAACAACACCGCTAAAAGGCGATCTTGCTCACAGAGGACGATAGAGGAGCTGGTTTACTTTATGCTTTCCGATAAGATAATCGAGAGTCTGGTGGAACGCATCGAAGCGCTCGAAACCAAATTGGAGTCTCTAGAAAACCGCATTGATGAACTTGAGGACAGAATGATGCTGGATATTGAGCATGATATTGATGAGCTTAAAGAACAGGTGGAGGTGATGCAAGAGCTCAAAGACCAAGTAGAAGAGTTGGATGATTTTATGCATCAGCTTGAGGAACTTAATGATGAAATAAGTGAATGTAAAGATCTGCTGAATGAACTCGAAGGGCGCATTGAAAATCTAGATTATGAAGACCGGTTGGATGAGCTTGAGAGCCGGCTTGACGGTTTAGAAGACCGTGTTGATGAAATAGAGGAGTAAGCTGTATGCATCGATTGTAATATGAGTGAAAAGGGGGAGGATGTTTTGACTAGGGTAAACAGGATTGTCTTACGAGGATTAACGTTAATACTATCTGTAACACTATTGGTTCTACCGCACACTTCCTGTTTACAAGCCAGTGGATCTCAATCGGAGGTGGGTCAGGAGTTGGAAAGAGTTAGTGTAGACGAGTACGGGCTCGATACTAACGGCAGAATGGTCGCATACTATGGCTCTCCAGTTATCGACGGAGAAGTTGATGAAATCTGGAATAAAGCAGTGGTGGTCACTCCCAAGCACATCACCAGTGGGATGAAGACAACGGCTCAATTTAGGGCACTATGGGATGATCGCGCCCTGTATTTCCTTGCTGAGGTTAAGGATGATCAGCTGTCTGATGGATCGGTCAATACATATGAGCAGGATTCTTTTGAAGTTTTTCTTGATGAAAGCAATAATAAGACCAAAGAATACGGCCTTGATGATGTGCATTACAGGGTGAATTTCAAGAACCTCAGGACTGCCGACAATGGCGATTTGGAGCGATTTTATACCAAGGCCAAGATTGTCGAAGGAGGGTACATCATTGAGGCCCGAGTGGCGCTGCAGTCCGTACCTTTCAACGGCAAGGTCCTCGGCGTGGAGCTTCAGGTGAACGAAGCGAAAGGTTCCACACGGTTAGGCACCATCAACGTTTTTGACGCAACAGGCACAGCTTGGGAGAATACCGCAAGATTTGGCGAGATCATTCTGCTCGGCAGGCCAGATGACGCCGTGGCTGGGGTAGATCCCTATCAGCTGTTAGCTTTGATTGACATTGCCAAGGATCTTGACCCCAGCCTCTATGCGAATTATGAAGTGGCCGCGGACGCTGTCAAAGCCGCTGAAGCCTTTCTAGCGGGCCATGTTGACAACCAGCAGCAGATTGATGACCAGGTTGCTGCGCTCAAGGCAGCGATGGATCAGCTGAAGCCGTCTGCTAATGAAAAGGTGTTTTACCCACTTCCAAGCAAGTATAAGCTGCTGAGCAGTCAGCAAGGTACCATTGAGGTTGTTCACTACCAGGCACCGAACCGCAGCGGTGGTATGGATAATAAGAAGCTCCTTGTCTATCTGCCGTATGGCTATTATGATGAAGGTAATGACAGGAAATACAATGTTTTGTACTTAATGCACGGCGGTGGTGAAAACGAAAACCTCTTGTTTGGCGGGCCTGGGCAAAACACTGAACTGAAGCGGATTATCGACAATATGATCGCTTTTGGGGATATTGAGCCGCTCATCGTTGTGACACCCACTTTCTATGGTGGAGTCAACGATGCCGGTGATTTCCATAAAGAATTGGTTGACGTTGTCATTCCCTTGGTGGAGACCAAGTACCGGACCCACCTGGCTAATGGTGACCGGGAAGAAATGAAGGCTACCAGGAGCCACAGAGCGTTTGGCGGGTTCTCCATGGGAGGACTTTCCACATGGTACACGTTCATTTTTGCCCTGGATTATGTCAAGTACTTCATGCCGTTGAGCGGCGATTGCTGGATTATCCCTACTTCAGCCGGTGCCAATAGAGCCCGGTTGACTGCGGAATACCTGCAAAATGTAGTCAAAGCAGGTGGATATGAGCCAACCGATTATTATCTATTGTGTGCCACAGGAGATCAGGATATAGCATACGGCAACATGCTGCCGCAGATCAACGCCATGAAACAGCTGAAAGACACCTTTATCTATTCAGGGGATGTGTCGCAGGGCAACTTCTACTTCATGGTAGCCAAAGGCGGCACTCACTGGTGGGGCTGGGTCAATCAGTATATCTGGAACATACTGCCAGATTTGTTTCGAGACTAAACCCTAAACGAGCTTTCATTATCCTACACTCCATGCCGCAATTGTTTGGCATCACGACAAGAAGCTTTCGTCCGACATGGATGGAAACTTCTCATTTCTTTGCATGCTGTACCTCAGGGTGGTGACACCGGAGGGAGCGAGAAAATAGGACAGGGAGGTTATCTGTATGCTGGGTTTGGCCCTTCATAGCAATTTTTTGAATAAAGACAATATCTACACTTGCACCTGGGTGGAAGGCTGTGATTTTGAGAACCTTTCTTTTTACGTAGGGATAGTGTGCCCGAAGGGACATGCTGATATAGAATACAGCAAATTCACTGGTTTGAACAGGATGAACATTGATTTCGGTTTCCTGAACGTAAATGGTGAGCTGTTCAGTGCCGAAGGGGCACATACGATTCCGATTCAGGGAATGACAGTCCTTTGGGCACCGGATAGGAAAGGCATAACCACTGATATCCTGGCTGAGTATTTCCGAGATTCCCAGCCTCCGATAGCCCAGCCAGCGGCAGGCTCGGCTGCCATTGCTGAAGCCAAACGATACATAGAGATAACTTCAGCTCACGCTGCCGATCTAATCAAAGGGAAAAAGGTGCTGCTGTTTACTGGTGCCGGCATTTCCATGGCCGCAGGGCTGCCTGATTTGGAAGCGTTCAATGCTGCCATCGAGGGAATGTTCTATCCATTGGACAGCTACATTGATGATATTCTCAACAACAGAACTGGCCAGAGAGTCAAGTTTTTCCGTGATTATATGAGTTTGTTTATCGAGTCGGAACCAACTGCAGCTCACTATTTGGTTGCCTCCCTTTGCAGGGAATTTGGTTTTGATCTGGCAACCGGCAACTTTGACAACTTGCATCAAAAAACAGGGTTGAATCCGATCTTTCAGAACACGGATGATGTTGTCATACCGAATCTGGAGCAGTATGATTATATCTTAACGATTGGGCTTAATGCAGGGATTGGATCAGTTGATCAAGTGTTCAGAGCGAAAAACCCACAAGGGCGGATCATTGCCATCTGCCCTGAACCACCATATTACTTGACCGAGCAGGATTACTATGTCAACGAACCTTACGACGATGC
>Ga0209608_1001166_pt1 | contig 22621 bp, 9 predicted proteins | sample AD_UKC130_MetaG_FD_184428 | JGI IMG/M metagenome (GOLD analysis project Ga0209608, IMG submission 184428) | Active sludge microbial communities of municipal wastewater-treating anaerobic digesters from Canada - AD_UKC130_MetaG (SPAdes) (version 2) | ecosystem: Engineered > Bioreactor > Anaerobic... | reverse complement strand
CATTGGAACTCGTTGCGTGTAAAAATATTTTGCAAAACTATCCCCAAGTATCTCATGACAGAGTCGCGCGCAGAGAAGTTGTCCATCGGTATGAGGTTATAAAGGATAAGTTTAGGCGGTATTCAGAAAAGTCGTTTAACCCTGGTGAAACCAATCTTGCTTGGTATGTAAATGGGAAAGAGTGCATATTAAAAACTCGCAGAGACCTATCGTCTAAAATCTCCGACTTGTGTGACGAATGCTATCATAGTGCTCCTAGCATAGGTAATGAGATAATAAGTGACGAGAAGCTATCTGCTGCGGCTGCTAGGGCGCGGAGAGAACTTGTTGAGGCGATGGCAACAGCACCTGAGCAAGAGAACCTAGGGCTACGAGGCTTTGGCCCCGAAGTTGCCGTTTACAGGTCCCTGCTCTTAGCAAAAGGTTTGCATAGGAAAAATGAGAAAGCTGGAGATTGGTATCTGACCTTGGAAGGAAGCGAACCTGAACTTGAGGCGCTTTGGCAGGCCATAGAAGAGATGTTGAAACAGGCTTCTTCCGCAGGTGTCACCGTTGAAAATATAGTGGATGAGCTGCGGAAACCGCCTTTTGGGCTTAGGCAAGGTCCTTCTCTCATTTACATTTGCTTATACTTGCTGGTGAAGTCAGAGGATCTCATCATTTTTTGTGATAATGTTTATCAACCATACATATCTGCAGCAGATGTTGCCTTGCTTCTCAAACGACCGGATTTATTCAGTGTGAAAACCTTCTTAGTCGATGAAGTACAAGAGAGGGCTTTCTCCGTATATAAGGCTGCAATCAGTAAGTCTCACATGGAGATAGATTCCAGTCTAAGAAATGCAACCATGCTGGGAGTAGTAGGGCCACTCATGAAGTTTATCGATCAGTTGCCACGATATTCCAAACAAACCCGAAATATTTCTAGGATGGCACAGCGGGTGAGAGCGGTTATCATGAATGCAGTTGATCCCTTGCGTTTCCTATTTGAAGACCTTCCTGAAGCGCTCGGGGTCGACATAAAAGCAATTGAGTCAGACCTATGGTTTGAAAAACTTGAGGCAAATCTGATGAGTGCTCTTTCTGAGCTGCAAGAGGCATTTGATAAGTTAAATCAATCTATTGGAGATGCACTAACTGACCAGTTCGGAAGTTCAAGTTTAGAAGAGTTATACCAGACCTATAATGAAAAGGCTAGTTTGCTGTATAAGATCTGCGATGATATTGACTTAAGACCTGTGCTTGCTGCAATGGGTAGGAAAGAGTCTAATTCGATCAGATGGGCGCAGGGAATCGCAGGTGCAATAATAAAGAAACCAGTCGATGCTTGGCATGACGAGGATTTTGAATTGTTTAGGGTGATGTTAGCAGATTACGCGGACAGGATCGAACAGCTGGAAGTTTTGACTAACGCGGGTTCAGATCAAATGAATTTGCAGCTCATTAGCGTAATGAAACCTGGAGGCACAGTTAAACGTGAAATATTTGAAATTTGCTACGACGACGAAGACGTGCAATCTATGCTAAATCAAATCTTGGATCTACCAGAGGATAAGCGTCGATCCATATTGGCTCTATTGGCTAGAAATGTCATTTTGGGTGATCACGATGATGCCTAAACAGAAACATGTCATCGCTTTATCTGGAGGCAAAGATAGCGCAGCCTTAGCAGTTTATATGAGGGAGAAACATCCTGATTTAGATTTAGAGTATGTGTTTACTGATAGCGGATGTGAACTTCCAGAGACCTACGAGTATTTGGACAGGATTAGGGCAGTTTTGAATATTGATATAACGGTGATTAAGCCTGAAAAAGGATGGGATTACTGGAGTCTTGTTAAAGTGAAGCGAACGCCCTATGGTGTCTTTCCGTACTTGCCTTCACCTCAGCAGAGATGGTGTACAGAAGTTCTAAAACTTATACCGTACGAGCAATGGATTTCTACGCGATTTCCTGATTGCGTGGTCAATAGTTATGTGGGGCTGAGAGCTGATGAGTCCAGCGATCGCCAAGGATTAGTTAGCCGGAATCCTAACTTAAAGGTTCGTTTTCCTTTCATCGAAGACGGGTTAGTTTATGAGGATATTAGAGACATTCTTCTTCGATCAGGATTGGGGTTTCCAGATTACTATTCATGGCGGACAAGGTCAGGGTGTTTCTTTTGCTTCTATCAATCAAAAAGAGAGTGGTTGGGGTTGTATAAGAATCATCCCGATCTTTACTACAAGGCAATGAAGTACGAAACGGACTTACCTGATAAAGGAATCAAGTTTACCTGGTGTCAGGACCTGAGTCTTAGAGAACTTTTGGAAAAAAAGGACGAGTTTGAAGACGGCCAAGTGTTAGAGGAAGGTGAGATTAGTAGAGATGTGTCTGCCGAAGCCAGACTAATTGATACCTTAGCACAGTTGTCTCGAAAGGAGGGCTAGTTATTCTAAATGAGTTTTTAGCCGAACTTGATAGGATGGCAGGACAGTTAAAAAAGCCGAATAAATTTGTGTTGCTTTTATCGGTTATTGATCTGATTGAGGAGCAGGATGAACCAGTAAATAGAGTATATTATGATGATCGACTTAGAGCTTACTTTTCACGATACATTGATGAATTCGGTCTTGCCATTAGCAACAGGCCATATATTCCGTTTTTTCATCTAAAGAGCGATTCTTTTTGGCATTTGAAACCGAAACAGGGGAAAGAACACATATGCAACACTATGACTACGGCGGTTAAGGCTAGAGATATAACAGATAATGTGGAATATGCATTTTTTAGTGAATGGGTTTTTAATCTCTTGAAGGACGAAGCCAACAGAGACTTGGTTCGTGAAAAGTTGGTTAGCATACTAGATAAATACGCTGATCGAGATGGGCAGATTAATTCTCGATATTCGGAAGCCATTGGCGAACCAATTGGTAGCCAAGACTATGAACCGACCTCTTTATTCACCCATGAGCAACAAGCGATTGAGGAAATTGAGAGTTTGTTAGATGGAAGTTTGAGGAGTCTATCAAATGTCAATTTGTATGATAACCAAACTAACTACTATTATGAGTACGATTTAATTATAGTAGGCCGTTCCGGCATATATGTTGTAGATCTTAAGCATTGGAGCGGAGTTATAGAAATCCGGGAATACCAATGGCGCAGAAACAAAAACGAGTATCGTCCGGATCCCCACATAAATAACAGCTTCAAATGCAAAATCTTGAAAAGCCTCTACGAGCACCAGTTTGTGACCTATCCACCTATTTGGGTAGAATCAATTATCGTACTAACAAATCCTGAGGCTACTGTGTATAACGCTGACTCTCCCAAAGATGCTGCAGAGGCCGCTAGTTCCGGGAAACATAACTTTACCTTTGCCTCCATTTCGGATCTAGTTTCCTTTTTGAGGCGAAGGGAACGAGATGCACCTATTCTTGGAGAAGAGCAAATTACTGCAATCACCAAGTATTTGAAGAGGCTTAACATGCCTAAACAAGAGAAGCAGTACACTGTTCCTGGATATGAGACTGTCGAATACTTATCCCAGAAGCCAGAATATATAGAGATGCTTGCTAGACCTACTGATGTAAAACACGGTGGGTTGAAGCGATTACGAGTTTTCCGATTTACACAGACGGACAAAACCGAGCGTGAGAGATTCAGGAAAATTGCTCTAAATACTTTGAACGCAGTGGAACAAATTAGCGACAAATCGTACATCCATAAAGTGCAGAGATTTGACACGGAAACAGGTGATGTAGTCGAAATTTCTGATTGGTCTGAAACGGGTACATTGAGGGATCTTATATCCGAGTCTCAAGGTGCTTTTTCTTTGGAGGACACATTATCAATATGCAGCAAAGTTGCTCATGGTCTCGCTCAAGCTCATAAAAAGTCCATAATCCATCGGGCAGTTAAGCCAGAGAACATTCTTATCGAAAACGGTATACCCAAACTCATGAATTTCGATCTTGCTTTCCAACTAGAGGATGATCATATAACGGTTTTACCCGATTCGAGCGCTCTCAAAGATGACGGTTATGTAGCTCCAGAGGTCCTGTTTGGTCAAGATATTGATGAAAGCACAGATTTTTTTAGCTTAGGGGTAATAGTCTATCAAATGTTGACAGGTGAAAAACCGTTTAAATCTACGCGTCAATTTGTTGCTGATGGCGGAAAACTTTCTTACGCACAGATAGAGAAGTTGCGCGAAGTTGGAGCGCCTGACAAGTTAATTCAAGGGCTTACAGGCATACTCGTTGCCGATAGATCAGAGCGAACGAGAAATGTAGATGAATTCTTATCGGCAATAAGGCCTGTCGAGCCTCATGACGAAGACATACCCAATCGAATATTAAACCCAGGTGAGATGTTCGACATCTGGGAAATTGTTGAGATTATTGGCCAAGGCAAGGAAACTCAGATATATAAAGCGCGAGGTTTTAAAGGCGGAACTGCGGTCCTAAAAATGTTTAACTATGGAACTCCGACAGAGAGGATAAATAGAGAGATCGACATAGGAAGCAAGATTAGGTCTCCGTATGTTGTGAAATATGATTCTACGCCTTGTTATTGGGATAATAAGCGATTTTGTGCCGTTATGGAGTACGTTCCTGGCGAAAGCTTGCGTGAAATAATAGAGCGGGGCGAAAGACCACCCACAACAGAAGAATTTGAAAAAGTTGCTCGTTGTTTGATGGAGGGCATTCGAGCTTTGCACGAAAACAGGAACGAGGATGGAAATCTTGAACCTATAATCCATGGAGATATAAAGCCTGACAATATAATAATCACACCTACTGGCAATCCTGTTTTGATCGATTTGGGACTTGCTGGCCCACATCGAATAGAGCATTACCATGGAACGCCTCAGTATATTCCGCCCTATGCGATCGTATCTTCGGATAGGGAGTTCTCAGTCAAGTGTGATTTGTACGCTCTTGGGGTAACTTTGTGGGAGTGGTTATTCGGTGAAAAGCCTTATAAGAACCCAGCTGTGGGTGATAAACCTGATATTCCTAAAAATGCACATGGTTTCGAATACGTATTGCCTTGGCTGACAAGAGCTGTTGCAACCGAGCCAGAGGAGGGATTTTCCACTATTCAGGAAATGTGGGAAGCATTCAATGAGGCTATAATTGGTACTGAAGAGATAACTACCGAAGAGGTTGAGCATGAGATTGTTACGCCTGTTGTTCAGCCAATCCATATTCCAGTCCCTACACCTGAACCCGAAGAACTATTTGAATACAATTCTTTTGTGGCATATTTGAACACACTTACGTCTGTTTCAGCTGGTAATGAGAATGCTGTAGCAGAAAATCAAATAGCCAGTAAGCATTTCCACAGAATTCACGTGACAAATCCAGTTACCGATGAAATATACAAGCTGATAAAAGCAGGTCATAACGTTATCTTGACAGGGAATGCTGGAGACGGAAAAACAACTATTGCAGTAGATGTGATTCAGAGGCTAGCCGGGCGTGAGATTACGCATATCGAACCGATTTATTCGCTCCCAAAAGATAATCTTACTATCGTAAAAGACATGAGCGAAATTGGAAAGAAAGATCGCGCCTTAATCCTGAGGGATGCGTATGAAGGCCATGGCACCCAATACTTTATCGTTTCCAACACAGGTACTCTAATTGAATCGTTTGAGAACCTAGAAAGTCTATTAGATAGACCGTTTGATGATGTGCTTGATGCGTTAGAGGCTAGCGAACCGAGGCTGATAGCAGAGAAACGTTTCTACTTATTGAACATAGGACAGTTAGACAGTATTGAGACCGCATGCCAAGTGTTCAAGCGAATGCTATGTGAGGAAAACTGGTCCCCATGCCATTTGTGTCCGATTCAGGAAGATTGTCCGATAAGCAGAAATGTTCGATTACTGCAAAGCCAATTAGACTTGGTTTTGCAGCGGATATATTACCTTTACAAACGGCTCTACGAATATGGTCAACGATTAACCATGCGTCAAATGACTGGCCATTTAGCTTATGTACTAACTGCAGGTTTAGATTGTACAGACATATCTAACATGTCATTTATATCTCGAAGAGACAAAATGGCAAAAACCCAGTTTTTCAACAATTTCTTTGGAGATGATGGGGATCAGGTAAATCCTGAAGCTACTAAAATGGCTCCTGTAAGACTCATAAGGGATGCGGAATTTGGTGAAATTGTTGTGCCCGAGTTTGAGAGAGAGGTTTGGCTCAAAGAAGATCAAACAAGATCTTTCGTCAGTCCAGTTTGTGAGGTCTACGATGAATTGCGCAATGTTCAATCAGAAACCTCTCGTCGGCAAATTAGGCGATTCGCTTATTTCTGTGGCAACTTTGAGGGCAATTTGGAAAACAAGTTCATAACTACATTTTTGAATTCTCCTACGTTATTAGATTACCTCCATATTGCAGAGGATGAATCTGCGGATGTGCAGTTTAAACTCAACAAACTGCATACCCAGGTTTTGCATATCTTGCAGGAGCAGTTTATGGGGGTAAGATTGCCGGAGAGTTCACTGAAGCGTGAAAGCGATTTATATATAACTCTTAAGCCCCCTAACAATAACGTGCACACCCAGATGGTTCTTGCAAGTATTCGTAAAAAGGATTTTGAACTTGTGGTAAAGCCGCGATATCAATGTTCCGCAAATGATGGGAGGAGCAATAAAGTACCGTATCTCAGGTACATTTCTACAGATGATGTTGACGTTGAATTAGAACTCGATCTTCCTTTTCTCGACTACGTGTTTCGCCGTTATGAGGGTCAGATAACTCATGAATTGTCTGGATACTACGGTAATCGATTGCAGGATTTTAAGGGCAAGCTGTTAAAATCTAGTGGAACTGAACCAAATGTTTCTGACAAATTATGTTTACTCCGCATTCGTCCTGATCGAACCTTCGAGCAATTAGTGATGACAGTGCAAGAAGACAGGCTAGGGGTGGTATGATGGGTGTTCCAAAACCTTTTCCAAATATTGATGATATATATAACGTAAAAAACCCTGCTTTCATTTTGTTCGGCAGCCGATTTTATGCAGATCAAACAACAGTAGAATTATTAGCAGAATTCCTAATGGTGATGTTTACCAACAAGTGGATCGGTTCTGATGGACCAATTCAGTCGCCGCTGCCTTCTCTTTACGACTTAGAGAATTGGGCATCTACACAGGGAAAGAAATTGAAATATGAGCCTAAAATACGTCTGAACTTGAAGCTGTTTAGCTTACTTCGGGCTTCACCGTTGGATTCTAGACATCCAGTTCACAAAATTCATTATCAAGAACTAAGCAGAGAATTTAGTAAGAAGGTTCAAAGCCATAATAGGGCCCCCGACGAAGTGCAGGAATGGCTCGAAGATTTCTTGAGAGGTTTTCAAGGTGCAGGATTCGATAGAACGTGGTGCGCCCAAAACTTCTACCCGATTGTTAGGACTTTCCTCGTACAGGAAAGCATATGGAACCACACATTCGCACAAAGAAACCCTCCCGCTACGTGGCTAGACACAATATACGGGTTCAGAAGTTACTATAGCGTATCGAGGCATCGCTTTTTGGCTCGCGGCGGAGAACTCCTCTATCTGCAGCAATGCAACCTTTTCTCTGGTAAAGATGTAAATGATCTGGCAAAAGAGCTCGGTTATAGTAGCAGGGATTATCAGTTGGACTCTTTGCACCAGTGTTTGCAGCAAGGTTTTGAGGCTTTGGAAATTGCACCGCTATCTGTAGTCAATGAATTGGCGAATTTTATCGAAAATCTAGACCCTGTTACTCATGGAGAGACTAATAAGAACACCAAACTGGAGTGTGACTGGTGTCCAGAAGAAAGTTGGCCCGAGGCGTATCTTTTTGCTATAGAGATGAGTCGCATACTGAGGGCGACTTTAGGACCAATTGAGCGGCTGGAACTACTTGAATTTGGCTGTGCCATGCAGGTGCTTAGGAGCATGTGCGCTCAAAGTGTTAGGTATGGAGAGGTGTCTTCTGTAAGCGCTAGTCATGGTAATGCCTTGGGTTATGCATGGCTCTTTTCGCCACAAGAGAAATTCTCTCGGCAACAGCGCCTGGCTTCATGTGAAAATGTCAGGGTTGTATTTCGCATGATACAAAGGGCGCTCAAAAATGAGGACATTATCGATTTTGTGGGTGGGTCGGGACCGGCAAAGATAGAGAGGGATTATGGACACAAGTATTTCAATTTGGTTGGGAAACGATTGGGCATTATTTATCCATGGAAGGGTGCTGAGCCCAGGTTCGTTGTGACAGATCAACTTATTCGATATTTGGTGCTATCAATAATTGAACCCGGCAAATCATGTACTTATGAGGAATTCAAAAGACGAATCTATGCCCACCATGGGATAGCTGTGGAAGGTCAAGAACTGGAAGACGCTGTGATTTGGTCTGGATTGCCTCTTAACAGTTCTGTGCAGCCCGTTGGAGATTCTTGGTTTGCTGAAATGCTGAGAGCAGGAGGTTTTTTAGTTGAACTTTCAGACGGTTGTTCTCTTGTACGCAATCCTTATGGCCTAGAGTTCTAGAGGGAGTAGATGTTAGATGAGGTATTTTGCAGATGCAATTGTGAAATATGTAACTGACGAGGTTGAGAAGAGTCCAGATCTTATATTGCGCTTTGTGTTACCGTCTTATCCCGCCGAATTGCTCTTAACTATTGGGGAACAGTTGGAGGAAGAACTTACCCGCATGTCCAAGAAAATGCAGGCGGATATCGGTTTTGAATATGGCATTGCGTATGGATTAGGAGAAAAATGGGCAAGTGGCACGGAAAGCGAAAGACGGGTTTTTGAAGAAATCAAGAGAAGAGGATGGTATAACGAAACAGACAACCTTACCAGCCTTCGGCATATTACAAAACAACCTGATCAATATTGTTTAGTGGTTTTGTTTGCCGGCTATGATGATATTAGAGATCAATCTAGTCTGAAGGATTTTTTCCATCTAGACCAACGTACAATATGGGAGATATGTATAGGAAGAAGCTTTGAAAACTGGGTTGTAGAGGCTGTAAGAAAATATGTCAATCGCGATGGTAACGAGGAACAACTAGGAAAGATTGCTACGTTCTTCGCAGAACTTTACGCTCATGGTTTGGCGGATCCTCTTCAGGTGAGCTACTACTTGGATAACAGAGAGTTTAGCTCGGCTATGGATGGACAAGACGCGTTTAAGCTTGTCCTTTCTGATTTATCAGATTTTGGATTGCCGAATATGCTAGGCCTGGAAACGCGTGACACGAGCAAGTATTCAGCATACATTACAGATGCTCGAAAATTCATAACCTACGACAGGTTTTTGGAAAATACACAGAGGAACAAAGCAGTAAATAGAATCGAAAAATTCCGCGAAGAAGCAGACGAAGCCCCTTCTCCTGAACTACTAGGCGGTTTTTCCGACGTAAATGAGCTAATAGAATCTCTGATCCAGTACATTGAAACAGGATCTGATAGCCATTTAGCCTGTTTGAAGAAGTCGTCTTTTCCTTACATCAACGATGAGATATTGAATTACAAACCCAAAGTTAAAGAACGTTCTCGCAAGAAGGACAGTATTATCAAAGTAAGAGGGCATGCATTGGAAGCTTTTATAGAGGGGTTATGGAGAACCCTGTCTGACTTTAAAAAAGAGACCCAAGAAATAGTTGCGTTCAACGATATCGAGGAAATTTCTCTCCATAGTCTTGAATACGAGCATCATTTTGAAACTGATGGCGATGATTTAGCCAAGGAATTCTTGAAAAGGCTTATAGGGGGAATAGACGAGTATATAGAAGGTCACGTTCTCATAGGAAGTAGAAAAGAAGGTTACGTCAAGATAAAATCAAATCTTGCACCGTTTAATTCGGATATAAAATACAGACCTGCTCGAAGCAATTCCGAACCTCGCCTCCGATTTGAAGTGACTGTTATTGGGAAGTCAGGAATTGAAGTACAACAGGGTTTTTACTGGATGTTAGGGGAAAATAGCCAAGCAAGGTTTCTGGTTAACTTGTATGATTGGGCTATTGATCGTTACAAAGAGAAGAACTACCGTCTTCCTGCGTTCTCCCTTGAATACGTTAACGAGGTTTTCATGGCCAAAGATCCTGAAGATGCAGTGCGCATTTTGAAGGCAGGTTTGGAAAGGGAGACTGGTTCAGCACATGAATTAATCTCTGACAGCGAAAAAGGAATTAACTTATACGACGATTTACTGGCTACTGCTCATTGCTACGAAAAGTTCCTACATGAATACTCAGAAAATGGTTTCTTCTATGCCTTAGATAAAGACTTCGATGTGTTACGACAAAAATATGCAAGACTTATGGAATCTTACCTAGAGATAAGTTCCAAGAGCCCTCTTGGCCCTGCTTTGATGAAAGCATTTATGATCGTGCCCCAAGAGTTTACCGAGGTTCGTAATTGGGAACACAAGTCGTATCTGCCTTCGGGTATAGTTACCCCTCTTCATCCAGCACTTCTTCAAATGATTGACCATCAGTATGTCTATATATGCCACAGTTTCAGTGAGTATGCTACTTCAGGGCTGAAAGAGACCAAGAACAAAGAATTAGAGACAAAAGATTGGTATCGGATTCTGGATCTATCCAATATCAAATGGCCTATTTTGGGGATTGTAGACGAAAATCTCAACCTCAATACAAATGTTCGAAGCTTCGATTATATACATTTAGTTGGAGAACCCGAAGAAGAGTATTCTACAATTAGCTCCCGTTTATTGCGTCAAGAAGGTGACGATGAGGATGAAATTTCCGATACGGAATTGTTTAGGGCTACTCAAGAGAGCAACTTGATGAAACATGTTCTTCTAGACTATTGCGAATTACATCCATACGCCAACGATGGCATCAGCATTGGCGTTTATTGTGGCGGATCAATTCAACATATTGTTGGGGGAATTGATGCATTTTTGAGAGAAGTAGCAAAGGACAGAGAATCTAATCCTTACTTCCTAAATCTATTGTTATTCTCTGATACCCCTGACGATACTGGAATTTTGAAATGGATTGACGCATGGAGAGAACATTGGGATAGGGCTGAAGGAAGTTCGGCTAAGAAGCATTACTCCAATGCTAGGATTTCTGTGTTTTATAAAGTGGTACCCGAAAAGGATATTTCACAATTGGAAAGGCAGCTTCAAGATGTGGATCTAGATGTATTCTTCTTCAAAAACTTTACCACCCCTAAAAGGAGCGAGTTCCTGTCAATTTCAGATGAAAGGCTTTTCGACTTGAACATGGATGATTATCTGAAGTTCCCTATCTTGGAAAAGGCCAATTGTTTAATAGAAGGGGTAGGCGATGATTCAGAGCGAAAACTAGTGTTTAGCAACCGTCAGTTTCAGCTGAGTACGTTACATCTAGAGGTTATGGTTAGACTATGTCATCGACTGTTGCGCGACGTAAATGCCAGACATGTTATAGTAACTGCTACCGATTTTGATGTTTGGAGAGGTGCTATAGATGTTGCTCACGAAGGATGCGTTTGGGTTGTTTGCATCGATTCCGTAGTTGACGAGAAGTTAATTCGGGAAGTGGACAGGAACAGGGAGATAATCGGTTGTGGTACTGGGGTAGGTGCTCATGGCGAGTTTAACTTCACAATTTCTACTGAGCAGTTTCGCCTTTCCGATATAGAAAAGAGAATTAGTCATCAATTGGCTAGCATTCTAAGTAACTATGAGCCAGGAGTTTGTGATAAGATGGCCAGCGTTCTAGTGAAGCAAGGGATTTCCATGCCAGGGCTCTCAGTTGTCAAAGCCACAAGCCGTAATTCAGAGTACATCCGAGATTTCATAGCTTATTCGTTGGTTAGGAAATTGTTGCCTAAATCGGAAGAGGCTCTTTGCGATGAGATAATTTCCCTTGACGGGTTCCTGCACTGGTTCGATTTTGGGCCGCAAAATATGCGCCCAGACTTACTTAGATTGCAGGTTATGGATGTTGGCGGAACCTTAGAGATAAGAGCTCAAATAATAGAGTGTAAATTAGCTAAGCGATCAGAAGGATATTTAGAAAAAGCCCTACAGCAAGTTGAGGAGGGCTTAAATCAGTTGGTGCCTAGGTTTAAACCTAGGCAAACTGAAAGGCCCATGGGAATAGCAGGAGATGAAGATGACGATAATGGTTTATCACCGGATCAGCGTTACTGGTGGGTTCAGCTTCATCGTTTGATTTCTAGCCGTGGGCGGATACCCCTAGGTGAGGAAGAGCAAATGATTCAGGCACTTGAGTTTCTCAGCGATGGATATTTTAACATACAATGGGAAGCCGCCGTAGTGGCTTTGTGGACGGATATTCCTGACGGAAATGTATCTAGGGAAAAGCAATCTGAATATCAACTAAGAGACCAAAATTTAGAGATTTTTTCAGTTCAATGCGGAAAAGACTTTATGCGGGCAGCAGTTTTGGAAGGTACCGATTTTGAAATCTTCGATGGTGCGTCACCGCCTTTACGGTACGAACATATTCCGTTGTCCTATGCCGAGGTCGAAGAGATAGAAGATGAGGTTGATGAAAACAAAGAGGTAGAAGGTTCTGTTGAGAAACCACATATAACTGGCGAACCTATCGAGCCTCAAGAAACTGTTTTAGTGAAAAGAATTCCAGGGCGCATTTTGCTAGGAAGCGGTACTGCTGGCGGACGAGACGTTTATTGGGAGTTTGGACATCCTGAATTACCTAATCGCCACTTACTGATTTTAGGTGCTTCTGGAACTGGGAAGACTTATACTGTTCAAGCCATAATGTGCGAATTGGCAAAACATGGCATTAATAGTCTCATAGTTGATTACACTAGCGGTTTCACCAATAAGCATTTAGAACCTATTGTTTTGGACAAGCTAAAGCCCAAACAGCATATTGTACGCAATGAGCCGCTGCCTATTAACCCGTTTCGCAAACAGCGTGATTTTATTGATGACACACCTATAGAAGACACTCCTTTCAATGTGGCTCAACGGGTTACAGGTGTATTTTCAGAGGTGTTCTACTTGGGCGATCAGCAAAAAGCGGTGTTGTACAGGGTGATAAGTGAAGGAGTAAGCGAATTAGGAGATGACTTCAATTTAAGGATTCTCATGGACAGGTTGGATGAGATAAGTACCGAGGGTGGACCACTGTCTGGTCCTGCAGCGTCTGTAGCAACCAAAATGAGATCTTTTGTAGATAGCAATCCATTTGGTCACGAAGATCCTGATAGCTGGGAAAAGTTGTTCTTAGATCCTCTTTCGAGGTGCCATATAATCCAATTGGCAGGGTTTCCGAAAGATAGCGCTCGCTTAATAACTGAATTTTCCCTAATAGATTTATATTGGTACTACCGAGGTAGAGGAAGCGAAGATGATCCTCGAATTATTGTGCTAGATGAGATTCAGAACCTGGACCATCGTTTGGAAAGTCCACTTGGACAACTGCTAACAGAAGGGCGAAAGTTTGGGATATCCTTGATTCTTGCTACTCAAACTTTGAGCAATTTTACAAAGGATCAAAAAGACCGCCTGTTCCAAGCAAGTCATAAATTGTTTTTCAAGCCTGCAGATACTGAGATCAAATCCTATGCTCAGCTGCTTGCCGACGCTACTAGCTATAACCAAGAGCATTGGGTACAACAATTGTCTGGTTTGCGTCGTGGAGAATGTTATTCGTTAGGGCATGCATATAATCCTGTTACAGGCAAGCTGGAAGTCAATAAGGCCAACAAGATAAGGATCAAGTCTCTGGAAGAAAGGTTTAGGTGAGAGGCACTACATGTTGAGTTTAAATTTCCATGGGACGTTTATTCCCGAAAGGCATTATATTGCCGATTTTTTGGATTACGTTGCAGCAGGCAAAGAAGGTAGTTTGCTTGAAATGGCTGAGGAAACTGGCATTCCCATGGGTAAGTCCTCAGGTAAAATGAAAGCCATACGGAGCTATTGTGTAGGCATGAACCTGATTGTTATGGAACGTGGTAGTAGGGGCGGCGTCAAACGTCCAGTGTTTACTCCTTTTGGCCAGGTTATATTTGAAGAAGATAAGTTACTGAGCCGCCAATTTACTCAATGGTTGGTTCATATAAACCTGTGTCGCAATGATATAGGGGCTATTGCATGGAACAAAGTTTTTGTCGAAGGCGCCAGGATTTTAGGTTACAGGTTTAGCCGAGATCAATTGGAAGATTACCTCATTTCCCATTTCGGCAAAGCGAAAAAGGCAAGGATAGGACCTTTATTGTCTACTTATACTAATGATGCAGGTCTTGCCAGATCTAGGGTACTCAACGTGGACAGGGAAATGATAACTAGAAACAAGGCGCCTATAACAAGGGATTGGGCAATTGGTTATTCGGCCATAATAGTTGAACTTATGGAAAAGTATTTCCCCAACCAATTCCAGGTAACCATAACTGATTTCGCATCTGAAACAGGATTGTTCGACATATGTATGTGGAGTCAACCTGATGTGGAGACGCTCCTTAATGTTATTGAGGGTGAAGGTTACATTGTAGTAGATCGGCAGATTCGCCCATGGATAATTGAAAAACGAGTTAGCAGCGATAAAATATGGCCAAATATCCTACGTCGCATGGTGTGATGTTTGAGGAGGTGAGGTAATGAGATTAGGTGAGATAATCTCTTTTCATCGAGACCTGCTTTTTCAAGGTGCTGTACAGCTAGGTTGGTTCAAGACACAACCAGAGTTGGCCGATAAAGCTGCGGCCCACTTCATATTTCACGGTCCTGATTATCACGGCGCACTCACAGATGACATGGTTTCTTGGGGTTTGCCTGTTGTAGATACGGCTAGTTTTACGAAAGAGATCTCCGAAAGACTGATATTGGATGGGAGGGGAGATCCTTTTCTTATAGGTATTGCAGGTTATGGTACAGGAAAGTCGCATCTAGCGCTAACTTTGTCGACCCTGTTTTCAAGGCCTGATTCGGATGTAGCCCAAAAGATACTGGATAACCTGGCTTTGGCAGATGCGGAAATAGGACAGCATGTGTCAGAGTGCATTTCAACAGTAAAAGATCAGCCGTTTTTGGTAGTTGCCCTCAATGGTATGGAGGATTTTAATTTAGCAAGCAAGATATCTAGTCAGATACTTGATACATTGAAGGAGCAACAATTGGACACCTCTGTCTTAGAGAAGCTTCGTCCGCGCTTTGAATTGGCAGAGAACTTTGTAAGATCCTTTCAGATACATTTAACTAGGGAGTTTGCGAAGGAATTTGGTCCCCGCTATGATGTGGAGGATATCGTCGACAAACTCAAGTCCCAGTACGAAGATGTGTTTGAAGCAGTAAATAGGATTTATATGGGAAAAATGGGAACCAGTATTCCGGCTGGCAGTAGCGAATCCCTTCACGATTTCATATCAGCTGTAAGTCGTGAGTATTGCGGAGAAGGCAAACCCTTTGCCGGGCTGTTTATTGTGTTTGACGAGTTTGGCAGGTACATAGAGTTTGCAGTTCAGAAGCCTCATGTTGCAGGGCCCGCCGCTTTACAGCAGCTTTTCGAGGCTGTCCAGGAGAATTCAGAAAACGTATTTATGCTTTCCTTCATCCAAACTGAGCTTAAAGCTTACGCTTCTCGTGTAATGCCTGAGCGTAGGGAGGATATCGAAAGATATATAACGCGATTTGACAGTGTGCGAAAAGTGAGATTGTCCTCTAACCTTGAGACTGTAATTGCTAATCTAATAGAGAAAAAGAATCCTTTTGCTATACACCAGCATCTAGCTGCCTTAGATGTAGATGACATCCATTCTTGCATGGTCCGCTGGTTCCCTGAGTTTAAGGGATATTCCCTTTGGTACAACCGTGACACTTTCAGCAAAGTTATAGTTGAAGGCTGCTGGCCTTTACACCCATTAGCAACGTGGGTTCTTCATAAACTTACTACGGCAGGTCGAAGCTTTCAACAACGTTCAGCCCTATCGCTGCTGGCGCAGGTAATGGACCAGTTTATGGTCAAAGAATTGCGAGTCGGTCAAACAATAAGGCCTGTGGATTTGGTGATTCCTGATCTCATTAGCGAATTTGAAGATTCAGAACGTACTGGGTTACAGACTACAGTTACCGATGCATATTTGGCTGTAACTCAGAAATACCAGCACGAACTGGACCAAATCGAAATGATGTTGCTAAAAGCAATACTTCTTCAGCGTAAGACAGGTCTCAAAGTTCAATCCCGGGATGACTATGTGCGCGCTATATCTATGTTTTGTGGGTTGGATATTAAGCATGTTCAGAGGGGATTTGAATCTCTGGAGAAAGAATACGGAGTGCTGGATTGGAACGGCCTGCTTAACCAGTATGAGATCGTAGCAGACGCAGTCCCAAGGAAGACCTTTCTTGCCTACCTAGACAAAAGGGTCAAAGATATTGGTTATCAAACAAGGGCGGATATTTTTACTGCAAATTATAAGAAATGGTTTGGCATAGAATCTTACCCTACTGATTTTGGGAAGAAGAATGATATATACACCAAGGAATGGAACTACAACGTTTCTTTTGCCAATGTTTCGTCTTTGGAGATGGAAATCGAAGCGGCACTGCGTAGATGGCAGAGGGCTATACAGGTAGATGTTGAAAAAGGCCAACTGATATATTGCTACGTCGGTCCTGTAAGCGGGATAAATGCGGTTAAAACCAAGGCTAATCAGATTATCACCGAGAAGATGGGGCAACTCGGTTTAGATCCTACAAAAGGTGCATCTTTGGCCATCTTGTTTCTAGACGACTATGAAGGCAAGTTTGGGCAATGTTTAGCCGAGTATTGGGTTTTGGAACGTGGACTTTCCGGTGAGGAAATGAATAAGTTTGAGAATTTTATCGTTAACAGCAAAGCTAGCGCTAAGGAAAATATAGAAAGCTTGTTTTCGCACATGGCGGGCGAACGGAATTTGGTATTCGCGACTCAAGATGAGGTAACGTCGGGCCCATTGTCACTTATGTTAGAAGGATTATTCGATGTGGTTTATCCTGAAAGAATACCATTCCCGTTTGACGGATTTCATACATCTCGCGGGAATGCCGCCAAAGATTGCCAAGTCTTTTGCCGAGAACTTCTCTCAGGAAATTTGGATCGAGAATGGTTAGCAACCAAAGATGTGCGCATGAAAAATCGAGGATATCAGGTTTTGGATCGTTCTTGGCAGTTGTTTGGGAAAAGCGGGTCAGTCTTGCGTATGCCCAAGAATAGGAAGGTGGCTAATTTACTGAAGATTTTGGATTTGCAGTTGCAGTCAGATGATCGGATGGCAGGACAAGTGAATTTAGGCGAAACAGTCAGAACTTGGTTGGCTCCGCCATACGGATGCAACTTGGCGGCTGCAGGCTTGCTTTTGTCCTCTTATTTGGGTAAAAGGAAAGATGAGATCGATATAGTTTTGGACGGGAAAGTCGTGAGTATCTCTGACTGGCTGCAAAAAGCCATGCCAGAAAACTTTTTTGAACTGTCAGTCTTGGACAGAACTCTTATAGTTGGAGTAGCTGAAGATAGAGTCGCAACATGGGAGAGACTGCTCGAACAGTGGTTGGCGGAGGGTACACACTCCGCGAACCGAAAATATATGTCGGATGCTTTTAAATTAGAAAAGACGGCGCCTGTTCCTCAACAGTTTAGGGATAGATACGAGGCATTGAAGGATCGCACAAGGAGTTACGCTCTTAGGGAATTAGACAAATTCGATAATACGATGAAAGAAGCACTGACCAACATAAGCAAGGGATTAGACTCTGGTAATGTAGCCGATATTTCCCAAGGAGCTGTAATGCTAGCTGACCAATATGAACGTATGCTGGAGGAGGAAGAGTGCTGGAGTGAAGAACAGTTTTATGAAATTGCAAAGCATCTCGAAGATGCAAAATCCAGAATAAAGGTACTGTTCCCTAGATGGCTCAAGGGAAAAGTCGTAAGAAATGCGCAGGAAATCGGTTCTTACGTTAATCATATGATTGACCAAGTCGGAGCCAACCTTGGAAAGATAGGGCTGGAAGAAGAAAGAAGAGAATTGGTTGCCCACGTTGACGAAGTCAAGAGAAACGTTCGACGTCTAGAAGAATTGGAGAGAGCCACACAGGAAACTCAAACATTTCTTAGCACCGCTTCGGTTTCGCCCGATTCTAGGATGACAGATTTGGAGGAGCAGCTCAAAAAAGCAGAGAAGTTAAGAGAGAATCTTCGGGCGGCCAGGACCTACGCCCATCTTGCTAGCTTTGGATCGGACCAAATCATGGCCAAGCTTGAAGAGTTTATTGAGCGTTGCAATAAGCAGATTCAGCAACATAAAGCTGGCACTGGAGATGTTTATAATTATCGAAAAATAACGTCGTTGAGTGATATTCATGTATGGAAATCTGAAGTGAAACGATATATTGACATATTTGCTGGCCGTGAAAGGGATGTTGAGGATTTTCGGCTGGTTTTGAAGCAACTAGATCTGTTTGAAGAGCACTACCAGCGACTTGCCAACATGGATTTGGCCGAAGACGAGCTGTCCTATATATTTGAGCAATGCAAAACCGCGATGAAGGATGCGTTTTCAGACGATAGTCCGCCTTTGGACAGCGATCCTATCTATGACGATATCCTAAAGATCATCCACGAGAAGAGGCACGCGTTTGCTGCAGATTGGATGAGCCAGGTTTTTGAAGATTCACTGGATGTAGAAAGTCTGGATGCTACGGGAGTTCTCGAACTCAAACGTCAGCTGGAGAAGATGCCGCCTGTTCTCTCGGAAAACCAGGCTGCCATGGTTCAAAAGAAATTAGAAGCCTGTGAAAGGCGTCTAGATGATTTGGAGGTTGAAGGCTTACTCGCAAGGTTTTACGAGTTATCAGAGAAGAATAGAGTACGCTTTATTGAGGAATTGAAAGAGTACTTTGAAGCATTAGGGATGGGACCAGCCGCGTCACATGGATCGGATGCACAGTCCCTTATAGAGCACAAAGCGTGACAGATCTAATTATCTTAAAAAAGCCGCCAGATTCGGCTAAAAGGATCACATGTGGATGCAAAGTTAATGGTTGGTCTAACATTTCTTGCAGTGTACGTAACGCTCATGTTGCGCAGAGTTAAATCTCTCTACTGGAACCATGATTCTATTCGGATTTCTCATACATTCAAGTCTGGCTGCGTAACCGTGAAATGTTTTCGAGATATGAAAAAAGCGAACGATCAATTAACCCTAATGGAGCTGGTAGTACACGTAGTATCTACTAGGAAGGTGAGCCAAATCACAGAGGAGTTGTGCAGTGTCTGAACTGTGCAAGAATCTAGATCCAATCATAGAGGCTTGGATCAACAGGCCACTTTCAGATGTCCAGTATCCTTTTTACTGGTAGATGCCATGTACCCAAAAGTTAGAGAAGACGGCAGAGTACGATCCAGAGGTGTGATGATGGCAGTAAGGATCAATAGAGACGGTTACGTGAAGTATTAAGCATGACGGTAGGTGACACAGAATCAGAATCTAGTTGGAGTGAATTTTTCAGCAGACTTAAAGATAGAGGCTTGCATGGGGTAAACATCATTACGTCTTGCAACCATAGAAGCTTGGTAAGAGCAATTAGGCTGCATTTTTTGTGGAGTTACATGGCAAAGATGTCGCACCAAACGGCCTAAAGGATATAGAGACTGAATGAAGAAATTAGGAGACAGGAACGGGTCATACGTATTTTCTCAAACAAAGAATCTGTCATCCGTTTGGCTAGGTGCCACACCCACGGAACAGGACGAGAAATGGACCACAGGCCAAAAATGTTTTGACATGGAAGAATACTTTGCCAGGCGTGAAAGCGAGATCCTTTCACAACCACATAAGGTAATGAGGATCTTTTAGCGCTGTATCTAGCCGAGGGTAATTTTACACACAAATATGGACTTGATCTTAGATTGTTGGAATACGACAAGATGAATCAGGCAGATAATATAAAAGATTGCATTAAACTCCTCGATTATGTAGTTGAGTACGTTTATAAAGGAAAAATCTGAAAGGGGATCTACTGATGAAAAAACACGCTGTATACAGTGTCATCTGTATCCTGCTCGCTTGCAATATGGCGAGCGTTGCCTTTGCCGCTACTTCTGAAGAGATGTCTCATCATGATAGAAATCACGGGATCCCATACCCGTCTATTATGAGAGCTAGCTATGGGAAGTACACAGTTGACGTACTGGCTGGGGGACAAGGGCAAGTCTATACAGATGGACCTGCGTCCGAGGCTGGGTTCGGATTACCACGATGTATTGCCAAAGGCTTAGATGGTTTTCTTTATATCATGGATGGACCGAACATGAGAGTATACGACGGCAATACAGTTACAACCGTTGCCTCTCTCTGGGATCAGTCCAGCATATTATCTAAGTGGGGTTTGGATGACGAGGCTTCCATAGACTCAATCCTGACAGATCAGATGATACCTAGAAAAGACGGAATTTATCTATGTGGCAGGATGTTTTTGCCCGAGTATTACAACACATCATTCATGACAGCATGGACATACTGGGACGACTTGAAACTCCCAAAGCGGGAGACGTACGGATTTATCTACTCGTTCATTATGAGGTATAGGGACGGTCGATTTGAAATCATAGACATGGAGTATTCTGGAATGTGCATCCATAGCTTTGGGTCATACGCTTTCGCTCCTCCCGATAGGGAACAGAGCACACAGATAGGAGAACCGCAAAGAGATGGGACTGTCCGAATAGCGTGGTATACACAATGTGGGAAGCCTAGCATAGACATAGACAAAAACGGCAATATTTATTGGTACTGCTATAAAGCGAAGGACCCTATCCCTGATAAGGCGCAAAGAGAAATAGACGTCAAGACGGCATGGGATACTATGGTCGAAAAAGGATATCCAAACGCCCCGAAATGGCTGTATGGACATTGCGACCATTACATATGCAAGATTTCGCCAGACGGGACCGAGACCGTCTTAACAACGTGGTCTCTTGAGGTAGCAGGATACGAACGAAAATATTATCCAGAAGACTTCTGCTCTTATTCTCTCTGGCTCATGCCAGGAGAGAATAAGATAGCGTTCTTCGACGGAGCGTATTACATTTACACGCTAGACCTCACAAACCCAAGTGAGGGACTGGTAAGATTCGCCAGCACTCAAACAGAAGAGAGACAAATTTGGGTGGACTACACTGAGTACGCTGTTCCTTTTAGAAGACTACCTAGGTTGCCATATAAAATCGGGAACGACGTATACACAGTAGACGGCGGTGGAATAATAAGGCTCATGGACGGTTGGAGGATACAAACCATAATAGTTTGGGACAACATCTTTTCTAGCGCTATAACATCTCCAGCGTGTTTTGCAGCAGATGAAGATGAGACGACGTATTACTTCTATCTATTTGATCTCGCCGACCTATCGTTAAAGCAAATATCGGTACCGAAAAAGATGCCAGGACAAAGTAACGTAACATTTCTAATATTCGACACATATGTGGAAGGGACATCCCCGCTGGCATATAAGGACGGAAAATGGCTCATTCCAGCAAATGAAATACTAAGTGAGTTGAACATGAAGGCTACGAGCGTGGGAAGCGGCTCCTATGAGCTTACATTCATAAACGGGAGAAGGGGCACCCGTCTCGATGGATACTACTTCACGGGGTCAGAGTCTCTGTATGTAGACCCAGATGACTTGATAAAAAGAATAAACGAACTGTCTGTAACAAAGTATAGGATCCAACTGGATTTGGCGTCTAACAGAGTAATCCTAGATGTAGCGTATTAGAACAAGTTCTCCGCTTATTACAAAAGGGGTGGCGTATTGCCACCCCTTTGCGGTATATATTGCTAGCAGTTTTTTCAAGGAGTTACATGACATAGACGCCAAACCCATTTCATGAAGAACATACTAGATGCCACACCAAACGGCCTAAAGGACAAGGTACACTTTCATGTGCAAGCCATTTTAGAAGCGCCAGATGAAGATAAAGCACCTAAGGCCATGAGCATACTTGAAGCTAGCTTCGGTGATGCTTCAGCAGTGCTTTCACTTCTTGAGAAATATCGTAAGAGATTGTGCACTACTAACAGCATAGAGAGGCTGAACGAAGAAATTAGGAGACGGGAACGGGTCATACCTATTTTTCCAAGTACACAGGATAACGAGGACCTTCTGAAAGTGTGCCTAGCCGAGGGTGTTTTGCACGTAAATATGGGTTTGATCGACGAAAATCCTGAAATCGGGCAATATAATGAGTGGTTTCCTGTGTTTTTTCTGAATAGCTAAATCGCGATTAGACTAATAGGAGGGTGATTATGGGAAAGCCCAGACGATGTCAACGGACAGTGATTTTGTCACCCTAAACTACGTCAAATTGGACTGAGAAAATGTTACCTTCTTATTGTGAATGTTGGCGGCAGATTCCCACAAATATAATTATTAATCTTCTTTGTAGTTTTGGTGAATTTGCCTCAGCGTTCAATTCCTCTTTTCAAAGTACTGTTGTACGGGGTCATCAACTTTAGGGGGTAGCTTGAAATTCAACTAAGGATTGTCCTGGTTAGGTTTACCGCTTACTTGTTGCTTGTTTTGTGCTCAAAAAAATGCCCTCTTTTTCTCTCATGGTGACAATATCATTGTCCGATCAC
>Ga0209608_1001161_pt1 | contig 22659 bp, 20 predicted proteins | sample AD_UKC130_MetaG_FD_184428 | JGI IMG/M metagenome (GOLD analysis project Ga0209608, IMG submission 184428) | Active sludge microbial communities of municipal wastewater-treating anaerobic digesters from Canada - AD_UKC130_MetaG (SPAdes) (version 2) | ecosystem: Engineered > Bioreactor > Anaerobic... | reverse complement strand
TCCTTTTTTTTTCTTTTAATCCGTTTTTCGAAGTCCTATTCACAGAAAATTAACAATTTTTGGATATTAATGCAATATTGCGATACCTATAATGAAGTACACTATTTTTCCTTTTTAACAAAAAAATCGTAATTCGACCTGAATTTGCTTATAGTTCGCAAATTCGGAAAGGAGTTGTTTCGACGGACATTTAAAAGTCTAAGAAATGGCAGAAAAAACTAAAAACGGAGGTAGAGATTATGACAGTTGCAAAAAAAGTGCTGGCCGTCCTGCTTAGCATTGTTATGGCTTTCTCAGTCTTTACAATGGCAACATCGGCCGACAGCGGTTTTGAGCCCATCGACAAAAACATGGGCAAAATCCTTGACATTTTCGAGGCGGTTGAAAACTTAGTAACGAAAATCGTCAACTTCTTCAAGAGGATTTTCGGTTTGGTGACGGACAGAAACTTCTACGATGTGGAAGTGGTACATAATGAGCATGGTACCGTCATCCCGATAACCGGATATTCCATACTTGAAAAGACCAGCTTTATCTGCGAGATTTTCCCCGAAGAGGGCTACTATGTAAAAGCAATTATGTTCGGGGACCGGGATATTACCGACAGGCTTGTCGGCACCCATCTCGTAACCCCCGACCTTACCTCGAACATCACACTGACAATCGTATTTGACAGAATCTCCTATACAATCAGTGTTGCCGTAAGCGGCATGGGCAGCGTATCACCCAGCCCGAACGCATCCGTTCTTTACGGCGAGAACGCAAGCTTTACGGTAACCCCCTCCACAGGCTATGAGCTTGTTTCCGTAGTTTACAACGGCATAGATGTAACATCACAGCTTGTTGACGGCGTTTTCACAACTCCCGCGGTCTTCTCCAACGGCACACTTGTCGCGACATTTGAAGAGTCTGTTCCCGTAAATGTTGTTTATGTCGCAGCCGACGGCGCAGGCGACGGCTCCTCATGGGATTCTGCTTTCGGCAGCATTCAGGCCGCTATAGACGCGGCAGCCGCAACAGAACCCAAGGGCGTTGTTTGGGTAAAGGCAGGCACATATACAGTATCCTCCACAATAGTTTGCAAGCCCGGCGTTAATGTTTACGGCGGCTTTGCAGGAACAGAGGAACGCGCAAGCGACCGTCAGCGCGCGGACCTTGACGGCAACGGACTTGTTGAGCCTTGGGAGTTCGCAAACGCAACGGTAATCAGACCCTCCGCAGCCAATGTCATAGCTTTAAGAATCCCCTCAACCATTACTGCTGATGTAATCGTTGACGGCTTTACATTCACCAACGGCCACCTTGCAGCAGGCACGAACCTTGTTCAGGTTTACGGCAACGCTGCCGCGGGCGGCAGAGGAATACTGAAGAATTCCTCCATCGTTGACTCCAAGAACACAGGCGCAGGCGGCAGAACCCGCCAGACAACGGGCATTGTATTTGTTGACGGCGGCACTGTTGACAGCTGCTACCTTGCGAACAACGACTCTTCCGGCTCATACGGCGGCGGCGCTATAAGCACATATTATGATTACAGCGAGGCAAGCCCGATTTACATCACAAACTGCAAGTTTGTTAACAACAAAGCTGTTTACGGCGGCGGAGTCTACTTCCGCGGCAACACCTACTACCTGACCAACAGCATCTTCATCGGCAACGAAGCCGGCGGCGCATCGGATTCAAAGGGCGGCGCAGTATTCTTCACAGGCGGCTCCAACCCCGCGGCAGGTCGTGTTGACAACAACACCTTCATCGGCAACACCGCTCCCGAATTCGGCGGTCTGTATCTGAAAGCTGACGCAACCGCAACCAGAAACCTCTTCCTTAACAATTCACAGAGCGGTACTGTTCAGTACGGCGGCGACGGCACATTTACGGACAACGCCGCATCCTTCGTTGACAATCTTGCCGCTGCAGGAATCAACTCCTACTACTTTGTAAGCGCAGACAGCGACTTCTACAACTACGGCGCTGTTCCCGTAGGAACCCCCGCAAACTAAACTAAACCAAACAAAAGCTGCAAGCAGAAATGCTTGCAGCTTTTTATTTAAGGCGTAAATTTTCGGTTTATTTAAGTCCGGTGGCAAAGGAGATGCGCTGGTAGTCGTTTGTGAGGATTGTATCTATGCCCATATTAAGGAGATATTTCGCTTCGTCGGGGTCGTCGGACCAGAAGATATTGCAGTGTATGCCGTTTTCGTGCGCCTTGTCAATCAGCTCTTTATTAAAATGGGTTTTGTGGAACTGCACCTTATGAGCGCCGATTTCAATTGCCCTGTCCACAATCTCAAAGGGGCGGTTTTTGTCGTGACCCACGCAGATATTGATTTCGGGATAGGTTTTCTTCACGGCTTTAAGCATATTATCGCTTTTGGTCATTAAGTAAATGTGCTTTTCGCAAGCAAATTTTTCTATGAGGGAAATAATTTCTCTGAGCATATTGTCCTCAAATTCCATATCCCAAATCTTCACATGGATATTCATAATGACCTGGCGGGCAAATCTTTCGAGTATCTCCTCAAATCTTACGATTCTAAGTCCTTTGAATCTCTCGTCCTTTTTAATGCCGAAATCAAACCGCAAAAGCTCGTCATAAGTATATTCCCACACGCTGCCGCTGCCGTTTGACACTCTGTCAAGAGTTGGGTCGTGGATGGATGCGAGCTGCCTGTCCTTCGTAGCCCAGATGTCAAATTCGATTTCAGAGGCGCCCAGAGCCACCGCTGCCCCGAAGGCGGGCATGCTGTTCTCGGGAGCTACCGAGTTAAAGCCCCTGTGGGCGCAAAGGCGGGGATAGGGCAAACTGTTGTCGTCAAGGGAAACAAACATATTTAAACTCCTTTATTTTGAACCTTTGTGCTTATGGTAAAACTCTTTAAGAGATTCCTTTGTTTCCCTGCTGAGGTGATGCCATCTTATACCCTGAATTGCCCCCTCAAGGGCGGAAAGGCGCATAAGACAGGCGGAGGGGTCCCTTTCCAAAATCCTCAGCCACGCTTCTCTGCTGCCTACCTTTCTCAGCTCTTCCTCAGTGGTAATTCCAACTTCATTAAGCTGCTTTTCGAGCTCTTTTCCGATGTTAGGAAGCGATGTCAACCCCATTTTTTCATCTCCTTTAAATACAAGGCACTATGAGCTTTTGCCCATAGTGCTTTTAAGGTTATTTAAGCCTTGTCACACTCAGTGGGGCAAAGCCTTCCGCGAACGGGGATATAGATTGCGAGGAAGGCGATAAAGGTTATGAACATAAGCGAAAACTCAATGCACTGAGCGCTTGTCATTACATAGAAGAAGGAAGAAACGCTCTTCATCTCGGAGTAAGGCAGGTGGAATATGGGCGCGCGGTTGGTAAAGAAATAGAGAACGCAGCACATTCCCATATACGCGGGCAGAGCGATTCTCGCAAAGCGGACGGGATCTGCTCCGAGAGGAGTTGTGTTTTTTACGATAATGTTCTTCCTAATAAACCAAATGAAGAATATACCGAACACAATAGAGCCAGCAATCATAAGAATATCGCCCGTCGGGTTATAGTCTTTGAGGAAGCCTTCGTACGCAAGGAGCTTTGCAAAGCGGATACCGATAGCCCTCCACGGTACGACGCCGAAAATAAAGATGGTGATAATTATATTAACGGCGCAGCTTAGTTTCTTGTTTTTGAATATAGGCTCTGTGTCGATTTCTCCCTTTGCGGTAAGCTCTTTCGGCAAAAGAGCAATCACAAGCATGGTGATAAAGCCCACAGAGGCGCCCGTAGCGTACTCCCAAAGTCCCCAGCCGCTGCCGTCTCTAAGGCTTCTGGGAACAGGGACATTTGCCAAAAAACCCGTATCGAACATCACGGTCATAAGAGAGGTAAAAGCTGTGGTGGCGATTGAGGTAAAGGCGTTGATAATCACCGTTACAAGGCTCGTAACCCTATCCTTAAAGGCAATCAGCGGATAGAGAGCTACGGCAATTGTGGCGATGAGGTCTGAAACATGCTCAACGCTCATGTAGTAATTCTCAAAGAAGGGGACGGTCTGGGACCAGCGGCGGCTGAGGAAGTGGTCCATATAAGCCTGCATGGGGCTTGTGTAGTCGTAGCCGCTGTCTTTGAGACCAAGCAAAGCGTAGTTCACCTGCTCGGGATTTATAAGCTTTAATATGTAATGGGCGACGCTCGCCTTGCATATTGTCTGAACGATGAAGAAGATGGCTATCACAATAAGGTAGTGATAGTACTTATACTCCTTTTTTGAGAAAAGGGTGCCGACAAAGAAGGCGTAAAGGGGAACCAGCGTAAAGCCCATTATCAGCACGATGATAAGTCCGCTGTAAGGGTCAACGGGGGCGTGGACAACCTGACCCTGATAGGGCAGGTCGCTGTAAATAAAGCCCGCAGTCTGATGAATAACTGTGGCGTAGCCCGTAACGCCGAGGCCCGTCATAAACGCGCCGAATTGGATAAGCTCGTACTTCATTCCCTTGCGGCTGCCGTAGAAGTTGTAGATTAAAAGAATCAGAACCAAACCAACGCTGTAAAGGCCCCATGACGAGCCAAAGCCGCTCTCACCGCGGCAGCGCCAGATAAAGCCGCCTATCAGCGCGCCGAGGATAACGGACAGCGCCTTCATTCCCTTTCCAAGACCGTCAGAATTCAATTGGCACACCTCTTTCAAAATATTAAGCGTAAATACAAATTTTCCTTTTAAATCTAATGCTTAAATTATAAAAACATATTCCCCTTTGCTCAAGGGGAATATTTTAATTAAGTTTTTCAAACAGTTTTATCTCATAGGTACCGGCTCTGAGTGGGTGAGCGTTTTTATTTGAGTTACTTCAAATGCCTCGCCGTCTTTTGAGATGCGCATGGCGATTTCGCGGTCCTTGTAGCGGAAGGTCATCTCGCCCTTTTTGCCAAGAAGATGGGCGACTCTCTTTTTAACAAAGCGGGAGTTATGCTTGGTTGTTATAATCCAAGAGCCCTTGCCGTCCTTAATTTCCGCCTGTCTGCCTTTAGCCTTTGCCCTAATGTGCTCGGGGGCAAATCTTTTGGGGGTAACGACGATAAGACCGTTCTCTTTCACCAGCTCGGCGACAGCCTTTAAAGTTTCCTCGCTTATATGATATCCGCAGAGGAAGCAAAGCTCTAAAGATGTGAGTTTATCCTTTGTGACCCTATCGTCAAAGACCGCTGGGGAATTCATTGAGCAGAAGGAGCGGTGTCGCTTAAGGCTGTAAAAGCCGATTCTTGACCATGTAAGGCTCTTTCTTGAGCCTTCGCCGTGTGTTATAAGGTGCAGGGCGCGAATCCACTCCCCCGCCCTTCTGTCGGGCTTTAAATTCGGGTTTCCGTAAAGAATCGGCAGCCATGCCACAGGGTCGCTCTGACCCCAGAAGGAATCGTCAAGCCTTATAATGCCTATGCGGGGGCGGTAGTCGCGGATGTTGTAGCCCCTGTACTTGCCCGCGTATTCCCTTGAGAAGTTTATGAATGTCCTGCCGTACTCGTTGTACTCGTGGCTTTCGTCGCCTTTATTATAGAAGGCCGCGCTGCCCTCCACAAAGGCATAGTCGCTGCCGAAAAGGTAAGCGAAAAGAAGGTTATGCTTCAGCTCATTGGGAGAATGTCCGGGGTATGTAAGGCGATACCACATATCAATGCAGGCCCAAAGTTCTGTGTCATACTGCAGAGCCGCTCCCCCGGCGATTATAGCCTGAAGGTTTGAAAAGCTCTCCTTTTGCTGCTTGTAGCAGGGGGTTATGCCCACCCTTGCGAAAAGGTGATAGAGAACGGGGAAAACATGCTCGCCCATAAAGCGGGGTGAACCGTTTGTGAGAAACTCCTCTGCGTACTTTCTGAAACAGTCCTCATAGTACTTTTCGGCGGCGACTACATCTTTTGTGTCACAAAGGGGGAAGAAAAGGGGGCGCTTTTTAAGCTTTGTGTTAAAGGTTATAGAAAGGTTACGATTTATAAAGGCGTGCTCCATCTCATCGTGCATGATGCCGAGACACTCAGGGACAGAGCTTATAGCCCGCACCGTTTCGGGCGGGTAGTTCATTCTGTGGGCGTCCTTGCCCGCGTTGTACCAGTCGTGACCGTCAGGACCAAAGCCGTGCTCAGCCCAGTTGGTGTGCTCGCAGCGGTACACAAAGGGCAGCCCTTTTTCGTGGAATTCCTTTGCTGACTTTTTTACTTCTTCCGTATAGTCTTTTACGCTTTTGCCGTTTTCGCTGGGCGCCCATAAGATGAAGTTCGCTTTGGAGTCGGCAAGCAATTTCTCTTTAATCTCTGTAGGTTTGTCGCTCTCATAAAAGCCGAGTCTGAATATATTGTCCATTCTTATCACCTTATTCCTGCTCAAGCACTTCAATCACTGCGCCCAATTCCTCGGAGATTTCGTTCGCCTTCTCATTTGCGATGAGGGCGCGGCGCTCGTTCAGCTCAATATACATCTGCTCTCTCTTTTTGCCCTCAAGGTCGTAGAAGAAGTAGGGCAGCATTCTGATAATATCGGGAAGAATTCCGAAGGTTGTAAAGAGGAAGTAAACCTTTCTGTAAACCACCTTGTTGCCCTGGGACCAGGGAGCCATGGGGATTGTGGGGTCGTAGCCGGACCATCTGAAAACGGCTATTGTCATAAGAGCATTTAAAGGAGAGGTGACTTTTGAGATAAGTCCCGTAAGCAGATTGAAGGTGCCGTCGGGCCGCTCGCCGGTTACATATTCGGTGTAGTCGTTAATCTCTCGTCTAAGCTCCTCTTCAAAAACGGTTGCGGGAGCGTTGTTGACGGCGTTAAGGGCATGGAAGAAGCTGAATGTGGCGCCCGTGAGCCACGGATTCTCGATAGTAAAGTAGCCCGTCGCGAACTTTCCGACGCCCGTAAGCAAATCCCAAAACCTGAGCGCGAGATATGCCCTTTTGTTGTTGTTCTTAAAGAACTTCTGGAATTTGGGGATGAAGGTAATGGAAAGCGGGTGGAGCGTATTGTAGGGCTGATAGAAAAGAGCGCTTCTGAAAGCTCCTCCGAAAATCTCAAGCTGGGTTACAACATCCCACGAATAGCCGCCGCCGCTCCACCAGTTGGTGGAAAACTCGGCGATGAAGTTTCTAAGGGCGTATTTGTTCTTTAGGATATAGAAAATCGTCTTTGTAAACGGAGCGGGTTTTGGCTGGAGGATGATTCTCTCTCTGCAGCCGACGCCCATCGCCATATTGCCCAGAACACCGAAGAAACAGGTGATATAGCCGAATATCGCGAAGATTACGGGCATAGAAACATTGGTGATGCCCCAGCGGTTCAAATCCTGCAAGGGAAGGAACAGGCCGTACACCGTTTGCGAAGCGAAAAAGCCGGCGTAGTTTGTAACAAGACCTAATGTAATCCTGTCCTTTGGGTTGGGTGACATAAGGCTCGTCATGTTGCCGCGGGGGATTGAGTAGATTGTGGCGAAGGTCTCCTGAGCAAAGAGGGTCAGAAAGACGAAGATAATCTTTTTCGGGTCGTCCGTTTGGTCGTTAGTCAGAAACAGCGCGCCGCTGTATAAAAGCGCGGTGGTGGCAAAGTACGGGAGGGCGCGAAAATCAGATAGGGTCTTGCCTTGCCCCAGCGAGTTCGGGTACGGTCATAAATAATGCCCATAAGGGGGTTGTTCATAACATCGTATATACCGATAAGGGTCAGAATGGCCGTAACATAGACCATATCTATTTTCAGCACATTCACAAAGTAAAGGGTGCGGTATGTATCAAGACCCCTTAAAAGCGCGCTGGCAAAGTCGGCAATTGCGGGGAATGCCATTTCCCTGCGGCTTAAAACGGGCGTGTTGAACATCTTAGCCGCGATGTCGCGGTATCTGTCCAGCCTTGCCTTATCCAGCTTTGCCGCGGAGCCTTTTTCCGCGCCGAAAATCTTTTCCTGGAAACTCTCGTTGATTACCGCCATCAAATCACCCTATTCTTCCACCTTAATTGCGCAGGAACGCTTTAGGTTCATATTCTCCGTTATGCAGTAGACCCTGCATTCTCCTTTACCCACAGCGGTTACAAGTCCGTTTTGGTCAACAGCGGCGACGCTCTCGTCCGTTGTAAACCATCTCACCGCTTTGACCGTAGCTTTTTTGGGCTTAATCTCTACTGACAGCTCATAGGTATCGCCCTTCTTTAAAGTCAGCTCCCTTGTGTTTAATTTCGCGTCTTTTACGGGAACCACCACATAGACAAGGCATTCATCGGTATATGTTTTGCCGAGATAAGTAAAGGCCGCTGTAATGGTGACGGGTTCCGGGCTTGTTTTGTGACCCTTGATATAGCCCTCGGAGTCCACTGAAACAATGCTTTCGTCCGATGAGCTCCACTGAACCTCCACATCCTCGTCGGCGATTCTGCGGGCTTCGATTACATCGGTTTTGCCCTTTTGTAGCCACATAACCTTATCGGCAAGCTCCAGACCCGCCCATGTAAAGTCATATTTGGAATTGGCATAGAAATCGAAGCTAATCTCCCTTTCGCCAAGGCTTTTAAGGTCGCCGCCGAAAAGAAGACTCAGCTCTACTTTGTAATTGCGGTTATATTCAACGCGGCTGAGCTTGCCGCTTACTCTGTCCGCTTTTGCGCTGACGGCAGGTTCTGAGCTTATAAGGCTGATGTTCTTAATTTGGAAAACGGGGGCAAGATGAGTTTTTGCATACTCTGTTAAACCCTCCGCGGCGTCCATTCCCAGTGAGAGCTTTACATCTTCGCTTATTTCATTAAATGGCGCGTCCGAGAACTCAAAGGAAAGAATTATATTGTCGCCGTCCTCTTCCGCCTTCCATGACTTTAAATCTGAGGGTATAAAGGAGATGGGCAGGAGTTTGTCCGCAAACTGCTCGCCGAAGGATGTGGAAATCTCTGGGTAGTATTCACCGAAGCCATCCAGAACTTTATTTTTAATATGTATAAGCGACTTCTTTATTAGCTCATTGTCATCGCCGCTGACGGTGAGACTGTCGTCATCAATTTTCAGGCTCGTTTTAACGCTGAGCTTTGTCCTTGTATGGTCGGCAGCGTCGCTTACAAGTTTCTGGAAAAGCGCTATAGCCTTCTCATCGCTCTCGGGCATACCCACGGCGTAAACTTTGTCCGTTTCGGGCATTGGCTCGCTGCCTTCGGTTAAAAGCACCTTGTTTATGCCCCAGACCAGAAATCCGATAAATATCAGCGTGAGCAGAATGAACACAACGCGGACAAGCCGCTTTTGCAGCCGTTCGCTTGCCTCTATCTTGTCGGCGAGTTTGCCCGCTCGGGTAACTTCGGGTGATACGAATTTTTGCTCACTCATTCAATACGCCCCCTGCCTGTGCGAGTTTCAGCTTTTCGGCTGTTTCCTTCTCCTTCTTTTCTCGCTCCAATCTCTCTTCCTCGGTTTCAAATACGGGGAAGGGCAAATCATCAAGGGTGATTTCCTTTCTCTTATAGCGTTTCAGCATTTGAGCTCGGTATAAGTCGCCCTCTTTGTACTGAACCTCTATGCCCTTTTTTATAAGAGCGGCGTTGAGACCTAAAACTAACCCGAATGCGGCGGCATGGCACAACAGCCCCGGAGCGCTGCCGCTTGAGGAAATCATGCTGCCCATATCGGGTATTCTATACGCAAGTAAAAGGGACACTGCCGCAAAGACTATGCCGAGCGAGCCGAAAACGACAAGCGCGATATTAGACCGCTTTAGATTAACAAAGCAGAGAATCTGCGTGAGAAGAATACCCACAGCGCAAAGCGCAGCCGCGGCAAAGGCGATTAGGGAGTAAATCAGCCCCTTTGCCACATCTCCCAGAAGCTCGGAGTTTTGAAGCTCCAGCAGGAGACTGAGTCCCCCGCCGGTGAAAAGGTTGTAAACCCCCAGGGCGCTGATATGTATTTTCTCCTCGAATAAAGGAAGAGTGACAATCACCTTTCCGAGGGGCATAAGCAGCGCGGCGACGGGCAGGAAACAGGCGCACAGGCGGGCAATTTGCAGCTTGCCGCCTATGAACGCAGCCTTCACCTTGGCAATCCATACCCTGAAAGCGGCAAGGTCCATTTCGGCGTACTTTGCCTCTCTGTAGAACCTTTCCTCATAGCCGTAGAACATAAGATTCGTGCCGCAGCTCGGGCAGTTTGGCTTTATGTCCGTCAGTTTCAGCTTATAATTGCACTTTGGGCAATTAGCCATAACAAAACTCCTTTATTAAAGACAGTTTGTCAAAACGCGAGAGCATTACAGCCTTTGCTCAGCTTTGTTTATCTCCAATTCATCGGGCGCTTTGAATATAATAAGGTCCTCGTTTTTGCCTCTTAAAACAGCCCACTCTCTTTTGCCGTCGGATGAGTAAACGACTTCGGTATCGGTGACATTTCTCACCCTTACGGTAGGCGCGTCGGGGCTTTTGTCCTTGTTTAAATTGCGTCTGAAGGCGCTCATTTTAAAACCGTCGCAAAGTGTCTCGGCGCAGATAAGCGCATGGTCCTTGCCGCTGTCGGAGAACCATGCCTCAAAGTTCTCTATCGTAACATTCTCGATTCTGCCGACGCCCTTCGGGAAATCCTCCTCCTTAAACACGGGGGTTCGGCAGTAGCGGGTGGCGTCCATATTCACAGCGTAAGCCCTGCAGCCCGCGGTAATGTTCTCTATGTGTATGTTTCTGATTCTTGAGGTCACGCTGGCAAAGCGCACGGCGGTGTGGCAGTTCTCGGCGTAAACATTCTTTACGGTGATGTTCTCAATATCTCCGCAAAGAATGTCCCGATTTTCCAGCCTTGTTACGCAGTCGTCGGCGTTGAAGGCAAGAAGGTCGTCGCCCGTCTCGCCGTAAGTGGCGGCTCTGATATTCTCTATAACGCCGTTTCTGCACTCGCCGCCGAAATGCAGCCCGTCGTGGTTTATAGTCACAACCTCGGACTTGAAAGTAACATCCCTTATAACAAAGCCGTCAATCTTGCTGAAGCGTGAGAAGTATGTAACGGGGTTTGCGAGAGTCACGCCTTCGATTTTTAAATTCTCCACATTAAAAAAATTTATCAAAGCCCCGCTTGCCGCAGTGGGCTCAAAGATGTCGGGGTGCTTTGAGTTGTTTTTGCCGTCGTAGTTGCCGCTCCATACGCCGCCTTTGATGGTGATATTCTTATTGCCCTTTTCATGCTCGGCGTTTGTGAGAAGAAAATCGCCCCTCTTTTTGGGCAGCTTTTCGCACACAAAAATTTCGGCGTTATCATCGGCAATTATTTCTGTATTGCAGGCAACCTTTAAAGTCTTTGAAATGCGGTACCTGCCGGCGGGAATATAAACTTTCCGCTCCCCTGCGCCCAGCGCCTTTTGAAATGCTGAGAAGTCGTCATTTATGCCGTCGCTCATAGCGCCGAAATCTTTGACATTTACCGTTTGCATTTTAGTACCCCTTTAAATAGTTTGGATATATTAGACTAATTTTTTAAGGAAATTCAACAATTCATGTATAATATAATATATTTTACGGGGCAAATGTTTCAAAACTGTAAATTTATGAGATTTCACATAAAGTGGTTTTTAAGACATTTAGTTCTTTATTTCATATGTACTTTCGCGGCGTAATATATATTCTGTTTTGGCCCTTTTTACAAAAAAAACAGCAGCAGAGCGTAAAACTCTGCTGCCTTATTAAACCTCTATAAACTTTGGCTCGTGCTTTGTGTAGGGCAGGAAGTCGTTAAGGATTCTCTCCGTCTTGACCCTCATATAGCAGGTGGTCGTGCCGTCGGTACAGCCGTACCATTCCTCTTTGAGAACATCCTTGTCTATGACTACCTGAACCTTGTTTTCTCTGTCAAGAAGCATGCTGAAAACCGTTGTGGCGCCAACCTTTGTGCCGAGCATTTCGTAAAGGAGCTCCGCGGGCGCGAAGGATACGCGGGAAATTCCCAATGCCTTGCTGAAATCCTTTGTTACAAAGGGCTTGTCCCCCTCGGTGATAAAAAGATAAAAGGCTGTCTGCTGGCGGTTGCACAAAAACAAAGTCTTTACAACCTTTACATTCAGAGCCCTGTTTATGTTAAGGCAGTCCTCCATTGTGATTGCCTCTTCGGTATCCACCCGCTCAAAGGGAATATCAAGCTCTTTAAGTACCTTGTATGTCATCTCCTGCAGTTCAGTTTTAAACTCGGCAGGGGGCGTGGTGTAAACTTCACTTACAAGAAGCATTGCAATCTCCTTTCGGCTTTTTTAAAGACACTATACAACTAAAAGCTCGGAATTTCAAGAGAGACCTTAGTAGGGCGACTGATTTTCAAGCTCGGCGTTTATAAGCTCGACCGCAATTTGAAAGGCTTTGATTCTGCGGACAAGCAGGGTGTGCTGGGATGTGCCTTCCCTAAGTTTTGGCAGAACCTTTTCGCACTTGCGGATGGTGGATTCTATGGCTCTTTTAGCCTCGCATAGTTCTTCCTTTGTAAACTCGCTCATATATTCTCCTTTCGATAGCCACGGCTGAGTGTGATGACCTAGTTTAAGCGTGATTGCCCGTTTCCTTGCGCCATTTTGCTATTTCGGCTATGAGCTCATAGGGGATTTCTTTGTTATACGGGAACTGCACCGCGCCCTTGCTTGTTTTGTAATCGGAAAGCCTATCCTCAAAATGCTCCACCGCCTTTTCGCCGGGGTAGAGCCCCAAATGCTTTTTTTGCGCGGCGAAATGGATGAGATTATGCTTTTCTTTGTAAGTGGGCATACCGTATGAGATTTTCTCCTCGGCGTCGGGGAGGGCTTTACGGATGGTTTCCCGCACTTTATTCAGTATAGGTACAATCTCCTCGGGCTGAGAGTTTATATAGTCGTCCACGGTCATTTTTGAAGGGTCGCCGCAGAAATGTCTTTGATTCTCGTTTTTAAACTCCCGTCCACACTTTGGGCACTTCCACATAGATTTCAGTCCTTTCCGTACAAGCTTTATTTCTATCTTACTTTATCCTTGCCAAATTGCAATAAAAATGTGCGGGCAGGCTTTTTGCCCGCCCGCAATCGGCACCGCATTCATCTATACCAATTCAATCTTATATTCTCTCATCCAAACATCCACCTGAATAAGATACGCCATAAGCTGGGGACCAGTCATGAGCTGACCGTACCAGGGGGATGTGAGCGCCGCTCCGTCGGAGTCTATAATCTCCTGCACCTTTTGTTTGTCAACAAGCTGCAAAAGGGGTGAGGATGGGTCGTCTATTATTCTCTGAAGTCTATTCTTTACGGCGCTGAGATATTTGGGATTGTGGGTTTTGGGATAGGGGCTTTTTTTGCGCTCGATTATTTCGTCGGGCAAAATGCCCTTCATAGCTTCCCTGACAACTCCCTTCTCCCTGCCGTTTAATGACTTTAAGCTCCACGGCATATTGTAGGCGTACTCCACAAGACGGTGGTCGCAGAAGGGCACCCTAACCTCCAGACCGCAGAACATACTCATTCTGTCCTTTCTGTCAAGGAGGGTCTGCATGAACCAGTTGAGATTAAGCATAAACATCTGCCGCATGCGCTTTTCAAGTTCGTCGTCGCCGGGCAGGGTGTCGGCTTCGTTTACCGTATCTAAGTACCTCTGCCTTACATATTCCTCGCCGTCTTTAATGAACCCTTGCTTTAAGAGACTGAATCTTATGTCAAGGGACTGCGACCACGGGAAGGTATCCCGATACAGAATCTCCCTGTTGTGATACCAGGGATAGCCGCCAAAAATCTCGTCGGCGTACTCGCCGGAAACTGCGACGGTAAAGTCCTTTTTTATCTCCCTGCAGAACATAAGAAGGGAGGAGTCCACATCCGCCATTCCGGGCAGGTCTCGGGCAATAGCCGCCTCGTCCAAGTATACCGCCAAATCCTCGTTGTCAAGGAGTACCTCGCGGTGCTCGGAGCCGATATGTTCTGACATCATCCTTATATATTCCTCATCGGAATTCGGCTGAAAGAGGCTTTTCTTAAAAAAGCGCTTGTTGTCAACATAGTTTACTGAATAAGTATTGAGCGGCGCTTTGCCCGTCGCCTTGTAATCGTCTGAGGCTATCTTGGAAATAATGCTGGAGTCCAGACCGCCAGAAAGGAAACAGCACAGCGGCACATCGGACACAAGCTGCCTTTTTACGGCGTCGGTAATAAGAAAACGCACCTTTTCAACGGAGCCTTTTATATCTTCCGTATGCTCGACCGCCCTGAGATTCCAGTACTTCGCCTTTTTAGTTACCCTGTCACCCTCAAAAACCATAAACTCCGCGGGCTTTAGCTCCTCAATACCCTTAATGACGCCGTTGCCGCCCGTTCTGCCGGGCCCCAAGAGGAAAATCTCTTTAAGGCCGTCATTGTCAAGCCTCGGCTTAATTAAGGGGTTGGCAAGGAGAGTCTTGATTTCTGAGCCGAAAATTAAGCCCCTCGGTATGACGCTGTAAAAAAGAGGCTTTACGCCCATACGGTCACGCGCAAGGGTCAGACGCCGATTCTTTTCGTCCCATACAGCGAAGGCGTAAATGCCGTTAAGTTTCTGAAGGCAGTCCTCGCCCCAGTGGATAAAGGCGGTGAGCAGAACCTCGGTGTCTGAGTGACCTCTGAAGCTGTAGCCTGCTGATAACAGCTCCTTTCTCAAATCCTCGGTATTGTAAAGCTCGCCGTTATATACAATTGTATAGCTTTCGCAGCCCCTCTCTATTGTCATAGGCTGGATACCGTTCTCGGGGTCAATGACTATCAGCCTGCGGTGCATAAGGCAGACATTTTCCCTAAGATACACGCCCTCTGCGTCAGGCCCCCTGCGGGCAAGGGTCCATGTCATTCTCCTTATTGTATCCCCGTCATTTCTTAAATCGCGATTGTAATCTATCCAGCCTGCAATTCCGCACATAAAAACCCTCCTTAAAAAATAAAAAGGCGCCATTACAATGACGCCTTTGCCATTATATCTGCTCTCATATTATTTTACACAGTTATATTATATGCGCTTTAAAAGAGGGTGCGATAAAGAATCATTTTAACAATACAAAATTGTGAAAACAATGAAAAATAAGACCTTTTCAATCAATCAATTATCCAAACACCACTTTTCTTGATATTTAGGCCCATCAGATTTTGGTGGGGTTGATGGCTCAATGATTTGAATTGTTAGGGGTATAGGAAAATCTATTCCAACAAGTATTGCTTCACCGGGTTTAAGGTTCGGCAAAAATGAAGCAACTGAACGGTCAATATCGCCACAGGCTCTCTCAACAACTTCACGGTCACGATCATTAATTAGTCTATGCACAATCAGTGTTCCAATCTGACTCAATACCCCTTCAGTAATATCTCTTGGTCTTTGAGTTGCTAAACAAATATTCAGTCCATTCTTTCTGCCCTCTTTTGCTATTAATTCAAATGCATTTAACCGGTATATTGAATCCTCCGATCCAATATTCCTGCCTAAAAAATGGTGCGCTTCATCAAGAAAAACTAACAAAGGCTTCTCTTTGAAATAGCCTGCCCTAGCCATGTTTAATAATTCTCGCCCTATAGCATTTGCTATAATTTCACGAGCATTTACTATTAATCCAAGATTACTCGCAGCAACTTCGAAACATAGATCATAATTTGTTGTAAAAATCTTTAATCTTGAATCGCGTTACCTTCTACGGCAAAGCTTAAACAAGAATTCTTTATGCACTTCCAAATCGCACTTGGAAAAATCAAAAGAACATTTGTTTAAAATAACTTCCTTGCTCTTGATATAAAAATTATTAACATCCTTGTCTCTTGTTACCTGTAAATATGCCTCACATTGAGAAAGAAACCCTTCTATATCATCACCATGGTAATTAATTTTTTTAGCAATTTCGTCTCGTCGCAAAATCTGATTACGCCTTACTTTTAGTTCTTCAATACTATCCCATAATTCATTCATGGAAGGACCTTTAATTCCGCCACTTAAAGAAGTACCCAAACCAGTTAGAACCATTAAATTCTGCATCTGGAGAGAACTTAATAATACTTCCTTTATTCGTTTTCTATTGCGCTCAACTTCTTTTGCCTTTTGTTTTACAAGATCTTTATTTGCTGTATCAAAACTTTGATTTTCACGATCTTCATTAGGCATATCACAATAAAGATCGCACCACGCGTTTGCTTCTGGAGAAAGAAACTTTATACAACTTTCACACACAATAATCTTCCCCTATCTTGTTTATTTTCTGCCATAGTTTATAAGCATCAAAGTCATAGGTTTTACTAGCAATAGTCGGATTTATTATATTACAATAAAATACCACTTTCACCTTTAATAGCAAAATATCCTGTTTTCTACTGGACATACTAAAAAACCGTAGGAGTTTTGACAATTGTCTTAGATTTTTTAGTTATTTCTGGTTGACAAATAATAACTTTATGACTATAATATAGTATCAGAGCAAAGGCGCTGGGATTACCCGGCGCCTTTTGTCTAAGATTTGCGCTCGTCCGCAAAGCGGTTCGGGCGGCGGCTCATTTACAACTTAATAAATGCGCACAAAGGCGTGTGTTTATAGCGGGGAACTCTGCTGAAACACACGCCTTAAAAAATTTAAAGAAAGGAGAGACTTGGCCCATAGCTGAATGAGCTTTGGCGCAGAGCGTTTGTCTTCAGTAAACTTTATTACAAATCAATATACGCACAAAGGCGTGTGTTTCGGATAGTTAAGACGAAATACACGCCTTTAAAATTTCAAGGAGGAATGCAGTATGGACATGACAATGTTAGTGGATACCCTATGGGTGCTGCTTGCCGCAGTGCTGGTGTTCTTTATGAACCTGGGCTTTGCCGCGGTTGAGTCGGGCATGGCAAGGTCAAAGAACACGGTAAATATTCTTTCCAAAAACTTTATTGTCTTCGCTGTTTCGTCCCTCGGCTTTATGCTTTTGGGCTGGGGACTTATGTTCGGCGGAGACAATCCCATTGTGGGAACGGAGAACCTGTTTATTTTGGGAAACACGAATCTTGATTTTTACAAAGACACCCTTACATCGAATGTGCCGTTTTGGGGCAAGTTCTTCTTCCAGCTTGTCTTTTGCGGAACCGCGGCTACCATAGTTTCGGGAGCCGTGGCTGAAAGGGTCAAGTACATCTCCTTTATAGTATTCTCCTTTGCGCTGACGCTCGTAATATACCCGATTGTCGGTCACTGGGTTTGGGGCGGCGGCTGGCTCGGTCAGATGGGCTTCCTTGATTTTGCGGGCGACACCGTCGTTCACTCCGTCGGCGGCTGGGCTGCTCTTGCGGGCGCGATACTGCTCGGACCCCGTCACGGAAAGTACGACAAGGACGGAAAACCCCGTGCAATCCCCGGTCACAATATGTCCCTTGCGGTTATCGGACTTTTCGTTCTGTGGCTAGGCTGGTTCGGCTTTAACCCCGGCTCCACAATGAGCTTCCGGAACCCTGCCGATGTAATGCACATACTTATGACCACGAACACCGCCGCAATTGCCGCTGTGCTTACCGCCACCGCCACATCGTGGATATTCATCGGCAAGCCCGACCTTGGCATGACAATCAACGGCTGTCTTGCGGGTCTTGTCGGCATTACGGGCGGCTGCGCTTATGTCAGCGTCACAAGCTCGCTTATCATCGGCGCGATTGCGGGCGTAATCGTTGTATTTGCGGTTATGTTCTTTGACAGAATCAAGGTTGACGACCCCGTGGGCGCCACCTCCGTTCACCTTGTATGCGGAGTTTTCGGCACTGTTAGCGTAGGTCTTTTCGCAAAAGAGGGAGTCACAAGCTTTTCGGAAGTCAACGGTCTTTTCTACGGCGGCGGCTTCTCTCTCCTCGGAAAGCAGATTCTGGGCGTTATCGCTGTAGGAGCCTTTGTATTTATCTCCTCCGCCCTTGTATGGCTTATCATTAAGGCCACACTCGGCATTAGGGTAAGTCTTGAAGAGGAAATTCAGGGTCTTGACATAGGTGAGCACGGCAACTCGGCATATCCCGACTTTGCCCTTGTGGCTCCGATTATGGCTGCTGAAGGCGGTGCTCAGGCTGAGGTTATTTACCCCGCTCCCGTACCCGCCGCTGCTGAGGCCAACGCTGCCGAAAAAGTCTCGCCCGATGAGGCTATACCCGTTGTCAACCGTGCCCGCAAAGGCGCTAAGATGACTAAGGTAACCGTAATTACAAATCAGGATAAGTTTACATCACTCCAAACAGAGCTTGACAAAATCGGCATTACGGGTCTTACCGTCACCAATGTGCTGGGCTACGGCATGCAGAAGGGTCAGGCGGAGTACTACCGCGGCGCGCCCGTTAAGACAAGGCTTCTGCCCAAGGTACAAGTGGATATCGTTGTCTGCAAGATACCCACTCAGACTGTTGTTGACACCGTAAAGAAGGCTCTTTACACAGGCAACATGGGCGACGGCAAAATCTTTATTTACGATGTTGAAAATGTAATAAAGATCAGAACGGGCGAAGAGGGCTACGACGCTCTTCAGGACGAGGAATAAACCAAAAGGAGCATATTGAGTTCCGGCTCAATATGCTCCTTTAAATGGGCGGTAACCTTTATTTTTCGTTTACATATTCATTGAGGGGCTTTACAAGATAGGGGCTGTTGGGCAGCTTATCGGTGGTGACATAGCCCGGCTCGCTGTTAATAAGGGCGGGAATACGGTTTACCAATGTGGCGCATGTCAGCTCAACCGTAGCGGGACGGTTTACTATAACGGTGGTGTCGGGTTCGCCGTAGAATGTCCATTCGTTCTTGTCAAACTCTCCGGGGGCGTAAACCTTGCCTATGCACTGGGTTACAAGGGTGATGCCCTCCGCTGTTTCGGTGGTGACGACGGCGGACATTCCCGTTGCGTATCCTGCCTTAATTGTCATGCCGAGGGTGCTCGACTCAAGGTCCTCGGTATGGGTCATGGGGATGCACTTTTGAGTCTGTGAAATCGGGGTAAGGCCGAGGCGCTCGCAGAGCCAGCCGTTCTGGTTCCACATATAGCTGGGCTCAATCTCGCCGCTTTCGATTTTTGCCTTTATTTCGTCTGAGCTTAAATCGTTGTACTTGCCGATTTTTTCGTTAAACTCCTCGATAGAAAGTCCCGCGCCGTGACCTTCGGCAAGGGCTATGCCGTAGTCCTCAACATTGTAGCTGCTTGAGCCTTCGATTCTTGTGATTTTATGCATTGAGCCTGCAAGGGTGTCAATCAGCACTCCCCAGTACATATCGGGATAGCCGCTGCCTGCCAGGGTGCAGTTGTTCTTCTTTGCAAGCTCGTCCAGTTCCTTGGTAATCTGAGGGGAGGAGTTCCAGGGGAAAATCGCCTCTTCGCAGGTGGAAATAGCGTTTACGCCGTTTTTGGCGCAGATGGTGAACGCGTCTTTTATATCCGCCATGGTGCTGCGGGTCGCGACGACGCAGACATCGGGTTTAAGCTCTGCCATAACACGGTCTGCCTCTTTGTTGTCCATGACCTTGACGCCGAGATTCTCGCAGCCGATGATTTCGCCGATGTCCTTGCCGATGATGTAGGGGTTTATGTCAAAGGCCGCTACAATCTCCGCTCCCTTTTCGAGCAGATACCTCATAAGATAGACGCTCATTTTGCCGCATCCGTACTGCACTGCTCTTACCTTGCGCTTCATTTAATTACCTCCCTGTGATATATTAGCGGGTAATTTTTCCGCTAAACAGATTATACTCCTTTGCCAAAATATTGTCAATTTCCCGGCAATTAATATTAGATTTAGCATCTAAAACCGATTTATTCACTTTGTGTGAGAGCTTGGCTATATCTTTTTTATTGCATATTTTGTCATTTAATGTTAGAGTTTATTGTGCAATTGCTTTTAAGAATTTACTTTCCAATGGGGAATAATATTGATTCGTTTTTATAACGGCAAAGCTTTTGCGGGCTAAGCGGGAGAAATTCAGAAAAATTATAAATATTGCGATTTTGTATCATCGAAGTAAAAAATTTACATAAATATGCAATAACATTTACTTTTATAAACGGGCGTGTTACATTAAATTCGGGGTGTTTTGTATGAAAAAACTGCTTTTCTATTTAATTCAGTTCACATGGGGGCTTCCGCAGAATCTTGCGGGGCTGATAGGCTATCTGATTCTCGCTCCAAAGCACAAGCATGAAAGGTTCCACAACGCTATAATTACATATGTGGAAAAGAAGAATTTCGGCGGGGTGTCTTTGGGAATATTCATTTTCATCAACCCCGGCAAGAGAGAGGACTGGCTGCATGACACAAGGATTCATGAGTACGGCCACACAATTCAGTCGCTGCTGCTCGGTCCCTTGTACTTCTTTGTAATCGGAATTCCCTCCGGCATTTGGTGCAACTTCCCCGCATTTGTAAAGTACCGCAAGGAAAAGAATGTTTCATACTACTGGCTCTACTGCGAGGGCTGGGCAAATCTTTGGGGCAGACGCTGGGCAAAAGAGGATTTTGTCTCAGAAGAAATGCTGACCCGCGGCAATTTCGGAAAGCCGCTTAAAAAGCTCAGCGCATAGGACTTTAAGTTCAAAACCGTAAACTCAAACTTCGGGGGTTAACAGATGAGTTCGTGGAAAGCTCAGTTGGGAGAAAGAATAAAGAAAGCCATAGGCGTTGAAGGCAGCTTTAAGGAAACGATTAAGCCGATGCTCGGCTACAACTCCGCCAGCATACTTTTCGGCGGAGGCGGCTATATCATAAGCCTTTACTTTCTCGCGTTTTTAACAGAGGTTGAGGGTCTTAGCCCCGCTCAGGCAAGCGCGGTTATTCTGGTGTCTCAGATTTGGGACGCTGTAACCGACCCCGCCATGGGCATTATAACCGACAGAACCAGATCGAGATTTGGAAAGCACAGGGTGTATCTCCTTGTGGGCGCGCTGCCGATTGCCATATCCTATTTCATGCTGTGGTATTCCTTCGGCATTTCCTCCCTTGGCAAGCCCACAGCCACAATGATTTACTATATGGTCGCCTACATGCTTTTCAATACGGCGTTTACGATAGTGGCAGTGCCGCACACCGCAATGCTGCCGGAACTCGCTCCTGAGTATTTCCTAAGGACTCAGTACAAATCGGTTGAATACATAATGAACTCCGTCGGAATGATTTCCTCATTTATACTGGTTTCATTCTCACTCGGTTATTTCAACATGGAGCTTATGACCCCGGCGCTCAGAAACAAATTCATGATACTGGGCTTTATACTTTGTCTGTGGTTCTCGGTGCCTCTTTTGTTTACCTTTAAGTGCACAAAGGAGCCCAGCTCCCTGCATATGCCCGTTCCGGAGCTGGATTTAAGAGCACTTGCCATGGAGTTCGTTCAGGTTTTCAAAAACAAGGCATTCCGTCAGTACTTCCTTATCAGCGTGCTTTACATGATGTGCAGGGGCTTTTACGGAAACTCAAATGTGTTCTTTATTAGATACATCGCCAAAAAGCCCGAGAAATACAATATTCTCACCACAATCGCCGGCGTCGCGGAGGCTTCCGGCTTCCCGCTTAACTACGCCCTGACCAAAAAATACGGCAAGCAGAAATGCGGAAAGCTGCTGACGCCCATAATGATGGCGGGCATACTCCTGAACCTTGTCATCAACGAGGCCCTTGTTGGTTTAACCACAGATGTGTTCGGGCTTTTCAAAATCGACTGGGTGTTTGTAGTGGTGCTTTGCGTAGCTGTGCTTTACAACTTCGGCTATTCGGGCATGGGCTTTGTTATCACTAACATTCAGCCCGATGTCACTGATGTTGACGAGCTGATTACAGGTAGACGCCGCGAGGGCGTTATCGCAACCTTCAGCTCATTTATTAAGAAGACAATCAGCGGTCTTATGTCAGGCTTTACCGGTCTTATACTGAAAATCTTCGGATTTGAAACGGGCAAGGGCACCCTTTACCAGACCGCAAGAGCCCAGAGGGGCCTTAGAATCACCTACATTCTCCTGCCCACCATTTTCCTTACCCTCTCCTACATCTCTCTTTTCAGATACAAAATGACAAAGTCTCAGCATGAGATGATAAAGGCTGCCATAGCTCAGAAGAAAAAGACGGGCAAGGCAGACCTTACCGAAGACGAGATAAGGCAGATTGAGGAAATCGCGGGTCAAAAGTTCGAGGATATGTGGATAGGTCAGGAAATAGATGTTCCCGCAATCCCCGATGAGGCTGCCGAGCTTGTATAACCGTATTTATAGTAAATTTTTGCAATAATGCGATTTTCTAAAAAATTTGTTGACACAGAGAGTGTCATATTGTATACTTCTTATACGAAAATTTAATAGAAACCTCACTTTTAAAGTGAGGTAGAGGCGCGGTATTTATTAGACTCGGAGGAGCGGGAGCAGCGTTGATGCCGAGGTCGAGGAAAAATCGCCGAAGTATATAACATGCTCGGTGTTATATGCTGGGTCTGCAGTGAATAACTGCAGGACTGTCTCAATAAATAGCCCTATTTATTGAGTTGCGCTATCTCATTTAGGGAAAGTAGGGGGTTTAGGCAATATTACTGCATATTTTTGCAGTAGATACATAGCATACAAGCCACCCGTACAGAGGGTGGCTTTTTAAGTAAAAATCTAATCAGAAGGACGAGGAATTATGAAGAAAAGGTTTTTAATGTTAATCGCGGCAACACTGGCAGTAATTCTGATGCTTTCCGGCTGCGCCAAGACGGACAAGCCCGACGCCACAGA
>Ga0209608_1001151_pt1 | contig 22848 bp, 19 predicted proteins | sample AD_UKC130_MetaG_FD_184428 | JGI IMG/M metagenome (GOLD analysis project Ga0209608, IMG submission 184428) | Active sludge microbial communities of municipal wastewater-treating anaerobic digesters from Canada - AD_UKC130_MetaG (SPAdes) (version 2) | ecosystem: Engineered > Bioreactor > Anaerobic... | reverse complement strand
ACCGCCCGCCCGGTTGGACCGAAACTCACCACATCAAATCCTGGCTCCACGACGGAACAACCGACCTGGACAACGGCGTCCTGCTTTGTGGCCACCACCACCGACAGGTCCATCATTCGGGTTGGCGAATAGAACTCAACCCCAGAGACAAGAGGCCAGATTTCTACCCACCCGGCGCCAGCCAGCCAAGACGCAACACCAGATACCGGCCACTCGTCGCTTGACGGTTTCGTTCGGCCAGTTCCGACCTAAACTTGAAGCATGAAACTAAGCGCACGCAACCAGCTCAACGGCACGGTCACCGCTATCTCGGTCGGTGCTGTAACCGTGACTGCAAAAGTAGAACTATCCGGTGGCGACACCGTCACCTCCTCGATCACCAAAGAAGCCGCCGAAGAAATTGGGCTCGCGGTGGGATCCCAAGTAGTCGTTGTCGTCAAGGCCAGCGACGTAATGCTTGGCACCCAAGACTGATTCGAGAACCCCAAATCGAGTCACACAAGTAACACCAGTAACACGAGTTGCACCGGGCAACATCGGCCACGTTGGTTACGTCACATTTTCCCTATTTTTCAACGAAAACCACCCCATGTAACTCCAAGTTCCTGCACCATTGGGACTAGGGGAAGAGTCGGGGAACTCGGGGCCATTGGTTGATCCAGTGGCAGAAAATAGGAGCAGCATCGTGGAACCGTTTTACCGTCTGATTCTTCGTCGGTCCGAATGCGTTGGAGTCATCGGGGGCACTGCCGCCAACGTCGAAATCTTGGTCGATCTGCCAGGCGACGAAGCAGCTGCGGACCGGATCATGGATGCCGTTCCGACCCACGCGGCCAGCATGGACGAATGGTTCGATGCCCTTGAGGCCGCGCTACCGATGACGTACCGACTCGGCGAACTAACGCCGCTTCGCGAAATCAGCACCGAAGCCATCACCGGCCCGTCACGCGTCCCGGCCGCTCGCGCGGCCGAGCGTTTCCTTTGCGATGAAAGCACCTCCAAGAAGCGTGAGACGACCCGCGCGATCGGGGCGGCCAGCATCGACTACGCCGACGAAATCACCCCACTGGGTGCATTGCGTCAGTGGTACCTGCTGCTCGAAGACTGGCAGGGCATCACCGTGGTCGCCGCTGGCAACCGCGAAAGCTTCGACCTCGTCGGACGCGCCGCCACCGAAGGCATCGCGACCGCAATCGAACGCGCCATCCCGACGAACGTGACCAACCTCGAACACTGGATCACCGAACTCATGCGAGCCCTACCGACCGGCGTTTGGCTGCGCGCTTTCGGCAACGCAACCGAGTTGGCCGAGTTCGCGATGGAAACTCCAGACGAACTGCTTCGGGCAACGCTGGCGCGCTTCGGCGCCCCGGCAACCAACCACCCGCACGCATTTGAACTAGCAGATTCGATCACCCGCAAGAGCGTCGTAACTCGCGACATGGTTGCCGTCGGCGCCTAAGCGAACTGCACCACCCAAGACCGCGATGGCTCTGGGAGACCCGGGGGGGCTCCCAGGGCCATCGCTCTTTTTCCCGGCCCATTCGGCTCAGTGAGTGATCCGAAAAGAGCCGGCCGAGCCGCCCCGTAGACTGCGGCCATGGCCGCAGACATCCTTTGGCAGCCGCCAAAAACCGGCCAGTCAGCGATCGAAAATTTCGCTGACTGGCTGGTTGGCGCCGGCAAGATCAACCGAACTGACTACGAGTCAATTTGGCGATGGTCGGTCGCCAATATCGCCGAGTTCTGGGGGACGTGGCTCGACTATTTGGATCTGCCGTTCGACGGCGACCCAGAGCCGGTGTTGGCGAGCACCCAAATGCCAGGCGCCCAATGGTTCCCGAACCTGAAACTCAACTACGCCGAAGCCATGCTGCGCATGCCGGGGCGTAGCAACGACGACGTCGTCGTGATTTCGCGTTCGCAAAGTCGGCCCGAAGTGCGCCTCACCGCCGCCGAACTTCGCGATCAGGTGGCCCGCGCACGCGCTGGACTGCAACGCGCCGGCGTCGGTCACGGTGACCGCGTCGTCGCCTACAGCCCCAACATTCCCGAGACGCTCGTGCTGCTGTTGGCCGCAGCGAGCCTGGGTGCGATCTTCAGTTCCTGCGCCCCCGAGTTCGGCACTCAAAGCGTCATCGACCGCTGGTCCCAAATCGAACCAACCGTCCTGCTGGCCGTCGACGGCTACCAATACGGCGACAAGGCCATCGACCGCACCGGCGAGCTAGCGACCATTCGCGCCGCCCTCACCTCCCTGAAGACGACCGTGGTGCTGCCGTATCTGAATCAGGCCGCAGAACTACCTGCCGGTGCGATCAGTTGGGACGAGTTCACTGCCGAGGCCGCGCCGCTTGAATTCGACCGAGTCGACTTCGACACCCCGCTCTACGTGCTGTTCTCCTCTGGCACAACCGGACTGCCCAAACCCATCGTCCACGGTCACGGCGGCATAACCCTCGAGCACCTCAAAGCGCTGAGCCTGCAAAGCGACCTCGGCCCGAGCGACCGGTTCTTCTGGTTCTCCACCACCGGTTGGATGATGTGGAACTACCTCGTCTCCGGAATCGGGGTGGGCGCCACCATCGTGATGTTCGACGGCAACCCGGCCGCCCCCGACTTGGCCGCGCTCTGGCGAATGGCAAGCGAACTCGAAGTCACCTATTTCGGCACCAGTGCGCCCTTCCTGCTGCAGTGTCGCAAGGAAGGATTGCGACCGGCAAAGATCGCCGACCTCACCAGCCTCAAAGCGATCGGTTCGACCGGAGCCCCACTTCCTGAGGCCGGGTTCCGCTGGATTTACCAAGAGTTCTCGCCAACTGTTCAACTCAGTTCAGTCTCCGGCGGAACGGACCTGTGCGCCGCCTTCGTCGCCAGCGCCCCAACAGTTCCGGTCTATGCCGGCGAGATCTCGTGCCGCGCGCTTGGCGCGGACGTCGACGCCTTCGACGAGCAAGGCCACTCAGTCACCGGCGCACTAGGTGAACTGGTCATCAAACAACCGATGCCGTCGATGCCGGTCGGCTTTTGGGGCGACACCGACGGCTCTCGCTACCGGGCGGCGTATTTCGAGAACTTCGGCGGAGTTTGGCGACACGGCGACTGGATCACCATCACCGACTACGGCTCGGCCACGATCACCGGCCGCAGCGACGCCACCTTGAATCGTGGCGGCGTGCGCCTTGGCACTTCTGAGTTCTATTCGGTGATCGAATCGCTGCCCGAAGTGGCCGACAGCATCGTCGTCCACCTCGAAGACCCCGAAGGCGGCGCCGGTCAACTAATGCTGTTCGTGGCCTTGACCGACGACCGCGTCCTCGACGAGCAACTAACGAAGAAGATCGCTACCGAACTTCGCACCAAACTGTCGCCGCGCCACATCCCCGACGAGATCCACCAAGTGCGGGGCATGCCGCGGACCCTGTCAGGCAAGAAACTCGAAGTGCCGGTCAAGAAGATCTTGCAAGGCACGCCCGCAGACGAGGCCGCCGCAAAGGGCGCACTGCTGAACCCCGAAGTCCTCGACGATTTCGAGGAATTCGGGCCAGCAAGCAGAGCCTGATCAAGCAGAGCCTGATCAGACCAGCAGTTCGGCGATCTGGATCGTGTTCAACGCCGCACCCTTGCGCAGGTTGTCGCCGGTGACAAAAAGCACCAGGCCCTTGTTTCCTTCGACCGACTGATCCTGCCGAATTCGACCCACATAGCTCGGGTCCTGCCCGGCCACATCGAGCGGGTTCGGCACGTCAGTGACCACGACGCCGGGCGCGGCCGACAAGATCTCGGTCGCCTGCTCGGGGGTGATGTCTTGGTCGAACTCGGCGTGGATCGACAACGAGTGGCCGGTGAACACCGGAACGCGCACGCAGGTGCCCGCCACTCGAAGGTCAGGCAGACCCAGAATCTTGCGCGACTCGTTGCGAAGCTTCTGCTCTTCGTCGGTCTCGTTCGAGCCGTCGTCGACGATCGAACCTGCCAACGCGACCACGTTGAACGCGATCGGCTTGACGTAGTTGACCGGTGCCGGGAACTCGACGGCGTGACCGTCGTGGGTCAACTCATCGGCGTGCTCGACGACTGCTTTGGCTTGACCGTGCAGTTCCTCGACGCCGGCCAAGCCAGAACCAGAAACTGCCTGGTAGCTAGCAACCGTCAACCGGACCAACCCGGCGGCCGCATGCAGCGGCTTGAGTACGGGCATCGCCGCCATGGTCGTGCAGTTCGGGTTCGCGATGATGCCGCGACCGGCAGGACCATCGCCGGCCGGAATCGCGTCGGGGTTGACTTCGCTGACCACCAACGGAATCTGCGGGTCCTTGCGCCACGCCGACGAGTTGTCGATGACGGTCACGCCGGCAGCGGCGAACCGTGGGGCCTGAACCTTGCTCATCGTCGCGCCGGCACTGAACAAAGCGATGTCCAGGCCTGACGGATCAGCGGTCGCTGCGTCCTCGATCACGATGTCTTGACCACGGAACTCCAACGTTTTACCCGCGGAGCGACTCGAGGCGAAAAACCGCACTTCGTCGGCGGGAAAATTTCGCTCTTCGAGGAGTTTGCGCATGACGGCGCCGACCTGTCCGGTCGCGCCAACTACTCCGATACTGGTCATCGGCCGGTTCCTCCGTAGACGACGGCTTCGGTTTCGGCTGAGCCGAGACCGAAAGCCTCGTGGGCGGCGTTGACGGCCGCATCGACTTGGTTTTCGGCAACTACGACCGAGATTCGGATTTCGGAAGTCGAAATCATTTCGATGTTGACTCCGGCGTTAGCCAGCGCCTCAAAGAACTGGGCGGTGATGCCCGGTTGCGAGCGCATGCCCGCACCAATGATCGAGACCTTGCCGACGCTGTCGTCGTACTGCAAGCGCTCGAAACCGATCTTGGGCTGCAGCGCGTCTAGCGCCGACATGGCGGCCTGGCCGTCCGAACCGGGCAGCGTGAACGAAATATCGGTCAGCGCGGTGGCGGCGGCCGACACGTTCTGCACGATCATGTCGATGTTGATTCGGGCGTCGCCGAGGGCACGCAAGATGGCGGCGGCATAGCCGACCTTGTCCGGCACGCCGACAACCGTGATCTTGGCTTCGCTGCGATCGTGGGCGACTCCCGAGATGATGGCGTTTTCCATCGGCTTGCCTTCTTCCATGTGCTTGCTGACGTCTTCGGCGGCCACAACCCACGTGCCCGACTTCTCACTGAAGGAGGAACGAACGTGGATGGGCATGGAGTTGCGGCGGGCATACTCAACGCACCGCAGGTGCAAAATCTTGGCGCCGTTGGCGGCCATCTCTAGCGTCTCCTCATAGGAGATCGCCGGGATGTGGCTCGCGGTGGGCACGATGCGCGGGTCGGCGGTGTAGATGCCGTCGACGTCGGTGTAAATCTCGCAAACTTCGGCATCGAGCGCCGCAGCCAAGGCAACCGCGGTCGTGTCTGAGCCGCCGCGACCGAGGGTGGTGATGTCTTTGGTGGTCTGCGAAACGCCCTGGAACCCGGCCACGATCACGATCGCGCCTTCGTCGAGCGCGGACTTGAGTCGACCGGGCGTGACATCAATGATCTTGGCTTTGCCGTGGACGTCATCGGTGATCACGCCGGCCTGAGATCCAGTGAAACTGCGGGCCTCTTGGCCGAGCGTTTCGATCGCCATCGCCAGCAGCGCCATCGAGATCCGCTCACCGGCGGTGAGCAGCATGTCGAGTTCGCGACCTGGCGGCAGCGGTGAGACTTGGTTTGCTAGATCGATCAGTTCGTCGGTGGTGTCACCCATTGCCGAAACGACCACGACGACGTCGTGGCCCGACTTCTTGGTCGCGACGATGCGTTGCGCGACTCGCTTGATGCTGGTGGCGTCGGCCACCGACGAGCCGCCGTACTTTTGCACGACGATGCCCATTGGACTTCCTTGCGTTGAACGGCTTTCGAGGAATTTGGCGCCACACTGCGCCGCGGCAAGTCTACGCGAACGCCCGGTCAGTTGATTTGGCCTGTCCGGGCAACGGACTTTCGCCAGATTTTGGGTCAGCCGATGGTGGTGCGGCCCTCGAACGCTCGGCTCAAGGTGAGTTCGTCGGCGTACTCCAGATCGCCGCCCACCGGCAGGCCGCTGGCGAGTTTGCTGACCGTCAACCCCAGCGGCGTCAACATCCGCATCAGGTAGGTGGCGGTGGCTTCACCTTCGAGGTTCGGATCGGTCGCGATGATGACCTCGGTGACCACGCCATCTTGAAGGCGGGCGAGCAGTTCCTTGATGCGCAAATCCTCTGGGCCGATGCCGGCGATCGGATTGATCGCGCCGCCGAGCACGTGGTAGCGGCCGCGGAATTCGCGGGTCCGCTCAATTGCGACGACGTCTTTGCTCTCTTCGACCACACAAAGCACGTTTGGCAGGCGGCGCGGGTCGGCACAGATCCGGCATTGGGTGTCGACGGTGACGTTTCCGCACACGCTGCAGAAGTGGACCTTGGTTTTTGCGTCGACGATCGCTTTGGCGAAGCGGCTCACGTCCTGGGCTTCAGAATCGAGCAGGAAGAAAGCGATCCGTTGGGCACTCTTGGGGCCGATTCCCGGGAGGCGACCGAGTTCGTCAACGAGGTCCTGAATCACACTTTCATACACTCGGTCAGCCTAGTCAGTCGACCAACAGTTTCGGCTCGGCCACGCTCAGGAAGTTCGCCAGCAGGTCGTGGCCGCGATTAGTGAGGATCGATTCGGGATGGGCTTGCACCCCTTCGACCGGCCAGATCCGATGGCGCAAACCCATGATTGCGCCCGACCCAGTTCGAGCCGTGACCACGAGGTCGTCGGTGGGGTTTTGCACCACGAGCGAGTGGTAGCGCCCGCACACCAACGGCGACGGCAGGCCGGCAAATACGCCCAAGCCGTCGTGGTGAACCAGCGAAGCCTTGCCGTGGACGACCTGCTCGGCCCGCACGACCTGAGCCCCAAAAACCTCGCCGATCACCTGGTGGCCGAGGCACACCCCCAGCACTGGTGTTGTCGGGCCGAACCGGCGTACCACTTCGGCGCTGATCCCGGCGTCGGCCGGCGTCCCCGGGCCCGGCGAAATGATCACGTGGGTGAAATCTTGGGCCAGCAAGTCGGCCACATTTGCGGCGTCGTTTCGCACCACTTCGGTTTCGGCGCCGAGTTCACCAACGTACTGAACGAGGTTGAACACGAAGGAGTCGTAGTTGTCGATAAACAACACTTTCGCCGAACCGGGCCGCCTCGCCTGAGTCACATTGACCGTCGCCGGCCCGCGGGCGAGCATCGTCGCGACCGGGCCGGGCGCCCAGTCGCCGACGCCGTCGCACGAGCTGACCGGCACGATGCCGCGAAGAGCGTTCGTGACGAACACTTCAGTTGCGGCCCGCAAATCTGCGGTCGCCAACCTGCGCTGAAACACCGGGATGCCAAGTTCGCTAGCCCGATCGAGCACCTGAGCGCGCATAGTGCCGGGCAAAATTCGACCATCTAGAGCTGGGGTGTGCAGGCCGTCATCGAGCACGACGAACAGGTTCGCGCGCGCCGTCTCCAACACTGAACCGTCGTCGTCAATCAGCAGAAGTTCGGCCCCGTCGCTGCTCGCGAGTCGATCGCGGTTCACCCACTTGTGTTCGCCATGGCCGCCTGGCAGCACCCGCGGCGTTAGCCGCCAACTCGACGCGGTGGCAACCAGTTCACTGGCCGTCAGGTTGACCTGCACATCGCCTTCGGTTGGCACCGCTTCGATCCGCAGCCGCTGGTGGCCGTGTAGACCAGCGACGCGACGGTGAACCGCCTCCTCCAAACCTGCGCGAACGGTCGTGCCGAAAATGGCGCGGACGCTGGCGTCGAGTCGAGCCAGATGAGCGTCAAGGTTCAGCGGACGCCCGCGCTCGACCAGCACCGTTTCGAAAACTCCGCGACTCGGGTCACTTGCGGCACCCCGGTCGACCCGCGGCCGCGCATCGGTCATCGGCGCGTCACTGGACTGCAGGTCAAGCGTCCCGCCGATCGCCTCGATCAACGGCCGAGCTTTGACCAGACATTCGGCGTACTCGTCGGCCGGGTCAGAGTCGGCCACGATTCCGCCGCCGACCCCCAACCAGACACGCTTTTGGCCTTCGCTGTTAGTGGCGAACTCGAACGTTCGGATCACCACGTTCAGTTCGAGACCAGCAGTTGCGCTCACATAACCAATCGCGCCGGTATAGGCCTCGCGGCCGACCGATTCGAGGTCTGCGATGATCTCCATCGCCCGAACCTTTGGCGCACCGGTGACCGAGCCGGGCGGAAAGGTCGCCCGCAGTAGCTCACCGTCGGAAGTTCCCGGGCGCAGATGCCCGACAACGTCAGAAACCAGATGCCAGACCGCGTGCTGTTCCAGGCGGGTAAGGGCCGGCACGCGGACCGAGCCGGGGCTGCAAACTCGACCGAGGTCGTTTCGCATCAAGTCAACGATCATCACGTTCTCGGCCCGATTTTTCGCCGAGGCGAGCAACTCGGCCGGATCTGCACTCAGTGGCGCGGTGCCCTTGATCGGTGAGGTGAGCACTTCGTCGCCGACTCGACGCAAGAACAACTCGGGCGAAAAACTAACCAGCTCTCCCTGCGGTGAGGAGACGTAGGCGGCGTAGGCGGGACGCAGTTTTACCACGCCGGCGCAGAACACGTCGAGCGGATCGCCACTGAAATCGGCTTCGAGTCGGGCACACAAATTCACTTGGAAAATGTCGCCGGCCGCAATGTGTTCTAGTGCTTTGCTGACCGCCTGCTGGTGTTTGGCCGCAGTTGGCGTCAATTCAAAAGCGCCGATTTCAAACCGTTGGGGTGCAGCGTCGACGCTGAGCGCGGCAAGCAGGTCGGCCGCGCGCTGCGGATCCGGTTCACCCAATGATTCGAGCCACCAACCGTCGCGCGTGCGACGCAAAACTAGGTCATAGAAGCCAACTCGATGATCGGGCTGGACGATCGGCCGGTCCGGGCCGGTCGGCAAGTTTTCGATCCTGGCGCCCAAGCGGTAGCCCCAGGCGCCGATCCACCCACCGCCGAACCCGTCCGTACCGAGTTCGTCGGCAGAATCGGGTAGATCGATTTCGTCCCAGTTTTCCAGCAGGGCGACCGGTTCGCAGGCGATTAGCGCTTCGCCGTGATGCCACGCGCCAATCAACGCGACGAGTCGGTCTCGGCCTCGCAGCCGCGCTAAAACCTCGGTCGGCGAGGCGTTCAGATCAAGCCGGCGGCGCACCGGTCTGGTCGGCTCTTGCCCGGCCGGGTCAGGGTTAGCCGGGTCAGGGGTGGGACTCGTCAATGACCTCGGCCCCTAACTGCTCGGCGAGCAGCGCTTCGGCGTCTAACGGGTTGTCTTCAATCACCGGGTCGTTCAGGTTGATGTCACTGTCGTCGTCATCGCCTTGTTCGGTACTTGCTGGCGCGTTGCGCATCGCTTCTCGCGCTTGCTCGGCGCCGGAGGGACCTGCCGGTGCGACCGGTTCTTGCACCGAGGTCGGAGCAGGCGACACGGCTTGGGGTCCAGTCGCCTGGGGCTGAGTCGCCTGGGGTCCAGCGGCCTCGGGTCCAGCGGCCTCGGGTCCAGCGGCCTGGGGCGACGAACCCGGTGCCGCAGTTGGCGTAGCCGGCGTCGCCTGTGCTGACGGGTCGACGATCGTTTCGATCGTCCATTGAACGGCCATAACTTCGCTGAGAGCTTGGCGCACGATCGCGTCGCTGCCGCTCTTGTCGAAGGAGTCACGGGCACCGGGGTTGACCAGGGCGATCGTCAAAGTATTGCCGTCCAAGGAGGCAACCTGGGCGTTTTGGCTGAGCATCACCCAGGTGAATCGGCGGATCTGTTGGACTCGCTCGAGTACTTGAGGCCACATCCGACGAACATCAGCGGTGGTGAGTACGCCGCCAACTACTGGCGGCTCGACCGGCTGTGCTGGGGCAGGTGCAGGTTCTGGCGCCCGAACTGGCTCGGGTTCTGCTGGCGGAGCCACCGCGGCCGCGGGTTCTGGCTGCTGTTCTGGCTGCTGTTCTGGCTCAAGACTGGGCGCACGTTCTGGGGTAGGCGCTGAAGTCGGTTCCTGCGCCTGCGCGACTGGCTCCGGGGCAACCGGGGTCGGGGCTGGGGCAACCGGGGCTGGCGCTGGGGTCGCGGCTGGGGCTGGGGCCTGGGCGACTTCGACTTGACCGCCGCCGGATAGGCGACGCTCAAGCCGGTCAAGTCGCGCATGGAAGCCGGCGGTCGAGTTATCCGCACCCGGCACCAAGATCCGCGCGCACATCAACTCGAGCATCAGTCGCGGCGCCGTCGCACCGCGGAACTCGGTAATCGCCGAACTAATCAAATCGGCCGCCCGCGTCAGCTCGGTCGGCTCAAATCCCGCGACCTGACGAGAAAGAGCAGTCGCCCGGTCCGCGGGCGTGTCCAGCAAGCCAGACTCGACCGCACTAGGCACCGCCTTGAGGATCACCAGATCGCGGAAACGCTGGAGCAGATCCTCGGCGAACCTGCGGGGGTCTTGACCCGACTCGATCACCTTGTCCACTACCCCAAAAACTGTGGCGGCGTCACTGGCGGCGAACGCCTCAACCGCCTCATCGAGGAGTGAGTCGGGTGTGTAGCCCAAGAGTTGGACAGCCAATTCGTAGGTGACACCTTCGGGGCCCGAACCTGCCAAGAGTTGATCGAGCACGCTCAGTGAGTCACGAACCGAACCACCACCGGCGCGCACGACCAACGGCAACGCGTTTTCGTCGATGCCCACACCTTCACTACGGCACAGTTTCAGCAGATATTCGCTAAGTTGCTTTGGCGGCACCAACCGGAACGGATAGTGGTGGGTGCGCGAGCGAATCGTGCCGATGACTTTGTCGGGCTCGGTGGTGGCGAAAATGAATTTGAGGTGCGGCGGCGGCTCCTCCACCAGTTTCAGCAAGGCGTTGAAGCCCTGCGGCGAAACCATGTGCGCCTCGTCGATGATGTAAACCTTGTAGCGGCTGTTTACCGGCGAAAAGAACGCCCGCTCGCGCAGGTCGCGGGCATCGTCGACGCCGCCGTGGCTGGCCGCGTCGATCTCGATCACGTCGATGCTGCCAGGGCCACCGCGCGCGAGGTCGCGACAACTTTGACATTCGCCGCACGGATCAGAGATCGGCGCCTTTTCACAGTTGAGCGCTCGGGCCAAAATCCGGGCACTGGTGGTCTTGCCGCAACCGCGCGGACCGCTGAACAGATAGGCGTGGTTGACCCGGTTGTTTGCCAGCGCGTGACGAAGCGGCTCAGTTACGTGTTCTTGACCGATTACTTCGGCGAACGTTTCGGGCCGATAGCGGCGGTAAAGCGCCAAGGGTGCATCCACGGAGTCCACCCTAGTCAGCCTCGCCGACAGGGTCGATCAGTTGATCCACCTGTCGAGCCATTCTCCGGTCAGCCGGTAGGCCTCGGCCCGCGGAGTTTCGTTCGACAAGTACACGTCGTGTCGGGCGTTTCGCACCTCAAGTGAGGTCAGGTTCCCACCGAGGCAGCCGGCCCAACGGGCGATTTGTTTCACGTCCAACACTGCATCTGAGGTGTCGGTCTGCTCGTGATGGCTCAGCGAGAACTTCGAGCGATGCGAACGCAGCACCAGCGACGGCACCCCGATATCGAGTCCGCGGTGAAGTTTCGCGTGCCCGTTTCTGACCGCGGTCAGCCAGCCGTAGGTGACCGGAAACCCCTGCAATGGCTTCCAAGCGAGGTCGTAGTCCCAAAGACCGCCTTGAGAAACATGCAAGCTGACCCCGTAGGCGTCGGCCGAGGGGAGTTTGATCGCGGTTTTTGCTTGGATTTTCGACACGGCTTTGACGCCTTTGGTGCCGATGGAACGGGCGACCGGATTTCCTTGCAGATCGAACCACGGGCTGTTGAAGATCGCACCGGCGATTCCTTGAGCTGCGGTGCCGCCTGGTTGCAGATTCAGTTGATCGAGCCAAAGCGCCAGGATGAGCCCGCCGGTGGAGTGACCGGCAAAAACGACCTGAGCATCGGTTTCGGCCCGGACGATTCGCAGCGCCTCACTCAGTTCGGCGTCATATAGGCCCAGGTCCGAAACGTAGTGCGGCGTGTGGCCATTGCCCAGCGATCGCCCGCATTTGCGCAAATCCAACGAGTAGAAGGCGTAGCCGCGGTCGGCGAAAAACTCGGCCAGTTCCGTTTGGAAGAAGTAGTCGGTGAACCCGTGGACGTAGATCACAGCCTGCTGGACGGGACCGGTTGGCACCCGCCGCACGAGGGTCGCGTCGATCTGCCCCTCGCCATCTGGATCGATCCCCAGATCAATCTTTCGCGATTCGTACTCAGATCCGAGTAGATCTTCGACCCATTCACTCATTTGCCCTCCAGCGGTAGTGAGCCCAATTTCGGCACCGAGTACACGATAGGCAGGTTGTATTGAATCTTCGTGACTGCCGCCGAAATTTGTCACTTTTTCGATCTCCTCTGGTGAACTTTGCGAACGTGTCGTACGGTGGAACTAAGCAAGCGCTTAGTGCATAGGAGCACCCATGAGACTTCAGTTGTCAGCGCAGGATCAGAAGTTCCGCGAGGAGATGCGCGAGTTCTTCACCACTCAGGTCCCGCAAGACATTCGCGACTCGATCAAAAACCGCGAAGAACTAACCCACGACCAGATAGTTCGCTCCCAGCAGGCCCTCAACGCCGGCGGCCTAGCCGTCCCGGGTTGGCCGGTCGAGTGGGGCGGAAAAGACTGGACCCAACTCCAGCGTCACATTTGGCACGAGGAAATGCAGTTGGCCGGCGTTATGCCGCCACTGGCGTTCAACGCCTCCATGGTCGGCCCGGTCATCGCGACGTTCGGCTCCCAAGAACTGAAGGAACGCTTCCTGCCCGCCACCGCGAACCTCGACATCTGGTGGAGCCAAGGCTTCTCCGAACCGGACGCCGGCTCGGACTTGGCCAGTTTGCGAACCACCGCGATCCGCGATGGCGACGAATACGTCGTCAACGGCCAAAAGACCTGGACCACCCTGGGTCAGTACGGCGACTGGATCTTCACTTTGGTGCGCACCGATCCAGACGCACCCAAAAAGCAGGCCGGCATCAGTTTCCTGCTGATCGACATGACCACCCCGGGTCTGACTGTTCGCCCGATCGAATTGATCGACGGCGGCCACGAAGTCAATGAAGTGTTCTTCGACAACGTGCGCGTGCCCGTGGAGAACCTGGTCGGCGAAGAGAACAAGGGCTGGACGTATGCGAAGTTCTTGCTCGGCAACGAACGCGTCGGCATCGCTCGCGTTGGCGACAGCCAACTGCATTTGGCCAGCGCCAAGGAACTAGCCAAAGAGCTGGGCGTCTTCGACCAGTTCGCCGAGCGGATCGCCGACCTTGAGAACGAACTGACGGCACTTGAGTTGACTGCCCTTCGGGTGGCGGCCGGTTCGGCCGACGGTCAACCCGACCCGGCCTCGAGCGTGCTGAAGGTCAAGGGTTCGGTGCTGACTCAGGCCGTCTCGGAACTGTTCGTCGATCTGGCCGGCCCGGCCGCGCTGACGAGTTTCGATACTCGCGTATTCCTCAACAACCGCAAGGTGTCGATCTACGGCGGATCCAATGAGATCCAACGCCAGATCATCGCCGGCACGATCTTGGGACTGTGACATGGACTTCACAATTGATTCAGAACAAAAAGCACTAGTCGGCGCGGTAAAGGCGCTCGTCTCTGACGTTTACGACTCCTCCGAGACCCGCCGCGCGGCCACCAAGGTTGACCCCGGTTTCGCCGCTTGGGACAAGCTGGCCGAAATGGGCGTGCTGAGCCTGCCGTTCGAAGCGACGGCCGTTGAGGTCTCGTTGGCGTGTGAGGAACTGGGCAAAGTCATCGCCCCGGACCCGTATGTAGAGGCGATCGTGTTGGCCGGCGGACTCATCGACGCCCTCGGCACTGACGAGCAGAAGGCCCAATACCTCGACGCGATTGCCGGCGGCGAAGTCCTGCCGATCCTCGCGTGGCTGGAACCGGGTCGCCGCTGGGCGACCGACGCAACGGTCACGTTCAGCAATGGTGTGCTCAACGGCGTCAAGGCGCCGGTCGTTCAGGCCGAGCGTGCCGACCTGTTGCTGGTGACGGCGGCGCTGCCCGAAGGCGGCACCGGCGTGTTCCTCGTCGAAGGCGCGGCAGCGGTCGAAACGACGATCACCAACGACGGTTCGCGGGCCGCGACGGTCACCTTCGGCGACACCCCCGCGGTGCCACTGGGCAGCGGCGGCGATCAGAGCGCAGCCATCGAACTGGCGCTCGATCGGGCCCGGATCGCCTACGGCCACGAGGCGCTCGGCGCGATGGAAACCGCGCTGACCACCACCGTTGGCTACCTGAAGACCCGCAAGCAGTTCGGCGTCCCGCTCAACACCTTCCAGGCGTTGAACTTCCGGGCCGCTGACATGTATGTCGCGTTGGAGTTGGCTCGCAGCACGATCACTTGGGCCACGATTGTGGCCGCCGATGAGAACTCGACGCCCGAACAGATCGCGGCTGCGGCTTCCCATTCGGCCTTGCAGGTCAGTGTCGCTGGTCGCCACATCGGCTTGGACGCGATCCAGTTGCACGGCGGAATCGGGATGACCGCAGAGTATTCGGTCGGTCACTACACGAGTCGCCTGATCGCCATCGAGCACCTGATCGGTGACGGTGACTTCCACCGCAAGCGTCTGGCCGCCACCGTCGGCGATCACGACGTGTTCGACCCGATCGGCTGAGTCGAGATTTCGTAGAAATCAAAACGTCGGTGCCCCAAGTCTTTTGGCTTGGGGCACCGACGTTTCAGTCGGGCTAAACCCACGGACCAGTCAGCTGGCTCCTTCGACGAATGGGTTTAGGGTCTTCACGCCGAGCCCGGTGAAATCCTCGGTGTTTCGGGTGACGACAGTCAGGTCGTGAGTCACCGCTGTTGCGGCGATGAGACTGTTAACTACCGGCAGGGTGCGCCCGCTCGCCATTTCGGCCCAGCGAGCAATAACCGCGGTATCGACGTCGAGAATGAAATCGCGATATTCATACTCAAGTTGCACCAGCCAAGCTGAAAACCGGTCAGCGTTTGACTGGTTGCGAAGCCGCTGCGCCAGGACACCTCGGCGCAATTCGCCAATTGTGAGCACACTCATGAAGCTGGATTCGGACTTACGCAACCAGTCGAGCACCCCGACGTTCGGAGTTCGTTTGGTCGTCTCGGAGACGACGTTCGTGTCCAATAGGTAGCCGGTCATCGCAGGTCGAAAACTTCTTCGCTGCGCGTGTGATCGCGAACTCGCGGCGGTAGATCGAGTTCGACTGCAACGTTTTCAGAACCGGCGAGCAAGAAGTCAGTCAACCCGAGCCGGCTGCCGTGTGTCCTTCGGTAGTCGTCAATAGAAATTACGACAGCAACGGGCTGGCCGTGTTTGGTGATGAACTGAGGCTCGCCGGCCTCGACCCCGCGAATGACCTCGCTGAATCGCTGTTTGGCGCCCTGAACCTGCCATGTCGTCATCTGGCCAAGATACGCGCAGAATTGGGATTCTGTCTAGACAGACTAGGCCTTTGTTCCCTAGACGTGGACTGTTCCTGCGGACTCATGCCGATCGGCTCGACCGACCCTAGGCGATAGCCTGTCGCCGTGGCAGACGTGACAACCCCGATTCCGGTCGCGTTCAACTGGAGCGGCGGCAAAGACTCGGCGCATGCTCTCGGGATTTTGTTGCAAGATGACCGATACGAACTGCGTTGCCTACTGACGACCGTCTACGGCGACGACGCGGTCTCTTCAGTCCACGAGGTACCAGTTGAACTCTTGCGTCAACAGGCCGACGCGATCGGCGTTCGGTTACACACCGTCAAACTGGCGACCGACGACCTGACTGACTACGCCGAAGCAATAGCCGCTGCGGCCAAGGATCTGCGAGCCGAGGGGGTGGGGGCGGTCGCTTTCGGCGATCTCGAACATTCCGGCGCACTCAAGTATCGAGAAGACCTGTTCGGGCCGTTGGGTCTGGCGGTAGTTGAGCCGCTTTGGGCGATGACTTCACAAGTTTGCATCGAGGCGTTCTTGCAGTCTCAGATCGACGCGCGAGTCATTGTGGTCAATGCCGATGTCCTCGGTCCCGAGCACCTGGGCGCGACTCTGGATCAGGCGTTTGTCGACTCCTTGCCTAAAAACTGCGACCCTTGTGGCGAATTCGGCGAGTTCCACACCTTCGTCGTCAACGCGCCGTACTTTCGCCACAAAGTGGAGTTCACCGTCGAACGAAGTGAACGGGTCGAACGTCAGATCGGCACTTCGGCCGGGGTCAAGACGTTCAGCAGTTGGCAGTTGCGCATTAGGTGATCCACACTACGAAGAAACCGGCTTCAGAAATCTGGTTGATTCCCAAAAGCCGGTTTTCTTGGCGGAGGTGCTGGGACGTTATTCCAACCTCTGTGCAACGGGGGTGACGGTGCGGCCGGTGTGGGATCGGGCCCTTCGGGAGGTTCGGGCGGAGCCGTGGACCGAACCGGAGCTGCGAGGCATGAGCCGAACTCGACAGATCTTGTCGGGTCGTGAAGCTGAGGTGCGAGCCGACTATGCCGCTGGCATGGGGTGCGTGTCGTTGGCGAGGAAGTACGGGTTGCCGATGAACACGATGTTGAGCTGGTTGCACCGTGAGGGGGTCGAGATCCGGTCGCAGGGGAAGCTCTCGCCGGAAGACATGGTGGAGATTAGGCGGCTTCGCACTCAAGGGTGGACGCATCAACGGATCGCGGATCAGTTCGGGGTGAGCCGGGCGGCAGTGTCGTTGCGATTGAGCCGGGTCATAGATTCATGAGCCTGTTTGATCCCCCCCGGGCGGGGCCGACGCGTCTGACGGAAGCACCCCTTCTGCCATCAGATGTCTGATGCCACTACTACGCTGTCACTTGTGCCTGACGATCCGACGCCGACTCATGTCCTCACGAAGGATGCTGTGCGCTGGAGCATCGACACGCTCGGCGCATTGCGGTTGCACCCAACGTTCGTGATGTACCTGTACCTGCGCGCGCAGCATCGGGCAGGCAAGCTGGCGACGGCATCAGCCAAGTCAGATGAACTCCTTGCGCTCATCACGATGCCCGGGCATCCGACGAAGCCGTACTACTTCCCACTCATCGACCGCGGCAAGCGGACAGGCAAGCCGCTGTCGACATTTTGGCGAGCGGAAAACATCTCCGGGAGCTGGTCACCCGGCTCGATCCGGCGCTTGCAGGGCGGCGGTTGGCTCGGGGCCGACGAAAGCGCCTATGCCATGCCGGACGATCACGCTGATCTCGCACTCAAGCAGATGCTCTATGGCAAGCCGGTATCCGCGCTGGCAATGGGCGCCTACTTCCTCCGCAACGATGGGTTCGTGCTTTCTGGAAATCCCGCCGGTGAGGATGTAATCGCGGGCTTCCGCGCCAAGTTCGACTACCCTGACGACAACGAGTTCTCACAGTTGTTCGCCAACGACGTCCCCGACGCGATGTTCGACTGGTTCGAGCCTGCCCAGCCGGCCGCATTCATCATTGGGGAGCCGGACGATGTTTGATCAGCTTGTTCCGGGGGTGCGCACGCTTGACGCCGAGGATCTGAGGATCGGCGTCAAGGCAGCAGCAGCGGCCAGTCACGCCTCGTCATCCCCGGATGCCCCGGACATTCCGGCTGATCACCCGATGATCCAAGAGATCATCCGGCTGGCCAAGATCTTCGGCGGTGTGATCCTTTCCGGTCCGCCAGGAACGTCGAAGTCCTATTTCGCTGCGGCGGCAGGACAAGTGCTTGCCGGGTACAGCGATCAGCGCCTGCGATTCGTCCAGTTCCACGCCAGCTACCAGTACGAAGACTTCATGCTCGGATTCCGCCCGAAGGACGAGGGCGGATTTGCCTTCAAGGAGGGCCCGTTCCTCAAGCTGGTGCGTGACGCGGCCACCGACCCTGACAACACCTACGTCCTGGTCATTGACGAGCTCTCGCGGGCCGATGTTGGGCGGGTGTTTGGCGAGGCGCTGACCTACGTCGAGCGCACCAAACGCGAGCTGGAGTTCAACATCGCCAACGGCGACAAGATCACGGTGCCAACCAACTTCGTCATTGTGGCCACGATGAATCCCTTCGATCGTGGAGTGGATGAAGTCGATGCAGCCTTTGAACGTCGCTTCGGCAAGATCTCGATGGATCCCGACCGTGAATTGCTGGACGAGATACTGACGGACAACGGCATGGAAGAGGTGTTGAAGGACCGCGTGCTGGGTTGGTTCAATCGCGTCAACGGGCATGCCAACAAGAACGCGGCTGCGGCAGTCGGCCATGCCTACTTTGCTACCGCCACCGACAAAGACAGCCTCACTGACATCTGGGAGTACCAACTCAAGTACTTGTTGCAGCGTGCTTTCAGGCGTGATGAACCCACTCGGGAGGCGCTTGACACCGCGTGGCAGCACATCTTCGATGCGCCAGAGCCACGACCGTCTGAGCCTGCGGGCGTTGATTCGGGCGAGCAGGCTGAGGCCAGCGCATGACCCAGGCTCTCGGCGGCGTCGTCGTGGTCGAGTGCGCTGAGTACGACCACATCGAAATCGATGCGGGGTTATGGCTGAGCGAGGGTCACGAGACCAAGTTCAACTCCGAGATCGACGGCCGAGACATCCTGCGCGCCAACTTCAAGAAGGGCGTCTTGAAGTTGCAGGCGACCTCGTACGTCGGCGTGATTCCGCTCAACGAGCACGTCATTGTGCGAGTGAAGCCACGGGTTCCGATCGCCAACCTGACTCGGATGGTGATCGAAACAGGGCACGATGTTCTGCCGCTCCAGGCGTTGCTCCGCGACTACTCCGGCCGAGGCACAGCTGACGACTGGGCGATGGACATCTACACCGATGCCTTGCTCGACCATGTGGACACCATCCTCGACGGAGGTCTGTTGCGCGCCTACGCGCGCCGCGAGGGTGAGGGACATTTCCCGCACGGGCGGATCGACTTCACGCGCACGGTCCAGCGATTCGCAGCCCGTGGCGTCAACAACAAGGCCGCCTATTCGTGGTTCGAGCGCACGGTCGACACACCCTCCAACCGCTGTGTGAAGGCCGCGATGGAGGTCGTGCACGAGCATCTCTCCAAAGAACGGTCCAAACCGCGTAAGGGTGATCGAGCGAAGTTGGCCCGTCTGGCTGGACAGTTTCACTCGTTCGAGGAAGTGTTCGACGATCCGGACTACCGATTCCTCGATGACCCAGAGGTGCTCGGGCTGGTGCCGTTGCCTGATCCGCGCGCTTACTACCGACCAGCACTCGACCTGTCCGTCCTCATCTTGCAGGGGGTTGGCATCGCACTGGAACTGGGCGGCAACGACGTGCAGCTCAGTTCGCTCTTGATCGACACCAACAAGCTGTTCGAGAACTTCGTACGCGTGAGCTTGGCCAAGCATGCGAAGAAATTGGGATGGCCAGTGGCTGTGCTCGACGGAAATGCCGACGGCAAGGTCGACCTGTACGACGTACCTGATCCGCTACCCGCGCCGTTGGGTGTGCCGATGGCGGCGTTGGCATCCGCCGACCCCGGCAAAGCGCAGCCGGACATCGTTCTCCGTGCCATCGACGGCAGCTTTCCGCTCGTAGCGGAGGTCAAGAACACTGCCCACGGCAAGGATTCCCAGGCTGATGATGTGCTGCCCGAGCGCGGGGAGGTCGAGCAGGCGGTCACTTACGCACTCCGTTATGGACGCGACTTCACATTGCTCATCCACCCGTGGATCAAGGGCTCCAAGGGGCTCGTCTATGTCGGCCGGGTGCGTACGGTGGACGTCTACGACTATCGGCTCGACTTGTCATCCAACGAGGGCACCGACACTGCGCTGGCCGACATGGCCGCAGCGGTGGCCAGCCTGGCGGGACTGACCAAGTCTCAGGCGCCGACGTCCGGCTGATCCATCCAGTTGACGAGATCGACGCCGATGGCGTCGCGGCCCTCCTCGATCGCGGTCTTGAGCGTGGTGCCCGTGCCTGCGAAGGGATCCAGCACAACCCCTCGTGCGGGCGCCCCGTGGCCACAGTCGGTCCAGCCGACGGTGCGCTTCTTGGCGAAGGTGAACTCGCGGAAGTAGCCACCGAGCGCAAGCTTCGCCTCAGCCGCCAACCGCTGCACCTCAAGGGTGTTTCGGCCAGTGCCGTTCTGGAACTTGGTTGCCTTGCCGACGTCGGAAACGCCGAAGGCTTGGATGGCACGGATGTGCTCCGGGGTGAGCTTGTGCTCCTTGGCAAGCTCCATTGCACGACGAGCTTGAGGACGCTTTGGGTCTAGCTCAGCCGTCCGCTCGATCACGCGCCGTCGAGGCACTCCGCACTCGGCGCAGACTTGCTCTGGCGCGGCCAGCTTGATGGCACGACGGACCAGCTCGCGAGGGTACGGCGCCAGGTGCGCCCCCATGTTTCGTTCCGGGTTGATCGTCCAGACGTCGCCCGGGTTCGCGCCGTTGCCGAACTCCTCGGCGTATCCCAAGAGGTCGTAGTAGTAGTCGGGCTTGTAGGTGAGGTGAATGACGTACTCGTGTCGATTGGCGAGGCGGTTCTTCACCGGGTCCGGCATGCCGGACTCCTTAGCCCAGATGATCCGGTTGCGGATAAGCCAGTTGCTCTTGGCTGCTTGCCACTCGATATGTCCCGGGATGCCAATCAGCGACTTATTGAAGTAGGTGTCGCCGACATTCAGGAAGACGGATCCGTAAGGGCGAAGTACTCGACGCCACTCGTCAAGGCACTCCATGATCGAATCGACGTACGCATCTGGCGTCGGCTCTAGGCCGATCTGGTCCGAGTGGCCATAGTCGCGCTTGTTCCAGTACGGCGGCGATGTGACGATCAGGTCGACGGAGTCATCCGGAAGGCCAGTCTTGCGGGCGTCGCCCGGCGTGAACGTGAGATTGGGCTCAAGCAGGGCATTATCCCAGTCAGCCAGTTGTGTGATGCTGGCGCTGCCAAAATGAGGTCGGGCTGCCGCAGGCTCCGAATCAGCCTGCGTCGCCTTTCGGGCGGCGCGCGGCGAGGTGTGGCTCATCGAGTGGGGCTCCCTAGATCGGTCGTCGTACGTCAGTCTGGTCGTTGTCCTTCTGGACGTTAGATGTGGGGTCCGACAGGACTGCGTTTGTGCAGGTCAGACAACTACGACTCTAGGTATATCGAGAAAAATTGAGCTCGTCGAGCACTGAAACGGCGCGCCGCCCAAGTTCCTCATGAGCCCCTGCGCCCCACGCTATCCTGTGAAGGGGGACCCACTTGCCGGGCGGTCTAGGACGGGCCTGGCACTTGGTCGATCTGGATGTTCCTTCGCGCTCGTCCCCAGACAGGCCCTGCGGGGGTTCCTTGTCGATGTCATAGACCCAACTCGGAGTACTTCGTCCTGCGTGATCGCGCGAAGGGGACTGCCCCCGGTCTGGTTGACACTCGGGGTTTGCGGTAATCACGCCGCTTCTGCGGTCGCGTAGATCATCTCAAACTCGACCGGCGTCAGCTTCCCGAGGGCTCGTTGGCGGCGTCGGCGGTTGTACTTCGTTTCGATCCAGGTGACCATCGCGAGGCGGAGTTCTTCGCGGGTGTCCCAGCGGCGGGTGTTGAGGACGTTCTTCTGGAGGAGTGCGAAGAAGGACTCCATGCTGGCGTTGTCCCCGGCGCCGTAGGAACGGCCCATCGAGCCGACCAGTCCGTTGTTCTCCAGCAGCCGCTGGGTGCGCTTGGCTCGAAATTGACCGCCCCTGTCCGAATGGCACACGGTGCCGACCGGCGAGCGCAGAGCGATCGCGTTCCTCATCGCTGAGACCGCCAGCGACGCCTTCATCCGCGAGTCGATGGAGTACCCGACGATCTTGTTCGAGTACACGTCCTTGATCGCGCAGATGTAGAGCTTCCCTTCCCGAGTGGGGTGCTCCGAGATGTCCCAGAGCCACACCTTGTTCGGCCGATCGGCGACGAACTCATGTCGAACCACACCGTGTTCATCGACGACCGCCAGCAAGTCATCGTGCGGCGGCGGGCCGGTCCAGCCGGCCTTGCTGCGCTTCTTGTGATGCGAGGCGCTGATCCCGGCGACCCGACAGAGCCGGTGCACCCGGTTCTCCCCGACGACGATGCCGTGCTCGTCCTCGAGCTCATCAGTGAGGAACCTGTAGCCCAAAGTCGCGTCTCCACCATGGAGCTCGTAGAGGACGTCGATGAGGTGGGCGTCGTCCCACTCCCGCTGGGAGACCGGATCTTTGAGCCACTTGTAGTACCCCGCTGTTGAAAGCCCCAGGACCCTGCACGCCACCGCGACCGGCACCCTGATCTGGGCACCGGTCGCGGCCATCTCACGGACGAGCGGGAAGACTATTTTCCCGGCAGGTTCGCCTGAGAGAGATACGCAGCTGCACGTCGCAGGACCTCGTTCTCCTGCTCCAGAAGCCGGATCCGCTTCTTCAGCTCCCGCGCCTCGACACGATCGGCGTCAGTCATTCCAGGACGCCTGCCGTCCTCGATGTCGGCCTTCTTCATCCAGTTGGTCAACGACCCTTCGGAGATCCCGAAGTCTTTCGCGATCTGGGACAACGGAGCTTGGCCCTGCCGAGCCACTGCCACGACATCGTCGCGGAACTCCTGCGGGTATGCCTTCGCCATGCTGAACATCCTTCCAGCGAGGACGGATCCTCACAGGTCAGGTGTCAACCAAACTCTGGGCAGTCCCATCCGGTCTTTCCACGCTTTGGGCTGAACATCTAACCAAGCGGCAACATCAACAAATGAGCGTGTTGGCAGCACGTCAATGATCTGATGATTCGCAACGTCAGCAACAGTCGTGACGTAGT
>Ga0209608_1001150_pt1 | contig 22851 bp, 13 predicted proteins | sample AD_UKC130_MetaG_FD_184428 | JGI IMG/M metagenome (GOLD analysis project Ga0209608, IMG submission 184428) | Active sludge microbial communities of municipal wastewater-treating anaerobic digesters from Canada - AD_UKC130_MetaG (SPAdes) (version 2) | ecosystem: Engineered > Bioreactor > Anaerobic... | reverse complement strand
ATATTATATGGAGTAGCAACCGTTACTGCAAAATCATATACTTCATAATAATCAGCAAAAGCAATAAGATATAAAGCTATAATTTGTGCTCCAAGTTCATGAATTCCTATTATAAAAATGCCGCCAGCAAAAAACAGGACAGCTATAAAAATTCCCTTTAAAACATCATTCTTGTGATTTATCATATATGGGAAAAATAATATAGCTAAAAACGATATCACTATAAAAGCTACAAAAATAGGCACTGAAACAGCCTTACTTGAAATCCCTAAGCTTGAAAAAAGGCTTGCCCTGAACATATATTCATATACATTAAAAGAAATACATAACGAATAAATGGCGTACAACAATATAACAAACAAACCTGAATGTTCAAATATATAATTTTTAAGATATTCCTTAATTTCTGGATTTTTTCTTTTTTCCAAAATTGAATTTAAGTTTATTTTATTAATATCAATACTTTTAAGAAGCTGCCTGTATTTTATTAAAGTACTTATTACTATGCATACAATCGCCCAAATTTTCATAGCTTTTATAAAAGTGGAATACCAGAACCCATAAGGATTAATTTCTGTAAAAAATGGGAAAAATACTGCAAAACAAAAAATCCCCCAGAATATATAAAATGCAAAAGTATTTTTTATAGTGGTAAAAAAATCATTTTTTATCACAAAAAACACCCCCCAAAATACAAAAAACATGCATCATCTATAATTATATAATTATTTCTCGCGTTTGGCAATAAAAAAAACAATCCATTACATAGCTATAAATAAAAAAAATAGAAGAACAAAATTGTTCTTCTACTTCACAAATTCTTACGCAAGGAAGCCACTGGCTTTAGCCACGTGGAGGAATTGCCTTTCTCTGCTTACGCAGGTAATGTCCTTCTCGGCAAAGTTATCTATGCTTGCATGTACAACACACTGGCTTAACCCACTACACCTGTTTAATGTTGTACGACAGGGTTTAGGACTGAAGGAGCATCCTAAAGTGTCATAACATAGATAACGTAGGTTTTGTTTCAAACCTTAGCCTGGTCAACATAGGGCTATCAAGCCCACGACTTTAGTCGTTGGGTAGTTGACCTAATAAATCATTTTTCTTTTTACTTTTGCAGTGTCTGATATATTCAATATTAACTTCTGGATATTTCTTTTTAATAACATAGGCAATCCCTGCACCCATTTTTCCGTAACAATTTACCTGATGGCAGATTATATCCTGTACAGACTTGAATATATCCCTTTCAATGACATAAAGCCCATTCTGATTCAGAAATGATATAAAATCAGCACATTCTTCAAAAACAGCTTCTGCAGAGGATATGAAACTTTATGTATATAAACCACGAAAAAGAAATATAAAAGATGTGGGAAAATATCAGTATTATTTCAGGAATAATAAATTAATAAAAGCTCCAAGCAACATGCCAAAAGTAAAAGCCAATTGCATGCCAGAAAAGAAAAAATTATCAAGTTTTTCAACAAAAGTATCCAAATATGCAATCATCCCCATATCACCCTTCTTTCTTTTGATTTTATAAAAAAACATTCCCTTCTAATTATAATTATATAATTATATATACCTAAAAACAAGACTTTTATACATAAGTTTTCCCGTTATATAAAAAATATAAACAAAAAAGCTGGATTAAAAACACTTAATCCAGCCAAAAATTATCGTTATTTTTCTGATGACTGTTCTTTGTCTTTTTGTTCTTTTGCCCTTAAAATATTTTCAATATAACCGCTGTCTTCGACACTCTTTATCATTCCAGCAGCTTTTAATTCATCAAGGGTTTGCAACGGGATCGTCCCATTAACAATTTGTTCAACCTGGTAATTAAAATCACTTGTTTGAACGTAGTAATTCAATTCAAGGAAATTAAAGAATTTATCCATTGTTTGCCCTATTTCATTATCTTTATTTTTTTCAGCGAATTTTTTATATCTTTCTTTCATTTCTTCCTTTAATTCGCTATTTTCATTCCAAATTTCAGTATTGTTCATCAGCCCAAGATAAAAACCAAACTGTTTGTTGAAAACATTATATGCTTTTTCAAATTCTCTGGATGTCCTGTTATTTTTCAAAAAGTCATAAAGCATCGTTATAATTTCTTCAACTTTGTCATAATCGGTTGCGTTATTATTAACTACTTTCATGGTTTCAATTTCACTCATCATTGTATAAAAATTACGAACATCATCTGACACATTTTTTCCGAATAAATCCAACACTTTCTGATAGTCAATAAGTACAACCGCTTCATTATTTATATATTTGACCGTCATATAATGCCTTTTTATTTCACTTATTGTTGTCTTTAATATACTGTCATTTGTTTTTACATCTTTAAAATCCGTATTGCTAAATACATTATTGTATTGCCTTATAATAGTTTGAAAATTATATTTCTTTGTAACAAGATAGTTCATAAAAATATCAAATTTTTCATTGTATCCATTTTGCGTAAAATTCTGATTATCAACCTTCATTATTTCCTCAATTGTATCAATATTTATCTTTTCCGTATCTTCAATAGCCTGCCATAAAAACATATTATAATCTTCTTCGGAAAGATCTTTTAAATAGCTATATTTTGAAGACGTTCCGCATGCAGATAACATGGATAACATAACTATAAAGCAAAATATTATTGCCACATTTTTTTTCATAACATCCCTCCCTGTTTTTTTACATTATACCAGATATAAATAACCTTATCAATGAAAAAAAGATCAGATAGCAGCTGATCTTTTTTATTCAAAAATATTTAGTCATCCTTTTGTCATTATTATTAAAAAAACTATCAAAAAAACATTGAAGATAAATCCATATATAATACCTGAGAACTTTCTTTTTTCACCTGAAAACAAAAGCATTCCAATTAATGAACCGACTGGGCAGAAAAAGTGAAGTAAATTTTGTTTTTTGTCAGAAAGCCCTTGATCCCTGCTGCTAAGATAAGCCAAAAATGACATAACATTCAACATTACGAAAAAAATTACATAATACATATATTTTACCTCCTTGATTGCCAAAATTTCTTATTTACTTTATTATAAATTGCTGATATGGCTTTTATGATTTTTTTTTGTTTGAATAAAAAAATAATATTATTCCTTGAAAATATTATATAATTATATCAAAAGGGTAACTGTAAGGAATTTGTGAAAGGAGATTTAATCTATATGTATAGGAATATAGAATCAAGGTTTCTTCCAAAAAGCATAAGAAAGCAAATTGATCCAGATTTCAGAAAAGAAGAGCAGCAAAAGGAAATCAACAACAGGATAAATCAATTGATTATTAAATTGTCATTTTCTGTTTTTTCAAAGTTTGACAATGAAGATTTAACGAAAATAAGAAAGAAATTGGCGGGATATCAATATATAAATATTGCCGAGAAAAGGGAAACAGTTGAAGAAATTTTTAACTGTGTAAAGAAAGCCATTCAAATACTAAAAGATATCGACAATAACAAAACAAAATATTACATCCATTCAGCCTTCAATATATACCGTGGATACTTCCCGCAATATGCACAGGAACTCATGAAAAGAACCCGTATTTAACGGGTTCTTCTTATTATTATTATTATTATTCACTTAATTTTATCCCCATATGGCAATGATTTTATATAATCTTCCATAAATTTAAAATCAGGAATATATCCTTTTTTTGAATATTGAAATTTCGGATCAATAATAGGATTACCGTTTTCATCCCTGCAGATAGGAAGCTTAATAACAGTATCAAAAACTTTGTTTGATTTAGGTTTTCTACCATAGGAATATCTAAATTTTTCTTGCCTTAAAACAGTACACAAAAATATAGCGTTAGCTTCATTTAATTTGTCTGAATATAAAACTTCAACATCACTTGATACGACAATCGGATTTTTATGATAAAAAGCATCAAAACAACTTCCATTAGTTGATACTGTTATGCAATTACCTTTTATCGGGGTTTCACAAACTTTCGCACTTACTCCGTTATTTGATGATGTAGAAGAAATATAAGGTATATCCCCTTCTATTTCAGGTGTAGCAGAAAATTTTTTTACTTTAACTTTATCAAAAATATTTCCTACCCTGAATTCTTCCCATTTATCTATATCCAATCTCGGTTTTTGCTTTACTTTATTTTTTGTAACTAATGGTTTATGCCGCAATCTTTCAATATATTCTTTAATATATTCGAAATCAGGAATATACCCATTATCAGAATATTTTTTTTCTGGATCAATTACAGGATTATTATTTTCATCTTTACATACTGGAAGTTTAATGATCATTTTTTCTACTTCTTTACTGTAAAGCGCACGACCATATGAAAACTTATAGCGTTCCTTATTTATCAATGTGCATATGAATAACAGGACTGACGGATCAGCTTTGAATTTAGGAGAAAGAATATTAACTCTGCCATGGCTTACAGAATAAAAATCCTTATCTTGATAGAATGCATTGCAGAACATATCAACTGTTATTTTTCCGCCAGAAAACAACTGTGCTTTCCCGTCCCCTTTTTTATTTATATATCCGACTATACCATTGTTTGTTTGTCCAGAAGATATTAAAGGGATTTCGCCAGGATCACAATCAGCTATCTTCAAATCACCAGTTGACAAAATAACATCAAATAAACTTCCTATTTGGAACTCTTTCCATTCCGCTATATTAAGCTTCATATATATGCCCCTCCTTAACCAAATAGGAAATATAATCATTCAAAGTTTGCTGGAAATCATCATCTGTTAATTTAGAATAGTCAGTTTTCATATAAGCTTCACATAGCCATTCGTCATCACCAGTTACTTTGTGTACAGCTGATAACCCGTCAACTGACTCTCTGTTTGTATAAAGATTAATCCATTTTTCTTCTATTTCTACCCACATACTTTTACCTGTTTCATTATTAATCTGTTCAACTCTCCCCAAATTCTTTTTCTTTCTAAAACCATCCTCTTTGTAATAACCAAAGAAAGTCTTTGGGTTTGAAGGATCAGAATGCTTTTTACCTGATGTAAACACCATGCAACAAGCATTTACAGAAGCCCCAGGATAGAATATTTCATCAGGTAAAGTAAAAACAGCATCCAATGTATTGTTTTTTAACAATTCTTTTTTTAGGCTCGTTATTTCTTTAGATGTGCCAATAGCACAAGCAACAGGTAAAAGAACAGCCAATTTAGCCTGTTTGCCTATTTCATTAATAATATCCGCTATATACTTTACAAAGTATAAACCTTTTGTCGGATCTTCTTTCTGATTTATATTCCATGTGTCAGTATAATCTTTAGGTAAATGTTTTCTTTGTGCATTATACGGAGGATTCATCAAAATAACATCAGGATTTATTTCTTTGATCCAATCTTTAAAATCAAAACAACTCCCTTGTTTTATAATCGAATTATTATTGCCATGAATCAGCATATTAGTTGTTGCCAAACCATAAATGTTTTCATCATATTCAATCCCATAAATCTTGCTTCTTTTTACATTTTCTTGTTCATCTTTGGTAGAGCAATCTTCCAAAGCTTGCGTCATTGCTCTTACCAAAAATGCGCCTGATCCGCAACAAGGATCTAATACAACAGTATTTTTATTAACTCCTGTTATTTTAACCATAAAGTCTGTTATATGATCAGGCGTAAATGCTTGATTTCTATCTGACTTTCCTATATATTTATTAAATGTAACAAAGAAAAGGTTTAATAAATCCTGCCCTGCTGTGCTTTTATCATTTATATACGGTAAAATTTTGTTTTCTATAAATTCTAAAATATGCTTAAAATTTTCAGCATCCAAATTTCTTATGTCCTGACTTTCGAGGATATTTTCATTAAGAAGTTTAATTTTAGCATCCTTATCAGAATTATCTTTTAGCAAATTCTCAAGTTTCGCTTTAATGCCTTGTCTAATCTGAATATTTACAACTCTTTTATTTTCTTCTTCTTCTTTCTGAATTTCCTCTTTACTTTTCCAAGCCCCATCAATTTTATTTGTAGGTATTTGATAAACAAGCCCATGTTTTAATGCCAAAAGGCATGTTCCAACAAATTGGCTTCTTAATCTTTCCTGAATACCATATTTATGCAATAATTCATTCAATGCATAAGTGTTTTTCATTACTTCTTCCTTATTATTTACTTTTGCAGTATATAGTTCAACATATTCATCAATGTTTTTTAAAACAGTTTCGTTAATCAGAAAATTCGAATCAGAAATGACCCCACGCCAAACCTTTATATTATGGTTTTTTGTGCTTGCTAAAATAGCAACAATTTTATTGCCAGTCAGTTTTTTTTCATATTCTATATAAGCGGATAGTTGTTCTTCTGCAGATAAAAAATCTTTATCAAGATCATATTTTACTTCAACCAAAAGGGTAACATTTCCTTTTACAAACCGCATATCTACTTTTTCAAACTTCCTGCCATCTTTAGATGAACGAATAGGTTCAAAAGGTTTTCCTAATTTTTTAAATTCTTTTGGATAACTGAATTCATCATTTTCTATATTTGAAACAAGAAAATCTTTTCCTATTATATTTATAATTTCATTTCTCGTCATTTATTACACAACCCCCTTATAAAAATTTAAACACAATCACAATTTTACATTTTTATTATATTTATTATACAGTATTTTTCTTTTCTTTTCAACTAAATAAAAATTTTTTATATATTTTAAAACTCTTTTTTTATTAATAAAAATTTACAATAATGTTCAACTTGAAATATTATTATATGGAAACATCAGTAATAAAAAATAAATTTTAAAACAAAAAACAAAAGAAACCTGCCGCCACAGGTTTCTTTTGTTTGGTGAAATCGACCAAATACACACGAAAGGAGGTGATAGAGAAACTTTTTTTTGCTCCATAAATAATTATATACAGATTATTTTTAAAAATAATATTTTAATAGCCGTAAAACAGTACGACTTTTTTGTCCCAATCTATACTTTTTAACAGACGTACAAGTTCAAAAATTTGATATTCATATTTCCACGAACTTGAAATGCATTCTTTGCTTAAATCGGTATTAACCGCCAAATTTCTTTCCCAATGTTTAAGAGTACTATGGATATGGCTTTCTTGTCGCCGTTGTTTTGGAATTCCGTCTTCATCTTCTTCATCATTCAAAAGGCTTCTGTAGTAATCAATAATATAGCCTTTATATATTTCAATGACTTTGATTACTGCTTCTTTTCCGCAAACATATGGGTCATAATATTCAAATTCTTTTTGCATATCAGGTTTATTAAACAATGGTTTACCTGTTGAATATATTTGTTTATAACTTTCATCATATATTTTCCCAAATTCATAAATTAACTTTTGATCACCTATGTCACTGAAACTGAAATAATTACTTTCATCAACTTTTTCTGGTTTTGTTTCTTTCATATAAGCCAACAATTCTTTTTTAGTCATATCTTTTATTCTATCAATTTCAGATTTTGAAATTTCATAAAAATAAAATCTGTAGGACATATTTTTCTCCTTCCTTATTTTCTTTAATAAAAAATATTTTTTTCAATTATATTATAAATATTTACAAGTATATTATATATATTTACAAGAAAAAAAGAGCTTTTTTAAGCTCTTTTTTTTGTCTTTTGTGTAGGTTAGGAAGAAATCCAACCAACAAATGTCTGCATAATAACAGGTGCAAACAGAACAACAGCATATACAATTGTCGATATTATCATTGCCCACATACCTTTACCGCTTAGATCGCCTCTACCAATACTGCCTATCAACGCAAGGAAAGCACCAATAATAAAGATTATAATAGAGAACGGCTGAACAACAACCTGCAAAAGATGTATTATCTGATATCCTTTTTCCAAAATCCACTGGAGAATATCGTCCGTTTCAACCATGGGAATAACATCTTTGTATCCTGCATAAACCCTTTGTGATTCATCATCTAAATTTCTGAATGTTTCATCATTCAATACTGGATTAGGATTATTAATTCTTGTTCCAGTGCCCTCATTTACAATGTTTTCGTCTTCGGGTCTTAATATATTTGTATTGCTTTCCTGGCTGTTCTGAATGCTTTGAGTAGTTCCTGGTTCTGTAACAGACGAATCTATTGGAGATAATGTTTCTGTTGTATTTTCTGAAATATCAGTAGGCCATCCATCATCTGCCGCAAAAACAGGTACAAATGACGATATTATCAAAAAAACAGCAATGCTGATTGCAATAAATCGCTTCATCATAACATTTACACCTCCAAAATAAAATAAACTTAAGCTTTATATATTTTAAACATTTGCCAAATATAAAATAACTAAAAAATGACTATTTTTTTTATTTTTTAAAAAACAAAGCGGGATTTAATATCCCGCTTTATTTTTTTTTTAGAAATTCATTTTTATGACACCGAATTTTTGTTTCAGATCGTCAGTAACTCTTTCTTTATCAGCTGCAAACGGGAACGGGTTCAATATAATCTTATTTTTATAAGAAGCATCCATGACTGGGAATTTTGTAGTATCGCCCAAATTAATACCCCATCTTGCAATGAATGCATCTCCTGCTGTATACGTTGTTCCATCACGAGCTGTGTATTTACACAATATTTCAAGATGTAGGTGCGAACCAGTTGAATTACCACTCGAACCTACGTACCCAAGACATGTGTTGACATCAACATAATCGCCAACCTTAACCTTCGGGAATGTTAACATGTGTGCGTAAAGCGACATTAAGTAGTATCTTCCTTCTGAATCTATTGGATGAGCAATTACCACATATTTTCCATATCCACTGTTGTAAGTGTTTGAATCAGATCTATTCGAAGCAAATACAACTTTTCCTGGTGCAATAGGGAATATTTCAACTCCGCTTCCGTCTGCTGAAATATCAAGTCCTGTATGGAAGTTTTTCCCAAACAGGTTCCTGTATCCAACAGGCGACGTAAAGCCTTTAATCCTGCTATCACTCCATTTTAAAGGAGGCTTATATTCATTCCAATTATAAATCCATGGCTTGCCAGTTGCAGGGTTTATTTCAGAAAATTCAGCAAGATCAACTGCCGAATTATCCCTTGAAGCAATACCGCTGCCATTATCACCATTAATCGAACCGCCGAATAAATCAAATATATTGTAATCAATACGACTTAACAATTCATTATTCTTTCTGTAACCAGCAGAAGTATTCATCAATGATACAAACTCGGTGTAGTCCAAATGCCGCTGGTAAAGCCTTACTCCACCATTTCTGAAGCTTTCATAAGATTTACCAACTAACAGGTCAATAGTATTCAGGAACTTTCTCCATGTAGATGTCCTGCTTGTCGAATAATACTGGTTGTTTGCCAAAGTAACTGATGAATTTGTAGCCAATACAGGGTTGTAATACTGAAGAACATGCGGAATATATCCTGGGTCTCCCCATAACAAAGATGGTTTCCATACTTTTTCTTTTGAATCATAAATTTTTCTTTCATTTTCCTTCCATTTTTTAAATTTTTCATATCCTGCCCAGTATGGACCGATAAATGTATCATAAGCTTCCCAACCACGACCATACGGATCATAAAGGTTTGCCTTAGCCAATTCCAAGTACCATGTATCACCGTAATGATCCTTTAAGCTTTTTGTTAAACCTGAACCTGGCGGGATTTGAGTAATAACTTTTGGGGATCCCATGTTATAGGATTGCAATGTCAGGAAAATATCCCCATCGCATTCATGCATTTTCTGGCTAAGATAAGCTGCACCCCACTGTATGGCTTTATCTGGATTTAATCTTTCATCATTGGAATCCCATGTTAAACGTATTTCAACTGGCGTTCCAGGTTGACCATTTATATATGGAGTTGCTGTTCTTACTTCAACTGATCCTCTGTTAAATCCCTGAATCTGCGCTAATCCCCATGCTTTTGCTTCTTTTTGTTTATATCCCGCATCTGCCCTACCGCCTGATTCACGCGTAACTATTGCTACAAACAACGCCTTGTCAACACCATATGTCTCACACCATATATCAAATGATTCAGCATAATTTTGATATACCTTCATTGCGGTGTCCTTATTTTGTCCAACTTTTATACCACCTATTTCCATATCTTCAATACTTGCGTAAATCATTTGCTTCCTTGCGGTAAAGTCAGTCACATAGGAAAGGACATCCTTCACTATAATAGGTGAAAGCATTGAAACATCTATCTGGCTTAAATCCCCTGAATAGTTGACAACTTTCTTGTAAATTTCCCTTAAATCGTTTTCGCTTACATCAAACCACATCGCATGATTTGGATTTTTTTCAGCATTATACAGTGTAGCTGCTGTCGACTTAAAGAGTTCCAATGCAAATTCTTCATTAGGAACCATATACATATATATTGCTTCTGGAACATTAAAGCCTCTTGCTGATATCAGGTAAGCCAGTTTTACGCCAACATAGTGAATAGCTTTATAAGAATTTCTTCTGTCATCTAAATAAATATTTCCTTCTCTCTTTATACACAAATCAGCATCAGAAATATCGAAAGTTTTGTCGTTTATTACAAGGGTTCTTGGAAGCCCTCCTTCGCCTATTTTTGTAATTGATATCGTTTCTCCGTCTGCTGCAGGAAGATTGCCTCTATATGGTATAAATCCAACCCCTAAATAAGGCATTCGTAAATGTTTTTCTATGGTTTGATCCCCAACCTTCACAGAAAACTGACGATAATATGAATAATATGATGTAAGAGGATCATCTTCATTCAAAATGAAACTTTGTATAATAGATTCATTGGTTGTTGTTGGTTCCAAACCTTCATTTACATATTCTTTGAAAGTCATATTCACGCTTCTCTTTACACTTTCCTCAACTATACCGCCTATCAACTGGGCAAAATATTTTGCAGCTTGATTTTCATCCATATCCATTTTTTTAGCTATTTCAGCCCAGTAAGGCTGAGAGGCTTCCGCATATATAGCCATCGAATACCCGCTAGTTATAAATGGTTGGTTAACAGTATTCGTTATAAGTTTTCCATATCCAATATCGCCTCTGTATTCAAGATCACTGTCTACCATTACATTTAACGGTATATATGTTTCAAAATTCATCAGGTAATCCTGTAAATATTTTGAATACTTATTATGAGCTTCAATGTATTCTTTAATATCAATTTCATTGGTCTTTGAAGGTGTCATTCTTGCAGTCCAGCTTGTCAGTTCTTCGCCATCAAAATATGCATTCACTTCTATCGGCTTGACTTCCTTCAAAAATCCAACATAATTTCTGAAAATAGGAACTGGAGTACCTTCATTTGTCCTATCCGTCTTATCTACTCCGTTTTCATCTACATAACCTTGCAACTGTGCAAAGACTTTTTCGTATACTTTTCTTGCACGATTAAAATTACCATCCCTAACAGTATAATTTGAAGGAAGACTAAGCTTACCATAAATTCTTCCATTTTCAATTGCCTGATTTATATCTTTCAAATTGATATTAGGATATTTCAGCTCATAAGATTGGCTTAAATCAACCTTAACAAGCTTGTCATTGAAATCTGCATCCCAAACATTTTTATTCTTTTCACTTGGAGCGGAAGACGGTATGACTTTATATCCTACATGCTCCTTCCCCACAGATTTACCAACATTACTCGTAATATCATACATTCGCCCTATAAATTTAAGCTTGTCTGTCTTCTGGTAAACCTTTAATCCAGGATGCAAGCCAAACTGATCTGCTGACACGGAAGAACCATATATACTTTTAAGGAATTCCTCCATAGATCCTCTTTCATAAGTATCTTCAACATCTGATTTTTCTACTAAGTAGCAAATAATGAACTTATATTTTGTTTCATATTCATCTTCATCATCCTGATTTCCACTACTACTACCACTATCACTACTACTACCACCACCACTACTACTATCATTGCTGTTATTGTTATTTTCTTGACTGTCTTTTTTACCTTTTTCTTTTAGTACTTTAATTTCGGTAGGTTCATCATTATAAGCCCATGCAACCATTTTCTCATTTTCGCCAAGATATGGCTCAAAATCCTTTTTAGAAGGAGTAGTTGATGAAATAGGCTCGGTCGATGTATATCTTAAAGAATATTCTTTTCCTTTCAGAGTAATCTTCCAGTCTCCAGCATAGTAATACCTGTCAGTGAACGCCAAATCAACTACTCTTTTGCTTTCGCTCTTTAAGTCGCTTATCTTTGTAACAACATCTTGATAACAGTAGTTAAATTTACCAGCAAAAGTCAATGCTTCATCTATAAGAAACAAAGCTTCCATCATTTTAACATCAGTATATTCAAAGTCAGAAATATTCTGTCTGTATTCAGATATCAGCGTTTTAAGCGAACTATCATCAACCGCCATATTATCTATACATTCCCTGAATAAAGATTTTGCCACTTTACCCTTCTTCAGGTTGGAAATGATTGTATCAATACTTGTATTACTGTCAGTAATTCCTTTTGTAATAGAATTAGAACCATTACCAACATCTTCATCAGTATCAATAAGAACATCTGCATTCTTTATAAAATCAATTACCTTTGTAATAACTGTGGAATCAATATCTTTAAGCTCAGTATCATACCATGCAAGATAATATTTAAGCGGATTTAAGAATTGTCGCAATGGTTTTAGCTGCTTATCGCCGCCAAATAACGCAACAATAACACTATTTGACTCTTTAAGTAAAGGAGAAAATATCTTTATACCAGTATCTTTACCTTTTTTATCCTTTATAGTACCATTTTCGTCAATATAGAAACCGTTTTCAAGCGAATATCTGTTTTTGTTTTTTACTTCTGTGTGGAGCTCTGTATCAACATCATCAGGTATCCTGATTAACATATTTGATACTTCTTCAAATACTGCCGTTGCGTCAGGATCTTTGAAATAATTTTCATAGAATTCACTTTCTTTCCTGATTTGGTCAGGATAAAAACCAGAAGCAACAAGATCCTTATCAAGTCCTTTGTAATTCTTTTCTTTAAAATATTTTTTAATACGATCAGCGCTGTAGGAATCATCAAAATAAAATCCAGATTTAAAATTAACCTTTCTTACTTGTATATACTCCAAAATGGAACCTAATCCATAATCTCTTACTGATTTCAATTCCATTGGAAGTACATTGAAATCACCACTTGCTGCATTTCTTTCAACAGGTCTATTAATTCTTGTATCCCAAACCAAGTCCTGATTCAAAGAGATCTGTCCTGAACTATTCATTGCTATGTTATCGTCATCTTTCTGCTTCAAATTACCACTACTGTCAATATAGTAATAAAAGTTGTCAACTGTAATTTTGTCTCTTTGCACATTTGTACCTGTTGTAAATTTGACTTCATTGTGGTATTTATCCATAAATACAGGCTTTATATAAGTATCAATATAATTCCCTAATTCAGTTTTAAGTCTTGTCTTATATTCTTCTTCGCTTTCATTTGTGTCTTTCGCTAAAAAAGTATTGTAGCCGTAAATATTATTGTAGTAATTGTAACTTGATTCATCATCAATACGCTTCAAAATTTCACCCTTTACATACTCATACCATGTGTCTGGATCCGTCATATAACTATATGCATCATCAGTTATATTCCTAACGTCGTATTCAACCAAATAACCGAATTCTAACCTATCATATGAACTCAGATCCAAAGGATGAGGAAATGCTGCTGAAGTAGCTACAGACAAATTATACTGCAAATTATCATCAGTTTCTACCACACTCGTTTCTTCTGTCATAAGTTCCAATTCAACTTCACCGTTTTTATTTACATGTGGATAACCTAAAGGAACAAACCTTGATTTTTTAGCATTTCCTACTTCGCTTATATCTTGATTTCTTACCCTTTGTCCGCTTTGGAGTTGATGGTATATATCAGAATTATCAGGCTCATAATACTGCCATTCCCAATGATATCCTTCAATTCCTCTCTGTACGAGGTATTCTTCAAAATCACGGAATGCCTGTGCCTTAGTAGAATCTTTATAATATGTGAGTTTTTTGGATTCATCACCTGTTACTTTAGCTAATAACCCCTTAAAGAAGTTGCTCAAAGCTTTAAACCCGACATTGTCTATTTCTTCATAAGGATTCTCTGGTAATAAAATATAATGCCCCTGAGAGTCTTTCATTGGCTGTCCTGCCGAATTAAGCATATAGTATCTGAATTGGTTCCCTTCTTCAGCTTGTTTATCCCAAGCAGCTTGATTTTCATTTGCAAGGAAGAAGAACGTAAATAAATCGATATATTCCTGAGAATTTCTGAATGAATCCTTAACAACTTTAGTTTTCATAATTTGTGTATTTACAAGTACAGAAGAAGAAGCTATAATATTTCCATCTTCATCTGCCAAAGGCGCAAGCTGAAAATGACGATAAGGTCTGTTATTATATGCCGCAGGAACTTTTACGCCATCACCCAAATTATAATATCCATTTTTTTTCGCATCTGCCTGCATTGGTCTGTCAGCAATAGCATCCTGAATTGTTTTATATGGTCCAGTGAAAAATACTTTTGATTCCAAATCTATATCAGAATCATTAAATTTATGCTTAGAAGGATCTAATTTAAAATAAATCCTAACCATTTCTTCTGCGCCAGTTTCTGGGTTTCTCTTTGTCGCATACTTGACTACATTGTTGTATGCAGTTGTTTTTGTACTTGCAGAAGATCCATAAACAGGATGTATGTTCTTTTCTTCAACCGCATATTCCCATACATAAATACTTGGAGCAGACTTTACATTACCTTCCATCTTTATATCATCCTGATTCTTTTTGTTTGGATCATAAGGAATAACGGGATCCCTGTCATATTGGGACATTAAAACATCATTATAGTCATACCTTTGTGTTATATATACATAAAATTTAGGATTACCATTTTCATCTAATTCTGGAATCTGATCCTTTCCGTCAGAGCCACTTGATATAGGTTTTCCATATTTGTCAGTTTTCACCTTGACCCTCTGAAAGTCGTAAACAAAATGCAAAGGTTTGGTAAAAGCTTCTGGATAAACAATATTTGTATCAGGGTCTTGCTGGTAATTCATAAAAGCAATTTTATTCATTTCTGCAAGAAGCGCAGGTGAAAGTTGGAAATTAGCTTCCTTATTGTAAAAATCCCTGAAGAACTTTGATCCTAAAATTTCTTCATCTTCAGTATTCAAACCTACTGCCTGTTTAAGGTATTTTACTGGCTGTCTGTTTGCGTCAGTAACATATAATCTTTCGTCCATATTCAAAAATCCAAAAGTAATCTTATCAGATAATTTTTCCCATAAGCTTTCAAGGAAATTTTTCTTTGAATCATTTACATCACTCACATTAAATACCTGATAAAAAGATGTTTCAGAAATACGATTGTAAAAACCTTCTGTCATAGCCAGAGTATTCCTTACATCAGCAAACCTTTCGGAATTTTCAATTTCACTGAAATCTGCTACATATTGGAAAGAAATATCATTCAAAAGCATACCAAGAACAAGTACAGTTATCAGAACAATACTTAGCCACATAAGAACTTCCGCAACAACTGCACCTGCTTTTACTATCTTTGCAAACAAATTAGTTATAAATTTCGGATATTTTCTTGCTTTTGTAACTAAAGATGTAACTGATGTAACTAAAGATAATGCTTTCTTAAAGAAAGTAAAAATTTTTATAATCAAGGAGAACAATTTTACCACCTCACATCTTAAAACTGAATAAAAAACTCCATATGTATATTAAAAAAATATTTTTTTTAGAAAAACCCGACAATAAATTATATGCGACAAAAGTGTTATTATTTAAAAAACGCTTCAAACCACTAAATGTATTATAGAATTTAAAATCTTTTTTATAAAAAAAAGAAGGCAGAATAAAATTACTCTACCTTCTTTTTTTTAATTTGCCTGCAATATTTAAAACAACTTAACATTTCAAAATTGAACCAATCAGGCAATTATATATTTCAATCATTTTTATAATCCGTTAATTTTTTATTCCACTTACTGGCTTCACATATCCTCCGCTACTTTGTCCAGAATGATTTCCTACGTTATTGCCTCCTGATACATTATTCTTATATTCCTCATAACCGTTGACACGTGGGATGTTAAATACGCTCTTATAATCTGTACCTTTCCCATTATTATCAAATATAATATTTCTTCTATCCTTCGAATAACTTGCGGACATAATATGCGAAACTGGACTGTTCTTTCCAGTATCAAACTGGATATTATAAGATCCATCTTTTGTTTTTTCAAAATGGCTGAAACCATATCTCTGCTTTAATTCATTGAACCTGTATTGTGCTTGTGAAAGCTCTGTTACAGCTTTTTGATCACCTGTTTTTGCTTTTTCTGATAAAGCTTCAATCTTATCATAATGATCTGCCAAAACATTTGCAGCAGAAACACCATCTCCAAGAAGATGTTTAGCTCTCGAACTATCCAGTTTCAAATTGCTTATAGATGGGGTTACATTTCCTCTGCTATCTCTAACAAGAGATATTGAACCATCTGTATGATCTGCTTTCGTAATTAACTGGCTTGTATTTGCCCCAGTATCCCTTGTCCTAAATCCAGGTTCTTTGTGAAGAATTTTCGAAGTAGATTCCGAAACTTTTTCCATTCTTGATTTAACCCCTGCAATAGCATTTCGTCCTACACTCGTATTATTTGCAACGCCTTTACCAGCCCCTTCAAGTACGGCTGCACCTGTCTTTACAGCAGCCGCAGATGCTCTGAAGGCTCCATCAGCAATAGCGGCTCCACTACTGGCAGCACCTTCCATCATCATATCAGTGTTATTTATTCCTGCTCCAATACCCATTTGTGCCAAACTGCTGACTATATTGCTTGAAACATTCGCAAATCCAGCAGCAGCATTTAATGCTGCAGCAGCACCTTTTCCAAACTTAGAATTCCAAGTACTTGTACGCTGTTTTACAGCATTTTGAAGCGTCTGGCTATTTTTCGCTTCCCTTGTTCCGCCGCCACCATCACCAGTCATTCCTCCTGATTTTGCACCACCTTCACCTTCTCCTTCTTTTGTAACACCAGCAGTAAGAGCACCTTTTGTCATACCAAGAGCAGCCCCACCTACTTTTTTTAAAGCACTTGAACCAGCAAGTACCGCCATACTTGCAAGTTTGCCACCCAATTGACCAGCAGCCGCTCCAGACTGACCAAAGAACTGCGTTCTGATCCATTCAGTCAAAGGAATCAATGACAATGTAATAGCTATCTGTTCAATACCTCGAGTTACTCCTACAATATTAAACAGAAAAGCTAAAGCAAAAGCATGAAGGCCCTGCAAGAAAATGTTTGCGGATAGTTCTTTCAGCCAATTGTCAAATAGTCCTTTTCCTTTTGACGAAAATGCCATTGAAACTATAAAGATTGGTGCAGAAGCAGTAAGAAGAGCTATCATAATGCTTCGCATAATATATATAAAATTAAGGTAAATAAATATTCCAAGGTAAACAAACTGAATAAGTATGGAAACCAGTACATGTCCTCCTGTGCTAACTTCATTCCATCTGTCCAAATCAACCTGTGTGGCAAATATCCCGACAATGGAATTGTTTAGAGATACGAGGAATCTTATAAATGGAATACATACCGCAAGGAAGAAACCGACGATAAAGAACTTTTGAATTGTTTCCATAATAGACATCCTGACCTGTGGGTTAATTGTACTTAAATTTAACTGCAGTAAAACTTTCAGTATAGCAACTGCAATTACAGCCCATGCAATTATCTGGAATATAACATGATAACGCAATACAATTGCCCACCAGTTATTCGTCATAATACCTTCATTATATAACTGGGTTCCTCTTATTCCTTTGTTGTATACCAATTCTGTTACATCATAAAGCTCTAATACACTTTTTAATCCAGATAGTATTTTTCTGAATATATTTGCAATAATCTCTTCGACTTTTCCAACATCTTCTTCTGTCATTTCACGCATACTTTCTGAATTTAATCCCATAATAGTATAATTGTAATTAGCCTGGAATGCAAGATGGTGTATTGTAAGCCATATTACATCAACACCAGATGTTCCAAAATCATAGCCATTTTTTATCAACGGCTTGGTAGCCCCGACAGGAGCAATATAACCTTTTTGCATTGCGTAAATAAAAGTACTGTCATTGCTGGTAGAAATTGTATTTGTAACAGGATCTATTCTTATAACATGAACATACAAATTCCCTTCATTATCAGCATGCTGCATGTAATCAATATACCTTTTGAACCCTTTTTCATCTGCGCTGATTGAATAACTCTTTTTTCCTGGATCATAGGTGAAATAACCAGTATAACTTGGAGGATTCTTCGGCATACCAGAAACCTTGTTCACTTTTGAACCATATAACAAAGCATATTTTTCCCCATTTGGACCAGGATAAACTGTATAAAAATAATCCCCATCTTTTTTCGGTCTGGCGTAAATTGAAGCTTTTATCAAAGATGAAACATCCTTATATCTTTGTCCGCCATTAATCACTGACAGCATCTCATTTAAATTAGCCATAAGCGTGGCAGACACTTCATAAGCCCTATTATAATCAGCTTCTGATACTTTACTGTTTCCTCCACCCAATAATCCATTTAAAACTGCACCTTGTTCCTTTGCAGGGAAACTAAAAACAAGACCACCTTTTCCAGACTCAGGAACTTGTCTTCCGTTTCCTATACCTTCATTAAAAATAGAACATCCATTTATACTGACCTTAGATCTTTCTTGTATAATACTGTCAGTAGGAGTACCAGCAAGAGTCGCTTTACTGTTTCCTGGGGGTATACCAAGCTCAACTGCCTTAAAGAACCTTAGATCTTTAGTATCATCCAATGTCAAGTTAATCAGCGGGTTATTTTTATTATTCGATACATTGCTTGCTTCAGTACCTATCTTCTTAGAGGTAATATCATTTGCATACAATGAAAATATCTTGTCAAACCTCGCTGTTCTGGCTTCAACGTGGTTAGATTCCCTGCTCCATCCAGGTCTGTCATATATCGTATATACATTGTATTTCATTTCTCTTTCATTTATGGTCGCCTGCAAGTGTACTGATTCATGCGCAGAAACAGTCGCTGGAAATAAAGAAAAAATCATGACAACCATAATAAAAATACAAAGCAACCTCAATATTGTCTTTTTTCGTTTCATTTCCTTTACAACCCCCTTCCGATTTGGTATCGGAATTTATTTAGCAGGAGTCTCACCTGTCGAGAGACCCCTACTATAAATTTATGCACTAATCGAAATATAATAAAAGTTTTTTAATCCTTTTTAACATAAGCATTAGTTATAAGTTCAGCTTCATAAGGAAATGCCAAAGCGAAAGCAACAGAACTTTCTTCATTCATCTTTATCAACATTTCTCCTCTTTTTGCTGTAGACAGGAATATTTTTTCACCTTCTGACAATTTAAACGTTTCTTGTACAGCATCAATATCAGTCGAATTCTGTCGTAAGAATATATTACAAATGGTATTTGTCAAAACTGCTTTTCCTTGCGGATTATCAGCAAATTCAACAAAGTTCTGGCTCGCAACAAGTAACCCACCATTTCTTTTTCTTATACGCCTTGCACAGTTTTCAAGGAATGTGGCAGTATAAGCACTACCAGCCATATTTTTATTTACAAGCATCCATGCCTCATCGCAAACTATTCTTTTCTTAATGTGCCTGTTTTTCTTAACAAACTTTTCCCAAGTCCATGATAAAGCAACATACATACCAATCGGTCGTAATGTACCTTCTTCAAGTTGTGATACATCAAAACTAACAATAGGTGCATTTGAAAATTCTCTTAATTCTGGAGATGTCTGATGATCAAACAAATCATAAATACCACCTTTTACAAACATCTTTAAGGTATTTGCCAATCTCATAATATTTTCATTATTTGTTTCCTGTGCATATGCTTCAAGTTTCGCGTGTAAATCCGAAAGTGTTGGCATTGTCTTTCTTACTCTATATCCTAACTCATCTCTTTCATCATCAAACAATAAATCATCCTCATACAAAGATTCTGGATCTTCTGTTATACCAAAATCCTTATTGTATAAATCTGTCAAAATGCTTGAAACAATAGATCTCTGTTCACTGTCAACACCACCAACCATAACAACAATAAGATTCAATAAATCAGACACTTTTGTCTTTATATCAACTTTTTTTACTCCTTCATCTGGATCTAATTCTTCTTCTATATCAAACGGATTAATATATGTCTTTGATTCAGGTGAAAGCTTAATATATGCTCCACCTAATGCCTGTGTAAGCTTTCTGTATTCACCTTCAGGGTCTATAATAACAGTACGAACACCCTTCAGCGCACTTCTTAATGTTAACAATGAAACAAAGAATGTTTTACCAGAACCTGCCTGTCCAAATACAGACGCGTTAGAGTTGTTAAGTATGCTTCTGTCATAAAAATCTATCAAAACAGGAGTCATCGTAGACAGGTTTATTCCAATAAATACACCATTTTTATGGGAAACTTCACTGTTATAGAATGGGAAACATGCAGTCAACGCCCCTGAATTAAAGTTTCTCATTTTATCCTTGATAAAGTTTACACCAAACGGTAAACCAGATTTATAAGCATCTTCCTGTCTTAAATACATAGGCAACAGATCAATCTTACGCCCCTTTAACCTGTTGGTTAACTTCTGGGTCTGCTTATCAAGCGATTCAAGTGAGTTTTCGTAAAGATTTGAAACTATATGGATATAGAATAAGTTTTCATAGTTTTGTTCCAGTTTTCTTCTTTGATCATATAATTGCTCTATTGTTGCCTGCAATTTTGTTATGTTTCTGATGTTACCTCTCTTCATTTCTATATCCAATTGCGCTTCAAACTGTGTAATCTTTGCGGTAAGCTCATCAAGAGCTTCTCTGTCATCCGCAGGCTGAACATATATAGCAGTATCCATGTCCCCATCAGAATTAAATAAATCATCAAGCCACCCGACTTGAACAATTGACGGGAAACCATTTACAATAAATGAACGGCAATATTTATTCCCAATTTTTAAGCAATCTTCCCTGCTTCTGTCAATACTCGGAGGAGCAATAAAATCCTTTGGCTTTCTTGATCCTGGAGCCAAAACACTTTTAATTTCTTTCTTATCATTAAGCTTTAAAGCAGAATCTTCTTTATTATTACTATTATTATTAATACCTTCATTTAAAGGTTTATTTGTTTGTTCATCAGATTTCTTTATTTTTTTAAATAGTGCCATTATTTTACCTCCCTTCCAATTTGTGCCATATTATTTTCATCAGTTGCTTCATTTGCATCTTTTTTCTTTTTGTCTACTTCCATCAATTTATTGCTCATTTCCTGTAATTTACCAACAACTTCATTGAAGACTTCAGTGTCTTCTTCAACCAAAATCTTTGACAGAATTTCATTCTTAATAATTTTCTGGGCTTCATACAAAGCATGGTTTGCCCTTTCGTAATCCGTCATTTCCTGCAGTATATTACGTCCATCAACAGTAAGTGCAAGATATTCGCCAGAGAAAACATGTTCAAAATTAGCATAATCATCTTTGTGGAAAATGCTATAAACAAGTTCAATCAAATCTTTTGTCTGCATAACAGTCCCTTTTATACCAACAGCAGCAAGTCCATCAATAATCATTGAAGTTCTTATATTTAATTCTTTCATTGCATATTCATACTTTTCTTCCTTGTTTAAATCAGTCAATGATGCAGCTTCATCATATGGAACAATGATATATTTCTTTTTTTGTTTTGAATTACCTATATAAGAATTTAAATTTAGCATTTCCTTCAGATATACCTCACCATATTCACTTAAATTCGGGAAATCCTTCAATGTTTCTTGTATATCTTTTTCAAGCTGCGCCAACATCTTACTGTTATCCATTTCTTTTGTTTGTACATAAAAGGTTATTGGAAACTGCAGAGAGTTAAGGAATCTTTGAAATGAAGCTTCTATCATTTCTTTTTCACCAACTGTTTTCAAGTTGTAGTTTGTTGAAGAACATTCAATAATCATTCTATATTTAAAGCCGCCAAGATCAATTATGTTGTTTTCAATTTTGTCGAAAGGTAAATAATCCTGCGTAGTTTCAACTTTCGTTGTATCAGCAACTGCTCCAACCATTGATGCATCCGTTTTTTTCAGCTGCCTTACAACCATGAAAACCATAAACCCTACTACGCCAATAAATAAAAACAAAACAATAAACGCACCAGCCATTACATATCCACTTCCTTTCTGTAATTTATAAGTTGTTTTGTTTTCTTTTTATGTTTTGCTCTTTCTTTCAAATAATCAAACAAAGGAAGTCCATGTCTTGTTATAAAAGCAAAACATACCCCAGTGGGCAAACCTATAAATAACGAAATTATAATACTCGCACTTCCTAAAATAGGAAAAGTGATAAATGACAAAAGTGCAGTGACACCTACTCCTCCCAATATCCAAAATAATTGTGTTGCAGTCAATAAGCCGCCTACAATTTTTTCTTTTTCTCGTATATCAGGAGGGACAACATATTGTGCCATATCTATACCCCCTTTTTTTTAAAGAAAATTTAATATATCAATATATTGTAGAAAAAAATTGTTTTTTAATTCAAAACTTTCTTCTTATGCATATTTAATTTATGCGAAAAAAAGAATATAAAAAACAGATTTATCATCTAATATTAATTTTTTCAGAAGCATATAATTTATCAGTAAAAAGAAATTATTTACAAACAACATCTAAATATAAGCAAATTAGCACAGAAAAAATTCGATTGGCGTGTAGAAACAACAATTGGATAACCGATTCATCCTCCACTT
>Ga0209608_1001147_pt1 | contig 22874 bp, 19 predicted proteins | sample AD_UKC130_MetaG_FD_184428 | JGI IMG/M metagenome (GOLD analysis project Ga0209608, IMG submission 184428) | Active sludge microbial communities of municipal wastewater-treating anaerobic digesters from Canada - AD_UKC130_MetaG (SPAdes) (version 2) | ecosystem: Engineered > Bioreactor > Anaerobic... | reverse complement strand
TCTGATGAATTTTTAGAAGCCTTTAAGAATTCAAATTATCAGGATGAAATAATAGAAGCAGTATCGAAGTACAAAGATGATGCAGTAGATGCAATAACTAATTATGGCGACGATGCAGCAAAAGCTATATCCAAGAATATCGATCCGGATTTGATCAAAAGACTGGATGATTTGGGAATTGATCCATCGGATTATGATAAGTTCAGAATTGTTGGACGTGAATCAGCCGAGGCTGCTGTAGAAGCTATAGAGACATTAAGACCATTGGGACTAGATACCGAACAAAATATTGTAAGATTCACAAAGTTGTCACGTGCAGGAGTACCAAAGGAAAATATTATAAACGTTATTCAAAATAATATTCGATCGTCATCTTATATACAGAAGAAAATAATCGATACGTTTGAGGAGTTTAGCCATTTTGACGATGCTGCAAAGTGGAAATTAAAAAATGCTGTAGATGAAGGGTTGATAGATGTTTCAACTTGGGTAGGTAAATTAAATGGAGATATTTTGACTGAAAAATTTACACCGGAAGAAGCTTTTGCAATGGAAAGGTATTTAAGGAATGGTTTTGACGTGTTCAGAATTTCACCAATGCAAACTTCAGGTACGGCCGACTTTATAATTGATGGATTAGAAATTGAATTTAAAGGCTTAAATGCAAAAACATATGATAATATTTTTGCTAAAGCTATTGCATATGCAGATGAAAGTTTTACTTCTAAACCTGACGGAAAAGGTGCAGACAAACTTATATTAGATTGCTCATATAATAATTTGGATTTAACATTAGAAGAAGCTAAGATAATTATTGAGAAGATTAAATCGAAATATGCAGATAAATTGGTTGAAATATGGACTAAATTTGGCGATATTGGTGATGTATTCTGGTAATGCGTTGCATTTAAGAAGGAGGAGAGATAATTATGAGCATGCTTTGTAAATGTGGCTATGTTATGTCTGACAAAATAGTACCGAATAAAGTTATTTATTGGACATACACAAAAGAAAATTGGATTCAACGAAGCAAATTTGCTAAAGGGGAGTTTTCTTTTGTTGACTCACAAGCAGTTTGGAATTGTGAAAATTGCGGCAGATTACACTTTAGAAGGAATAAAGTAAAATATACATATAGTATTGAATATACGGAACTAAACAATATAAATTGTTCATGTAGTGAGAAATTTACGAAAGGTGAAGTAGAAGAATATTACAGCGTGAATGATTTTGAATTGGATGAAATAGATGACAAAATCAGAAAAGATGAATCATATGAATTTCCACGAAAGGTTGGTTTTTGCCCTAAGTGCAAGAGAATATTTGTACAGAAAGATGAAGTGTTAAAAATTTATTGTTTAGAAGAATTGATTGATTTAGAAGTAAAATAAGCCTATTTCTATTCCCCGACTGTAGTAATACAGCATCGGGGTCTTTATATATTTGGAATTTTAGTTATTGCAATAGACGAAAAAAATAATCAAGATAAGATGAATTAAGTTGTTTCTGATCAGTATAAATAACCTAAAGTTACTCTAGCAATATATCTATTTGCATTTATGATAATGTATAGAAGAAAAATAAGATACTGTTAAAAAAGAATATGTAGATTTGTTTGGCTTAGCACTTTATAGTCTGTGGAATACGATAAGTCTACACAAGAACTATAAAAATGGTGACTATGAAGCCGGGCAGGAACTTATAGAAGATCTATTATGGAATATTAGATTAACATTAGCCACCTTTGGACTATCAAGTCTGCTAAAATATTTTGCCAAAAAGTTAGCATTGAAAAAACTCACAGAAATATTTGGAGAAAACGTTGCTAAGAATATTACAAAAAATGCGGAAGCTTACGATGTTTATAGAGCAATTAAGAAAATAAGGAAGTTGGGAGTATCGGATGATGTTATAAAAGAATTTGCAGAAAGAATGGGTAAAGATAGCCTGGATTGGCTAGAGAACATGAAGAAAATATTTAACTTTACCGATGATGAGTTAAGGAAGCTTGTCAAACTAGGGGATGATTTATACAATTATTCCGATGACTTTTTAGAAGCCTTTAAGAATTCAAATTATCAGGATGAAATAATAGAAGCAGTATCGAAGTACAAAGATGATGCAGTAGATGCAATAACTAATTATGGCGACGATGCAGCAAAAGCTATATCAAAATATGATAAGACGGCAATTGATCTTATTAATAATAATGGTAAAGATGCAGTTAAAATAATGAATGACGCTCCTGATTATTATGGAGATTTGATTAAAAAGTATGGAGTAAATGGTAACTACCACTATAGAAATCTAAGTGAGTATGAAGCTTTGGCAATGGACCCGGCACATAACTTTCAAATTGATGCTAAATCAATGATTGAGAGACAGATAGGTCTAGAACTAGAAGTAAGAGGAGATATAACAGGGCCTATCGTAAGAGATCCAAATCCAGCAGGTGCTGAGTTTATAGATGCTTTTGGAACAAAGTGGGATATAAAGGGTTGGTATTCTCAATATGCTCCGAAGGGTTATTCATTAGAAAAAGCAATGGATGATATAAGAGAATCTATAAGTAAAGGTGAAAATGTGATAGTCGATTCATCTAAAATGTTTCAAGAACATATAGATGAAGTTAGAAAAGCAGTTGAGATGGCAGGTTTATCCCATAAAGTTGTCTGGTGGCCATAAATTGTTGGAAGGTGATGATAAATGGAATTGAAAAAGTTAGTGGAAGAACATCAAAAATGGGTTGAATCAAACGGATTTATTGGTAAAAAAATAGAAGTTGAAAATATCAGTTTTAATAGATGTACAATTAATAGAAAAAAGTTATGTAATGCTCATTTGGTTAAAGTAAATTTTGACAATTGTAATTTAAAAGAAAATGATATGTATTCGTGTTATTTTTTGGAATCATCATTTTTTAAAGCCGACTTATCAGAATCGGTTTTGAGTAAAGCTGTATTTGATTATGCTTTATTAAGACATTCAAAAATGAAAAATTGTAAAGCAATTAAAACATCTTTTAGTTATGCAGACTTAGGCAATTCAGATTTATCAGATTCGGATTTAAGAGGTGCAGTATTTAGAGGTTCAGATTTAAGTAATGCGAACCTTCAAAATGTAGATCTGACCAGTGCAGTATTAACTGGAACATTGCTATTTGAAACAAATTTTAAGGGTGCAAAAGGCATTGAAGAGATATACTCGGACTATGTCTTTATTGGAACAAAAGATAATCCTAAAAGAATAGAAGGTGATGATATAATTAAATGGTTAATTGAAAAAGCTTCATTATAAAATATGTTTAACCATAGGTCAAAATTCTTAATTATTTGCCCCAACTGTGTTGTTGCACAGTTGGAGTTTTTATCTATGTGATTGCTTCCGAAATGATGGGACCTGCATTAGAACATGTTATAAAATTTGAAATGGTAGAATTAAGAACGATTCTAAGAAATGCAAAAGCTGAGGCAGTACCATTCCTTTATAAAATTTTTGCTCTTGACGGTACTGCAAGTTTTGAAGTGGGTAGGAGTATAGAAAATTGTGCAGAGGTTTGGGCGGTAAGAAATGCTATATTAAGTGGTGTAAAGCTTGAAAATATAGTGTTGAGGACAATAAGCTATGAAAGTGGAGAATTTGCTGAGCTTTGCCAAAACTGTCAACGTACATTTAAAAATTTAATAGAATTTGGAAGAATAATAAGTGATTAGGGAGGAATAAAATGAGTTATAAATAAAATGCAATGCAAATTCTAAAAAAAGCAGGCTGGTTTGAAGAAAGAAGAATTGATATAGAAGATATTTTGAAATTGTTGGTAGAAAGGAAGTTTGAAATTTTCTTGGCAGTGAAAGAGTTTTTTGCTGAGTTTGCTATGCTAGAGATAGCTGTTCCTAATCCTCATGCAAAAGAAATTATACAAAAATATAATTTCAGAAAATATGACTTACATCATACAAACGTCTTTAAAGCTTTAGGTGATGCTGGAGATTACTATTGCACCACTCCATTTGAGGAATTTGCAAAAGAGAAGATGATAATAGTAGGTAAGATAAGTAATGGGAATATGTGGCTAATGGTATAGGAAAGTGGAAAGTTTTTTTGCGATTCAGGTAAATTGGGCGATAACGCATGGGAAGCTTGGGAAACTTTATGTAACCCATTAAAAAAGAGGATAGTAGCATGGCAATATCTGTAGTTATATAGAAATTAGGATGTAAACCCCGGCTGTAGCAATGCAGCATCGGGGTTTTACTTATGAAAAAATAATATGGGCTGTTAAGTAAAAAAAATTATATTGTATTTAAATATATTTTAAATATAAATATCTAATAGAAGAAATAAGCAATGCAGTAAACAGCGAAATAATAATGGTAGTTGCCGAAGAAGTTCAAGTAGGTGACCGGAGCGGAGCAGGATATATTGTAATGGATGACAGTGGTGCAGCAGGCTACATGATAAGTGGAGGCATTGCTGGAGGCTCGTCATCTATAAAGGCAGACCTTGCATTCCTTGCTAATTTAGGATTCGGAATAGCGGATGTAGTAGAGTCTGTAAAATTGATATCATTAGGAATAAAAGCGCTGGCAATAAGCAGGATTCTGGGAGTAATAACAATAATTGTAGGACTTGTTTTTCTTGGCTTAGCACTTTATAGCCTGTGGAATACGATAAGTCTATACAAGGACTATAAAAATGGTGACTATGAAGCCGGGCAGGAACTTATAGAAGATCTGTTATGGAATATTGGATTAACATTAGCCACCTTTGGACTATCAAGTCTGCTAAAATACTTTGCCAAAAGGTTAGCATTGAAAAAACTCACAGAAATATTTGGAGAAAGCGTTGCTAAAAATATTACAAAAAATGCAGAAGCTTACGATGTTTATAGAACAATTAAGAAAATAAGGAAGTTGGGAGTATCGGATGATGTTATAAAAGAATTTGCAGAAAGAATGGGTAAAGATAGCCTGGATTGGCTAGAGAACGTGAAGAAAATATTTAACTTTACCGATGATGAGTTAAGGAAGCTTGTCAAACTAGGGGATGATTTATACAATTATTCTGATGAATTTTTAGAAGCCTTTAAGAATTCAAATTATCAGGATGAAATAATAGAAGCAGTATCGAAGTACAAAGATGATGCAGTAGATGCAATAACAAGGTATAAAGATGATGCGGCAAGGGTTATATCAAAGCATGGTAAGGAAGCAGTTGATGCCATCTCTAAAAACATCGACCCAGATTTGATAGAAAAACTAGATGATTTAGGTATTAAACCATCTGATTATGATAAACTTGGAATTGTTGGACGCGAAGCGGCAGAGAATATAGCTGAAGCTATAAATATAGCTAAAACATCCACAACCGTTTTGAGGAATGCAATTAAAGACGGAAGTATTATTTTAAAAACTGCTGATGGCAGAATTTTTATTCCACAAAAAATTGCTATGGCTGTTGACAAAACTGATCCAGGGAATATAATGAAACATACTTATGGCTTTAATCGGGTTTGGGATTCTAATCCAAGTATAGGTGATGATATCATTGATGTTGTTGGAAAAAATCGAGATGAAATTGCTGAATTATACACGAAACATAACTTAGAAACTTTATATAGTGACAGCTTTATTGATGAATTGTTCACAAAGTACCCAGAACACTTCTCAGAACTTGGTGTTACGAAAGATGAAATTATTACTGAAATGGATAAATTTAGAGAGATGCTTATAGCTGCAAAAGAGAAGGCAGCAAAAGGGACAATAAAAGCACCAGATGGGTCACCTAGTTTTGAACCTGACTGGAGCATCGAAAATTGTGCCGAAGTGTGGGCAATGCGAAATGCAATTCTAAGTGGGGTCAAAGTTGAGAATGTTATGCTGAGAACCATAAAGTATAATGATGGTAGTTATGCGGAATTGTGTTTTAATTGTAAAGAAACATTTAAATCACTTATTGAGTCTGCACGAATAATAATGGATTAGGAGTGATAAACTATGCCATTTTCACAATCAACTAAAGAATTATTAATAAAATCAGGATGGTATGAAAATAGGAAAATTGATACAACAGAATTAGAAAGGTTAATTGAATCAAGAGGTTTTAAAGTATTTCCAAAAGTAAAGGAGTTTTTACAAGAATATGGAATGCTAGAATTTAGAATACATCATCCAGATATTAAATCAGAAGTTATTGTTCACAATACGAATCCAATACAAGCATTAGGAGATGCTGGAGATAGAAGAATTGTTGCTCAGTTTGAAGAACTTGCCAAGGAAGAACTTGTTATTGTGGGAGAATTGCATAACCGAAATCTGTTTCTAATGATATCTGAAACAGGGAAAGTATTTTGTGATAATGGAAAGCATGGAAATAATTTTGAAGAGGCTTTAGAATCTATTTTGAACTATAAAAGTTGCATGGCTTGGCAAAATATTAAAGAATAACTATGAAGCCCCGGCTGTAGTAATACAGTTTCGGGGTTTTACTCTTATAGTGTGTTTATGAAGAATGATATGCTAAGTTTTTTGTATTGACATGCTTTTATGCTGTAATGCGCAAAAATAGTCTATACAAAAGGATATACAGCGTGCCGTTTATAAGTTATGACAGTTTTTATAGAAGTTATATGTATTTTTCTTTGGAATTTCAAATATGTGCTTTTTATACAATTGTTACAATGTTAATGCTATTCTAAAATTGTACCACATACCGGTAAAAAAATAGGCCACCTTAATCAAATTTTCCTGTATGATTATGTTGACAGCATCATCGTACAGGAGGAAAGGATATGATTAAGATGGCACAATTAGAGGATATCAGAAAAATGTACTTTATGGAAGACCTAAGTATAAGAGAAATAAGTCGAAGAACTGGAATACATAGGGATACAATCTCGAAATATATTTCTATGGAAGAATCAAAACCGCCAAAATATAAGTTAACTAAAGAACGTAAACATCCTGTATTAGGTCCATACATCCCTTTAATTAAACAGATAATAAAAGAGGATAAAACCAGACATCGTAAGCAACGTCACACAGGAACAAAAATATTTGAAATACTAAAATCAGAAGGCTTTACAGATGGATATAATACGGTAATGGACTATCTTCTTAGGAAGGAATATAGAAAACAAAAAGAAGCTTTTCTACCACTGGAATTTGAATTAGGAACTTATGCAGAAGTAGATTGGACAGAAGCATATTTTTACCTTAAAGGCAAGGAGACTAAGGCACATATTTTTGTAATGAAACTGAGAGGCTCAGGCGGTTTTTATGTAAGAGCATATCCCTTTGAAAAACAAGAAGCTTTCTTTGATGGACACATCAAATGTTTTGAGTTTATGAACGGGGTGCCATACAAAATAGCGTATGATAACTTGAAGACAGCAGTAAAGAAAATACTTGAAGGCAGTAACAGAGAAGAGCAGGAACAGTTCATTTCTTTACGTACCCATTACCTTTATGAATCCACATTTTGCCGACCAGCAAAAGGGAGTGATAAAGGTGGCGTAGAAAATGCGGGTAAAGAAGCTGTCCGAAGGTTTTTCGTTCCCTACCCTGAGGTTGATTCCTTTGAGGAATTGAATGAATATCTGCATAAAGAATGTGTTAAACTTCTGGAAAAGAATCCGAAATGGGAGGCTGAAAAGGCTGCATTGAGGCCATTGCCGGCTATAAGGTTTGATGGTGCAAGGTATAAAGAGGCAAAGGTAAATCGCTATTCTATGGTGCAGTTTGAAACAAACCGATACTCTGTTCCCACGGTATATGTGGGAGAGAAAGTCACTGTTAGAGCAACAGCAAATGAAGTAAAAATACTATACAAAGGAGCAATAATAGCGAGCCATCCCAGGATATATGGCCGAAATCAGGAGCATATAACACTGGATCACTATCTGGAACTACTACTGCAAAAATCCCGTGCATTAGACAACACAAAAGTATACAAGCCCCAAACTATGGCACCTATTTATGAACAATATCGCCGGATCTTAAATGCCAGAAGTCCAAAAGGTAACCGAGAATTTGTAAGAATACTTATGCTGCACAGGGATTATCCGCCTGCGTTAGTGACAGAAGCCGTTGAAACTGCTATGGCATACAATGTATATGGTTATGACGGTGTATTGAACATATTGGGGCAGCTATTAGTTTCAAATAGGCCTAAGATGAATCCTGTCAGTAAAGACAAGCTTAATAATATCCCCGAGGTAGTTGTAATTCCCCCCTGATCTTAGCAAATATAAAATTCTCATGTCAGGAGGTGGACAATAATGCCGGTTAACAAAATGTTAATCGAAGCTTATTTGAAAAAGCTGAAAATGCCTCAGGCTGCAAAAACCTATGAATCCTTAGCAAGAGAAGCAGCGGACAATAATCTGGATTATGAAGAATACCTGTTGTGCGTACTAGAGCAGGAAGTACACCAACGGGAAAATAATCGTATCCAGAGAGGAATACGACAAGCAAGCTTTCCAGTAATCAAAACCCTTGAGAGCATTGACTTTCTTGCTATACCATCCCTGAACAAACCAAAGGTACTTAAACTTATGAAGGGAGAATATATCCGAAGAAAAGAAAATGTCCTGTTGATAGGCAACTCTGGAGTTGGTAAAACCCATATTGCAATTGCTCTTGGTTATGAGGCGTGCCGACAGGGCATGAAAGTAAAGTTCTAAACTGCAGCCGGTTTAATTAATGAACTGCTTGCAGCTCAGCAGGAATATCGTCTCAATAAACTTGAAAAACAATGGCTGGCACCGCATTTAGTGATTTTAGATGAATTAGGCTATGTACCTTTCAGTAAAGTCGGGGCAGAATTGCTCTTTCAGTTTTGTTCTTCCCGATATGAGAGAGGCAGCCTGATTATAACAACGAACTTAGAATTTCCAAAATGGACGGAGGTGTTAGGTGATGAACAAATGACAGCTGCCTTGCTTGACCGTTTGACCCATAATGCACACATACTGAACATTAATGGGGAAAGCTACAGGTTTAAGCAGGCTCTTTCGAAACAGCCTGATGTTATTTAATTTTTTATGAATTGGTGGCCTAATTTTACTCCGGTAACTGACCTAAATTTTTATTGACATTTACATGTGTTTTTGTTTTTGTGACCTTACGAAACTGACGATGTAGTCCTTCAATTATATTTGTAGTATAAATTATTTTTCGTATTTCTTCTGGAAATTTGAAAAATGGACTTATAACATCCCAGTTATTTTGGATGTGTGAAACTTTTTCTGTAAATTGACTTTCTATGATAATTTTCAATGGGGCTTGTAAGTCAGATTATGGCTTACAAGCCCTTGGTTATAATATAGTGAAAAGAAAATGGCATGTCAAGAGCGCCCTTGAAAAAGGGCGTTTATTTACTCTTGACTGGCCATTTTCTTTTTGCTACGGCAACCTACCCTCATACATGATAGATAACTCACCATAGACCTTACCCCAATTCCTTATAGGTAATGTCCACTTTTTGGTAACTTCAAATGTTGCTAAATATAAAGCTTTTAATAGTGCAGTGTCGCTTGGAAATACACTTCTTTTGCTGTTTAGACGTCGGTATGTGCTATTTAGACTCTCAATTGCGTTGGTAGTATATATAACCTTTCTCACATCTGCCGAAAACTTAAATATTGGGCTGATTACATCCCAATTTGCTGTCCAACTCTTCATTGCATTGGGATAATGCTCTTGCCACTTCTCTGTTACTTCCTTCATTTGCGCGTATCCTGCTTCTTCGGATGGTGCTTGGTAAATACTCTTTAAGTCTGCTGCAAATGCCTTTTTGTCCTTATCCGCTACATATTTTAGCGTGTTCCTAACCTGGTGTACTATACAACGCTGGTACTCTGTCTGAGGATACGCCACAGCTATTGATTCCTTAATTCCTGTTAATCCATCAGCACATAGCACAAGGATATCTTTTACTCCTCGATTTTTAAGTTCATTTAAAACGTTTAGCCAATATTTGCTGCTCTCATTTTCTCCTATCTGGATTGTTAAAACCTCTTTTTTCCCTTCTTCATTAATCCCTAGTATTGTGTACGCTGCAAGCTTGCGTATAATTCCGTTATCCCTGACAGAAAAGTGTACAGCGTCTATGAAAACAATAGGATAAACGCTGGATAAAGGCCGTCTTTGCCATTCCTCAATTTCAGGAAGTAACTTGTTAGTGATATTTGAAACCATGCCTTCACTGACTTCAAATCCATAGATATCCTCAATTTGCTCAGATATCTCCCTTGTTGTAAGTCCTTTTGCATACATGGCTATGATTTTGTCCTCAATTCCTGAAATATCTTTTTGTCGCTTACGAACTATTTTAGGCTCGAATGAGCTCTCACGGTCTTGTGGAACATCAATTTCCATCTCACCATATTTACTGCGAATAGTTTTACTCTTCTTCCCGTTACGAGAATTTGAATTTTCTGATCGTTCATACGGTTCATACCCTAAATGTTCATCCATTTCTGCTTCTAATATAGCTTGTATAGTACTGCCTAGTAGGTCCTTTAAAGCATCCTGGATGTCTTCTGCTGTTTTAATATCATACTCCTGAATTAAACCTGCAATAATATTCTTTTTGCCCTCACTTATGGGCTCTCGTCTTCTTTTTGCCATAAAAAAGCCTCCTATGATTTTATATTTTATCATAGAAAACTTATTTTACAGAGTTTTTTTTCACAGTCTCGAAAATTGACATTCAATGATTTAAAGCACCATAACTGGTGCTTTTTATTTTACATAAGTAATTTTCAATATCATTTCAATATCAATCACTTTTATTGTTTCTCTTTTCTCTCTCCATTTCAATTTCCTTCATTTGCTTTATAAAATTTATCTGAGTTTCCGTCCTGTATATAGCACCGTTCTCAGTAATATATCTTTCTGAGGAAACCAATTGATCTTCATCTTCATTTTTGTTTCTGATACAGGCAACAAGCTCATAGAATTCCCAGCTGTCAATTTCATGCTGTTTATTGCATATCGGACAAATAAGAATGTAATCTATTCTATATGGAATTATCGGAAACGAAAACAGAGTAACGCAAGTTGATATTTTCCGCAACAGAAATGCGACTTCATTATTGCAGAAACTACATTTCTCTCTCTTTGCCGGTCCAAAGTTCTGTTCTTTTCTATAGTTCCACCCGAAAACAGGCATATTCAGCACCTCCTGAATCATTCTAACTAACAGCAATTTCTTCGAAAAACTCACATATGACGTTTTGCTTTCTACGGAAAACTTATGATACCATTCTACTATCATTATATGACTAACTTTGTTTCGCAGCTAATTCTCCTTTAAGAATGATGTTTTATTGTAAAGATTTTTCAAATAAAATTGCGATTAGAAATTTATATAGACATGCCAAACTCTTAAAATGTATGTATTAGTATTTTACCACATTTTTCTGTATATTACAAGTTACTATTCCACGTTCCAGCCAGTATGGCATCATTTGCATTTTTCTTCTTATATAGCAATAATTTGTATGCTATAATATAATCCTAATATTTCTAAGGAGGCATGCCTATGAAAAAAATTTGGACATATTTGATTTTTCTACTACTTATATCGGCAGGTTGTTCAAATTCATCAAGTGTAAACAACAATATAAATTTTGAAAAAGTAAGTCCTGCAATTTCACAAAATGCAGAAAATACTCCGAACCCCGAACCAACACCCATTCCAACCCCTCAAATAGTAAACACTATTGATTTGGAATTTGAACCTCTGGAAATAAAACCTCTCACAAGGGAAAAACCAGACGAAAAGTGGAAAAAAATACACAGCGTATATTACGGTGAATTGCCGGACCAGAAAGAAGCAACCATAAGTTTCTATTGGGATAAGCCGACAGATGATCAAACAAAGGACCCAAGAGATCCCTCAAACATCTTAAAAAAAATCCATGTTTATCTTGAAACAGAAGAATCCAGTTATAATTTATGTTCTCTGGAATATTTGAATTTTGATGATATGAAAGATATTGAGGTTGTCGATTTAACAAATGACGGAGTTAAGGACTTTATAATAAGAGGTTTTGGCGGTGCTACCTGTGAACTCGCATGGGTTATAGGATACAAAGACGGACAATGGTTCCAACTTTTAGGTTATACCAATTTAACCGTTCACGACTTGGATGGAGACGGCAAGCAGGAACTTGCATCATCATCTTTCGGTTCCCTTCCTCCCTTTGTACAAATACTGCGCTGGAATGGAAATTGCTTTGAAAAAGCCGATGTTACTGAATTTACAAAAATGGATTATGCAACTTTAAATTATGAGTATGACAACTGGATCATTACATCAGGCAAGCTTTCGGAATCAAATGATTATAAATATATATATAAAGACGGAAAACTCCATCAGGTTGTATTGGATGAAAAGGAAGAAAGCGACTAACGTCGCTTTCTTCCTTCAGGCAAATTTTTAGTATAATTCAATGTCCCGGATAACTTCCTTCAAACATATCTGCATAACTTGGATATCTGTAAATTTTATTTATCCTTTGTTTTATCTTTTATTTTTCAATACGTACACTGTCTCCCCCTCTATCACCTCTGTACTTTCTTCTATAGACAATGAATTGCTAACACAAAATGCAGGTCGGACACTGTACTTTGCCTTCCCATCAGGCTGTCCAAAATCAGCAATCCCTGTACCTAATAAACTTCCACCCATACCAACAACCCATATACCTCTATAGCTGTTTCCAAAATACGGTGTACGTAAATACCAGACCCGTTCTTTTTCACCTTCCCGGGCATAGGCAAGGTATCTTTTTTTATCTTTAAAATACTCAAGAGTTTCTCCTTCTTTGCCTACTCGAGCTCATCCCTCTAAACCTATTTCTGCACATGAAATTAAAAACACCTTTCTCTCTATCGGGTATACATCCATTTCAAATCCCTTTTCACTTGTATAACCCTTTGTTACCAATATTGAAGTGTTAACAATACTATCCTGAATATAACTGTCCAAAGTTTTTATATATTCATTATTTAAAAACTTGTCTATTGAGCTGTTCTCATAATATATGTCAACTCCTTCTATTTCAAAAGCGTATTCCTTTTCCAATAAAAATTTTCTTAAAAGGAGAGTGTTTCCATTATAATCTGATGTAAGAACCAAATACGGCTCAAACTTATCATTTTCTTTTATGTATACGGTATAATTCCTTTCATCAACTTCATTCTTACCGAATCCAATTTTACGTAAAAAACCCGAGGAAGCATAGCCATCATAAGCAATATCCCCAATAGCAGTCTTTTTATCATTAGATTTCTTATCCTTAGTACAACCTGCAATAAAAATCATACAAGCAATAATAAAAATCCCGACTCCAAAATACATTTTTTTAATCCTCATTTATATTATATCTCCTCCAATTAATATCAGCTCATTTTGTTCACAGATACTGCTGGCACTATAATACATTTCTCAAAACCAATTCAAATTTATCGTTTTAATGATAAGTCCATTACTATTCTGTTATAATATAGGTATTATTGGCTACTAAATAATAGCATTTTTCCCCATCTAATTCAATACTGTAAAAAAACAACCTTTTATCTGTAAATTTATATTTTTCGTTCTTCAAGGTACTTTTTACCATATTAATTTATAAAATATGTACCGGATTCAATTTTTTTATTATTTAAATAAAAAAGTGCCGTTTACTACAACAAGTAGTTTACGGCACTTTTTCAACTCAATAAGATTATCCGAAAATCCAAATATTCAAGTTCAGTTTATCAGTTCTGTTCTATCGGAAACTCTTTAATAATTCCCAAAAGGTACTGCTTCAATAAAGCATAATCGATTGAGTTGATATTACCGTCTCCGTTTAAATCTCCAGCTTTCTCACCGTTTTCATAAGGGAATTCCTTTATCATTCCCAGCAAGTACTGTTTCATAACTGCAAAGTCAATGGAGTTTACTTCTTCATCGCCATTCACATCACCCAATACATAGTCTTTAGGTATCGGTGTCGGAGTAACTACCGGTCCTACTCCGTCAGGCTCTTCTCCATAAATAAGTTCGGAATTTATATATGCAGTAATTTTGGAGTTTTCAGTAAACGAAGTAGACTTATCATAGGAATAATCGTTTGATACAGTGTATTTCGCACCGTTTTTGGTAACTCTGAACTGAATATCTCCACTGTCTGAACCCGGTGCAATTACACCTGCACCACTCTTAAATCCTATTTCCAAATAATTGTCTGCATTCTCCACTGCCGGTGATATATCGACAAATTTTGCTTCTACCATTTCTTTACCGATTTTAACATAATCAAAGATGCATTCTTGCGTGTCATCGGAATCCTTTGTATACCAATAGCGCAATTTCAATGTTGAAAGATCAACAGGCTTCTTTCCGATATTTTCGACTTTTAATGTTACTTTTAAATCACCGGCTGCATCAGAAGCATCGGTAGTTTTATACAAGACTTTAATTGACGGCTTCAAATCAGCCGGATTACCTGAAGGAGTAGGCGTTGGAACTCCTTTAGGCGGTTGCTGGCCGTATACCAGTTCATCGCCGAGAAATACCGCTATATAAGGTGTCTTTTCAAATTTATCAGTTATTCCCTGTCTGCTATAGTCATTGGTAGGATCCCAGTGGAATTTATAATTTTCATCCTGGGCACCAACAAGGGCAAACTGAAGCTCACGTGTACCATATACTTTGTAGCCTGACCAGTCAAATTCAACGTAGCATACTCCGGTATCATCCCACTTATATGGTCCTTTATACTTAATAGGTCCGCCATAGCTGGAAGCATTCTCATCGTACATGATCTGCAAGTCAACATCATCAATGGTCTGTCCGGCATCAAGCATTTCGGATATATTAAAGAAATATCTAACTTTCATTGCTTCTTCAAAATGAGGCGGATGAACAGAATAATTGTAAAGCCTGATTGTTATCTGGGTTCTTTCCTTGTTTTCCTGTTCAAGCTTTGCTTCAGCGTAATATTCGTCAATCGGATCTTCCTTCGGAGGGAAATTAGGCAGAATTTGATGGTCCTGGCCGTAATAAGTGCAGAAACCTGCCAGTGCACCGGTAAATCCTGCATTATAGTCTATCGCCACTTCATTATATACGTAGTCTGTAGTTTCATCTATATGATTATCTTCTAAGTCCGGTCCTCCTGCTAAAGCTCCCCACAATGTATGACGATGTTCTTCGGGATCCAACATACTGTTGGTTTTTGAACCGTGTGCAGCACGATGGTGCGGATGTTTAACCGAATTTTCGGAATATCCTACTATATAGCATCTGTTAAGTGGATTATTGCCCATTAAATAGTCCATTTGGCTTTTTGCCCAATCGGTAAAGTCTGTACGTCCGGTATACTTTCTGTATACGAAGGCACAGAGCTGTGCTGTAGTATTATACCTTGCAGAACCCCATGTATTTATAACTCTATATCCGGAAGGCGATGCCGCAAGGAAAGCATTATCCTTCGGATCTTCATGAGGAATTCCCGACCAGTATTCAAGATTCCATCTGAAAATATACCAGTCTCTTTCGGTATTGGTTATCGGAGCAAGTTTCGCAAAAACACCACCCCAGACAACATCCCAGCAGTGTACCCAAATATTCTGCCAGTGGTTCTGTTCGTTTACTATAATTTTGCCTAGATAACCGGTATACTTTCCATTTTCCATGCGAACTATATCATCTATATAACTTTCATCTCCTGTGGCAATATTTAACCACACAGCACCCCAAGCCAACTCATCGTCGTCATAGGCTGAACCGTAGTAACCGCCCGAATAACCGGTTCCTCTGTATTTCTTTCCAAAATCATAAAGGGCTTTTGCTGCAGTAAGACATTTCTCAGCATATTCCGGATCTGAATCCTTCCAGTTCAAATAACTGATTGCTAACGCTGCTGCAGCATCTCCACATTGGTCAGCAGCTGGATTTTCCGGTGTAGCAAAAAAGGCCGGTCTTACCTGATTCTGAAGTTCAGGCGGACCCCAGTAAGTATGGTCTACATCACCATTTCCAACCTGATAACAAAATGCAACCAAATTGCCATCCTTATCTAAAAATGTACTTCTCAAGAAGTAATCGGTAAACCACTTTAGAATATCCAGCATGTGGTCTTCCAGGCCCTTGTCTATAAAAGCCTGTCTGAACTCATAAAATCCTCATCCCAATGTTGAGGCTGTGTAAGCTTGTGGAAGTCCGAATTTAACATGGTCTCCTGCGTCGTGAAATCCGCCGCTTAGATCCAAGGTACCGTCTCCATCGGGGTCCAATACATCTCTATACTTGTCAATATATTCCTGTGACATATTGGTACCCGGACTCTCTTTAGTCTCCATGGGTATTAATGGGACTTTCTCATCTTCTAAATGGCAGTCACCTCTCCATTCAAGTCTTCCCCCGGTTATACCCCTACCGCATTTTTCTGCATCATAAAAGTGCAAAGCCAGTTGCAGCGCTTTGGCATAGTTAATCTCAACTTCAGCTGCTTTGGCAATACGTACCGGTGCTACTAATAAAGTGCTTAGAATGCTAAATACCAATACTACTGCCTGCACTTTTTTCCTTATAGTTGCTTTTAGCATTACTTATACCTCCCCAATAAATATTTTATATTGAAAATTTTAAATAAATTTTGTATCTATCACCAAATATTTCTTATTATTAGTACAATAACATTTATACCTTACACTACTAATTATATCCTATAAATGAGTTTCTCGACTATACTTATTTTTTTAATATATCATCAACTTTTGTGAATTTTCATATAGAATCTAAGAATCATTCAAAATTCTATGTTATAATAAGAAAAAATGAAAACAATAACCATAGAAGGGGAATATAAATGCTGAAAGATAAAATTTTAAACAAGAGACCAGGGATTATTACTTATGGCTTGACTCCGCCAAAGGCAGGCAATCCTCCGGAAAAAATCAAAGAAATTGCCGAGAAACAGATTGAAAGAATAAAAAATCTTGAGATAGACGGTTTGGTAATATACGATATTCAGGATGAAAAAGACAGAACAGACGCTGAAAGACCTTTTCCCTTTATAGAAACCATTGACCCGCTTACATACAGCAATGAATATCTGATGGACTTACATATACCAAAAATAATTTACCGCTGTGTCGGTAAATACACCCATAACCAATTTTGCGATCTTTTAAAAGGATATAAAGGACAGGATATGTTTTCTGTATTTGTAGGAGCTGCCTCAAGGAAGCAAAAGGTTTCCCTTCACCTGTCCGAAGCATACGAAATCTGTTCAGCAGTTAATCCGGACATTATTTTAGGCGGAGTTGCCATACCGGAAAGGCATATGAAAAATTGGGAAGAACATATGAGAATAATTAACAAATTCCAAAGCGGGTGCAAATACTTTATATCACAGGCTGTATATAATGTTGAAGCCGCCAAGGATTTTTTATCCGATTACTATTATTACTGTAAAAACAACAATATGGAAATGGTACCCATCATTTTTACCCTAACACCCTGCGGTTCCATAAAAACCCTTGAATTCATGAAGTGGTTGGGAATCAGCATACCAAGGTGGCTTGAAAATGATTTATTGAATTCAGAGGATATACTAAACAAATCAGTATCGCTATCAAAAGAAATTTTTACTGAATTATTGGAGTTTTCCTTGGAAAAGGGAATTCCAATAGGATGTAATATTGAAAGCGTTTCAATAAGAAAAGTGGAAATAGAAGCCTCAATTAGTCTGGCTAAAGACATTAAATCCATTATTTCTTCCAGTGGGGTTATATGAATTACTCTTAAAACCGTACTCCACACTTTTAATTGTAACAGCACAAATATGAATTTTACCCTTGTAAACCGGACCAAAAAAACAAAAGCAAGAAGTGCAAAAATCTCTTCTTGCTTTTCTCCATTTGTCAATTGTATGTGAAAACTTGTCTAATCTTTCCGCACATTAATCGGAAACAGTATAATTTGCAGGTGCCATCAAAAACATAGGAACAGGTTTAAGGTCCTGAAGTTTGCTTCCCTCTCTTACCATTTTTTGCAATGCTTTATATTCATCCGACAAAAGCAAAATCTTCTCTATCTCCTTTTGTGATTGATTTTCCTGCAATTTTTTCAATACAACGTCAACTGCAATAACATAGGTTTCATAATCGTACAATTTGCCAAAAATCCTTCTGTCATCGGGCAAAACCATTATTACCGTATCGGTATAATTCACGCCATACAATGCTGTGCGGCAATAAATTGCAGGTATAAACCAGAAAAACTCCCAAGCAACATTAACATCTTTTGTATACTCTGCAATTTTGTTTACCAGTCCTTCGACACTGTCCTCCGGACCATAGTTTGCAAAAACACTTATTGCATATTCAGCACACTCTTTCATAAAGTTTTCGTGCTCAATATCTTTCTGCCTGTTCTCGTTATAGGATTTGTCCGATTGCCGGATTATTATGTACTGCATTTCAATCATATTGCTATTGCCGGCAGGCAGCTGTTTCATATATTCGTCCAAAACTCTTTCTGCCTCAAGATACGGTTTGTTGTTTAAAAGACATTGATACATTACTTCTCCATTAATCTGTCTTGTAACCAATACCTTAATCCAATAAAATCTCTTGTTATTCAATCTTTTTACAATCTGCTCCTTTAACAGATTATAATAATGGTTATTTCCCGATTCAGCCAAACTTTCAGCACCCTGTGACTGCAATGCCCCCACATAGGTATGCCAGGTTCGTGCAATGCCTTTTTTGTTGGTTTCTATGTCCAGGACAGGATTATGATTATCTTTCAATGCATCTATAACTACATTTAAAACACTTTTAATAAAAATATCGATGCAGCTATTTACAGCTTCCTCTAAATCATTATTCTTGCCAATACCAGCGAAGGATTCAAATATACCTTCTTCCCCAAATTCCTTATTTTCAATAAGGAAATTTATTCTTACCAAAACATCAGTGCCTTGCTGGGTCTTGTCTTTTAAAGCCGCTTTTATTGAGGCATCAATTTCGGGAATTATAAGTTTTTCCCCATCACAGTTTACTTCCAGCTTCAATTCTGAAACCCTGTTTTTCAAAATATTCAATAGCCATTCTTTTTCATCGGTCATCTTTACATCTTCATTTTTGACTTCATCAGTCTTTTTTTCATCAATATTCTCTTCAATTTCAGTATTTTTTTCAATTCTACTCTCAATGTTTTCTTCCGGCTTAATTTCCTGCTTGCCTTTTTTTGAACCGAACAATTTGTCAAAAAGCCCCATAATATAAATCTCCTCTTCTTTGATTGTCGGCACATCAAAATTGTGCCATGTAGTAATCGCATATTTTTTATACAAATCAGCATATTATGATTGTATCATACATCGGTAATATAATGAAGAACTATTTCTATATTTATACAGTTCAAAAACCGACTATCGTTTTTTAATGTTTTCCGATAAGCTGTTAATTTTATCCAAAACCTTGCAACATGAATCTTATTCAAATTCGAAATAGTTTTTGGCATTAAAATAGGATATATCAGCTACAATCTCACCTAAGGCATCATAGTCCTGCGGATATTCGCCATTTTCCACCCAGGTTCCAATCAAATCACACAATATGCGACGAAAATATTCGTGCCTCGGATAAGACAGAAAACTCCTGGAATCGGTCAACATACCGACAAAACCTGCAAGGTAGCCAAGGTTTGCAATGGAAGTCAGATGTTCTTTTATACCTGTTTTATGGTCGTTAAACCACCATGCGCTTCCATGCTGTATTTTGCTTACAGCACTCGAATCCTGGAAACAGCCTATTATTGTATCTATTGCTGCATTGTCCGCAGGATTCAAACTGTAAATAATAGTTTTTGGCAGCTGGTCAGTAACACTGAGTGAGTTCAGAAATTCCGCCAGCTGGCTGCTTGGAGCATAGTTGTTTATACAGTCGTAACCGGTGTCGGGACCTAAAGTTAGGAATTTTCCGGTATTATTATTGCGTTTACAGCCGTAATGAAGCTGCATTGCCCATCCCAATTCATGATACATCCTTCCTGAAGCTATTAAAAAGGCAGTCTTGAATTTCAGAACTTCCTCCTCCATAAGGGTTTCACCTTTTAACCTTTTGGCAAATATCCCGTTTATGGTATTTTCCGAAGCAGGTGCATACATCACATAATCAAGGCCATGGTCAGATATTCTGCAATGCATGGAATGGAAAAATTTCATACGCTCTTTTAAGGCTTTCAACAGCGTATCAAAACTGTCAATTGAAATTCCCGACACATCGCTTAATTTTTCAATATAATCAAGGTAATCCTCTTTTTCAATATTCATGGCTTTGTCCGGTCTCCAGGTGGGATATACCTTTACCGGGAAAGAAGAATCTTCAGATATTTTTCTGTGCCATTCCAAAGAATCCGCAGGGTCATCCGTAGTGCATATATGAGTTACATTAGACTTTATAATTATATCTCTTGCGCTCATTCGGGAAAGCTTTTCATTGCACAAGTTCCATACTTCCTCTGCTGTGTTCCTGTTTAAAACACCATTATAATCAAAATAGCGTTTTAGTTCCAAATGACTCCAGTGATACAGCGGATTTCCTATAGCCTTTGACAAGACTAAAGCCCACATTAAGAATTTTTCCTTGTCGGTTGCATTACCGGTTATGTATTTTTCCTCCACTCCGCATGAGCGCATCAAACGCCATTTGTAATGATCTCCCCCAAGCCAGATTTGGGTTATATTCTCAAACTTTCTGTCTAAAGCTATATCTTTAGCATCAAGATGGCAGTGATAATCTATTATTGGAAGTTTAGCGGCATAGTTATGGTAAAGGTGTACTGCTGTCTGGGAATTCAATAGAAAATTTTCATCTAAAAACGGTTTCATGGGATAACTCCTTTTTTGTTGCTTTTAATGAAATTTTTTATAAATAATTATGGCTTTACGCTGAAATTATACCACTGCCTGATAAATACTGTAAATTATTTATCAATATTCATTGTTAATCAAAAGCATCAAAAAATCTAAAACCGGATTTTTCCAAAGCTAGTTTAAAAATTAAATAAGCTCATGAAAAATATTGAATTTAAGCTTACAAAATTGTTGTGTTTTTACTAACTCTGTAAAAAACGATTTTTTATTGAAATTTACAGTTAACCTTTGTTTACTAAAAAATTATTTTTTTTATACGATTTCTTATCTTCAAAAACGTTCCCATTTATTTTCCCATCCTCTGTTATTCCAAGTATATTTTCAAAATCTATAAAATTTTTTATTTTATTACCAAAATCAATAAGTTTAATATGAACTTTTTTTAGTAATTCTATAGTACGATCTATATCAATAACTCTAGGCTTCACCCAATTTAAATTAAATATTACTTTCCCATCTCTATCCAACCTCATGTAATCATGCTGTTTTTTGTATTCTAAATCTTCAAAATACAAATTACCTCTGCATTTTAATCTATCAGCCAGTTCATCTCTCATGTACTTAACATCATCATCAAATCTGTATTCATCGATATACTGCAATAATTCTTGGGCTTCTAACGTATTTTTTATTTTTAATTTATTTTTAATGTTTGTATAGCAAATTTCTCCAAGTTGGTTTTCGAATTCATACCAATTCCTTATTCTATTTTCTCCCATATCAAACGCGAACCATATTATTTGATATATATAGTCTTCGCAAGCTGTATACCAAATTATGCTATTTTTTAAATACTCCCCTCTTTCCCAAAGTTGAGGCCAATTTTCTTTATCCCAATCAATGGTGTTACTATCGCAAAATTTATTAAAAGCATTAATAAGACAATTTCTAGCGCTAGCAATTAAATAATATAGTTCTCTAAACTTTTCAATTGCTATAGAATAGCCTTCATCAAAAATAATAGTAAATTTCAATAAACCGGGATCAATTAAAAACTCATTAGGCAGCCTAATTTCTTCAATAAATGATTTTTTCTCATTATACCATTCCTCCTGAGTGTATTTTTTTCCTTTATAAATATATTCCGGCATTTTAAACTCCCCTTTCTACTTTTCCATTTCTCCACAGAAAGGAAATATCCTCCTATAAACTTTCGACAAAAATATCATAGCCGGCTCATTTGGTTCTTTACAGAGTTAGTTGAAACGCAACAATTTTGCAATCCGCAATTCTCTACTTTTCATGATCATATTAATTTTTCAACCAGCTCTGGAAAGAGCCAAATTTTTATTGACATTTACATATGTAAGACCCGAGTAAAGTTCGTTAGAAATCACAGCATACAAAAACCGGCAGACAATAGCTTTATAGACATTGCCTACCGGTTTTTAACATGCTTTTTTACTTCTCTTTCCTATATAAATTTATCACTAATTCAAAAATACTTGCTATTCCACCGTTATTGATACATCATTAAAACCCTGATAGGGCATGCCAGTCATAAATGTGAGACGATACCATACACCTACTTCCGGGTGAGTATCCAGTGTATAGCTTATTTTCGCGTTCTGCCAGTCTACAGAATCCATATCCAGCGGTATGTTTTCCTGTCTCAGATTGATAGAATTATCATAGGAGTCATAAAAGGCATATCCCCTCAAGTTGTATTTCTTCCCGCCAACTGTCAAGACTAAGAAACACGCTGAAAAACCTGAATTCTTTATGTTGCTGTCTTTCGGGAAAGTAATCAATAGTCTTTTCGAGGATGTTTGGTAAACTACTTTCGGAATAATTTCGCTTTCAGATGTTTCATTAGGCACACCTATGGCACTAAGAACCGGAATGTCATCTCCGGCATAGTCTTTCAAACCATTGGGATCAATAGTTATGAAGTATTTGTATCCCTCTATAAGCTTGGGTTCCTTTA
>Ga0209608_1001139_pt1 | contig 22976 bp, 23 predicted proteins | sample AD_UKC130_MetaG_FD_184428 | JGI IMG/M metagenome (GOLD analysis project Ga0209608, IMG submission 184428) | Active sludge microbial communities of municipal wastewater-treating anaerobic digesters from Canada - AD_UKC130_MetaG (SPAdes) (version 2) | ecosystem: Engineered > Bioreactor > Anaerobic... | reverse complement strand
TACCTCGGAAGATCTTGGGTTACCGCACACCGTTGGAGCTCTTCCAGGAGGAACTATCGAAGCTGAACGCAACTGTGAAATGCTTTATAGAACGGGTTTCTGGCTAGCCGTTGCATTTGCTATTGCACTTTAGACCTTTTGTTCACTTTCACAGGCCAAATAGTTCCTTGGGGTTGATGTAAAGCAGGTGTTCGGCGATCTGCACTGCTCGCTCCAGGTCAAATACGCCCAGCTCCACCTTTTCCGCCAGTACCCGGCTGATGTTCTCCTTAGCCATGATCAGGTGCCCGTAAACGCCATCCACAAAGGCATAATCCCCGCCAAAGCCCATGATCTTGTTGAAGGGTACCGCATCAAGCCAATCAGCCAGGGCGCTGCGGGCCGCAGCGGGTGAGATCACATGGGCCCAGCACATGTCCAGGTACACGTTGGGGAACATCTTGGCCAGGGCCGCCGCTTCCCCTTGGTAGGGATAGCCCATGTGCAGGAGGTCGAACTTAACGTTCGGGTAGTCCAGGAAGAGATTGTTCAGCAGCGTGGGCCGTCCGTTGGCCAAAACCGCTCCGCTGCCCTCGAAAAGGCCGGTGTGGACCTGCAGCACAAGTCCCCGGCGGGAGGCCTCGCCCAGGACAAAGTGCATCAGGAAATCCTGAACGGGCTGGGGCAGCAAAACGCTCACATCTTCCCCTTCCTCAGCCCTGCGCCACTTAACCAGGGTCTCCGCGAACAAGGCCTTCGCCGTTGCGTAGGGCACCCGCCCGTAGTAGAGTGTCCTGTCATAGGCCATGGCATTCTTCAACGCGGCCAATCCCCGGGAGAGGGCGTCCTCCAAGGCCGCGACCAGGGCCTGCAGCCAGTCATCTAGATCCCGGATGGACGCACCCTCGCCCTCCAGCCCGCGCAGCATGGTCTGATCCGCCAGGATAAAGGGGGTGGGCTGCCAGGCATAACGGAACAGCTCCCGATCGTAAGGTTCCTGGATGGCCCAGGAGTCCAAGATGGCTGTTTCGATGCGGCAGAGCTCCCGCAGGACAAAGCGGAGGTGGCCGCGGCCCCCGCGCTCTCGGTAAGCCCTGGCCAGCTGGGAGATGGTCTCCCGGGAGAGGCCATCCAGACCGTAGATACCTCGAGCGGCTAGCTCGAGGGCCCGCCCGTAGCCTGTGTGGCGGCAGAACTCCCAATAGGGTGCGACAAACTCCCACCGCTCCTCCACGGGAAGGCTGCGGTCCCGGGCCCGCTCCAGGTCTCCCGCGGGCAGGCCGGCTGAGCGCAGATCGCTGCTTAAGTAATGGAGCAGGTAGTCAAAAAGGACATCGGGTCCCCCAGCTTCCGAGCACCGAATGTCATGATGGGGCAGATGTTCGTGGGTGTCGATAACCGGCAGGCGTTCCACCTGCTCATAGATGATCCTCCAGAGACTGGACATGGAACTCACCCCTGGGCAGCCGCATCACTCCGCTCTGGTGACCTTTCTGAGCTCCCCCCGGAGGAAGCGGATCAAGTAGTAGAGCATGAGGGCCACGACCGGTTCGAAGATGCCAAAGAGAATCCACCACGCAGGCTGCCTCAACCCATCTTCCTTGGCCCTGTTGTACAGGTAGATGGGAACGCCAATGTGCAGTACTATGTTCGCCAGCAGGAGTGCACTGCCCCACAGGGCGGTGAAGGTCTCCATGGTTCAACCTCCTCTTCCCTGCGCTACCCGAAGGTCCCCACACGCGACCTCCTCCAGGGATCCAGGCGCTCCCTGTGTTCTCTGGTCTTGGACGAGATGAGCATGACCAGAGCCAGAATGTCCTTCTGGTGTTCTGCCATGACCCGGTCCATATTCTCCTCCAGCCTAACGAGGCGGGCCTCCAGCTGGGCTAGGCGGGCTAAGAGCGTTTGGACTTCTTCTGCCATGGACATCCTCCCTCTGGAATTGGTCAGGCCCATGGTAGCACATTCTTTTGAAATTGTCAAATAATTCTTATTTAATCCACCGGCCGTTTATTCCAAAGATCGAGTAACATGGGCAGCGATAGTGCTTTCCAGAACATGCACATCTTCCAGGATTTCCGCAAGGCGCGCCCTGGCCTCCGCCGCAAACGGATCATCACGGAGCCCCGGCAGGTTGATGAGCACGTTGTAAGCTGCCCCTTTACAGGCCGCAGCGGCCAAAAGCCCCGCCACGCCTGCATCGCTCAGGCAGTTCTTGTTTCCCCGCTGGGCAGCTTCCCGGGCCATGGCCAAAACCTGCAGAGCCAGTTCCATCACCTGCAGGGGAACCTCGGTGGCATGCCGGTTAGCCAAACGCAGGGCCCGGCGCCGTTCGCGCTTTTCTTCCTCTGTCCCCTTGGGGAGCTTGAGTGCGGCCATCACCTGGTTAAAGGCCTCGGTATCCCTGTTCACCAGGTGCAGCAGCTGGTTGCTAAGTAGCTGGGCCCGGGCGATGAACTCCTCCCAACCTTCCCCGCTGAGCTGGGCCACCATCTGCGCCAAACAAGCGGCCAGGGCCCCAGCCAAGGCGGAGGCGCTGCCTCCCCCAGGTGCCGGGTTGGATGAGCCCAGTTCCGCCGCGAAATCTGTGATCCTCAACTCTGTGAGCAAATTATCACCCTTTTCCTCAGTCAATTGCCAACCACCACCTGGCCTGCCTTGATCACGGTTTCCGCCAGGTTGACCCCGATGTAATAGGGGATCTTCTTGTAATCGTCCACGGCGAAGATGACCAGATCAGCCTGTTTCCCCGGCTCCAGGCTGCCCAGGCGCTGGGACCTGCCCAGGGAGTGGGCGGCATTGATGGTCACCGCGTTGAACACTTCCTCGGGCGTCATGGCCATGTACAGGCAGGCGATGGACATGACCAAAAGCAAGTTAGCTGTGGGGCAGGACCCCGGGTTGAAATCCGTGGCCAAGGCCAAGGGCAATCCCGCCGCCAGCATTTTCCGGGCGGGTGCGTAGGGCTTGCGCAGGGTGAAGGCGGTGCCCGGCAGGAGAATGGGTACCACATCGCTCTCCAGCAAAGCCCTGATCCCCTGTCCCGACACCATGAGCAGGTGATCCGCGCTGGCGGCGTTCAGTTCCGCCGCAAGCTCTGCTCCCCCTAGGCTGTGCATCTCATCCGCGTGCATTCTCAGCTTGAAGCCAAGTTCCTGCGCCTTTTGGAGGATCCGGCGGCTCTGCTCCACGGAAAAAACTCCCTTTTCGGTGAACACATCCACGTATTCGGCCACGCCCTGCTCCTTGACGGCGGGCAGCACCGTGTCCAGTAGAAACTCCACGAAGCCTTCGTGATCCCCAGCATATTCAGGGGGCCAGGCATGGGCCCCCAAAAAGGTGGGCACCAGCTCCACGGGCTGCTCCCTCTGGAGGATGCGCACCGCTTCTAGCTGCTTGAGTTCTGTCTCTAGGTCAAGGCCGTAGCCGCTTTTACACTCCACGGTGGTCACGCCCAGCTCCAGCATCCAGCGGAGGCGCTGGCGTCCCGTTTCCACCAGCTCCTCCAGGGAAGCTGCCCGGGTAGCCCGCACAGAGCTTAAGATGCCGCCGCCAGCCTCCATGATCTCCATGTAATCAGCACCCTGGGCCCGCAGGTAAAACTCGTCCTCCCGGCTCCCGCCAAAGATCAGGTGGGTATGGGGATCGATCAGCCCCGGCGTTACCACCTTTCCCGCGGCATCGATCACCTCTGTCTTTGCGGTGATCTCCACCTGCTCCCGGACCTTCTCCTCGGGGCCCACGGCCACCACCTTGCCGCCCGCGCAGGCCACCCAGCCCCCCTCCAGCACCGGCAGATTCTGCATGGTCCTGCCCCGCACCGGGCAAGCCCGGTGGGCGGCGGTAACCACCTGGCCGCCTTTAACCAAAAGGTCGATTCTCTCCGCCACAGCCAGTCCCCCCTAACGCAGACGGTTCTCCAGCACCTGCTGGGGATCAAAACTTTCCAGCTGCAGATACCAGGCGGCAGCATCCAAGAGGGCCTGCTGGGGGACGAGTCCCACTATCTCGGCACCAACCACGGGAACGCCAAAGCGTGCCGCCTCCCGGCGGATAGTCTCCAGCACCCGGTAGATGGGTGTTGCCCGGTAGTTCTCCAGGTTCATGGACACCTGGACCTGCCTGCGCTCCTCCAGCACCACGCCCATGGCTTTAACGTTGCGAAAGCCGCCGCTGCGTTCCCGCACGCAGCGGGCAATGTGGTCGGCAATCTCTTTGCGGTCTGTGCCCAAGTTCACGTTAAAAGCAATGAGGGGCAGGCGGGCACCCACCACAGTGGCCCCCGCCGTGGGATGCAGCTTGGGCTGGCCGTAGTCAGGATGGCGTTCTGGCTGTGCGATGGCCTCCTTCAGCCCTTCGTACTGACCTCTGCGGATATCGCTCAAGTTCCTGCGGGAAGGCTTCTGGACCGCTTCCCCATAGAGATAGGTGGGAACCTCAAGCTCCTCGCTGATCCTTCGGGCCAGCGCAGCGGCTGCCTCTACGCACTCCTGCATGGTTACGCCTTCAATGGGAATCAAAGGGATCACATCCACCGCGCCGATGCGGGGATGGGCACCCTGGTGTTCCTCCATGTTGATCAGTTCCACCGCCCGCCTGGTCAGGCGGAAGGCGGCCTCTTGCACACTGCCTAGATCGCCCACAAAGGTGATCACCGAACGGTTGTGATCATGATCTGAGGAGTAGTCCAAAAGCTGCACTCCCTCGGTCTGGCGGATCTCATCCACGATCCTTTCCACCACGTCCAGTCTGCGCCCTTCGCTGATGTTGGGCACGCACTGCACGATCTGCCTCATCTGCTGTACCTCCTAGTTCTCCAACATGGGTATTTTGATCCCTTTCTCCTTAGCGGTCTTGATAGCCAGCTCGTAGCCGGCATCAGCATGGCGCATCACGCCGGTGCCGGGGTCGGTGGTGAGTACCCGCTCCAGGCGCGCCGCGCTTTCGTCTGTGCCGTCCGCCACCACCACCATACCCGCATGGATCGAATAGCCGATGCCCACTCCTCCGCCGTGGTGCACCGATACCCAGCTTGCCCCCGCGCAGGCGTTGACCAGCGCGTTGAGGATGGGCCAGTCGGCCACCGCATCGCTGCCGTCCTTCATGCCTTCCGTCTCCCGGTGAGGCGAAGCCACCGAGCCGGCATCCAGGTGATCCCGGCCTATAACAACAGGTGCCGAGATCTCGCCCTTTTTCACCATCTCGTTAATCAAAAGGCCGAAGCGGGCCCGCTCCCCATAGCCCAGCCAGCAGATGCGGGAGGGGAGACCTTGGAAGGCCACCTGCTCGCGCGCCATCTTGATCCAGCGCACCAGACGTTCATTGCCGGCAAACTCCCGGCAGAGCATGTCATCGATCTTGTAGATGTCCTCCGGATCACCGGAAAGGGCCACCCAGCGGAAGGGCCCTTTCCCTTCGCAGAACAGCGGGCGGATATAGGCGGGGACGAAGCCCGGAAAAGCAAAGGCATTTTCCACGCCCACATCTTTGGCCTGCTGCCGGATGTTGTTGCCGTAGTCAAAGACCACTGCGCCCCGCTCCATCAGATCCAGCATGGCCTGGACATGGATACCCATGGATTCTTTAGCCAAGCGGATGTAGCGCTGGGGATCCTCTGCCCGCAGCTGGGCCGCTTCTTCCACGGTGTATCCCCTGGGGATATAGCCGTTGAGGGGATCGTGGGCCGAAGTTTGGTCGGTGACCACATCGGGGGTGATGCCCCTGCGTACAAACTCCGGCAGCACATCCGCGGCATTACCCAAAAGGCCGATGGACAGCGGTTCTCCCTTCTCCTTGGCCTCCTGGGCCAAGCGCAGGGCCTCATCCAGGTCATCTGTGGCCAGCTGACAGTACCTGGTCGCCAGCCTTTTCTCGATGCGCTCGGGATCCACCTCCACCACGATGGCCACTCCGCCGTTCATGGTCACAGCCAGAGGTTGGGCCCCGCCCATGCCCCCCAGGCCCGCGGTGAGCACCAGCTTACCCTTGAGGGACCCGCCAAAGTGCTGGTGGGCCAGTTCCGCCAGGGTTTCATAGGTTCCCTGGAGGATACCTTGGGTCCCGATATAAATCCAGCTGCCCGCGGTCATCTGGCCGAACATCATCAGGCCCTTGCGCTCCAACTCCCTGAAGTGCTCCCAAGTGCCCCAGGCCGGGACCAAGTTGGAGTTGGCAATCAACACCCTGGGGGACTGGGGGGTGGTGCGGAACACGCCCACCGGTTTGCCCGACTGGACCAGCAGCGTTTCGTCGTTTTCCAGTTCCTGCAGCGTGCGTACGATGGCGTGGTAGCAATCCCAATTGCGGGCCGCTTTGCCCGCGCCGCCATAAACCACCAGATCCTCCGGCCGCTCCGCCACCTCGGGATCCAGGTTGTTCATGAGCATGCGCATGGCTGCTTCCTGATGCCACCCTTTACAGTGCAGTTTTGCTCCTCGCGGCGCTCTAATCATGCCTTTACCTCCCTAAGAAATCTTAAGCTAACTCGCCAACTGCGCCGGCCGCGGCCTGCAGCACCCGGCCTGACGCAGCCAAATCACGCACTGTTTTGAGCTCCCCGGCCAAAAAGCGATCCCCATCCAGCCGCGGCACCGCGCTGCGCACCAAGTCGTAAACGGCCCTGGTGGCCGGTGCTAGTTGGCCTTTGTCCCGGAACTCCAGAGCCTGGCAGGCGCAGAGGATCTCGATGGCCACAATGTTCTGCACATTGGCCAGGATGCTGCCCAGCTTGCGCGCGGCGATGCTTCCCATACTCACATGGTCCTCCTGGTTGGCCGAGGTGGGAATGGAATCCACCGAGGCCGGGTGGGCCAGGACTTTGTTCTCAGAAACCAGGGATGCCGCCGTGTACTGGGCAATCATGTAACCCGAGTTGAGTCCGCTCCGCTCGGTCAAGAACGGCGGCAGCCCGCTGAGCTGGGGATTGACCAGGCGCTCGATCCTGCGTTCCGAGATGTTCCCCAGCTCCGATAGGGCAATGCCCAAAAAGTCCAGGGCTAAGGCCACCGGCTGACCGTGGAAGTTCCCCGCGGAGATCACCTGCCCTTCCTCGGGGAACAGGATGGGATTGTCGGTGACCGAGTTGATCTCGGTGTTGATAACCCCTTCAACGTAGCTGTAGGCATCCCTGGTGGCGCCGTGCACCTGGGGTACACAGCGCAGCGAGTAGGCATCCTGGATGCGATCGTGTTCCCCGCCGTACACCAGGCCGCTGCCCTCCAGCAGCCTGCGCAGATTGGCCGCCACCAGAGCCTGGCCCCCGTGGGGACGCAGGGCGTGCACCTTTTCGTCCAACGGGGCGGGGATGGCCCGCAGGGCCTCCATGGTCAAGCTAGCAGCCACGTCCGCTGTCTTGAGCAGGATCAGGCCATCGTAGAGGGCCAAAACCGCCTGGGCGGTCATGGCCTGGGTGCCGTTGATAAGGGCCAGCCCCTCCTTGGCCTCTAGCTGAACCGGGGACAGACCGGCCCGCTCCAGAGCCTTAGCCCCGGGCAGCCGTTGATCGCGGTAGTAGGCTTCACCCTCGCCGATCAGCACCGCGGACATGTGGGCCAGGGGTACCAAGTCCCCGCTGGCCCCCACCGACCCTTGGCTGGGCACCACCGGGATCACGTTCTGGTTTACCAACTCCACCAGGAGCCGGATCACCTCCGGGCGGATGCCCGAATGGCCCTTCATGAGGGCATTGGCCCTGAGGATAATCATGGCCTTCACCACTTCTCCGGAGAAGGGCTCCCCCACGCCGCAGCTGTGGCTGAGGATCAGGTTGCGCTGGAGTTCGGCGACGCTCTCCCGGGAAATGGATGTTTCCGCCAATTTGCCAAAGCCTGTGTTGATGCCGTAAACAGGTGCGCCTTCGTCCAAAAGCCGCAGAACCAGCTCCCTCGCTTGCGACACCTTTGCCAGTTGGGCCGTGTCCAGGGAAATGGTCCAGCCCTCCCGGACCGCGCGCACCACTGCCTGGCTGGTTAAATTGGAACCACTGAGCTTAAGCATATATCTACTCCTTCTACGGTGGATATAATCGCGCTATGTTGCCTATTCCACATCAGGCCGAGAGAATCCTTTGCCAAGTTTAATCTCACTTTAGTGAAAAGAAAGTATTGCAAACAAATGTGTTATGAGTTATTATCAAATTAGATGTTTTCATAGTGGAAAAAAGTTGGTGAGCTGAGTGAGCAGACCGATCAACACCACGCGCCTGATCCGCACCTACAATGCTTCCACTGTGCTGCAGACACTGTACAGGCAGGGCAGCTGCTCCCGCACGCAGCTGGCCAAATGGACAGGCATGAGCCCCGCCACCATCACGAGAATTGTGGCCGAACTCATGGAACAGGGCATCATCCTGGAGGGACAGGCCGGCAAATCCACCGGGGGCAGAAAGCCCATTTACCTGCACATCGACCACACCAAACTGTACATTGCCAGCCTTAAGCTTTTGCGGGATGACTGCCGCGCCGCCCTCTTGGACCTGAAAGGCAAAATCCTGCAGAAACGGGAGCTGCACTTGGACACACAAACCCCTGAGGAGTTTTTCACCGAAGCGGTTGGAGTACTCAGGGAGATGTTTGCCCAGGCGGGCATCGGTACGCAGAACATCATCGGCGTGGGCGTTGCGGTCTCGGGGATCTGCGATGCCCAGGAAGGCAAAGTGATCAAATCGGTCAACCTGGGCTGGGAAGAAGTTCCCGTGGCGGACATCCTCTCCAGGCAGCTGGAGCTGCCGGTCTTCATTGAAAACGACGCCAACGCCTGTGCCCTCGCGGAGCTGTGGTTGGGGACGGCCCAGGATGCAGCCAATTCTCTGTACCTGAAGACGGAAGAAGGGGCAGGTGCGGGGATCATCTCCAACAAAGCCCTGCTCAGCAGCTCCCGCTTCATGAGCGGTGAGATCGGCCATGTGCCCCTCATCCCCCACGGCCACCCCTGCCGCTGCGGCCAGCGGGGCTGTCTGGAACCCTATGTTTACTTCGGAGACGTCCAAGCCCGCTACGCCGTGAGGACGGGCCAGCGCATCGACCGCGACCAGTTCGTCGCCTTGGTTCAAGCCAAAGAACCGCAAGCCCTTGAGCTCGTGGAGGAAACCGCTTCAGTTCTGGCCCTGGCCTGCTCCCATTGGGGCATCCTCCTGGATCTCGACGTGATTACCATTGGCGGCTTTTGGGGGACATTTAAGGAGGCGGTGATTGACCGCTGCCAAAGATACTACGAAACCACCGCCAAGCAGTCCGGCATTCCCTGCCATGCCACCATCACCGGGTCGAGCTTCGCCAACGAAGATGCTGACCTTCTGGGTGCGGCGGGACTGGTGATCGACCGCTGGTTTGCCCCCTTATCTGTGCCGTTCCATAGGTAAGGTCGTTTACTACCTTGAAGCGACAGCGAGGAGGTGAGAATGGAGAGATCGCAGCGTCGTGTTGGCCTTGGTTCTACTCAAAAAACGAGGAGGAAAAACAATGCTTAGAAAGTCAACTCTATTGCTGTTAGCTGTTCTTCTCGTTGTGGGCATCTTCGCTCCGGCAGCCCTGGCTCAGGAGGAGAAGATCACCATTACCGTGCTCAACTACTTCGACCTGACCGCTCCAGGGGCCGAGCGTGAGCTGGAAGAGGTCTGGCGTGAATTCTCCCGCCGCAATCCCCACATCATTGTGGAAAGGGAAGACCTGTTCCTCGAGGCCTTCCATCAGAAGGTAGAAGCCTATGCAGCCGCTGACCGCCTCCCGGATGTGGTCTTTATGTGGCCCGGCGGGCGCTCCACATCCCTGCACACCTTGGGGCTGGTCAAAGACCTGAGGCCGCTTTTGGGGGACGACGCCCAGTACTTCAACCCAGCCGTGCTGGCGCCCCAGGCCGCAGGCTACCTGGCTGAGCTTCCTTCCACGATGACCTCCAGCCATGCCCTGTACATCAACGTACCGCTTCTGGAAAGTCTTGGGCTGTCCATCCCCGAGACCTATGAGGAGCTCGTGGCCATGGTCCCGGTGATCAAAGGAGCGGGCCTGGATGTGATCCTCATGGGAGCTCAGGAAGACTGGGTCATCCAATCCTGTCTGTTCTCCATGATCGTGGGCCGCTTGGTAGGCGACGAGAAACTGCATGAGATCATCCGGGGCGAAGCCAAGTTCACCGATCCTGAGTTCGTGAACGCCCTGGAATTCTACGCCCAGATGTACAAAGACGGAGTACTGGACCGCAAGATCATGAACATCAACTACTCTGAAGTAAACGGCCTGTTCGCTTCCGGCCGGGCACCGTTCATGATCGACGGCGACTGGAAGACGGCCAACTTCCTCACCGACGTAACCACCGGCGAAGCACTGATCCCCGTAGACCAGCAGCCTAACTTCAAGATGACCATCTTCCCCGCCATTCCCGGCGAAATCACCAAGAAGTCGTCCTCCGGCGTAGTGGGCACCGGCTACGGCATGAGCTCCAAGATCCCCGATGGCTCTCCGAAGGAAGCCGCAGCTTGGGAGCTCATCAAGTGGCTGCAGAGCAAGGAAGTCCAGACCATGCGCCTGGAGACGGCGGGCACCATCCCCAGCCGCATCGATGTAACTTCCGACAATATTGAGCCTCTGGTTGTGGAGAGAATCCGCTATTATGACGATATAGAAGTATACACTGAAGTTTTGGATAATGTTCTGGAAGGCGAAGTCTACCTGCCGCTCAACGTGGGTCTCCAAGAAATCGGCCTCGGCCTGGCCACGCCCATGGAAGTAGCAGAGCGGGTGCAGGAAGCCCTGGAGGCTTGGAGAGCGAAGAGGCAGTAACATCCAAACCGGAGAAGGGGCAGGCTCGCTTTGAGCCTACCCCTTCCTTCTAAGGAGCGAAGTTCCATGAAGAGATTGCTCGCCTGGTGGACTGAAGAACGCCGTGCCTACCTCCTGCTGGTTCTGCCGGGGGTGCTCGTATACTGGGCAGTAATGGCGTTTCCCACCGTTTTCTCCCTTGGCCTGAGCATGACCAACTACAACGGCGGGGTCATCTTCGGCAATCCCAACATCCAGTTCGTTGGCCTTAGGCATTATCTGCGGATGTTTAATGACCGCTATTTTTGGATCTCACTTAAAAACAACGGCCTGATCATGGCCATCTCCGTATTCGGCCAGATCCCCCTGGGCTTTCTGTTTGCCTATGTGATCCACCGCAAACTGATCAAGTTCGGGGACTTTTTCCAGACCATCATCTACCTGCCCTGCGTCATCTCCACCATCGTGGTGGGGCGGCTCTGGCAGTCCTTCTTCTCCCCTTACGGGCCGTTTACCAAGTTCATGCAGACTTTCCAGCCGGGCTGGGAAAATGAGCTGGCCTACGACCCCCAAAAGGCCATTCTTCCGGTCCTGTTCGTGATTCTCTGGATGTACACGGGGCAGTACATGATCATCTTCCTGGCCAATCTGCAAAAGATCGACCCCTCGCTCATCGAGGCGGCCCGCATTGACGGGGCCAGCGAATGGCAGGTGCTCACCCGCATCATGCTGCCGGCCCTCTCTGGGGTGATTGTCACCGCCTGCATCTTGGCCATCTCCGGCTCGCTGAAGAGCTTCGATCTGGTCTACGCCATGACCGCGGGGAATCCCGCTAGGCGCACCTCGGTGCTGGCGCTCTACATGTACGATACGGCCTTTAAGCACTCGCCCAACTATCCTTTGGCCAACTCCATCTCTGTGTTCATGGTTCTGCTCAGCTTTATCCTCATCGTCTTGGTGCGCATCACTGAAGCCAGGTTTGGAGGTAGGGAAGAATGAAGACCGCAACCGCAACCAGAACCCGGATCAGGAAAACCGACTTTCATCCCGTGTTGAGGGTCTTCGTGTACACCATGGTGCTCATCTTCACGGTGCTTACCCTCTACCCCCTCTATTGGCTGTTTATCAGTTCGCTTAAGACCAATACGGAGTTTCAGCTGAACATGACGGGCTGGCCGTGGAATCCCACCCTGAACAACTACCCCACAGCTTGGCGCCTGGCCCAGTTCGACACTCTGTTTCTGAACAGCGTTTTCTTCACGGTGGCGTCCACCATCCTGGTGATCCTGTTTTCGCTCATGGCCGGTTTTGCCTTCGCCAAAATCCGGTCCAAGGCCACGCCCTTTCTGCACGGCAGTTTTGTCATCGGCATTCTGCTCACGCTGCAGTCTTTGATGGTACCGCTGTTCCTTATGGCGGTATCCACCAACCTGTACAACACCCGCCTGGGAGTACTGATCCCCTATGTGGGCATGGGCATGCCCATCGGCATTTATCTCTGTACTGAGTTTATCAGGTCCATACCCGACTCGGTGGTGGAATCGGCCCGGATCGACGGCGCCTCCTATTTCCGGATCTTCGCCTCCATCATCGCCCCCATGACCAAGCCTGTAGCCGTGACTTTGGCCATCCTTAACGTCTCTGGGGTTTGGAACGAGTTTATGCTGGTGAACATTTTGGTCTCCAGCGATGCCCTGCGCACGCTGCCCGTGGGTATCCTGAAGTTCTCCGGCCCTTTGGCCTCGGATCACGGACGCCAGTTTGCCGCCCTCACCATCGGCCTGGTCCCCATGGTCATCTTCTACCTCGTCTTCCGCAAGCAGATTACCAAGGGCGTATCGGCAGGGGCAGTGAAGGGCTGAGTCCCCTCCCACCAGAAAAACAAAAAAGACTCCGCTGCGGAGTCTCACACGGTCAAAAGGGTGCTCTGCCGCTTAGGGCAAGCACCCTTTTTTCATCTACGGAATCCCTTTTACTTCCCCACATAAGCGGCCACTTTGTTGCGGCCTTCCGCCTTGGCCTGATACACCGCTTCATCCGCCCACTGCAGCAGCTGGTCATAGGATTCAGGCTGGCCGTCAATGGAAGCCGCCACCCCGATGGATATGGTGAGCACACTGGCCACATGCGACGCTTCATGGGGGATAGCCAGTTTGTACACGGCGGTGCGGAGCCGCTCCGCCACAGTGAGCGCCCCCTGCAGGTCAGTTTGGGGCAGCAGAACGGCAAACTCCTCCCCTCCCCAGCGCGCCACCAGATCGCCTGGGCGCTGCAGCTCGTGGTAGAGGGTTTTCGCCACCAGCTTGAGCACGTCATCGCCCTGCAGGTGGCCGTAGGTGTCATTATAGGATTTGAACAGATCGAGATCGATCATCAACACTGCCAAAGGAGCCTTGTTGCGCCGGGCCCGCTCCCGTTCCTCGGCATAGGCTTCATCGAAGCGGCGCCTATTGGAAATGCGCGTCAGTCCGTCGATGCGGCTGTCCCTCTTCAGGATGTCCTTGTAGCGTTTGAGCTCCAGATGATTGCGGATCTTGGCCTTGACGATGGGCACATTGAAGGGCTTGCGGATGTAGTCCATGGCTCCCAGTTCCAGGCCATAGGCCTCGTTTTGGTCGCCTTCCAGCGCGGTCAAGAACAGGATCGGAATATCCCGGGTATGGGGATCACTCTGCAGGCGCCTGCAGACCTCGTACCCGTCCATTTCGGGCATGATTATATCCAGGAGGATCAGATCGGGCATTTCCTCCTTCACCATGGCCAGCGCTTCCACACCGTTATACGCCACCCGCAGGTCATACGTATCCTTCAGGGCGTTCACGAGGATCTGCGCATTGAGTTTAACATCCTCTACGATGAGAATGCGCTGTCTTCTCCCCAGGTCTATATCGTCAAGCATTTCTCCCCGCTACCCCCAACCAAGTCGTGTTAAAAATATAAGTTCGACATTTCCCCCACAATCCCTTGTTTTACCTGCGGCCGATTCCATGGAATCTGGAACAAAATAAAGCTCCCCGCATCCAGGGAGCTACGATGCCCTTCCCGCCCACCACTTAGGCAGAAGCCTGCGGTAAAAGCGCAGCCCGCCTCGGGATGATGTATCCCCTTCCACCAGCTGCTTGAGATCGCCTTGAAAGACGATCCGGCCGGGCAGCTTGAGAAAGTCCACCGGCTTGACCAGGTTGGCGGGAACCTGGAAGTCCGCAATGCCGCTGCTATGCAGCACATGATAGACAAACTGGGAACACAAAAAGCGATCGTCCCGCTTCGTGGGCTTATGCAGCAGGCCGTACACTAAACCCCGGCAGTTGTACTTGTAGCGCGCACTGTTGTCCTTGAAGCTCTGCACCAAACGGCGCGCCTTCTCATACTGCTCCGCCTCCACCTCCAGCTCCAGGACCACCCCCGGCAGCTGCTTGGCCAGCTTGTAGATGCCCTCGTCCAGCCGCTCGTGCTTGAAACGCCCGAGGAAAGGATAGTATGTATACTTCCTGGCGAAGCTGTACATTTCCGTGAGCTCCCGATCTAAAGCCAGCGCGGCATGGGTATACTCATCCTGGGTAAACAGGTGAATCAGACGGGAAATAATGGTGTTGGTGCGGGTCAAAACTACGTACAAATGCTCTTTTGACAAAGCAATTCGCTCCCTACGAGAAGTCTCCCTTAATCATACCCCCAGAAGAAGCTGAGGGAAAGCCCCTAATTTAGGACAGGGGTGAAAACAGGCTGACCACCGACTCCAGCGCCCGGGAAAGCAGCGTTTCCTTTCTGAACCGGGCATAGTCCAGTTCAATGCTGTTGGCCAAGTCCTCCTGGAAGATGCTGCTGTAGTGGGCATTCCGCTCCGGCGATTCAAAGTAGATGAAGAGCTCATCGTCCCGCTCGAGACTGCGCACGTTAAGGTTCACCGTGCCGATGCAGAGGCGGTCATCATCGATGAGCATGGCCTTGGCATGCATGATGCCCTTGTACTTAAACACCCTCACCCCGGAATCGATAAGTTGGCGGAAGAAGTAGTTTTTGATGTTGTGATGGAACAGACCGCCAAAGGTGCAGTAGGAAGAAGTCATAATCCGCACATCGACGCCCCGCAGGGCCAGGGTTTTCAAACTCTGCAAAACAGGCTCGGAGGGTGCGAAGTAGGGCGTTTGGATCCACAGCCGCTCCTTGGCTCCGCTGATCAGGTTGAAGTAGCTGAGGTTGATCACATCCTGGCCGATGAACTTGTTGTACAGACCGTTGGCAATAATCTGAGCCGGCAGGTGGCCGTTGGCTTCCACTTCGGGGAAGTAGTGCTGCAGGCGGTGGCGGAAGCCCAGGTTCCCCTTCCGGGCTGAAGCAACCCAGTCGGAAATGAAAATCTGCTGCAGGTCCCGGACCACGCCTCCGGTGAGGCGCACGTGGGTGTCCCGCCAAACCATGCCTCCCACTCCCTCGGCGTAGTGCTCACCCACGTTCATGCCGCCAAGGTAACCAATCTGGCCGTCGATGATCACCAGCTTGCGGTGGTTGCGGTAGTTTAAAGCCCGGGCCCACGGCCGGATCCCCTGGACCCTGCCTCCGGCCTCTTTCAGTCTTTGGAACAAGGGGCGTACAAAGGTGAACCCACAGCCGAAGCTGTCGTAAAGCAGCTTCACTTCCACTCCCTGGCGGGCCTTTTCCTGGAGAATGGCAAAAAGTTCCTGACCCACCGCATCGTTGTGGATGGTGAAATACTGGACGTGGATGTGGTCTTGGGCGGCCCTAAGATCCTCAAACAGCCGGGCGAATTTCGGCCCGCCGTTGGTGAACACCTCCACGGAATTATCAGCGGTGAAAATGCTGCCGCAGCATTTGTAGTGGAACTGCTGGGTGGGGGAAAGCTCAGCCCCAGAGCGGTTATGCCACCTGCGGGTGATGGCATCCAATTCCAGAAAAATGGCCCGATGGCGCTGGCGGATCTTTCTGCGCTTGTAGTCCCAGAACACGTCACTGCCCATGACGCTGTACACAATCAGCCCCACCACAGGAAGGAAAACGAGTACCAAAATCCAGCTGAAGCGCTGCGTCGGCTTCTTGCGGCTAAAGAAGATCATGAAGATGACGAAAAAGAGGTATCCGATGTACAGAAGCGATAGAATGTGTCTCATGGTATCTTCTCCTTCAGCAAAAGAAGATGGGCCCCCGATCCCCTGGACATATTAAACACCAGACCCCTTTCTCCTGCAGGATCCGGCCGCCAGCCGGTCCCTAGCTGGAGGCCCCATGGGCGTTGACAATACAACACCAGACTTGTAAACTAATTAATAACAACCTGAGAACTGACACGGCAGCGGTGCTCTCCACGAACAGCAGGCACCGCTGCAATTTCCACAGGAAGGATGGGTGATTAGGTGGACAAGAACTACAACCCCCACGAAGAGATTATCAAAATCATCGATCGGGCAGCTGCCCTCCTGGGGCTGGAAGAGAAAGACTACATCCAGCTCAAGTATCCCGAACGGGAACTGAAGGTTTCCGTGCCCGTAAGGATGGATGACGGATCCATCCAAGTCTTTGAGGGCTACAGAGTACAGCATTCGGGAATCAGGGGCCCTTACAAGGGCGGCATCCGCTACCACCAAAAGGTGGACATGGATGAGGTTAAGGCCCTGGCCGCCGCCATGACGTTCAAGTGCGCCGTCGTGGATATCCCCTACGGCGGGGGTAAGGGCGGTGTCACGGTGGATGCCACCAAGCTCTCCAAGGGCGAACTGGAGCGGCTGACCCGTAAGTATACAGCACTCCTCTATCCCATCGTGGGACCCCATGTGGACATCCCCGCCCCCGATGTGAACACCAACGAAGAAGTCATGGCCTGGTTCATGGACACCTACAGCCTGGTCAACGGCCAGCTCACCCTGGGCGTGGTCACGGGCAAACCCGTTCCCCTAGGAGGATCCCTAGGCCGGCGGGAAGCCACAGGTCGCGGCATTCTCCTCGTGGCCAGGGAGATCGCCAAAAAGATGGGCTTGAGCCTCCAAGGTGCCACAGTAGCAGTACAAGGGGCGGGCAGTGTAGGAGGAACCGCGGCACTCTTGCTGCACAGAGAAGGCTGTAAAGTGGTGGCCATCAGCGATGTGTCCGGCGCCATCTACAGCGAAAAGGGGCTGGATATGGAGGCGATCATCACCTTCCTCCGGGCCGAGCGGGGTAGACTGCTGAAGGACTATACTGCTCCCGATGTGGCGAGGATCTCCAATGAGCAGCTGCTGCAGCTGGAAGTGGACATCCTCATCCCCGCCGCGCTGGAAAACGCCATCCACGAACGGAACGCCCCCCATGTGCAGGCCAAGATCATTTTGGAAGGCGCCAACGGACCCACCACCTCGGCCGCGGATGCCGTTTTGGAGGAAAAAGGCGTCACGGTGGTACCGGATATCCTGACCAACGCGGGCGGTGTGGTGGTCTCCTACTTCGAGTGGCTGCAGAACCTGCAGGCTGAGAAATGGGACGAAGATGAGATCAACCGCAAGCTGGAACACATCATGGTCAGGTCCTTCCACGATGTGTGGAACATGGCGGAAAAAGCCGAAACGTCCCTGCGCATGGGCGCTTACATGCTGGCACTGGACCGGCTGGTCACAGCCAGCAAGCTGCGGGGCATCACCTTTTAGAAGGGTCTAGTCCCCCGGGTGGCCATCACCCGGGGGCTTTTGCGCCCGCCACTATGGTCCATCATATGGTTCTCCGTGGAAATTGGCGTGCGCTTTCACCTTGACCCCGCCGATTAAGCGCTGCCCGAAAGGACCAGGGCCGGCTCGTCCGGCAGCAGTGCCCGGATGAGTTCCTGGTAGCGCGAGCTGAGGTGGGGTGGGCTCCACTCGGGGCTGCGGCACATAAACACACAACTAAAGCGCTCCCGGCACACGCTGAACAGGTCTGTGGTGTGTTCAAAGGGGAAGTCCCCCTCCAGCGTGGCCAGCTGGGAATCTTCCCGCCTGATCCACTTCACCGACGTAGCGGGCCGCTCTTCCACCACCCTGCGCAGCCAGTTGCCGCAGTTGCAGTAGTCTTCCCCCGTGTAGTAATGGTAATAGTCGTGGTGGAAATCCACGTTAACAATCCTCAGGGGCTCGCCCCGGGGCAGGCGGTCAATGACCTGTTTGATGCTGCGGTGGGTCTCGGAGAGAAACACCTTGGCCGCATCCAGGTTCAGCGAGCGCAGGAACGCCCTAAAGGCGCTGAACTCCGGGATCACATCCACGGCACTGATCTGCGGATAGCCGGCATACCTCTCTGCCCACAGTGCAGGGAGCTCCTCCCGGGGTATGCTCTCGCCTCCCCGCAGGAAGTACTCGTCCCGCTCCTGAGCGTTGGCAGCGATGAAATAATCGAAGTCGATGCTCAAAATGGCAATCATCTTCACCGCCTCCCACTTACCTAAAGCGGCTGCAGCAGAGCGATTTGACGTTTGCCTAGTTTGAAATGGTCCACGCGCCGAAAGGCTTCGTGCTTGAGCCGGGGCTTTTTGTCGGCGACGATAGCCAAAACCGCCGGGCCTTCCTTCAGGGCCCGCCGGCAGTTGATAAAGAGGCTTTCCAGGGGATCGCCGCCTTCCCCTCCCCAGCTGGCCAGCTGGCCGTAGGGAAGGTCCGTGATGATGATGTCTACATCCTGGACCGGAAAGGGGCTGAGGTCGGTGATATCCCGCTGCCCACAGGAAAAGGCGATGCTTCTTCTGCCCAAACGGTCCCGCAGGCGCTCCAGGCTTTCCAGGGCGGCCCTGTGGGAGTCCTTGCCGAAGGCCGCGGCGTAGCTTTCCAGCTCCCTCCGCCTCCTCTCCAGTCCCTCGGGGGAAAGCAGGGAGAGGTTCTTCTCCGCTATCTCCAAAACCAGGGGGTCCAGGTCGGTGGCGATGAGATGTCCCACCTGCCTTGGAAAGAGAAAGCCGATGGTGGTGAGCAAAAACGCACCACCGCAGCAGGGATCGTAGATGCGCAAGGGCCCATCTACCCCCTGCTGAGCTAGGATGGCAAAGGCGCGCTGCATGATCTCGCTGGCCAGCCGCACCGGGAACCCCGTGGTACTGGGCGCACTGTACAGCACCCGGCCGCTGGCGAAATCGCTGTAATCCCTTTTTTCCACCTCGAATTTGTACTTCACTGCTCCCTCACTTCACTCACTCAGACTCGATCCAGCCCGCCCGGGCCAGAATCTCACTGATCACCGTGCTTTTGGCATCTGCGTAATGCTGGACATGGCGCCAGGAGCGCGCGGCTAAGCCCCGCTTAACCTCGGCGTATTTTTCCCGGTCCTGTGGGCTTGCCCGCAGCCAATCCCGCAGGCGCAGCATCTTTTCCACTTCACTGACCCCAGCGCTGAACACATGCAGGTTGATCTCTGTATCCGGCCCCTTCAGCATGCGGTGCTCCAACCAGTCCGGCTCCCGGATACGCAAGCTGTACCCGACCGCCTCCAGCTGCGGGAGATAAGCGTTTCATCCGCCGAGTCTTCCACCACCAACACTATGTCGATGATGGGTTTGGCACACAGGCCGGGCACGGAGGTTGAACCCACAATCCGCAGCGCCCTCCGCCCCAAAGCGGCACTAAGGCGCTGTGCTTCCCGGGCAAACAAAGCGGGCCAGACTGGATCGTATTCCACAAGTGTAATGGGCGCATTGTGGGGCTTAAGCTCCGCAACTTGCCCTGCCTGCAGCTCCTCATCGCTGCGCAGGTGGGTATCGTCAGCCGGCACCGGCCACCCTCCTTTCCCGCCCAGAATCCACGGTGCCAAGCAGGGCCACTCCCACAAGGAGGATAGCCCCCAGCACATAGGCAGTGGAAAAGCTGAGGACGGCTGCCAGGCCGTAGCCCAAAAGGGGCCCAGCGGCTGAACCCAAATCCTGCCAGGAGTTGTAGCGGCTCACCGCCCCAGCACCCTGTCGCTGAGCAGCGTCCCCCGCCGCCGCATCCAGGAACACCTTCTGGGCGTTGGTCAAAACGAAGAACACTGCGAAAAGACCAATGGTTGTATAGATACCATCCGCCACCGCTATGCCCAAGAGGGAACCGGCCTGCAGCAGGGTGGCAAGGAGAAAAGGCCCCCTCCTACCCCAGCGATCACACAACCTCCCCGCCAGGGGCGATACCACCAGCGTGCTCAGCCAGTTAATGGCCGTAACGGCCCCGGCAACAGTGGCAATCCCCAAGAGCTGCCCGAAAAGGACCGCCCCCTGCCCCACCCTTTCCTGGAGCACCGCGGAGAGGGTGGAAAGGACCATACCCCAGGCCACCAGGTGAGTAATCAAACCGGCGGTGGAGGCAAAGGCCGCAGAAAGGGAACCATGGGGCTGCTCCCGGGAAGGAGAATCCCAGGCGGTGCCGGTCCCTTGGCGATCTGCATTGGCATCCGAACCATCCAGACGCAGGACGAAGGGCACTGCACCCAAGGAAAGCAGGCCAGCAGCGGCCAGCGCCCAGCTGTAACCAAAGCGGTCTGCCAGAAGACCTCCGCCCAAAACCGCAAAGATGCTCCCCAAGCGGGAAACAGACTGGATGGTGCCTAGGGCCAGTCCCAGGCTTTGGCCACTGGCCTTGAGGGCCACCAGGTAACCGCCGAGCCTGAGGTGGGAGTAGCACGCCCCCCAGATGATGCGGGCTAGAAAAAAGAGCGCCGCACCCAACGGAAAGGCGTACACAGCTGTGGATAGGGCCGTCAGCAGAACCACCGCCAGCATAATCCCGGAGAAATCCCAGCGGGCAAAGGAACGGGCAGCCCAGGTGTTGGTGGCCAGGCGCACCCAGCGGTTTGCACTCAGAAGAACACCCACCATGAAGGTGGAAATCCCTAAAGAGCCGGCATAAAGGGGCAGGATGCTGTAGAGCAGTGCATCGCCCAAAAGGGCCAGGGCGGTGATGATGGACACTAAGGCAATGGGCTTGAGATAAGCTCTGGCTGACATGGCTGCTAGCTTTACCCCCTCCTTTGAGGTAATTCCGCACCGCCCAGCCCTTTGCCTGCAGGATTTTGCTCCTTAGAAAACATATTCGCAGAGCATGCCCTATCCCTGCCTGCCGTCGGTCAGCTAGCAAGAAACCCCCGCTCACGGCGGGGGCTAGAGATGCGCTGTGGGTAGCTCTACCGGATCTACTTGCAAGTCGATGAGCAAAGGTTTACCCCGCTGCGGCACCTGTTCCAAGGCCGCCTCAAGTTCCGGCGGAGCAAGGCGCAGACCCACTCCCCCGCAGGCCTGGGCCACCTGGTCAAAGCGGATATCCCTGAGGGCAACCCCGATGGTCTTGAGGCCCGCCGCAGCCATGGCGCTGGCTTCCATGGCGTAGGACCGGTTATTCATCAGCACGAAGATAATGGGCAGCTGAAGCTCAACCGCGGACACAAACTCGCCCATGAGCATGGAAAAGCCCCCATCCCCCACGACGCTGAACACCTGGGCATCTGCCCTCGCCAGCTGGGCGGCAATACCAGCTCCCAGAGAGAAGCCCATCCCCCGCCAGCACCCCGAGATCAAGACCTCCTGGCCCCTGCCCTGGAAAAAGCGGCTGAACCAGAGTACATGATCGCCCACATCCAGGCAGAACACGCTGCTGGCCTGGGACTTGGCGGACAAGATGCGTATAGCCCTGCCGGGATGCCCCGGCGCAGCGTGCTGCAGCTCTTGCTCCAGGCGCCGGCGCCAAGCTGCCGCTTGCTCCTTCACCTGGTCAATCCAACTCTGCTTGGTGCCTACCCCATCAAGTCTAGCGAGGAGCTTGGCCAAAACAGCCTGGGCATCTCCCACCACTCCGAAGTCCGCGGGAATGCCCCTGCTGAGATTGGCCGGGTGTATATCCAGGGCCAAAACCTTGTGTTCATCCGCGGTCAGCTCCGGCGGCCAATAGGTGGCGCCCAACTTGAGCAGACCGTCGCATCTTTTCAGAAGCTCCACGGCTGCCTCTGAGCCTCCTTTGCCGATTCCCCGCACCACCAGGGGATGGTCCGGCATCACACCCACCATGGGCAGCGTATAGATCACACCTGCACCCAGCTTCTCAGCCAGAGCCAGCACCTGCTCCACCGCCTGACGGGCGCCCCGGCCCGCCAGGATCATGGGCCGCTCCAGTTGGGCCAGCCACTGCGCGGCCTGATCGAGTACCGCCTCCGGGGACTGGGCAGTTTGGTGCAAGAACGGTTCTGGCTTGGCCAGCGGCGCTGCGATGGCCTGCTGCCAGAAGTCCTTGGGGATGCTCAGATGTACAGGCCCCCCTTGGAAGACCGCAGTCCGCAGTAAATCGAAGGCCAGCGTGGGCAGGCTCCGGGGGCTACCCAGATTTTCCGAACGAAGAGTCACGGCCCCCAAGAGCTGCTGCTGGTTGATATACTGCTTGTGGCCTGTGCCCAGGTAGATGGATTCCACCTGCCCGGTCACGGCCAGGACAGGGGCCCCATCACTTAAGGCATCCGCCAGGCCGTTGATCAACGTGCCCGTTCCCGGGCCGCCATCGCCGATCACAACACCCAGTTCCCCTGTGAGCTTGGCATAGGCGGAAGCTGCATAGGCTGCGCTTTCCTCATTCCTCAGCTGGATGAACTTGATGGGATGCTCCCCCAGGCAGGCCAGGAAAGGTAAAATGGTATCGCCAGCGGTTCCGAACACAAACTTGACGCCCCATGCCGCGAGCAGGTCCGCCAAGTGGCGGGCAGCAGTTGTTTTGTTCATGCTTTATTTCACTCCGCTGTGCTTTTACCCACAGCATGCCCGGGGAAGCCCCTCTTTAGGCAAGAAAATGCCAAGGTAAGTCAAACGTAGGGGCAAGACAACACACCGCTGGCCCGAGCCTACCCAGGTTTCTTTAGTCGCCTCAAGGATGGGAAAGGGCTTCAGGAGCGTTTTCGGGCAGAAATCCTCCGGGCAGCAGTATTGAGAGGCGAAGGCATCCCCCGGCTCGTAACCGAGCCCGCAGTTGGTGGGACACAACCTCAATCCTGAACTCCCAGTTCTCCGGATACCACTTCCGCACCCTGCCACCCCTCTCTTTGCCGGAAGATCTCTCCAGAAAGTTTTTCGAGACATTCACCCAAAGGCGAGCGGAATGAGCACAGATGAGAGTCAACAACGTGCGTAGATTCGGTCGTTCTATACGACGGCCCACTATGCTAGTATAAAGTTACTGTAGGACAGGAGTTGGCTCCAAAAAAATAGAAGAAGATCCCACCGTTGCTGTCCAGCGACGAGTACTAAGTACTCAGAGGTGAGATCTTCTTATGTATGCAGTATTCGAT